>Ga0209026_1000208_pt1 | contig 81307 bp, 72 predicted proteins | sample AraplaCL_Col_mCL_FD_184262 | JGI IMG/M metagenome (GOLD analysis project Ga0209026, IMG submission 184262) | Arabidopsis root microbial communities from the University of North Carolina, USA - plate scrape CL_Col_mCL (SPAdes) (version 2) | ecosystem: Host-associated > Plants > Roots >...
GACCAAATTGGTTTAATCCAAAAGCAACCAGGCCAAGCCCGCAGCATCCAACTCCTTGTCCCGCCTCAAGAACTGCCAATCCTCGGCATAGACCAACCCGTCATAATCTCGCAGACGGGACACTAGGCCGTAAGCCCCGTAACCGAGCTCGCTGGCGTGCGCATCCTGCTTTCCTCCGGTGTCGATCCGTTCATGACAAACTCATGATAGCAAACAGCTCCTTCCTTCATGTCAGCAATTGAGCACAAGGTGAAGCGACTGCGGGTGTTGCTCCAGGAAGGTCTTCGCTGGAGCGCTGCGATCCCGATATGTGCAAGGCTGCGTTTCTAGTTGCGCTGCATGTCGGTCAGCGCATGTCGCATCGATGTGCTCGAAATGCCGAAAAAGCCGCCATAGGGAAGGTCAAGATCCAGGATGACGAACATGACGCTCGCGACGGAGATGGCGGCCACGAGGACAATTGCGCCGGCGAGTGGATTCTTGGGAGCCTGGAGCCCGAAACTCAAAAATACCAGCATAAGCCAGAAGATGAGAACGCCGAGAAATGGTGCAGAAAGCGAGCCATGCGCATCTTCGATGACGGTCCATCGCGCGACCATGACATTGCTGAAAAGCTGGTGGCAGCGGGTTACAAGCGCCTGATGCAAAGGATCGGTGGGCGCTAGACGGTCAATGCCTAATCCGACATTATTCAATATCGATCCAAGAGCCGGCGCCTCGCCGGTCAAAGGCAGGGCCGAGATGTCGGGATATTTCTCGCCCTGCGGGGGCGGTTCATCGGGCCAGGTGCTGGCAACGACTGCAGCGGTGTAGCTGCGCAAAAGCTGCCTTTCATTGTCGAGGGCGGAGCCGTAATTTTTTAGACAGCCGTCCATCTCTGCTAGACTAGCAGCATAACGATTGCGATCGTGGGAGGCGGCCGTGAAGGCATTGAGTTCCGACGCCAGCAACAAGCTCATGACAAGAGCGGCAAAGGTCACGAGCAGCGCAGTTACCACGCGAAGAAAGTCTATTGTTTCGTTACCGCGATGCGGCGCAGGCAGTCTTGCGCGCAATATCGAGCCGACGAAAGCGCTTAGGACAAGAAGAACAAGCAAGGCCAGCGACCAGATAGCCTCTCGTTGCATCGAACATGCTCCAACTGCATCTGATCGTTGAATATGTGACGTTCCAGCATACGCGAATATATCTCAATGTCGAACGGCGCAGACGCGGCGCATTGTTTTTGCTTCACTTCGCGCGCGTTCGAAGTACGCCCCGCGATCGCACGAACCGCGGTCAGCGCCGGGATCGCACGTCCTGACTCGAGGTCGAATTCGCTTTTGGTACTTGACCGCTGACTTGGTGAGCCCTCGATCGAGAGAACTCGCCGGCGTGAGCTTGCGACGGCTTGCTGAGATCAGGCTTATTCGGAAGCCGATTTGGAAAGATGTGACGCTCTAGGATCTTGGCTGCTGCAGAGGCACTAAGGCCGCAAAAGCCCTTCTGTCCTGATCTGGAAAACTTTCGAAACCTTGGATTGCGCTCTCGGCGATTTCTATATCGGCCAATACTGATGATTTTGTAATCTTTTCGTACCGATCATAATCGGCTTTGTGCCGCTTGATTTGCATGCTGTAAACGTGATTTGCGAAATCTTTTATACCAATTGGGAATTTTTGAAGGATTATCTTCTGCTTGCCATTAGATGCGTCACAAGCTCCCTTCGCAAAGGCGTGCTGAACTGCTCGGTCAACTTGCCGCCATGCGGCTTTGCCGTGATTTTTCCTCTTGCCAATCACGACGTTTGCGCAGTTGCTACACATGCAGTGAAACAGCGCGTAATGCGCTGTACTCACTGCACGTCGGAGATTTGCTTGTCGGGGTTTGCGCCGGCCTGAAGCCGATACCAAGTCAGTGGCAGACTTCAAAAGATCTTTAGCGAGCTGCGATTCTTGCATCTTTGGCAGATATAAACGACATCACCGGAAAAGCAAAAAACCTGCATATCAGACAACTTCGGACGAATCTTCCTAATTGCCTGACGCATCTTCTTCCCACCCCTATCTCCCTGACCTTGCCGCAAGCCACTGCTTGAATTCGACATTCGTGTCGGTCTGGATGGCGCCGACGCCGGCAGCCACAAGCGCGCCCCAGACGCCTTCGGGATCCTTCAGCGCCCGGCTGTCGTTGAAGTCGAGATTGAAGGAAACGTCGAGCGTATTGATCCAGAGCCGAATATCTTGCCGTTCCAGTTCCTCGCGTCCTGCGGCAAGATCGGCGATGTCGCTAAACTTCACCTCGATCATCGGTGCCTTCAGCGGTTCGATCATACGTAGGTCGTCGGCGAACTTTCCCGGCCGGGCCGGAAACATCGGCATATGAGGGATGGAGCCGAACCAATCGGCATCAAGGACGGGGAAGCTGCCGCTCTGAGGATCGATATCCGATTTGATGATGACGTGATCCTCGGCTCTCAGCCTCCGCACTGCCGAGATGACAAGCGGCAATTCACGCGGAAATTTCGTGTCGATATTGACGAAGACGCGGCCGCGCGCCTCTTCCAAAGCCTCTTCGAGCGTCGGTACGCGCTCATCTGTCACTGTGGCCGTCTCGCCGCCGGCGCCGGCACGCAGCCGCGCATCTCGGACCGTGGCGAAGCTCGTCGAACCGACGATGCCCTTGGCGGATGTGGTGCGGTCGAGCGTCTTGTCGTGAATGACGACGAGATGGCCGTCGCCGGTCGTTTGCGTGTCGATTTCTACGAATTCGACGCCAAGCTGGGCGGCCGCGCGGATCGCCGCCAGCGAATTTTCCGGCGCAGCCGACCAGAGACCGCGGTGGGCGATCGTCAGGATATCCGGATTGGATCGCGATAAAAGATCGTAGATATCGGCAATGCGCGGCGAGTGCGAGGCGGCTGTCTGGCTGTGCATGAAGGAATTGCTTTCGTGAAATATCGCTCTTGCAGGCGGAATGGACGGCTTGATATCCGGGGTGGAATGCAGGCGCCAATGGCGGCAGCCAAACGACGTCTTTCGACCTCGCTGGCCTGCAAAGCTATTAGTACACATAGGATGTACTATTTGTGACGGGCGAGCATGTCGCCTCGATTGCATATGGGCAAATGGGCGGCCAAGGCGAATCCTTTGCAGTTTCGCCGCTTCCTGTAATGCTCCAACTTCGCAAGCACCTGTCTCGACGCGCGATGCGGCCCGTAGTATGAGTTCCGGCTCTGGTGTGAGGCGAGGGGTAGTTCCGCCGTCGTCAACGCTTTAACGGGTCATCAGAAGCCATTGTTAATTCACAACTTTATTCTGCTGGACAACCATATTGACACGTAAGACTGCTGTTATCGTTGGCAATGGAAGGCTCGAGCGCGATATCTCAAGGATGGTGGATGACGCCCAATTCGTCATGCGCTTCAATGAGCCGAACCTTGCCACCGGCATGAGCGGCACGCGCACCGATATGATCATGATGGCCGCATCGAGCAAGATCCTGTACCGGCGGCTGATCCAGCCCAGCTTTTTCGACAATGCCGCGCTCAAGGCTGCAAAGGTGCTGATGCTTGCATATCATCCGAACATCATCCGCAAGTATCATCCCAAGCCCAACATCTTCCAGCGCCTGCAGGGCAGGAGGGCCGATTGGACGATGCAGGCAATCGACCTGATGGGCAGGGCCGGCAAAGAGATCCGCATCATGCCGCCGCAGTCCTATCTCGACGGCTGCGCCGAGCTCGGCATCGTCGGAGGCCAGATGCGCAAGCTGTTCCCAAGCACGGGTTTTCTCGGCATCCGCTACGTGCTTGCAAACTTTCCTGCATCCGAATGGGACGTTGCCTTATGCGGCTTCAGTTGGGAAGGGTGGAAGCGGCACGACTGGCTGAACGAACGTGCCTGGGTCGAAAACAAGATCGCTAACGACCGCGTCAGCCTGCTCGTCTGAACCAGCCGACATTATCGGCTTTGCATGCATTATCGGCTTTGCACGCCCCGCCCAATTACTGTTCTCCGAGCAACCCGCGCAATTCGCTCAGCCGGTCGTTCACCAACCAGCCGTAGTAGTTTTCCTCCGGTAGCTTCTTGCCGCCTGCAGCATCCGCAGCGCGCCTGAGGGCGAGCGCGCGACGCCGCGGCTGCCCCAGATTATAAAGCGTCGCCGTCAAGCCTGGATTGTCGGTGATGTCGAACCCCTGGGCGCGATAGGCTTCGATCGCATCCTTGACGATCGCGGCGATGTAAATCACGCTGCGTTCGGGATCCATAATATCGCGATAGATTGCCTGCGGATCGTCAACCGATAGTTTTGGCAGGCCGCTGGTGGCATGAACGAGATCGGTGACTTCGAGCGCGGTCAGCGGGCTGATCTGACCAAGGCCGAACGTTTGTCCCGCAAAGAAGGGTTGGAAGAAGGCCCGCTGGAACGTCATGTTTTCATAGGTGACGCCGTCGATGACCTTGCCGCGAAAATTCGTGTCCCAGGTCTCATCACGACATTCCCAAAGCTCGGCGCTGCCCTTGAAGGCGTCGCAATGGGCAAATTCCGGCTTCTTCAGGAAGGTCTGGACGGTGACGTCCTTATAGCTGAACTTGAAGTCGGATTGCGAATAGGCGAGCGCCTTGACGTAGTAGGACTTCACCCTGTTGACGATCGTGATGTTGTAGGTGTGCTCGCCGACGAGGGCGCCAACAATGTGGATCGGATCGATCTGATAGGTTTGTGCGGCCTTCCTGATCGAAGCCACCAGATCCCTGTCCTCGCGAAGGACACTGACAATCTTCTGGTATTTTTCCTCGTACGTCGTGTTGAACGCCTTTGCCCGCAGCACCGAAGTATTGGGTATCGCAGGCTGTGCCGTGTTGCGGTTGCCCGGTGGCACACGCACGAGCTCGTGAGCAAAGCTTGCATTCGTCAATGCAAGGATAACAAGCAGACCGAGTGCCGGAATTCCAGACAGGCGTGTTCGCATTCGCAAATTAACTTTCCAAAATAGTCCCCGGCACGGGGACGATCTTCATACGCGATCGGCGCTCCGAGGCAAGGGCACTGGCTTCTTCTGTCCGGCGAATCACAATAAACTTTGTGAAAAAGCAACGTCCGGCTGCACGCGGGCATAGCGGTACCGCCGCGGCGTGCTTCGGATCCATTGCCTTCATTTTAAGAGGATGCCGGTGAAACATCTCGTGATGTCAGGAAGTATCCTGCTTGCAGCCGCACCGGGCCAAGCATTGCCGACGATCGCCGATGTGCCGGAGCTTGCGAAAGCCGCCGTGGCGCGGCGGATAGACGTGCCGCCCTCCGCCATCCATATTCTCGGCGCCAAACCCAGCGAGCGAACGCCGGGCTTCGTGGTCTGCGGCCGGATTGATGCTGCATCGGATCAGGACGAAGGCAATGCGCAAGCCGGTCAGCGCTTTTTCGTGATCATACCCGGGAATTTCGCCGTTCTCGACCAGGACGGCAAGGCGCTCGTCGATACCTACTGGTCTTCCAATCACTGCGAGTGAGAGGCAAGCGCCTTGCTGATCATGGCAAGCTCTTCGGGAGTGCGTCCGGATTCGAGCCGAACCCAATCGTTCGGATTGTCGGCCGACTGGCGCTTGATGAAGGTATAGCCCGTTCCGTCCCAGGTTTTGATCGTATCCGTCAGATTGTCCAGGATCAGGTCGCCATCGTTCGTGCGCGCCATCAGGACGAGATGCCCTTCATTGTGCGTATCGAGGACGACGGTCAGCAGCAGGGCCGAAGGCGACCAACCGGCTTCCACAAGCAGTTTCTTCTTTAAAAGGACATAGTCGTTGCAGTTGCCGGCGCCGTCGTCGGGGTATGTCCACCAGTTGATGATGCCGAGCTTGTAGATGCCGTAGTGGTCATTGTCGCCAATGCCCTCAATCTCGTGATTGACGAGGCCGTTGATCTCTTGCAGTTGCGTCCAGCCGGCGCGATTGAGCGTAATGACGTCATCGCCTTTCCGGCCGGCTGCGCATTCGGCGGGCTGAGCCTTGCAGAAGCCGGTCCAGCCGACCGGCACGCTTGCCTCCGTGACGACGCGGGCAAACCGCTGCGGCGCCGCGGCCGCGGTATTTGCGACCGGCTTTGCAGTTGTGGCCGTCGAAAAGAACAGGCCGGCAACGAAGAGAAAGCTTGCAGCGACTAGGAATGAACGCATACTCGGCTCCGTGAGTTGCGTTCATGAAATCCGAGGCGGTCAAATTTATTCGGAAAAAGATCATTCGCATTTTATCGAATCGGCGCTTTTCGCCGGTGCTGCAATGGTCGCCCTGCATCCAGTTCCTGATTTTTGTGATTTCCGATCGGTTACGAAGCTCGTTTCGCGACGCGCACGACCTGGCATTCTGAAAAAAAGATGTGCAATTTCATCGACATATTGCATCAGCGGAAGAACATCTGGCGTGTTTATGATTTGTTTGTCTTAAATGCGAATCTCCGTCCCACAAGGAGCGCAGGAAGAGCCAGGAAATTGCCCGGGAGGCTTTATGATCGACGATATTCTCGACCGGATGACGCTTCAAGAGCAGGTTTCGCTGCTTTCCGGCGCCGACTTCTGGACCACCGTACCCGTCGAGCGGCTTGGCATTCCGAAGATCAAGGTCACCGATGGGCCGAACGGAGCCCGCGGCGCCGGCTCGCTGGTTGCCGGTGTTAATGCTGCCTGTTTTCCTGTCGCGATCGCGCTCGGCGCAACATGGTGCCCCGCCCTTGTCGAACGCATGGGCGTGGCGCTTGCCGGCCAGGCCAAGAGCAAGGGTGCCTCGGTGCTTTTGGCGCCGACGGTCAATATTCACCGCTCGGGTCTGAATGGCCGCAACTTCGAATGCTATTCGGAGGATCCGCTGCTGACGGCCGAGCTTGCCGTCGCCTATATTCAGGGCGTGCAGAGCCAGGGCATTGCCGCTACGATCAAGCATTTCGCTGGCAATGAATCCGAGATCGAGCGCCAGACGATGTCGTCGGATATCGACGAGCGTGCCCTTCGGGAAATCTATCTGGCGCCATTCGAGCAGGCCGTGAAGAGGGCGGGCGTCATGGCCGTCATGTCTTCCTACAACCGGTTGAACGGCACCTATACAAGCGAGCATCCCTGGCTGTTGACGAAAGTTCTGCGAGGGGAGTGGGGTTTCGACGGCGTCGTCATGTCCGACTGGTTCGGTTCGCATTCGACAGCGGCGACGGTCAATGCCGGGCTCGATCTGGAAATGCCCGGCCCGACGCGCGACCGTGGCGAGAAGCTCGTGGCAGCGGTGCGCAACGGCGACGTCAAGCCGGAGACGGTGCGCCAAGCCGCGCGCCGCATCCTGACCCTGCTTGACCGCGTCGGTGCTTTTAAGCGGCCCCCCGATTTAAGCGAGCATGCGCTCGATTTGCCACAGGATCGGGCTTTGATCCGTAAGATTGGAGCCGAGGGTGCCGTGCTTTTGCAAAACGACGGTATTTTGCCGCTGCAAAAGGCAGGGCTCGGACATGTGGCGGTGATCGGGCCGAACGCAGCCGAGGCCCGTGTCATGGGCGGAGGCAGCGCCCAGATCGCCGCCCATTACAGGATCAGTCCGCTGGAGGGCATTCGCCAGGCACTGTCCAACGCCAACAGCATTCATCATGCCAGCGGTTGCCGCAACAATCGCCTGATCAACGTCTTTTCCGGTGAAATGCGTGTGGAGTATTTTGCAGGGCGCGATCTCGCGGGGCCAGTGGTGGCGACCGAAACGGCACACAAGGGCGAATTCTTCTGGTTCGATCTGCCGTCTGCGAAGCTCGATCCCAATGATTTTTCGGCCCGTATGACAGCGTCTTATATACCGGCGGAAAGTGGCGAGCACGTCTTCGGCATGACGAATGCGGGTCTTGCCAGGCTCTATGTCGACGGCAAGCTCGTCGTCAACGGCTATGACGGCTGGGCTCGCGGCGACAATTATTTCGGCACAGCCAATGTCGAGCAGCGGCAGGGCATCCATCTTGACGCCGGACAGCGTTACCAGGTGGTCGTCGACTATTGCTCGTCTGCCGTGACCGAGGAAGGGATCAATCTGACGGCGGTGCGCTTCGGCGTGGAAAAGCCGCTCGGCGAAGACGCCATGATGGATGCCGTTGAAAAGGCAAGGGATGCGGATGTCGTCCTGCTTTTTGTCGGCCGTGACGGCGAATGGGATACGGAAGGTCTCGATCTGCCCGATATGCGCCTGCCGGGCCGGCAAGAGGAACTGATCGAACGTGTGGCGGCGGCAAACGCCAATACGGTCGTCGTGCTGCAGACCGGCGGACCGATCGAGATGCCGTGGCTCGACAAGGTTCGGGCCGTGTTGCAGATGTGGTATCCGGGTCAGGAACTGGGTCACGCGGTCGCCGATGTGCTGTTTGGCGATGCCGAGCCCGGCGGACGCCTGCCGCAGACCTTCCCAAAGCGCCTTTTAGACAATTCCGCCATTGTTGGTGATGCGGCCGTCTATCCCGGCAAGGACGGGCATGTGCGCTATGCCGAAGGCGTGTTCGTCGGGTACCGCCACCATGACAAGCGCGGCGTCGAGCCCCTGTTTCCCTTCGGCTTCGGCCTTGGCTATACGCGGTTTTCCTGGGCTAACCTGCAGGCATCGGCGATGCACATGGTTGAGGAGGGGGTCACGGTTACCATCGATGTCACCAATACGGGCGACAGAACCGGCTCCGAACTCGTGCAGCTTTACGTGCGGCCTCTTGATTCAACGGTCGAGCGCCCGGACAAGGAGTTGCGTGCCTTTGCCAAGCTTCGGCTGGCGCCCGGCGAGACCGGCACGGCCTTGCTTGTCGTCCGGCCACGTGATCTCAGCTATTTCGACGAGCAGGTTGGAGCCTTCCGAGCCGCGGCCGGTCGCTATGAGCTTCTGGCGGCCGCCAATGCTGCCGATATCCGTTCCGCCGTCACGATCGAACTAGCAAGAGAATGGATCGGGGACGTGTCGGACCGTTCGATCTGATACTGCGGGCGGCAGCGGGTGGTAAATTCGCGGATGGATGAAGGGGCGCCGAGATCAGCGTGCCGGATTGCCGGCTCCTGCGTCAGCGCGGTTCGGTCTTTCTGGAGCCGTTCCGCTTTTCCTGGAATGCTTTGAATTGCTTTAGCGGCGGCGCATGCGCAGTGGCGGGACGCGTCCGGAGAAGGAGAACTCTTCATCCCGGTCGGTGGAAGCTGCTTGAAAGATCTGTCCAACGGGTTTCGGACGCCCGAGGTAGAACCCCTGGGCTTCGTCGCAGCCTTCCATACGCAGGATTTCGAGCTGGTGATTGGTTTCGACGCCTTCCGCCAGAACCGGAATTTCAAGGCTTTTGCCGAGCGCGAGCACGGCACGGACAATGGCTTTCGCCTGGATGCTCTCATCCACTTCGCTCATGAAAGAGCGATCGAGCTTGATCTTGTCGAAGGGGAAGGAGCGCAAGGTGTCGAGCGAGGAATAGCCGGTTCCAAAATCGTCGATTGCAATGGTCACGCCAAGTGCACGGAGTTGCCGCAGGACGTGCAGCGTGCGGCTCTTGTCTGCAATGATGGTGGATTCGGTGATTTCCAGCTCCAGCCTTGCCGGCGGCAGGCCCGTTTCGAGAAGGATCGAATGAATGAGCTTGGCAAGATCGGCATGGGCGAACTGTACGGGCGAGAGATTGACGGCAATCTTGTAAGGCCTGTCCCAGGACGCCGCCTCTTTGCAAGCGGTCCGCAATACCCATTCGCCGATGACGAGGATTGTGCCACTTTCTTCGGCAATCGGGATGAATTCCGAGGGCGGCACGGCTCCCCGCTCGGGATGGTTCCAGCGCAGCAGTACCTCATAGCCGCAGATATTGCCGGTTCGCACCGAAGTCTGCACCTGATAGTGCAGTTCGAGCTGCTCCAGTTCGGCGGCACGGCGCAGGTCTTGCGCCAGCGTATGGCGGGCACGGGCGGCTTCGTCCATCCGGGATTCGTAGAAGCAGACGGCGCGGCCGATATCGGCCTTGGCGCGATACATGGCAAGATCGGCGTTACTGACGAGGCGCTCCTGATCGGTGCCGTCATCCGGGTAGACGGCGACGCCAATGCTTGCTCCCGTCACGGTCTCGAAATCGTCGATCCGGATGGGCACGAACAGGACCTTTTCCAGACGCGCCACGAAATCCAAAAGCTCGCTCTGGTTCTGGAACCTTTTCGTCGCGGCAAATTCGTCACCACCGACACGCGCGACGAACTCGCCGTCCCTGACGAGCCGCAGGAGCCGGCGTCCGATTGCCTTCAACGCCTGGTCGCCCGCCTTGTGCCCACGCAGGTCGTTGATTTCCTTGAAACGGTCGAGGTCTATGCCGATGACCGCAAGCTTGGCCCCGTCTTCCGCGGCGTGTCCGAGCTCGGCCTGCAGATAATCGCTGAAACTGCTGCGGTTGGGCAAGCCTGTCAAAAGATCGTTGAGCGCCATGTGCTGCAGTTTCTGATAGGATTCGCGCGAGGCCCGCTCATCGATCATGTAGCTTGCGACGCCGGTGCCGATGATGAGCAGACCGCCGCCGGCAACTGCAACGGCCATGGCGTCCAGCGCATGGGAATCGACAAGCCCGGCACCCATGGCCAGGGGCGTGACCGATACCGCAGCCATTGCCGTAAAGTGCAGCAGGACCACCGCGGCAACAAAAAGGACGAGGCCGGCAAACCATGCAAAACGCCAGGATCGCCTAATCGCCTGATTAAAGGCGAGTGCTGCGAAAATCACCGACAACAGGACGGAGGCGACGACATAGCCCATGTTCCATGCGACGATGCCGTCGACGCGATAGGCCATCATGCCGGTGTAATGCATGACAGTGATGGCAAAGCCGACGACTGCTCCGCCCAATTCCTGCGCAACATACGGCAAGCGTGACAGGGTAATCGCAAAACCGCAGGCACAACCGATGACGGCCAGGAGAAGGGAGGCCATGGTCAGGATCGGATCGAAGGTGACGGGTGCACTGACCTCATAGGCCAACATGGCAATGAAATGCGTGCACCAGATCGAGGAACCGGCCGCCACGGCGGTCAGAAAGATCCAGCCGCCGCGCTGAAGGTCGCGGGTATTTTCGGCCCGCCACAGCAGGCCGAGCGTAATCCAGCCACCGCTGATGCAGACGAAGGCCGCAAGCAGAACGAGCCATGGATTGTGTCCTGTGATGATGCAGGAGAGAACGCGCACGTGAAGATCCCAATTCTAGTCACAAGGGCAACTGTATTTCCAATTGTCGTTGTCGCGCCCGAAATCGATGATGAAGTCTTTCGCGGTCAAACACTAAAAATCGGGTAAAGACAGCCGGAGAAAAATGGCAGCCCATGTGCCATTCCGGGATAGTCTCGATCGCGTTTTCGACCCTTGCCGCATGTTTTTTCCTGAAGTCAGCCGATTGCGGCGCGAATGAACTTCATTTCCTGGCGATTGCGGCTTCGCTTTTTTGTTCGGCGCCCATTTGGGCTTGAAGAACATATTCAATTTCTTGGTAAATTTTCTCTCAATATCGGTAATGTAAAATGAAGTCTTATATTTTATTGGAATATCAATATTTGTCTCCGACAATATAAGTGAGTGTATTTGAAAGTAACGATACCTTCATATCGCGAAAAATTTGTAGGCACAACTTGCAATATATACAGAGAGCTTGCCGTGACGAAATACTGGATCTACCCGCAGCCGCTGCACGCATTGTACAGGCTTTCGAGAAAGCTGCTCGGGGACCGATCGGGTAATTTTGGAATAATGACGGCACTCGTCGCCGTTCCGTTGATCGCGGCGGGTGGTCTGGCGCTTGATGTCAGCAATGCGATGCTTGTGCGGACGGAGTTGCAGAATGCCGCCGATGCGGCGGCCGTCGGCGCCATTGCGGATTCGTCTCCGGCGGTTGCGGCTGCCATGGCCATGACAAGCGACGGCACCGTTACTATTGGACAGGCCGATGCCAACAAACTCTTTCAAGGTCAGGCATCGACCGATCTTCAGAACATTCCGGTCAGCGTCAGTGCTACCGTGACGCGCACGGGCAATCTCGTTTCGGCGACGGTCAATTATTCGGCAAGCGTGCCGACCACGCTCAGCCAGATCATGGGCAAGACATCCATTCCGGTCAGCGGTTCGGCCTCCGCACAGTATCAGACGGCGACTTTCATGGATTTCTACATGCTGCTGGACAATACGCCTTCCATGGGTGTCGGCGCAACCATGGCCGATATCCAAACAATGGTGTCGCATACGTCCGATAGCTGTGCTTTTGCGTGCCACAATCTCGATACGACCAACAATTACTACAATCTAGCCAAGAACCTAGGCGTGACGACGCGTATCGATGTCGTGCGGCAGGCAACCCAGAAGCTAACCGATACCGCCGTTGCAAATCGCGTAACCACAGGCCAGTACCGCATGGCGGTGTACACATTCGGCGCCGCGGCCGAACAAGTCGGTTTGACCAACGTTTCTCCGCTCTTGTCCGATATGACGCAGGTCAAAACTGCAACGAGCGCGGTCGATCTGATGACCGTTCCAAAACAGGGCTACAACAACGACCAGGACACGAGTTTCGATACGATGCTGACGCAATTGGCGCCGGTGATCGGAACAGGTGGTGGCGGCACCACCAGTACAGATCGTCAAAAGATCCTCTTCCTTGTCACCGATGGTGTCGGTGACAGCTATAAGCCCAATACCTGCACCAAACCAACGACGAACGGCCGTTGCCAGGAGCCGCTCGCCACGGCCTTCTGCCAGCCGCTGAAGAACCAGAACATCAAGATCGCCATTCTTTATACGACCTATTTTCCGCTGCCGACCAACGGCTGGTATAATCAGTGGATTGCGCCCTTCCAATCGCAAATCGGCAGCGATCTGCAAAGCTGCGCCTCGCCCGGTCTCTATTTCGAGGTGAGCCCGACGCAGGGTATCTCGGATGCGATGAACGCGTTGTTCCTGAAGGTCATTCGCACGCCCCGGATTACAAGCTGACGCCTATCTTCTTCCGCTGTCGCAAGCCCGTTGTTGCACCCGGCCGGGGCACTACATATGCTGCGGCCGAAACCGCGCAAGAATATCGCCAGCGGCCGAAGGATGGTCTAGATCAGAACAACCGATTTGATCAGGTCTACGAGTTTTTGGCGTGTCCGTGCATTCTTGATCTTTGCGAAGGCACGGTTAAGCTCGACGCCTTCCGCGGATGAGAGAAAGCCGACGAGATCGTTCCTGATAGCATATGGTTCGTCTATGCAGGCAGGGTCGCCTGATATCGTATTATCGAAGAAGTGCGAGACCGGAACATCGAGGCATTCTGCAATGCGCTGCAAGCGGCTTGCGCCGACGCGGTTGACGCCTTTCTCATACTTTTGAACCTGCTGAAATGTCAGGCTAAGCTTTTCGGCCAGCGCCGATTGGCTCATGCCCAGCAGACGCCGCTGTGCACGTATGCGTTTGCCGACTTCAATATCGATGGGACTGGGAAGCTTCTTCTTCGACGTATCTTGCACTTGTACCTCATTTTGCCGGTGAGACCGTCCCACCAAGCGGGCAGAGCCGCTCGGTTATGACTGCCGGGCGGTTCGAGAAACGGCAATGCCAATTCATCACCAAGGCCAAGAGATCGCCCATTTCATGCGCGTTTGGTATAATTCCTGCGCAATCTGACTATCCCGGTGGGTGCGGCGGGGCCGAATGACGCTTCTTGCCTAGCCAGAGGCCGACTGACGGCTGAGCTGGCGCACGGTGTCGATAAACGCCCTGAGCTTGGGCGCCAGTTCCGCCCGGCGCGGAAAGTAAAGAAAAAGACCCGCCTCGGTCACCGCGTGACCGTCCAAGAGCTGAACAAGCCTGCCGGAGGCGATTTCCGCCGCCACCAGCGGCTCGAAGACGTATGCCAAGCCCACTCCCGCCAAAGCAAGCTCGACGGCCGAATGCGCTTCGGTGACAATCGCCCGGCCATTCACGGTGACGGCAATATCTCTTCCGTCCTCCACGAACTCCCATTGATAGAGGCCGCCGGAGCGGATGAGGCGGTAGCCGATGCAATTATGGCTGGAAAGATCGCCAAGAGTGTTCGGACGCCCGAAGCGTCCGATGTAGCCGGGAGAGGCGACGACGATCGACCGAAACGGCGGAGTGAGGCGGACGGCCACCATATCCTGTGCGATCATCTCGCCGACACGGATGCCGGCATCGAAACCTTCGGCAACGATATCGGTCAGCCGTTCATCGGAAAAGACCTCCACTTCGACCTCGGGATAACGCTCGGCCATGACCGAGATCACGCGGGTGACGGCAAGCGGCAGGCAGATACGGGAGGCGTTGACGCGCAATAGGCCGCTCGGTCTGCCCTTGACGGCCTTGATGTGTTCGATGCGTTCATGGATGTCCTGCAAGGCCGGGGCAATGGTGCTGATCAGGCTCTTTCCGGCCTCGGTCAACGCTACGCTGCGCGTCGTGCGCGCAAACAGGGGCTGGCCAAGCCTTTCCTCCACCAGCCGCACGGCATGGCTGACGGCCGATGCGCTCATATTGAGTTCACTGGCGGCGGCGGCAAAACCGCTACGGCGCGCCACGGCGGCAATAATGGGCAGATGAGTCAGCAGGTCGCGATCCATTCATGCACTATAGCGCATAATGCATGCGAATTAAATGATCTTATCGAATGGCGCGGAAGCGGCGAAGCTGAACCTATCAAATCATGGTGGGCCGGCTCGATCGCCGAACGCCATTAATTCAAAGAGGAGCATCAAGATGAGCATGGAATTCTATACGCTGGGCAACAGCGGCTTGAAGGTAACGCGGTTTGCCCTTGGCACGATGACTTTCGGCACAGAATGGGGATGGGGCGCCGATAAGGAAGCGGCACGGGCCATCTTCAACGCCTATGTCGATGCCGGCGGCAATTTCTTCGATACCGCCGATGCCTATACGGGCGGCACGTCGGAGACCTGGCTGGGTGAGTTTATCGCCGAACACGGATTGCGCGACGGCGCCGTCGTTGCAACCAAATTCACCATGAACCTTACGGCACAGACGCCGAACGCGGCCGGCAACGGCCGAAAGAACATCCTGCGTGCTGTTGAAGGTTCTTTGAAGCGGCTCAACACGGACTACATCGACCTCTATCTCATGCACTGCTGGGATCGCCTGACGCCGCCCGAAGAGGTCATGCGCACCTTCGATGATCTTGTCCGCTCCGGCAAAGTGCGGCATGTCGGCTTGTCGGACGTTCCTGCATGGTATGCCAGCCGCGCCCAGGCCGTGGCCGAGCATCGCGGTTACGAGCCGATTTCGGCACTGCAGCTCGAATACTCGCTGGCCGAGCGCAATATCGAAAATGAATTCGTGCCGTTCGGAACGCGCTACGGCGCCGGCATCATGGCCTGGAGCCCGCTTGCAAGCGGTCTGCTCAGCGGCAAGTATCGCCCAAGCGGTGAGGGGCAAATTGCAGGCCGGCTCGAAACCGTGCGCGGCACGACCAATCCCGGATTCCAGAAATTCACCGAGCGCAACTGGGCTATTGTCGCCGAACTGGAGAAGGTGGCGGCAGAACTCGGCCGTAGCATGGCGCAGGTGGCGGTCAACTGGGCGATGACCCAACCTGGGATCGCCTCGATCATCATCGGTGCGACGAAACTGGAACAACTGAAGGACAATCTCAGCGCTCTGGAATTCGTCATACCCGCCGAACTGCGCCGGCGCCTCGATGCTGTAAGCGCGTTGCCGCCGACCTTCCCTTATTCCTTCTTCGGTCCGGAGATCCAGGGCAGCCTGACCGGCGGGCAAACGGTTGGCAGTAAGCCGGCAGGTTACTATCCGGATCTGAATATCTCAGGAAAATTTGCCGGCGTCAGCTGATGGTCTCGTTATCTAAGTCAATATGTCCGCGCCTGCGGCGCATATTGTTGCTGTCGCAAGCCTGCAAGGCGGGCCGCCGCTGCCAGGATTGAGCAGTCGTTCGCTCCATGATCAAACCGAAGCACCAGGCGGGAGGAGGGCGTGGGAACAAGGGCCATAAACCGACACAAATCTTAAGAGGCCGAACCATTGAAAACAACTTCCCGCAATGATATATATTGCCGATATCATATATCGGAGCCTTCTCATGAGAACGTTGGTGGATATCGGCGAACGGGAAGTCGAAGCGCTGGACCGGCTGGCACAGCGGAAAAAGATGTCGAGAGCAGCACTGATCCGCAAGGCGGTCGATGACTTTCTGGCCAGGAACAATGCCGATAGCGAAGCAGAGGCCTTCGGGCTCTGGGGTGATCGAAAGATCGATGGTCTGGCGTACCAGGAAGACATTCGCAGCGAATGGTGAAGGCTCTCTTCGACACAAATGTCTTGATCGATTATCTCAATGCCATACCGCAAGCGCGAGATGAGCTTACGAGATATCCAGAGAAGGCTATCAGCATCATCACCTGGATGGAGGTTCTCGTCGGTGCCAAGCCTGAGGTGGCCATCGGAACCCGCGCTTTCCTGGCAGGCTTTACAGTCATCGCTGTCGACGACGCCATAGCTGAACGAGCAGTATCTTTGCGGCAACTGCATCGTATCAAGCTTCCAGACGCTATTATCTGGGCAACGGCAAATGTCCACTCGATGTTGCTAATTACCCGAAACACGAAGGATTTTCCGCGCGAAATGCCGGACATTCGCGTCCCTTACGAAATCTGAATGGACTCTTTGCTCAGGCAGGGCGTTAGGTATCACTCCGCACGGCGCTTGTGCGGAACCCGCGGTAGTTGCCTGTCGCCTGGCGCATCGTTGCAACTGCCACCGGCGTGGCGCACGATGTTCGAAGAATCTTCTCGGCGCTGGGTTTTAACCTTTCGCACTCAGTATCTCGACAGGTGCCTGCCGCACAGTCATCGTCGCATCGGTCTCCTTCTGGCCATCAAATAAAGCGGGATGCCTTGTTTCCAACGGTTTCTGCTGCTAGGGAGCCAAGAAATCCGGTCGCAGCCCACCCGGTCAAAACAAGGGATCCTGAATTATGAAGATTATCGTCGTCTGCTCCGGCGGACTGGACTCCGTTTCGCTCGCCCATAAGGTCGCAGCCGAACATCAGCTCATCGGCCTCGTCTCCTTCGACTATGGCCAGCGGCATCGCAAGGAAGTGGAATTCGCCGGCGCCTGCGCCAAGCGCCTCGGCGTGCCGTATCAGATCATCGACATAACGGCCATCGGCAAGCATCTGACCGGATCGGCTCTGACAGACAATGTCGATGTGCCCGATGGACACTATGCCGAGGAAACCATGAAGGCGACGGTCGTGCCCAACCGCAACGCGATCATGCTGGCGATCGCCTTCGGGCTTGCGGCCGCTCAGAAGGCGGATGCGGTCGCCGTTGCCGTTCACGGCGGCGACCATTTCATCTATCCCGATTGCCGGCCCGGCTTCATCGACGCTTTCCAGCAGATGCAGAACCATGCGCTCGAAGGCTATGCCAGCGTTTCGCTCCATGCGCCCTATGTGACGGTTTCGAAGGCGGATATCGTTGCCGACGGCGCCCGCCACCAGGTTCCCTTCTCCGAAACCTGGTCCTGCTACAAGGGTGGGGAGCGTCATTGCGGCCGCTGCGGCACCTGCGTCGAGCGGCGCGAAGCCTTTCATCTTGCCGGCGTCGACGATCCCACCGATTACGAGGATCCCGATTTCTGGGTCGCTGCGACATCAAGCTTCTTTGCCCAGGAGGTGAAGTGATGTTCCGCATCACCAAGGAGTTTCATTTCTCCGCCTCGCATCAGCTCGCGCATCTGCCTGACGATCACCAATGCGCGCGCATGCATGGGCACAATTACATCGTCGTGGTGGAACTTTCAGCGGCCGAACTCGATGAGAACGGCTTCGTGCGCGACTATCACGAGCTTCAGCCGCTGAAGCGCTATATCGATGATGCCTTCGACCACCGCCATCTCAACGATGTCCTCGGCCATGATCGCGTCACTTCGGAGTGCCTTGCCAAGCACTTCTATGACTGGTGCAAGACCCGGCTGCCGGAGACCTCGGCTGTGCGTGTCAGCGAGACGCCGAAGACATGGGCGGAATACCGGCCATGAGTGAAGCGCGCATTCGCGTCAGCGAGATCTTCGGACCGACGATCCAGGGCGAGGGGATATTGATCGGCCTCCCAACGATTTTCGTGCGCACCGGCGGCTGCGACTATCGCTGCTCCTGGTGCGACACGCTGCACGCTGTCGACAGTGACTATCGCGATCAATGGCAGCCAATGTCCGTGGACGAAATCTGGCAAGAAGTAACAAGGCTCTCCGGCGGCAAGCCGCTCACGATTTCACTCTCGGGCGGCAATCCCGCAATCCAGCCGCTCGCTCCGCTGATCGAGCGCGGCCATGCGCAAGGCTATCGTTTTGCGCTGGAAACGCAAGCGAGCCTAGCCAAGGACTGGTTCGCCGAGCTTGACGTGCTGGTGCTGAGCCCGAAACCGCCTTCGAGCGGCATGATAACGGACTGGACTGCTTTCGATGACTGTCTGCGCATGGCCGGCGATAAAGCGCAAATTGCGCTGAAGATCGTCATATTCGACGACCTCGACTACGCCTATGCGCAAGAGGCCGCGTCGCGTTATCCTCATTTGCCTCTCTATCTGCAGCCCGGCAATCATACGCCGCCGCCTGCAGACGCGGATGATGCCCTCGTGGACATTGACGGAATTGTCGAGCGCATGCGCTGGCTGGTCGACAAGGTCAGCGTTGACAGATGGTTCGAGGCAAGAGTGCTGCCGCAACTGCACGTCATCATCTGGGGCAACAAGCGCGGTGTTTGAGCGAGCGCGGATTGGGCGCCTCTTTGGCGCCCTCAGGGCATGATGCCGAAAAGTGTCAGGTGATTTCGGCCGGCGTCATGTTCTACCCCTTTGATTCCAGGAGGTATTCAGATTTTAGGTCGAACCGACCTAAAATCATCCGGCTCCAGCGCAGATCTTCGCAGCACGGTCGATGGCCGGCGCAGCAAAGCCTGTCGCCGCCTTACGATTTCCCGTCGTGACTGTCGCTCCCGGCAGCGATATTCCTCGCTTTAGGCTTGGATTCAACATCAAAAAGTTCGGCAAGCGTCTTCAGAATTCGCAGAACGCCGGGATGGTCGCAGCTATAATATCTGAATTGCGCCTGGCGGCGCACTTTGACGATGCCCGAATGATGCAGGCGGGTCAGATGCTGGCTCAGTGCCGATTGCGATATTCCAAGTTTCTTGGCCAGGCTGTTTACATCTTCCTCATGGTCGGACAGATGGATACAGACCTCCAGTCGCTTGGGATTTGAAAGCTGGTTGAGAAGGTCTGCGTGGTAGATGAGACGCTCATCTTCTGTGGTCTGATCTGAGGAATACATAGCGCGGCCAATCGTTGATGGTTAATCTTAAAAATCCCTCTCTGCGTCGCGCGATAATAAACGCAAAAGCTGCACAATTAAGGTCTGGATATTGCAGAACATTACGCCTTCGCGGAGCAAGCGGGCCTCCCACTTAGGCCGATCTCCATCGATCAACCTTCTTCGACCGACAACTAGGGTCTTATTGCAATTTTGGAATATGTGCTGCCCAAGGGTTTTGCAATTATTCTGTAACAAAATCGAACGAATTGCCTTGTTTTTGTCCGGGTTCTGACATCGCACTGCTAATAAAGCGGTTTATCTTCTGCTCCAACGAACAGGAGGTAACCATGACCCAAAGGGACTTGACGATCGCCGAAGTTCTCAAAGATCCGCTGATCCGCCAGGTCATGCGCGCGGATCGCATTTCCGTGACCGGAATGGCGACCCTGCTGCAGGATGCTGCGCGCCGGCAGGAGCGTGCTCTGTCGATCAATCTGGCACCGATCGCTCATGCGGCTTCTTCCTCCATGCCTCAGGCCGATCTGCGCTGATATCTTCTTTCCCTTGCGACAACGGCAATCGCTGCATGTTGGGCGATTGCCGCCGTTTTGGTTTCAGGCGACCGGATGGCCTCCCACTGGAGGCGCGCCCGCTTCTTGCCGAAGCCCTTGCTGCCGCCTCATTTTCAAGCTTCGGCCATCAGAGCGCGCCGCTCCGGTTCAAAGAGATCGCATAGACGCTTGTCGTTGCTGTCATGAAGAGCCTGTGCTTGCCGCGACCGCCGAAACAGAGATTGGAAACGGTTTCAGGCACGAGGATCTTGCCCAGGAGATGGCCATCGGGCGCGATGCAGTGCACGCCGTCGGCTGCGGACGACCAGAGATTGCCGTCGCTGTCGAGGCGCATGCCGTCGGCACAGCCGGGCGAAATGACATGAAATACCTCGCCGCCGGATAGCCGCCAGTTTTCGCTGACATTGAAAACGCGGATGTGCTGCGCATCGCTGCCATGCATGCGGCCGGTATCGGCGACATAGAGTTTTTTCTCATCAGGGCTAAAGGCAAGTCCATTCGGGCAATTGAAATCCGTCAACACCGCCTGCATGGCCCCGGAAGGATCGACACGATAGACGTTGCATGGCAATTCCTGCTCGCTTCTATGCCCTTCATAGTCGGTGGCGATGCCATAGTGGGGGTCACTGAACCAGACGGCGCAGTCCGAGGCGACAATCACATCGTTTGGTGAATTCAGGCGTTTGCCCTGATAGCTGTCTGCGATGACGGTGATCGATCCATCATGTTCCGTGCGCGTGACGCGCCTGCCGCCGTGTTCGCAGCTCACGAGCCGGCCCTGCCGGTCGCGCGTATGACCGTTCGAAAAATTCGAAGGTTCGCGAAACACACTCGTGCCGACGCCAGGGATCCAGCGCATGATGCGGTTGTTGGGAATGTCGGAGAAAAGCAGGCAGTTCAGATCTCCGAACCACACAGGACCTTCGACCCAATCGAACCCTGTGGCGATCTGCTTGACGGGAGCATTGCCAAGAACGAATTTCCCGAAGGCCGGATCCATGATCTCGAAGAACGACATTGTGACAATACCTCCCTAAGGTTACATCGAGAGATCGATGTGTTATCGATAACATATTCAATCGAGTCCGCAAGCGGGAGGATAGTGCATGAGCCATGTTCTGACGTCGAGTGTCCTGAGCGACGAAGGGGTGATGACGTTGTTGACCGCTGCGATCTCGGCTGCTTCTGAGATGGGGCAGCCGCAATGCATCGTCATCGTCGATCAGTCCGGTGTGACGCTCGGCTCCTTCCGTATGCGTGGTTCGCGTTTTCAGTCGTTGAAAAGCGCGGCTGCCAAGGCGCAGACGGCCGCTTCCATCGGTGCGCCGAGCCATTCCCTGCCGGAGCATGCAAGGGTGCCCCTGGCCGTTGCAACGCGCGGCGGGATGACGGGTCTGCGCGGGGGCTTGCCGATCCGTGTCGGCGGCACGCTTGTCGGCGGGATCGGCGTCGGATCAGGCTCCGGAGAGCAGGACGAGCAGGTTGCCCGTGCCGCCCTCAACGCGATCGGTGCCGATCTCGATTAGACCGGATGCGAGCGCGAAATCCATTTCATTTTCGATGAGGTGGATTTCGCGCGGTTTTCGCTTCAGGCGAAGACGATCTGCGCCTTCATGGCCTTGCTTCGATCCGAAGCGATTTCGAAAGCACTGATCGCCTCGGCAAGCGGTACCGTATGGGTAATGAGCGGCCGCACATCGATGAGGCCCTTGCGCATCAGATCAACACCGACGGCAAACTCCTCGTGAAAACGGAAGGAGCCGCGCAATTCCAGTTCCTTGGCCGTGATCGAAAGCATCGGCAGGCTCATGTCGCCGCCGATACCAAGCTGGACGATGATCCCGCGCGGTCGAAGTGCCGCAATACCGCCGGCAAGCGCCGCAGCAGCGCCGGAGCATTCGTAGAGCACATCGAAAGTGCCCTTGTCGGCGGAATAGGCGGCAAGCGCTTCCGGCTCGTTCTTCGTATTGATGACCCTGTCGGCACCCGCTTGCCTGGCAAGCGACAAGGTGAAGTCCGAAAGATCGGTCGCTACGATCTCGACAGCACCTGCGCGGCGTGCGGCGAGGATCGAGAGGACGCCGATCGGGCCGCAGCCGGTTATGAGAACGCGTTTGCCGAGCATCTCGCCAGCACGCCGGGTGGCGTGGAGCGTGACGGCCAAAGGTTCCGCCATGGCTGCTTCACCCGGCGTTAGCCCGTCTGCCGGCACGCATTGGATGGCATCGGCGACGAGCGTTTCGCGGAATGCGCCCTGGATATGCGGGAAGGGCATGGCGCTTCCATAAAAGCGCATGTTGAGGCATTGATTGGGCAGGCCCTGCAGGCAGTAGCGGCAGCTCCGGCATGGACGGGAGGGGGAGACGGCAACGAGCTGACCGATTTCGAGCCCTTCTACGCCGGGGCCGAGTGCGGTCACCGTTGCGCTGACCTCATGCCCGAGGATCATCGGCTCCTTCAGTCGCACGGTGCCGAAGCCGCCATGATGGTAGTAATGCAGGTCGCTGCCGCAGACCCCGCCGGTCGCGAGCGTCAGCTTGACTTCTCCAGCCCCTGGTTCTTCTTCCGGATAATCCTCGATCCGCACATCCTTGGCGGCGTGAGCGACAATGGCTTTCATGTCTTTCTCCTCAAAGAACGGGTGTCGGCAGGGCCTGGCCGGCGAAATGAGCGGCCAGATTGTCGCGCACCAGCTGCCCCATGGCCTTGCGTGTCTCCACCGTACCGGAGGCGTGATGGGGCTGCAGCAGCACATTGTCGAGCGCCAGGAAGCGCGGATTGAGCTTCGGCTCGCCTTCGAAGACGTCGAGTGCTGCCGATCCGAGCTTGCCGGTTTCCAGTGCGTCAAGCAGTGCCTCTTCGTCGATATTGGAGGCTCTGGAGATGTTGATCAGCATACCTTCCGGGCCGAGCGCCTCGATCACCTTTTGACCGACGATGTGTCGGGTTGCCGAGGAGGCGGCAAGCGTGACGAACAGGAAATCCGATTGCCGCGCGAGTTCGACGGGATCCGCGACAAAGGTCATGTCGGAGGCGTAGGCTTTCGCTTCGACGTCGGAATAGGCGATCTGCATGTCGAAGCCCTTCAGGCGCTTGGCGACTTCGAAGCCGATGCGGCCGAGGCCCAGGACGCCTGCACGCCGCCCCCAGACGCGGCGCTTGAGGGGATAAAGCCCCTTTTGCACCCAGCTGCCGTCACGCACCCATGTCTCCGCGCCGATCATGCCGCGCGACAGGCAGAGCATCATAGCAATCCCAAGGTCGGCAACGTCATTTGTGAGCACGTCGGGCGTATTGGTGACACGGATGCCGCGCTCGCGGCAGGCTTGCAGATCGACGGCGTCGAAGCCGACGCCATAGACCGAAATGACCTCCAGTTTCGGGCAGGCTTCGATCATGGCGCGGTTGGCACCGAGCTCGCCGCGCGTCGCAATCGCCCTGACCGACGGTCCGACCTCAGCAAGCAGCTTGTCCTTGTCGGCGGCCTCGAAATAGCGATGAACGTGAAACGCTGCCTCGAGCGGTTCCTGATCCCATTGCGGATAGGGACCAATCTGCAGGATCGGTGGCTTATCCATCTTACAAGTCCTCCCTTGACATCAAATGTTATCGATAACATAAACAGGAGATGCAATCATTGTCGAGATGAAAAACGGAGGAAACGATGTCTCTTGGTCTTTTTGATCTGAAAGGACGGCGCGCCCTGGTGACCGGTTCTTCCCAAGGCATCGGACTTGCGCTCGCCAAGGGGTTGGCCGCTGCCGGCGCAGCGATCGTGCTTAACGGCCGTGATCGCGAAAAGCTTGCAAAGGCGGCCAAAAGCTTTAGCGGCGAGGTACACATGCTGGCATTCGACGCCACCGATCATGCGGCCGCGCGTCAGGCCGTCGATGCATTCGAGGCCGAAACCGGCGCGATCGACATCCTCGTCAACAATGCCGGCATGCAGTTTCGCACGCCGCTCGAGGATTTTCCGGCCGATGCTTTCGAACGGCTTTTGCGTACGAACATATCGAGCGTCTTCAATGTCGGCCAGGCCGTCGCGCGGCACATGATCAAGCGAGGCGCCGGCAAGATCATCAATATCGCAAGCGTGCAGACGGCGCTGGCGCGCCCCTCGATTGCTCCTTACACGGCAACCAAGGGGGCCGTCGGCAATCTGACCAAGGGCATGGCGACGGATTGGGCCAAACATGGGCTGCAATGCAACGCCATTGCGCCGGGCTATTTCGATACGCCGTTGAACGCGGCGCTCGTCGCCGATGCCGATTTCTCGGCGTGGCTGGAAAAACGCACGCCCGCAGGGCGTTGGGGCCGCGTTGAGGAATTGGTCGGCGCCTGCATTTTCCTTGCCTCCGATGCCTCCTCTTTTGTCAACGGTCATGTGCTCTATGTCGACGGCGGCATCACAGCGTCTCTCTGACGGCGCAAAGCCGTGCCGCTTCGTTATCATGGGCGTCAGCGGCTGCGGCAAATCGTCGGTTGGCTCGGCGCTCGCACAACGCCTTGGCGGCATTTATGTTGACGGGGATGATCTTCATCCCGCCGCCAATGTCGCCAAGATGAGTGCTGGCATTCCTTTGACCGACACCGATCGGTGGCCCTGGCTCGACAAGATCGGTCGATGTCTGGTTTTGGCCGATAAGACGGCGCTGATTGGATGTTCGGCGCTCAAGCGCAGCTATCGCGATCGGATTCGCAAAGTCGCCGGAGCGCCGGTTTCGTTCGTCCACCTCGCCGGCACGCGGGAAACCATCTTGGAACGTCTGCAGGCGAGGCGGGATCACTTCATGCCTCCGGCGTTGCTCGACAGTCAATTTGCCGCGCTGGAGCCGCCTGGCGCCGACGAACAGGCGATCACAGTCGATATTAGCCAGCCGCTCGATGCGGTCGTTGCGGCTATCATGACAGCATTGGAGGAGAGGCAATCATGAGCAACAAAGTGGCGCTGATCGGCGTCGGCGCAATGGGCGGTGCGATCGGCGCCCGCCTGGCGGAGACCGGCAACCAGCTGACTGTTTTCGATCTCGACAAGGACAAGGTTGCGGCTCTGACCGCAAAAGGCGCTACGGCTGCCATCAGTGCGGCCGCGGCGGCAGCCGTTTCCGATTTCGTCATTCTGAGCCTCAATTCCCCGAAGATCGTCCATGCTGCGGTATTGGGGCCTGAAGGTGTCGCCGCAGGTGCAAGAGCAGGCACGCTGATCATCGATATGTCATCGATCGATCCCGACGCGACCAAGGCGCTTGCCGCAGAAGCGGCGGAAAGGGGATTGCGCTGGGTGGACAGCCCCCTTTCCGGTGGAGCGCCGAAGGCCTTGATTGGACAGTTGACGCTGATGGCCGGCGGTAGCGAACAGGATGTCGCGGACGCGCATCAGGTGCTGCGTCATGTGGCATCGAACTACACCCATATGGGTCCTGTCGGTGCGGGCCAGACCACGAAGCTCGTCAATCAGGTTCTTTGCGCATTGAATTTCCTCGCGGTAGCAGAAGCCACACAGCTGGCGCTCGATGCCGGCGTCGATGCCGCCAAGATCCCGCAGGCGCTGAAGGGCGGCAGGGCCGACAGCGCCATTTTGCAGGAATATATGCCGCGCTATGTCGCCAAGGATTATCGCCGCACCGGCAGGATCGACAACATGGTCAAGGATCTGAACGGCGCTCAGGATCTTGCCCGCAGGACCAACACCGCGATGCCGCTGACCGCCGTCTGTGCAGAGATACACCGTATGCTGACGGCATCCGGGCTTGGTGGTGAAGACCAGGCGGCATTGATGGAATTCTTCAAAGGGCCGAACAAGGAGATCGCCGGATGATTACAAGATATGCATTGTTTGAAGGCAAAGTCAGGGAAGGGGAGACGGAGGCTTTTCGAACCGCCGTTATGGAAACCATTCTGCCGAAGTGGAAACAATTTCCAGGCGCCCTCGACGTTAGGGTTACCTTTGCCGAGACGCGCGATGAAGGCGCTCCCGAGTTTCCGATGATCTTGGCCGTCAATTATCCGGATATGGCTGCCGTCGAAAAGGCTCTTGCAAGCCCGGTGCGCACCGAAGCTCGTGCGGCAACGGAAGCCGTGCTGTCGCGCTTTTTCGAAGGACGCATCCATCATCATGTGACGCTAGCGCATGAGTTCCAGCTCTAGTCTGGCTGCCGCAAGAGGTTTCCGAGGCGGCCGCGCCCATGGCGTTTTGCTCGTCTTGCGGGATAGCTGAAGGCGCCTCTTGCCATTCTGGGAAGAGGCATATTACTCTGATGGTAACGATAACATAGGCCATGAATGAGTAACGAACGCAAAGCGCCAACGATGGCGGACATAGCCCGCGTCATGGGAGTCTCTCCCATGACCGTATCGCGTGCCTTCAAGGCCGACAGTCTGGTCAGTCCGGAGACCCGCGAGGCGATCCTGCGCACAGCGGAGGAACTGGGCTATGTCTTCGACAGCACGGCTTCCAACCTGCGTTCGCAAAAGTCCGGCTTTGTCGCCGTCACCATTCCCTCGATCAACAACGCTAATTTCGCCGATACGGTTGGCGGTCTTTCCGATACTCTGTCCAAGCGGGACATGCAGATCCTCCTCGGCTACACGAACTACAATGTCGAAGAGGAGGAGCGGCTCATCGAACAGCTGCTCCGCCGCAAGCCGGAGGCGATTGTCGTGACCGGCGGCACCCATACCGAGCGGGCTCGCAAACTTCTGCAAACGGTAGCCATCCCGGTGATCGAGACCTGGGACATACCGAATGATCCGATCGGCCACTATGTCGGCTTCTCCAACAGGGCCGTCATGCGCGATATGGTCGATCATTTCGTCGCGCTCGGTTGCCGGCGCATCGCCTTCATCGGCGGGGATGTGCAGCGCGATTCGCGCGGCAGCGAGCGCAGGCTCGGTTTCATCGCGGCCATGCAGGCGCATGGGCTCGATGCCTCCAGGCTGATCGCAGCCGGATCGCCACCGATTTCGATGCGCGAAGGCGCCAATGCCATGGCGAAGCTGATTAAGCTTTATCCGGATACGGAAGCGATCGTCTGCGTCTCGGATCTGGCCGCCTATGGTGCGCTGACCGAATGCCGCCGGCTCGGAATCCCTGTACCCGAGCGTTTTTCCATCGGCGGTTTCGGCAACTATGAAATCGGCGAGGTCTGCGTGCCGACGCTGACGACGATCAATGCGTTTGCCCGCGAAATCGGTGAGCGGACGGCTGAATTGATCCTCGATATTCTTGATGGCGCCCAGCAGGCGGGCAATGTCAGGATTTCACCGCAACTGATTGTACGCGACAGCAGCCGGGCGCTTTAGGGCAGTGTCTGCGATGCTGTAAATCACCCCGGTCTTTGCTCCTTTCCTGATTGGATCCCAAGAAAACAGCTGATATACGGGCTGGATGGACAAGCTTCAAAGCTGCAACTTGCCGATTATTCGCACCATTCAATGAATGGTGGGCTTTTGCACGTTCCTTGTTCAAATGATGCAACCCGCCCCGAGGCGGGTTTTTTCTTCCGTTTGCGGGGTCTCAACCGGAGACGGACATGTCCGATCATGAAACCAATGCGTCGCGCGCGACGCTCCATATGCTTTGCGGCAAAATTGCCGCTGGAAAATCGACGCTGACGGCGAAGCTTGGCCAGATGCCCTTAACCATCGTCCTGAGCGAAGATTGGTGGATGAGCCGCCTCTTCGGTGACGAATTGAACGATGTGGCTGACTATATCCGCTATTCGCGGCGGCTGCGTGACGTCATCGGTCCTGCCGTCCAGGATCTGTTGGGTATCGGCGTATCGGTTGTTCTGGATTTTCCGGCAAATACTCCTGCTATCCGGTCATGGATGCGAACGCTTTTCGAGGCGGCCGGCGCCGATCACCGGCTATATTTCCTGGATGTGCCGGATGAGCTTTGTAAGGCGCGCTTACGGGCACGCAATGCCGCCGGGACGCACGACTTTGCGGCCTCCGACGCCCAATTCGATGAAATCACGAAATATTTCGTAGCCCCCACGGAAACGGAAGGGTTCAGCATCGTCCGATTGGCTGCCGCCTCAGCGGATGAGACGCTCGATAGGTCCTTGTGACGGATCGATATCGGCGTCGCGAACTCGATGAGAACATCGCTGCACAACCGGTGTTGCTTTACCAAGTTCTGCAAGCGATGCCAGCGAGTAAAATTGCGAGCCCTCCGAAGGGCTCGCTTCATTCAAGCTAGGTGATTACTTGCCCCAGATCTTCTTATATTGGTCCTTGTAGCCATTGTCCGGATCGAAGGTGTTCTTCGGGCCGCCATCGGACTGGATGTTGTCCGCCGTCACCACATGCAGCGGCGAGAGATAGCCGGACCATTTTTGACCGGCGAAAGCGCGATTGAGTTCGTCGACCAGCTGCCACCCCTGGAGATTAAGGGGCTCGGCCACCGTGACCTTTTGGAACTGGCCGGCGCGGATGCGCTCATAGGCAGACTGCGAGCCGTCGCCGGCTGCGACGTTAATCGGCGCGTCGGTGCCGCTCTTGCCGGCCGAGGCAAGCGAAGGTCCCATGAAGTCGAAATAAAGGTCGTTGATCGCCAGCGAGTGCGTCCAGCTGTCTCCGTATTTCTGCAGCAGCGATGTCGTCAGCTGCGGCATGCGCTGCGACGTCTCGGCGATCGGGGTATCGACATATTCGAGCACTTTGCCGCCCAGCCGTTCGATCTCCTGCTTCATCTTGTCCGCCTTGGCAATCGCGATCGCATAGGTGGAGTCGGTGAAGATGATGACACCGGGCTTGCCCTTGGCATCGACGAAGGCCCAGTCGGCAGCCGCCTTTGAGACCTCCATGGCGTCGGTGCTGACATTGGCGAAAAGGCCATTCTTCTCGTCCGGACCGATCACCGGGCCGGCATGCCAGGCGACCAGCGGGATCTTGGCGGCCTTTGCCTGCTCCAGCGCCGGAGCCTGTTCGACGGCATCGAAGCCGTCGATGATGATGCCGGCAGGCTGCAAGGCTATCGCCTGACCGAAAGCGGCCGTGCGTCCGCCGATGGAACCGGCGCCATCGAGAACCTTCACCTGCCAGCCGATCGCCTTTGCCGCTTCTTCGACGCCGTTGCTGACACCGAGAATGCCGCCATTCTTGAGGTCGCCCGCAAGCACGACGATGGTCTTGCCGGCCTGCGCCTTCGGCCCCGTGGTCGGTCCGTCCCATTTGGTGACAGGGGTTGCATATTTGCCGACGACGGCTTTCGCATCGGCCATCGGATCGGCATAGGCCTGGCCGGCGCTGAGCACCAGTACCGCGGTCGTTGCCTGCAGGAATTGTCTACGGTTCATGTCTTTTCCTCCCTTTGGACATTCGAACTTCAGATGATTTTCACTTTTCCGCCGGCTTTGCGGAAAGCTGCGGCGCCTGGGCTGGTGCCATGCGCCCTTGATGGCTGCGACGGCGCTGCGCGTAACCGGCAATGCCGATGGCAACGAGCAGGGTCACGCCGTTGAACAGAGGCTCGACATAGAAGGAGCCGCCGAACTGCTGGATGCCGGCAATGCCGACCGCCAGAATGATGACGCCGATCATCGTGCCCCAGACATTGACGCGGCCCGGCTTGATCGTGGTCGATCCGAGGAAGGCGCCGACCAATGCAGGCAGGAGATATTCGAGCCCGACGCTTGCTTGGCCGATGCGAAGCTTGGAGGCGAGCAGGACGCCGGCAATGGCGGCAAGCGTGCCCGAGGTGACGAAGGCGCCGATGACGAAACGGCGGACGGGAATCCCGTTCAAGGCCGCAGCCTTCGGATTGGCGCCGATCGCATAGATGTAACGGCCGATCGGCAGATATTCGAGGACGATCCACATGACGAAGGCAAGCGCCAGGACATAGATGCCGGTGATCGGCAGGCCGAAGACCATCGTGCCGTTCAGCGCATAAAACCCTTGCGGCAGCATGCCGACCACCTGCCGTCCGCCGGTGTGCCAGAGCGCGATTGCATAAAGGACCGTGCCGGTGCCGAGCGTGGCGATGAAGCTGTCGATCTTGGCGATCTCTACCAGGAGACCGTTCAGGAAGCCGGTCAGTGCGCCAAGGGCAATGACGATCAGGACGGCAATTGGCCAGGGCAGCCCGAACATCGTCTGAAGGCTGATTGCGAGCACATGCCAGAGCACGATGCCATAGCCGATCGTCAGATCGATGCGGCCGGCCGCCATGGGGATCATCGCCGCCAGCGACAAGATGGCGATGATCGTCTTGTCGGAAATAATCGAACGCAGGTTGAGCATCGTCGGGAATGTTTGCGGCAGCAGCACCGAGAAAAGCAGGATCAGAAGCACAGTCAGAATGACGAGGCCATAGACCGGCAGCAGGCGCTGGATCTTCTGGCCGAAGCTCATTGCCGAAAGCTCGGCGCGGGTCGGCTCGAGCGCGTTCGATTCGATCGATTGCATGATGTTTTCCTCCGGTTCAGGCCGCTTCTGATGCAGATGCGGCGGCGATGACCGCCGGTGTTGTCAGATCAGCGCCGGCAAGTTCGCGCACGATCCTTCCGCGCGAAAACACCAGGGCTCGGTGGCAGATATGGGCGATTTCCTCGAAATCCGTGGAGACGACAAGGACGGCAAGGCCAGCCTCGACGGCCTCGGCGATCAGGCGATAGATGTCGGCCTTGGCCCCGACGTCGACGCCGGCGGTCGGGTCCTCGGCGATCAGCAATTTGCGGCCCGTCGCCAGCCAACGTCCGACGACGACCTTCTGCTGATTGCCGCCCGACAGCGCCTCGATGGCAAGGCTCTGGTCGTTGGGCCTAAGGCCGACGCGGCTTCCGAGCCAATAGGCAGCTTCCGCTTCCCGGCGCGGCGACAGGAATGAAAACAGGCCTCGTCCGGAAGCGCCTGGGTTCAGGAACGTATTTTCACGCAGGCTGAGCGACATGGCGACCGACTCTTCCGTCCGGTCCCTGGCGATCAGACCGATACCGGAGGCCATCGCCGCGACCGTGCTGGAAAGGTCGGGCTCCGCTCCGTTCAAGCGGACGCTTCCTCGCGACGGTTCGCAGCCGAACAGTGCGCGCCCAATGAGTTCCTGACCGGCGCCTCGCAAGCCGACGAGACCGAGCAACTCGCCCTGGCGGATATCGAAGGAGACCGGTCCGGCGCCGCGGCAGGAAAGTTCTTTCACCGAAACGATGGCAGGCCCTGCGCTTCTTTCCGCTTTGACGAAAAGCTGGTCTGCCTTGCGCCCGACGATCATGCGGATGAGTTCATCCGGCGTCGTTTCGCAGACGGGCTTCTGGCCGACCAGATGCCCGTCGCGCAGAACGGCAACGCGATCGGCAATCCGGAAGATCTCGTCGAGGCGATGCGAGACGTAGATCATGGCGACGCCACGGTCTTTCAGCGGCCGAATGGCGGCAAAGAGTTTTTCGACTTCATCGGCAGGCAGGCTCGCCGTCGGCTCGTCGAGCACCAGCACATCCGCCTCGACGGCAAGCGCACGGGCGATGGCGACCAGCGACTTTTCCGTGCGGGTCAGCTCCTGCACGCGGGTCGAGGGATCGAAATCGCAGCCGACAAGCTTCAACGCCTCTGCTGTGCGCCGCTCGGTTGCCCGCCAGTCGATCAGTCGACCCCGCAGGGAATAGCCCTGCGCAAGCCCGACATTCTCCCCCACCGTCATCCATTCGATCAGCCCGAGATCCTGGTGGATGAAGGCGACGGGCTGGCGCTGGTTCGGTTGCGGCGGGCGGTGATGGTAGGGCTTGCCGTGAAACAGGATCTGGCCGCCATCCGGCTTGTAGATGCCCGCCAATGTCTTGATGAGCGTCGATTTGCCGGCGCCGTTTTCTCCGAGCAGCGCCAGGATTTCGCCCCGCTGCAGGTCGAGTGACACATGCGACAGCGCGCGCGTTCCGCCAAATTCCTTGGTGATGTCGGAAAATTCGAGCAGCTTTCCGTCGTCCATCCCGCTCCTCCCAAAGCTTCGATAGGAACAGGCTATGTTATCGATAACATTCCGTCAAGAGGCTCGATGGTGGCGGTCAGGCATATCGCAGTCCCAAAGGAGCAAAACGTATTACTAAAATGGTTCGTTTAAGCGTAAAATATATAATCGGCAGCCGCGGATCGTACTATGAAATCATATAACTATAAACTAAATATCTCTATTACGAAGTACGATATAATACACAAAAATCATGCAGTAATATTTTGCGATTTTCGCATTGACTTTATGTCTATTCTAAAGTTGTTTGCGAAGAAATGTAGGCGGCGATCTTCTGGGTGCGCATAGTGCGTGTTTTGTCAGCCGATCGGTTGGCGCCGAAGACGGGGAAACTATTTGACCTACGTGACGCAGTCGGTGTTCAAAATTGACAAGGCTGACGCTGAAGAAATGACAGCGCACTATGCAAGGACCTTGTTTCCCGCCATTGTCGAACCTCTCAACGGTCATGGGACGATCTCAGTGGAGGACCGCCATTACACAATCGGCTCCTTCAGCGTCTGGAGCGGAAAATGTCATTCCGGCATGAGCGTCGCGGTTCCCGGCGGCCCCGATGCCTACTGCCTCTATCTGCCGACGTCTGGCAGGATGCTAATCGATGCGCGAGGACGGCGACTGGAATCGGTGCCGGGCAGGGCGGTGCTGGCTGACATGTCGTCGTTTAAACGGCTCACTCTGTTCGAAGAGCGCGGCCATATGGGTGTAGCGTTCGAAAAATCGGTGATGATCAGGCAGCTTAGCGATCTGCTGGATGCGCCGGTTTTAGACGATCTAGAATTTTCAAACCCCGTCGATCTGGCGTCGGAGCGCGGGTTGCAGATTGCCGCGCTTGGAAATCTGATCTGGCAGGATCTGGCTGCGGAGAAATCAGATAGATCCTCTGCTGCATACACCGAATGTCTCCTACAGGCGATGATGATTGCCTTGCTGGAAACAACCCCGCACAATTATTCGGCGCAATTGGCAAGGCCGGCTTCGCCGGCAGTACCGAAACAGTTGAAGCGGGCAATGGAGTATATGCACGCCAATTCCGGCTCGGAGATCAGGATCGCTGATATCGCACGCGAGGCCGGGGCGAGCGTGCGGTCGTTGCAAGCCGCTTTTCAGCAGTTCAGGAACACAACACCGCTTGCCTACCTGCGGACGATCCGTCTGCAGGGTGTGCGAAAAGCGCTGAAGGATTTAGGCTGTTCAAGGCCGGTCGCCGACATTGCGCGCGATTGGGGATTTTCGCATATGGGGCGCTTTGCGGCGCTTTACCATCAGTCCTTCGGCGAAATGCCGTCCGAGACTGCCAGACAGCCTCGGCATGGCAATAGATAGGGTTGTGATCTGCCGTGCAAACGATTGGCAAAGCTCGAACCGGGCTTACTCGCCGACCGCATTCACGATGCGGCAAAGATTCTTGCCGACACCAGGCGCGACTTGCCCCTGTTGCACCATGAACAGGGCATCGACGCGGCTGCCCTTGCCGTTCTTGCGCACGACGACGCGCAAGGTTTGCGGCCTGCCGGAACCACTCGTTTCCTGCTGTGCGGTCAGCGTGCCAAGCTTCTTTTCGACGTTCACATCGACGAAGCCTTCGGCGAGAACCGCTCGGGATATCTTGTCAAAAGCGGCGCCCTGATTGATGGCTGGAAAAACCATCCAGGTCTTGTAGGTCATGCTCGTGACGAGCGGCACGCCGCTGCTTTCGTAATGATCAGAGCAGGCGTCCGCCAATGCAGGAGTGCTGGAAAGAACCCCAAGCGCAAGTGCGCAAGCTATCCTTGTAAGCATGATTTTGTATCCCTCTTATTGCTGGAAAAGATCTTTGGGTCGATCTTATGATACTGATGCTACCCCGGGGAGAGGGCATTTATCAATGACAACACGCATTGGTGGATAGTTTTCAAGAAGGAATTGCTGTGCGCGCCCCCTTGTGCGGAGGTAGCGGTGAAATTAGGACGGCACTCGCAAACTGCAATGGGTAGGCGTATTTTTATCAACACGCCTTATCGTACCGGTTGCCTGCGATTCGCATTTTCTCGGAAATTTCAGTGGGAAAGCCGCATTCGATGCCTGTTTGAAGTCGCCCCCTGCGACCAGGCGGACGGCAATCGGTTGCTATTTGGACACAATGGTAAACAACCGGACTGTCATAATTCATTATTTATCAGATCCGCATATTGCCTCCCGCCTTGTGGTTGATATTTCTGCCTTGCTTCTAAACATCCGAAGGAGATTCCGGAATGCGGAAATGGGCGGCGATTTTACCCTTGGTTGTCCTCGGCGCTTGTGCGAGGCCGTCCGATGGACCAAGCGCGCTCAATATTCGCAATGCAACGATGCCGATCACACAGCGAAAGATTCCGGTCCTGCCGCTCTCCCAGGCCCCGTTGGGCGCGCAGGTTGTTGCGCCATCCTATTCACCGACCGATCAGGGGCTTGCAAGCCTTCACTCAGGTGGTTTTTCGGAGGCGCGTCTGCGCCCGGGCGATGTATTCGACGTAACCGTGCTGGATACCGGCGAAGACGGATTGCTGTCCGCCACACAGAGCAAGTCGCTCAATCTCGGCCGTTTCACCGTCGATTCGCGTGGTTTCGTCACCATGCCCTATGTCGGCAAGCAGCGTGTGATCGATTCGACCCCGGAAGGTCTGCAATCGCAGATCGTCACCGCCCTTAAAGGCTCTTCGGTCAACCCCCAGGCCGTGGTGACGGTTGTCGACAAGCCCTCCAGCGCCGTGACGGTCGATGGCAAGGTTCGCTCCGCAGGCCGCTTCCCGCTGACGGCGCGCAAGGAACGTGTGCTCGACGTGCTTGCCCTTGCCGGCGGCGCATCGTCTGCGCCCGCCAACACGACGATCACGCTGACGCGCGGATCGCAAAGGGCGACAGCGGCCCTGAGCCGCATCCTGCAGGATGATAAGCAGAACGTGCGGCTTGTGCCCGGCGATCAGCTGTTCGTCAGCGGCACCTCACAGACCTTCACGGCGCTTGGCGCCTTCAAGAGCGTTGGCGAGTTTCCCCTGGAGCCGGGCCAGACGACGTTGGCGCAAGCGCTTGCCCGCGCCGGCGGCCTGCTCGACGATCGCGCGGATTCCCGCAACTTCTACGTCTTCCGAAACCAGAAGATCTATTCGCCGGCTACGCCAGCCGTTACTTCGGTCAAGCCCGTCATTTACAGCGTCAACCTGAAAGAAGTCTCGAATTTCGTTCTCATGCAGCAGTTCAAGATGCAGGATGGCGACACGATTTACGCAAGCAACGCGGATATGGTCGATGCGGCCAAGCTGTTGACCGTCTATCAGAAGAGCGTTCCGACGGCCGCCGCACCGCTTCCCGGCAGTTCGTCTTCGAACTGAGAAGCAGTGCCGGAGCTAATCTATCAAGGCAAGGGCCGCCATCGCATTTGGCGGTCTGTTTGAAGGATTGCTATCCGCCAGGTGCCGAGCGGCGGCTCTGAGCTGCCTGATTGATGCATCCGCTCCGTCGCAATGCTTGAGAAGCAGGTCTATCACGCAGCCGGCTGAGTAGAGATCGGCACTAAACTGCATGGCGCTCTCGGCAGAAATTTCCGGCGCGGCGAAACCCGGCGTTGCCGCCTTGGCAATGTCGAGCTCCCAATATCGGTTCCCGCATTTTATAGCCGTACCGAAATCGGCGATCTTCAGCCGGTTGAAGTCGCCGTCGTTAAGCAGAATATTGGCCGGCGACATATCGCCATGGACATAGCCGGCCTGGTGAAGCGCGCTCAGCCCGCCAAGTATGGATTTCGCTCCTGCTTTGACATCGGCCGATGAAAGCGGGCTTCCCGCCAAGCGCTGCGACAAAGAGGCTTCGATCCATTCCATAATGATTGCCGGGCGCCCGTCAGGCAGTCGGACGGCGCATTGCGTGGCAGCAAGATTGCTGCCCGAAAGCATCATGCCGATATTTGCTTCGCGCAGGAGCAGGGCTCTGGCAGCCGCCTCGTTCGCACGATCTGCACCTATCGTTTTCATGGCATGAATCGTGCCGAGATCGCGATGGCGCAAACGGCAGATTTCCGTCCGCTCGTTGCGGTGCACGACCGCCTCGACGAGAAACGTGTTTGCGATGAAAGACGGCTCGCTTTCTGTCAAAGACGGCAGGCGCCGGTCCAGCGCATCACGCAATCGATCGACCAGAAGGTTACGGATCTCCGTCGGCCGCTCGGCTTTGCCATCATGCGTTAGAAGATGCAGCAATTCGGCAAAGCTTGCCGCAATCTTCCGCATATCCTCGTTACCCGGATTTGCGCTCATGTTGCGCCGACGACGATGGCGCTGACATTCTCGCGGCAATTGGCGATGAGTGCTTCCTGGATCAGTGCTTCGGCTGCCTGCTCCAGCGGCGTCTCAATCAGGATCTCGGCAATGACGCGATCTGTCAACGTGCGTGAAAGGGAGCCGCTGGCAAGCAGAAGGCGGTCGCCGCGTTGGAGCTTATCGGCAACAGCTTCCGATACGAACTGATCTTTGAGCCCCAGGCCTCGGCCGAGGGTCCGCCGAATTCCGATGTCGACATGGTCGCGGGTGAGTAGCCGCATCATTGCGTCGCGCAGCAGATAGAATCGGGCATCTCCTGCCCATATGGCCGTGAACTCACCGTCTGCCAGCGCTGCCGTGACGATACTGGCGACGGGAGGCTCGTGCTCCGCGGTAGAGGCCTTGGCGCGCAGCATCGCATGGGCATGGCTGAGCTTGCTCTTGATATCCTGCGCCAGGGCCTGCAGTGCGTCACGCGGCGGGATACCGGCGAGGATTCCGGTGGTGATCCGCGCTGCTTCAATGGCCGCGATACCATCGCCGACGCCATCGGCAATTGCGAAGATATAGGGTGCGGCGCCCACAAGAAGCGCATCGGCATTCAATGAAAGGCGCGTTCCGGCGTGGCTGGCGTGGCTGTGCGCTATCGTAAATTCCGACCGCATTGCCGCTGTCATTGGCGGCGTTTCGGTCGGCGCAGGTACAATGGCTCGCTCCGGCGGCGCGGCAGCTGCCGGCAACATTGGCACTTCCGCGGTAATGAGCTTGACGAAATCCTGCGCTGTGGGGGCCGCCATTGTGCGGAACCCCTTGCCGTGGCGGCTGCCGGGGCTGATGCGCCACCAGAGCGATGCCGGTGCTGCGTCGCTGCCTTTCGTTGCCGGCTGCAACGCACCCGATTGTTTGTCGATGAAGGGCGGGCGAAGTCTCTTGATGCCTTCGACGAAACGCTGCATCTCGAAATCGGCCTTGTCGGAGGTCTCCGCCAGTGCTTCTGCAGCGGTAAACCAGCTGTCATCTTCGCACAGATCGCGCAATTGGCCCGAGAAGCGCTGCAGCTGGGCAGCTATGATCAAAGGGAAACTTCGACCGACGCGATCGCGGCTGGGCAGGAGAACGCCGGCAATGGCCGAGGGCGCCCAGACGCCCTTGTCCACGGCGAAACGCCAGGCCGCAGCCGAGTGAAACAGCCGGCGCCAATCCGATCCCAATGCTCCTTCGAGTGCGATCAGGCCGCTGCGGACCCATCGATCGAGTTCACTTTGCAGACGCAGGCCAATTGCCGAGGAAACGAAATCGCCATGGGTCGGCAATTTCCCGAAAAAGCCGATCGCGTCGGCTTGCAACGGTGATTGGGTGCGGGCGAGCGGTTCGTTCATAGGCCGACCGTCAAAATTGCGCCGGGCAACTGAAATCGGACAATGCCTGTAGCCGGAAAGGATTGAGCACCGAACCGAACTGCACGTCGAATTCCGCCACTTGACCCTTGTCTTCAAATCTCGCCCGGAAGAGATCGGGAGCCTGAATAGTCACCTGGGCGGCATCGAACAGGCGGAACGGTGACCAGTCTCCGCTCTGTGTGATGGCCGGCTGCAAACCCCCGGGAAAAAATCTGACTTTGGATTGATTTTCCGTGCCAGCCGCCGGCCACGCGATGGATTTTGGCACTATCTGGCCGTGATTATAAAGAACATGCTCGCCGACGATATCAACCATCACGGCATTGGCCGAATCCGACAGCGAGACGGGCTTCACATTGATGGAGATCGCAGGCTTCTCACTGCCTGCGGGAAAGAAAGCGTGCTCGATCTTGCTGGCGTTTTCGAACTGAGCGATTGCCTGGCTTGGAATGCTGTCGCCTCCGAAGGTGCCGCGCCAGCCCCAGGGTTGGGCGCTCGTGTCGACAAATGCTTCCAAACGGTTCTTGAAGAAGGACTGGAACAGGCCCTGCGGTCCGAACAACCGGACGAAATCCGCCATGGCGATATCCTGGCCCGATTTTCGGTCGAAGGGGTAGCGACCGGTGACGATGCGGGCGCAAAGATCGGCACCCTCGGCAGCCCAAAGATCATTGATGCGGCCGCGGGCCGTCTTGACCGCCAGCGAGCCGATATCGGCCGCAACCGCAACCATCCAGGCATCGGCAGGCGCCGGTAGCCCGCGTGCCTGCTGGACCAGATCCTGATTGGCATTGGCGAGCTGACCACCGGCATCGAAGACACGCGCGACTTCTGCCGTCGAGTTCGCAGCGCGCGACAGCTGGCCGTAGATGTTCTGCAGGATCGGCTGGAGAGCCTGGATCTGCGAGCGCGGCTTGTCGCTGCTGCCGTCGGTCTTTCCGCCCTGGGACGCCGGTTGCGTATTGGCGGAATTTGCCTCAAGTGCTGCTCGCAGCGGTCCGTAGGGATCGGGTGCGCTGACTGCGCTTGTGGTCGCCGCAGTCAGTGCTGCATCTGGAACATCAACAAGCGAGGCGACTTCGGCACCTGCTGCCGGGCGCAAGTCGGTGGCGCTGGCAATTGATTTCAGCACCATTTCGACAGGGCTCGGATTGGCCGCCAGAATGCGCGCCGTCTCGGTCGCATCGGCAAGGTTGCTCGACGGACGTACCTGGAGATCGGCAAGCAGCGAAGACCATCGCTGCTGGAATGCATCGAAATAGAGCTGGAGCGCGGCTTGCGAAATTGCGTCCGTGGTCATTTCCGAAAGAGCCGGGCCGTTGTCGCCGCGAACCCATTGCTCCCTAAGCGCTTCCGAGGCCGCGTCCGCGACCATCGGCAACACCACGTCGCGGTAGCCTTTGCCGGTGAAAATTCCGGGAATTCCATCGCGCAGCGTCGCCTTGGATTTACGCTGGAAGATCTGGGCGCCCAACGGCCCCAACGCATCGGCGGGAAGCCAGGCATCGAGCTGGCGGGCCTGACGGGAATGAATGAGAATATCATAGGCTCGCGCTGCAAGACCTTGCGCATGGATCGTCTCCCGCGCCTTGGCGATCAGGCTATTGTCCAGCTCGATCGGCGGCAGACTGCCCGCAGTCATCGCCCCGACATGGCCAACCAGTGCCTTGCGCGCCGCGGATCGTCCTTCGCCGGGATAAAGTGCCGCCAACATGTCCTCCGACTGCTGCAAGACGAAATCCTTGTCGATCGGCCCCACACCCCCGAGCATGCCGTAGAGCTTCAATGTATCGAAAGTCTGTTGGACATCCGATGTCTGCTTGAGCTCCTTTTGAAGCTCCACCAGCATGCGTGGCAAAAGAAGCGCGTTCAACGCACGCTGATAGGCGCCGCGCTGACGGCTGGCGATCTTGTCTTCCTGGTCGAGGCCAAAACTCGTCGGCCAGACCCGTGCCTCGTCGAAGCTGCCGGTCACTGCGCGCAGATTGTCGAGCGCCGGAAGGATCCGCAGAAAATCCGCATCGGTGACGTCGCGCACCTGAATGCCATTTGCCAGCTTCTCGTAATTGTCGATGCGCCGTTCGGCCGCGGCGATCGCGCGCGAATTCTGAAAATAGGCCGCCGTCCAGCCGGTAAAGACCATTGCAAGCGCGATCGCTGCAGCGCCGTAAGCAATTCGCCTGATCATGGTCTGCCGGCCCGACAGGCGCCTGTCACGGGCAACCAGCGACGCCTCGCCGAAGATCACGTCCTTGAAGAGACGCGACAGGAAATAGCTTCGGCGCGTGCGTGGCGTATCCGTCTTGCGGCTTTGCGTGCCGGAAGCGAAATAGACGCCGCGAACCAGCGGAGATTCCACCAGATTGGAGGAGGAGCAAAGCTCGGCCAGCAGCTCCTGCAGGCGCTCGCCCAATGAGGCAAGCTCCGCGGGAAAGCGGAAAATGCGGCCGCGGACTTCGACGTTCGGCTCCTGCTGCAGGCGCTCGATCAGCATGGCATCGACGCGCTGCTGCAATAGCGCGAATTCCTCCATGAAACGCTCGGGCAGGTTCTGGCCTTTGTAACTCTCATCGAGATTGAAGGTCGTGCCCCAGACCTGCTCGCGGTCCGTTTTGGCAAGACCATCGAAGAACTCGACAAAGCCGGTCAAAAGATCGGCCTTCGTCAGGACGACATAGACCGGTACGCGCGCATGCAGGTACTCGTCGAGCTCCGATAGGCGCTTGCGAATGGAACGCACTTCTTCGAGCTGCTCCTCGTGATCGCGGCTAAGAAGATCGCCGATCGAGAACGTGACAAGCGCGCCGTTGATCGGCTGCGAGCGGCGATACTTGCGCAACAGCCCGAGAAAGCCTTCCCATCCGGCCTTGGATGCACCGTTCAAATCATCCTGTGTGGTATAGCGACCGGCGGTGTCGATCAGGATCGCTTCTTCGGCGAACCACCAATTGCAGTTGCGCGTGCCGCCGGCACCCTGCACGGAGTTGCTTCCCATCGCATCACCAAGCGGGAACTTCAGTCCGGAATTGGTGAGCGCAGTCGTCTTTCCCGATCCCGGTGCGCCGAAGATGACATACCAGGGCAGCTCGTAGATGTAACCGAAGCGCTTCTTGCTGATACGGCGCAGAAGCAGCAGCGCTTCTTTCAAGCGGCCATGGATTTCGCCGACTTCCGCCTGCTGGCTGGCTGCATCGTCGGCAATACCCTCCACAAGTGCCTTGTCGCGTTTGCGGGCGCGCAGCGTCGAGATCAGCATGTAGATCAGCCAGCCCGCTATGATCACGCCGATCGCGATCATCCGTGCGGTGGCGCTCGACAGCGGCTTGAAACTGCTATAGCCGGCCATCGAGCCGTAGAACCAGATGACGACGCAGATTGCTGCAACCCAGATCAGCGATATGAAACGCTGCCCGAGCAGGCCGGCATAAGCCGAGACGTAGGAGCGAAGCGTGTAAAACGCGCCGAGCGGATTCATCGTACATCCCCCGCCGTCGTTGAAGGCGCCGTGTTCCCGGTTTCAATTTGCGGCGTTGCCTGTGGATTGAGGGCGGCGTCGCCAAGGCGTTGACTCGGATCTGCCAGCACCAGGATTTCCGTTCTCCGATTGGCTTCGCGGCCCTCCGGCGTGTCGTTGCTTGCCAGGGGATCGCTGTCGGCGCGGCCCTCGGTCAGGATGGCATCCTTGCCGGTATAGGCGCCGAGAATGTCACCGACCGCCCGGGCGCGAGCCTCGGAAAGATGCCAGTTCGAAGGAAACTGCGCGGTGCGGATTGGCACGTTGTCGGTATAGCCGACGACGACGGCGCGGAATTTTTCCGAAGCCAGCGCGCCGCCGATACGCTGGAGGAGATCGCGGAATTTACCGCTGACCTCGGCGCTGCCCGTTTCGAACAGACCGGAATTGTTGATGCGGACCAGCAATCGTCCATTGGAGTTGGAAAGCGTGACCAGCTTCCGATCGACTTCCGGCTGCAGAAAGGCGAGCAGGTTGTCGAGCGGCGTCGGCTGCGGCTTGACGGCCGGCGTCGGTGCCTCGGGTAGCCTCTTTGCGGGCGGAGGCGTCTGCGCGACGACCTCCTTCGGCTTGTCGATCAGGATGCTTGGCGTGTCGCGTGGTGGCAGGTTGGCCAGGCGCTCGAAGGTCGCGTCGGAGGCACGGTTGAGCGAAAGCGTGAAGAACATGTAGCCGAACGCAAACAAAAGCGCGAGCACGGAAAGGATCGTCCAAAGTGCTACGGCCGTGCGCAACGGCTTATGGCGTGCCGAAACACCGCGCCAATGTGGCGACAGCTCGCGCTCGAAGATGCCGTACTGACCGAGCAGCGTCTTATAGAGGCTGTCGCGGATGCGCCCGAGTTCCAGCGATCCGCGCGGCGAAACACGCGTGCGGCCCTCGAAGGCGAGCGACAGGCAGAGATAGATGAGGAGCAGCAGGTCCTTGTTGGTGCCGGGGCTCTGCTGGAAATGATCAAGAAGATCGAAGACGCGATCACCGCCGGTCACATCCATGTGGAAGGTCGAGACGAGACCGGACCGCGCCCAGCCGGCGCGCACGCCCCAAGGCTTGCTTAAAACCACGTCGTCGATCGTCGCGCACATGACATAGTGCGCCGCGCGTGCTCGTTCCGGGCTGATGCGCGCACTTGCAAGGTCGCGCTCGTAGCGTCCGACCGCATCGACCGTCACCCGCCTGAGTTCGGCAATGTCGGGCTGTTCTTCCGTGTTGCGCAGGCTGTGCGCGAGATTGAGCAATGGCGCTGCCGAGCGCACGAGGGTAGGAACGTCATCGCCGCCGAAGCGAAAACCGCGCACCAGCGCATCGACGGACCAGCCGCCGTTTTCGTCGCCAGCCATGTTGACCGGCTGGCGGTCCAGTTCCTCATCGAGAAAATCGGCCATCTTGCGGGCAGCGTCGTTCTTGCGTGCACCGTCCTCGGTCAACTCGATGATCGTCGGCAGCTCGTGCCAGGGTGTTGAGCGCGGTGTGTTCATTCTCTAAGAGCCCACAGTTCCATCTCCAGGCCGGGGAAGTCGCCCGCAAGATGCAGGGCGATCGCGCCGGAGGTATCAAGCTGTTTCCAAAGCGGATTTTTCGTATCGAGTTCGAAATAGATCGTGCCCGACCGGTAGGGCAGCTGCCGCGGCAGCACGGGGAGGGGGCGGACGGGAATACCCGGCAGCGCCACATTGACGAGCTCGGCTATCCGCTCCACAGGCCCGACCTTGATCTGAGCTGGCAGTTTGCGCCTGACATCCTCGGCTGACATTTCGGCGCGAACGGCCAGCACGAAGCCGGAATCCTTGAGAAGCGACCGGTCGTTGATGGTGCCGACGCGCACGTCGTGACGCCGTTCGATGAGTTCGATCGCAACCGCTGCCTGTTCGAGAACTGCGGAAAGAGACGCACGCAGATCCTTGAAAACAAAAGCAAACGTCGCCTTGAGATCATCGTGGCGGTAGGGCGGGAAATCGCTGGCGCGCTTGCGGTCGGTCGTGAACGTGGCAAGTTCGCCCGCAAGCTGGATGCATTCCTCGTAAAAGGTTATCGGGTGCATCCGCGATGCGTTTGCCGCGATATGGCGCAGCATCGGATCGGCGCGATTGAGGATATGCAGCAGAAAATAATCGCCGACCTCTGCGGTCCCACGTACCGTCGGATCGCCGATGCGTTCGGCGATCGCTTCGGCGCGGTGGCGGACGATACCGAGCAACTCGGTGACGAGTTCGGTCAGCCGTGCTTCGGCCGAACAATTCAGCGAAGGGGCGATATAATCCGGATCGAGAATGACCGACCGGTCCGAGCGAACCTCGATGATACGGGCAAGGCCGATCAGGTCGTAACCGGCGAGCTCGTCGCCGGTCTTCAGGTAACGCAGGCTCAAGCGGCCGACATCGATCGGCGCCATGAAGTCGGTCTCAATATTCGCATCCGGCGCCTCATACTGCGAGGCGGTGATGCGCACGCTGTTGCGCATCGCGCTGCCGTTCATGGCGACGTCGGCTCTGCCGGGCTGGCGCGCGGGGAGAGCAAGATAGACGATGGCATTCATCGTGGAATCGTCAAGTTCCAGCGGTGGAGGCAGATCGGCGTCGATCGGCGCTTCGAACGGCGTGCCATCGGGCAGGATGCCGCGCAGGTTCGACAAAGCAAATTGGCCGATCGCAAGCGCACTGCGATCGATGCCGATCTCCGCAATGCCCCAAGGATAGGGCGCAAGTCCCCGCGCCGTCGTGCGCACCAGCCGCTCCGTCCAGCGATCGGCCTGCTGGAAATGCTGCACGCGAAGGAACATGCCCTCGCTCCAAGCCACGCGATTTTCGTTCTTCATCGGGTGTTGCCCGTCCTCTCTGCCAAACTGATGGTATCGTCTTCGCCGCGGTCATAGGCGGACGCTCGGAAGGCCTCGGCCAGGAGATCGCGGACCGAAATGCTTTTGCCGTCCTTTTCGAATTGCGCGCGGTAGGCCTTCCAGTAATCGCCGTTGCCGCGCCAAAGAGGCTTGCGCTGCGAGGCATCGACGTGTGCCTCGATCATGCGCGGCTCGAACATCCGGTTGGCCTCGCGAACAAGATTTTCAAGGCCGGCGTTAAGCGCGGACTGCCTGGAAATCAGCAGCCGCAGACGGTCGGCAAGCTGCTCCGTCCGTTCGCGGCTGAACAGTGAAACGGACGTATGAGCCCGGCTGTCTTCAATTCCGAAGATGGAGGCTCCGTCATCGAGCGTTTGCTCCAAGGTCGAGACGAGCACTTCGAGCTGCCGCAGCGGATCGAACTGCAGCCCAAAACTCGTATCGTCCGCACCTTGATCCGTATCATCGGCGGCACGCATATCGTTGGCCGGGACGATCGCTTTGGCAGTCTCGGCCGCCTCCGATCCAAAACTGCGGGCAACGGCGACGGAGACATGGGTTGCCGCGCCATGTTCCAGCTGGCTACCGAGCTCGAAATCCGAGTTCCAGTCGTTCGGCAGCACCGGCTTGATGCCGTTGATATCGGGTGGCCCGTTCCAGCCGATATCGACGTTCCTGCTGGACGATTTGCCCTTGTTCGACGATTGCGGCAGTGCTGCGATCCAGTCGTCGCCGCTGCGCTCGCCGAGTACGCCTGTTGCCGTGCTGCCGCCGGGCGCGATGTCGGCCAGGATTGACGAGATCGTCACGGTCTCGTCGCTGAGACGCAGGTCTGCCGCCGGGTCGTCGATATCGCGATCGGCTTCCCCGGTGATGACGACGTTGAAGGCGATATTCCCGAATGCGATCCTGGACCTGTCCGCAAGCCTTGCCGTCTCGCCTTCTAGAATGATCGTCCCGTCCACACGGGTCCCGTTGGCGCTTTGGTCGCGCAGGAGGAAGCCGGCACGATCGCGTTCGATCACGCAATGAACCTTAGAGATCGACCGCTGCTGATCGGTAACCTGCCAGTCGCAATCCGGCGAGCGCCCGAGCGTGCGCTTGCCGCGCTCGAAAAACCATCCTTTGCTGGAACCTTCCCCTGATGTTTGCCGCAGTTCAAGCCGCATGGAGGCCTCCCTGATCGGATTGGCGCTGCCCCTTGCGCGGTTCGGCGATGATGGCATCGCCACTGTCGCGATCCGCCGCGGCAACGCGTGCCCAGCTATTCCATCCGAGCCTCGGCGGATCGCCGCTTTCGCCGAGCTGGCAGAAAGGAATATGTTCCTTCTTCAGGATCACCTGTATGTCGAAATCGAGCGACGGATCGACGTAGAGGCGCGTCAGTGCAAACAGCGCGTCTATATTGGCGCTGCCCGGCGAGAGAGACCGGTAGTCCTCATAACCGACAGGCCCGATGACAACGCGGAAGCTGCCGCCGAAATCATGGATCGCCGCACCCGCCGTCGAATTGGCGCCAAGCTGCACGCCCTGCGGCTGTCCCATGCGGCTGCGCTCGCTCTCGGGAATGGAAAGCCATCTGCCCCTGAATAGTTCGATCGCAACCGGCAGGCCGCTGAACTCCTGCAGCATGGCCTCCAGGCTGACCGCATTGCGAGTCCGCGCCGCAAAGAAACCGGAAAACCGAAGGATCAGCTCGTCCTCGGGGCGAACCTGCTCCCTCAGCCGTGCCGTACCGAAGCCCGTCAGCGAGAACAGCGTCTTGATGAAGGCATTGCCGTTCCTGTCAGGGCTCCATCGCAGCAGCCGGGCAAGGCGATACTTCTCGCAGGCATCGACAAAAAGCTCGGCAAGGCGGCTCGTGAAGAGATCGAAAAAGCTTGAAAGTCCGTGCGCCCGATTGCGCTCCTCACGCATGACAAGCTCATTATAGCTTGGCGGCATGGCGCCAAGTGGCCCGAGCAGACCGGCCATGCTGGCCTTGATCGAACTCGCGACACCCTTCCTCTTGAAACCGCTGACAGCTAGGGGGGCGGGCAAAACGCCGACGGGTGAAGACACCGTCAAATGATCGCCAGCCGCGTGCTGGGCAACGCGAAATGCCGTCGACGGCTCGAAGCGACCGGGGTCGCGTTCGAGAAGCGCAGCAAGCATTTCGCTATCATTTGGCTGGAACTGATCCATCGGTTTCGATCACCCCTTCGTCACAATAGCGGCCGTTCGGCGGCGCGGGCCGGCCAGACGGCGATAGGCTTCGATTGCCCCTTCATGGAGATGGAGAGGCGGGTGAAACTGTTGATCGAGGTGTAAAGTCCGAAGAACCGGTCGAGGACGCTGCCGAAGAGATAGGCGGAAGGCCGGTCGATGGCGGCCGGATCAAATTCCAGCAAGATATCCGTGCCTGTCACCATCCCGCCACCGCCGAGCCGTGTCATCGAGCTTTTGGCGTTAACCCGCACGATAGCATCGGCAAGCTGCTGGGTTTCGCGGCTGTCTCGAAAGGCGTAAAGCGCGAGAATGTCCTTGAGCGCGGCTCCATCATTGTCGAAAAGGGAGAGGTGATTGAGCTGAAGATGCGACATGAGCCGCCAGATGCGTCCCTGCTGCTCGTTCATCCGCACCGAAGGAGTAGGGGCCATCAACGCTTCGACCGAGCCGACGGCCTCGCTGCCCGAGGCCAGCTGCAAATAGGGGTGACCGCCGCCAAAGGGCAGCTGTTCCGGCAATTCCCGATTGAGGCACAGCGCGTCGATGCTGGCGATCTTGTCGATGGAACCGCTTGCCCGGCGGGCGCGATCGACGAAGGTGATTTCCATATCGCAGGTGCGGTCGTCGGCATCGAAACGGCGCGTGCATTGCCAAAAGAGCGTGGAGGCCCCGCCCTTCAGGCTGCGGCCGAAGAAGGGCTGGCACAGCTCCTCGTCTCCGGTCCTGTCCGACACAAGCACGTTTTCGATCGCATAGATCTCCCGCGTCTTCTGCCGTCTGGCGTCCGGCAGCACGCGATATTCCGTGCGCGTGCCGTCGAGCGCGATCGGTTCGCAGGTCTGGCGAAACAGGTTGACGATCGGGGTGGCATTCAGGACGAAATCGCGGGGCGACATGGTTCGCTCCAACTTGGCTTTGGTCTCGTCGAGATAGATGAAGATTTCCAGCGTCTCGCCACGCCATGCCTTCAGGCCGGCAATATCGATGAAGAGGAATTTCTGCGGCAAAGCGAAGAATTCCGTCAGCAGGCGATAGCCGGTGAAGCTTGAGCTGGGATAGGGCAGGAGCGCCTCGTCCGGCTCGAAACCGACCGCACGCAGCGCCGTGTTCGGCAGCATGATCGGGGCGCGATCGTCGGCATGATGGGCAAGCGCGATGCCGAGCGTATGATTGACAAGCAGTTCGTGAATGGCGACGGCCTGCTGCCAGGAGGAGGCGATATGAAGCCGTAGCCGATCGAGGCCGATCTCGCCGAACGGCTTGTTGGTATCGCGTGCCCGGATCGACAGGCGCAGACAACCGGCCGCACCCGCATGAGGCGATGGCGGCGCACTGATCGGATGGCCGCTGAGAGACGCCGAAACGATCTCGATCGGCGCGACCTGCGTATCCTGCGTGGTACGGAAGCGGCAGCTCTCGCCGCCGATCGGCTCTGCGAAGATTTCCGTATGACGCGGCACTGTCTGGACGGATGCCAAAGTGTTGCTTGGCGCAAAGCGCACGATGCTCATCGAGGGCAGCGGTGCGAGATAGTGCGGATAGAGCGTTTCCAAGAGCCCATCCGTCAGTTCCGGAAATTCGTCATCGAGCTTCTGGCGCACGCGGGCGGCCGAATAGGCAAAGCTCTGGATCAGCCGCTCGACATGCGGATCGTCGGCAACCTCGCCGGTGACGCGCAGACGGCCGGCAATCTTCGGGAAGGCGTCGGCAAAACGCGCCGCCCTGCGGCGGATGGCCGCCAGCTCGTCGTTATAGCGCTGCAGGAAGCCGTCAGCCATTGTTGGCCTCCACCAGGAAGCGTTGGGTAGCCGGATCGATCGTCGATTCAAAGCTGATCGGCGGCATGCCCTCATGCACGCGGAAGGTCGCGTGGATGCGCAGCCGCAAGGCACGTTCGCCGTTGCCGCGGCTCTTGAGGATGCTCACCCGCACATCGGAAAGCCGTGTTTCGAATAGCGCTATGCGCCGCTCGATCAGCCGCGCGAGCCGAGATTTGGCTTCATCCGTGACAAGATTTGCCGACACCATTCCATCGACACCGAAAGATACCAGCGCATCGCCCAATTCATTGTAGATCGACGGCGGCGCAGTCGGGCGGCGGCGCGTATTGAGCAGCGCCTCAAGGTCGCGGCGAATGCATTCGCGCAGTTCGCGCAGCTGCTCGGCCTGTGTCAGCGGCGGATCCTGCAGACGATCGGGATTATCGTCGATCAGCCGATCGATGATCGATCTGGCGACGATCCTTTCCCGCGGTCTGTAACGTTCCAGCGGATCAGCCATGGGCGGAGCGCCTCGTCTCGTTTGAGCTTAATGCCACCTCGAGCGACTTCAGGTCGTGGAAGGAAACCAGATCGTCACCCGCCAGGAAGCACTTCTGACCGCGGCCGGTCGTAATACCCGTAGGCTCCTCCACCCATTCGGTTTCGCGCGCGAGCAAGAGTTCGGCAGCTGTCGTGCCGTGATAGATCGCAGGCAGAAGCACCGGCGCGCTTGCGCCGTCTACCAATTTGAGTTCGGCTCTGCGGAAGGCGAGATCGCGTGGACGCGCGATCGGCTCGACGCGCAGGGCGGCGATCCGGGAAAAGTCGATCCACAGATAGGCGCCGCCGGTCATGATGACCTCGAGAGCATGCGGGATGCGATCATCGAGATCACGAAAATCCGAAACGAGCCTACCGTTCCACATCATCGATCGTTCGCCTCTGATCTCCTCAAGGGACTGGAGGGCGGCGGCCGTATCGGACCGGTCGCGATGGGCGATCGCCAGCTTCATCGCTGCCTGATCGAGAGCCGTCGGGCCGTTCGGAAAGTCCGGGGCGGCTGCTTCGTCGAACCAGGCGGAGCGTGCTGCCATTGCTCGCAATTGATTGCGCAGCATGGCAAAGCCCATCACGTCTTGCGGCGCGAATGTCGTCGCAAGGTTGCACTGCGCGTCGGCGCGTGCGTAATCGCCGGCAAGAATCAGAAGATCGATCAGAATATGTCTTCCGTCCCTGTCCGTCGGTTGAGCTTTGACATGCGCTTTTGCCTGCTCGATCGCGTCATAGAGTGTGTTTTCGCTGAGAGCTTCGGCGATCTTGGCGGAGAGCGTCATGCAGACATCCTTTGCTGCGTGTTCGCGGAGCGGGCAAACGCTTGCGTCGCATTCGCAGTCTCCGCGATGAGATGAAAACTCGTCGACACGTCGTCGAGCTGAAAATGCGGCTGCAGCCGCACCGTGCAGGCGAACATGCCGGGCTTGCCCGGAATTTCATCGACACTGATGCCGGCCGAGCGCAGGGGAAAGCGCGTGCGCAGCGACAGGTCGGCATCGTCATTGCCAAGCGTGTAGGTCGATAGCCAATCGTTCAGCTTGCGTTCGATCGAAGCGCTATCGGCCAGTTTGCCGATGTCGTCACGCATGATGACCTTGAGGTAGTGCGAGAAGCGCGAGGCGCAGAGCACATATTGCAGCATCGCGGCGATGCGGGCGTTCTGGCGCGCATGCTCGCTCGAATAATGCGGCGGCGCGTGCAGCGACTGGTTCGAATTGAAGATCGCTGAAGAGGAGAGGTAAGTGGTCGCCACAGGCACGATGCCCAGCTCGCACAGCTGCTGCTCCTGTCCGCTCGTCAGGCGTATCTGGACGGGAGCCTGCTGCGAAAGGCCGTTGCTTTCGATGCCGAGATCATAGGGGGCGAGCTCCTCCGCACTCAGCATGCCGCCGTCGATGGCATCCTGCGTCACACCGCGAATATCCGCAAACCAGCCGGTTTCGATAAAATTGCGGAGGACGATCATCGCGAAAGCGAAGGCGCCATTGCCCCAAAGCAAGGTGCTGCCGTCGGCTGCGATGTGTTCGCGGAACGGAAACTGATCGTCGCGCTCACGCGAAAACGCCTCATAGGGCGCGCGCATCAGGATTCGCGGGGCGACCAGTCCGAGAAAGCGGGAATCCTCACGTGCGCGAAGTCCGTTCCAGCGGATGCGGGTGGGATCGTAAGCGAGCCAGGAAAAGTCCTGAACGCGGTTGAGCTCGTCGAAATCCTGCAGGCCGATTGCCTGCGGCGCGGCGGCGGCGACGAACGGGCAGAAGGCGGCAGCCGCAGCCATGCCGATCTGGGTCAGTGCTCCCACAGTATCGCCGCCGGCCGGGTCCTGCGGCGATAGCTCGTAGTCGCCGATCAAAAGGCCGAAAGGCTCCCCACCGGGCATGCCGAACTCGCGGCTGTAGACCAGCTCGAAGAGATGGCTCTGATCGAATTCCGTCGTTCTCTCGAGCTGGCGCGTCAGCTGAGGCCAACTGACGCTGAGGATCTTGACCTTCACCTCGTCCGATCGGCCGGTGTGGCGCATGAGCATCGCAAGCCCGCGCCACCGCGCTTCCATTGCCTGGAACTCGGGGTGATGCAGGATGGCGTTGACCTGGCGGTTGAGCGCATCGTCGATCATGGCGATCACGCGATGCACCTGACGCGGCCAGGCAGCTCTCGGTTGCGTCGTTGTCGCGGTCATGGCGCTTTCTGAAGGCGCGCGGCGAGACGATCGCCGCGCCGCCTCTCCTAGTTCTTGCTCGGAATGCGGGCGACCATGCGGAGCGAGGTGGTCAGCTCTTCCATCTGCAGCCAGGGGCGCATCCAGGCGACGGCATTGTAAGAGCCCGGCTTGCCCGGCACTTCCTGCACGGTCACCTTCGCATCGCGCAACGGATATTTGGCACGGGATTCCTCGCCGGCGTCGTCATTGGCGTTGACGTAGTTGGCGATCCAGCGGTTGAGCCAGTTCTCGCAGTCCTGCGCCTCCATGAAGGAGCCGATCTTGTCGCGGCCCATGACCTTCAGATAATGCGCGAAGCGCGAGGTGGCCATCATATAGGGCAGGCGCGCGGAAACGGCGGCATTGGCCGTTGCCTCCGGCTTGTCGTAGACCCTCGCCTTATGTGTCGTCTGGGCGCCGAAGAACACGGCATAATCGGTGTTCTTGTAATGGCAGAGCGGCAGGAAGCCCAGTTTGCCGAGCTCGGCATCGCGACGGTCGGTAATGCCCACTTCGGTCGGGCATTTGAGGTCGAGGTCGCCATCGTCGCTGGAGAAGATATGCATCGGCAGGTTTTCGACCTTGCCGCCGTTTTCCGCGCCACGAATGGCCGTGCACCAGCCGCTTTGGGCAAAGGCGTCCGTCAGCCGCGCTCCCATCACATAGGATGCGTTCATCCAGCAATAGGAATTGTGATCGAGTTCGCCGGTCTTCGAATGCTCGGTCTCGTCAAAGGCGAAGTCATCGATCGGATTGGTCTTCGGACCGTAAGGCATGCGGGCAAGCACGCGGGGAAGGGCAAGCGTGACGAAACGCGAATCCTCGCTATCGCGCAGGCTGCGCCATTTTGCATATTCGACCGTCTCGAAGATCTTTTCCAGATCGCGCGGACGGGCAAGCTCACGGTAATCGTCAAAGCCGAACATGCGCGGGCTTGCGGCCGAAATGAATGGCGCAAAGGCGGCCGCTGCAATCGAGGAAATCCCCTGCAGCGTCTGAACGTCATCGAAGGAATTGTCGAATTCATAATCGCCGATCAGAGCGCCCATGGGCTCACCGCCCGGCGTGCCGAACTCGTCTTCGTAGATCGACTTGAACAGCCGCGACTGGTCGAATTCCACGGCCTTTGCCAGATCCTTGGAGACATCACGCTTCGATGCGTTCAGCACGCGGATCTTCAGGTTGACGCTGGTCTCGCTGTTCTTGACCAGATATTGCAGGCCGCGCCAGCTGCCTTCGAGCTTGGTGAATTCAGGCGACTGCATGATCGCGGCAAGCTGCCGGGAGATTTTGCGGTCGAGCTCGGCAATTGCGTTGTTGAGCGTGACCGTCAGGTTGCGATCATAGGTAACGGTGCCCTTGAGAGCCTGGTCGGTCAGGGTACGAAGCAGATCCTGGGCACGGTCCGGTTCGGTCTGGCGAGTTGCGGCCACGATCTGCGACAGCAGATTTTCCTCCGGCGCGAACTCGGCCTCTTTCGTCTTAAGTTGGCTTTCAGCGCTCATTTTTCGATCCTTGCGGAATATGCGGGCGATATTGGCAGAGCCATGAGACCCGCCGCTATCGGCCGCTTGAAACAGGATTGGACGACCGGCCGTTACCGATCGCCGGCGACGATCAGCTTGCGGCGGGCTTTTCGCCCAATCCGAGCTCGGCCATCAGCTTCGAGAGGTCTGTCTTGTTCTGCAGGACATCCTCGAGCAAGCGCTCCAGCTCTTCCGAGCGGTCTGCCTTGCTCATGAGATCGCGAAGCTGGTTGCGGGCGTCAAGCAGCGCCTTCAAGGCTGGCACCTGACTGACGACGGAGCCGGGCTCGAAATCCTGCATGCTTTCGAATTTCAGCGAGACGGGAAGCTGTGAGCCGTCGCCCTCGAGCATATTCTCGACCGAAATGTTCAGGCCTGGCGTCATGCGGCGCATCACGTCGTCGAAATTGTCGCGATCGATCTGAACGAATTTGCGCTCACCAAACGGCTTCAGCGGTTGGGTCGGATTGCCGGAGAAGTCGCCGAGCACGCCGACGACAAAGGGCAATTCCTTGACGACCATGGCGCCTTCGGTTTCCACCTCGTATTTGATGTGGACCCGCGGCTTGCGCACTCGCTCCAGTTTTTCGTGAACACTCGCCATAAAACTTCTCCTTCAATGCCAGCGGCAAATTCGCTGTTCAAATGTGGCGCAACTCGACTTTGGAAAGGGTGGGTTGCAAAAACTTCGGATGCCGGTTGTATCTTTCACCCATTCTTGTTCGATTTCAGCTGAATGCCCGCCGCCGTCAGCACGGCATTGCGAGCCTGCTGTTCGGGCAGCAGTTCAGCCAACAGTTCGGAAAAGTCCATGCGACCGCGCCTGACCAGCGTCTCGATCGACATCGAGATCGGGGAATGCGGTTCCGTGCGGCAAAAGTAGCGTGCGACGGCAAGCAGCAGCTCGAACGCCTCTTCGCGTGAGCTGATCTGCTCGGCGCTCAAGGGCCGCGGGCGGACCTGCGCCGGCTCGCCGGCACCTTCCTGCGGCGGCTCGGGCTGGACCTCGGTTTGCGAAGATTCGATGCCGGCGAGGGAGCGAAGGGCCAACGCCGCTTCTTGCAGGACGTTGCGCGTATTGGAACTCGGCGGCGCCATCTGGCCGCAGCGCTCGTTCAGGATGGATACCAGCCGGTCGAAGGCGGCAATGCAGCCATCGACCATACCGAGATGTGAGATCATCGCGGCCGGGCCGACCTGAAGAGCCGCCTGGCTCAATTCCTCGCGCCGCTTGACCTCATTCGGGCGCTGCGACAGCTGGAAATCCCACAGGGAAAACTGGCCGAATTTCATGCCGGGAATAAGCGGCGACAGCCTGACAGCCTGAATGATGGTTCCTTCTCCGCCGATCCCATTGAGACCGGAAAGCGGGGCAAGGCGCTCTTCGAGATCGTCCGCTCCGATCGAATGAAATTTCTCCCAATGCTTGTCTAAAAGCGACGCGATTCCCTGGTAGACATCCCTCAACCCCTCGAATCCGCGCAGACGTAATTCCGCCTCGGCCAGCCATGCCAATACTTCGAGATCCTTGCTTTTGGAAGAAGTAATTTGCAATCCGAGATTGCTAACATCTGTCCAAAGGGGTGAAAGACTAATATTCTCACCTGGTGATATACCTCGCTCTGCGGCGCGAGCCTGGTTTCTTGCATCCTTTATTCTATAGTATATTTCACGCATATAAGTATTGTTGCGGATATTTTCTCCGCAAGGCGCGCCTTCTTCAAATGGATTTTCTATGTCGCGAACGCTGATCAGTGGATTAACTCCATATTGCGAGCTACATCGTTTAAGGTCGTGATAGTTAGATCGATATATTCCTTTGTCAACCATGTCTATTCTGTAAAGGATTTGTGACGATTCCATTTTTTGACCGCTTGAAAAATTTTTTGTATTCGATCTGGACGCGTGCAATTAACCGCCCTAGTTGTTGCCGCGATTTGGAGGGTGTAGTGAAAATGAAACCAAAAGGAGGAAACTTCTAGGTGTCGAATATCGATCTCAATCGTCTGATCAGAACGCTTGAGCCCGCATTGCGCGTCGGTCTCGAGGCTGCAGCGTCGCTTGCAGCACGCGATCGGCATGCGAATGTCGATGTCGCACATTGGATACTGTCATTGCTGGACGTATCTGAAGTTTGCTCTTTGTTTGAAGAACTTAGCGTTTCCTCGCAGTCGCTGCGCACAGAGCTTGATAACGCCATCGCCGATCTGCCGAGGGGGGATGGTTCAGCGCTGGTGCTTTCACAAAATCTGCTTGGCCTGATGCGCGAGGCGTGGCTTGTCGCGTCGCTTCAATGCGGGCGAAACAGCATCACCTTGGCTGATCTTCTGACTGCGCTGACCGACGATCAATCGCTGCGAATCATGGCGCGGGGCATGGCGCCCGCACTGCGCAGCCTCGATCGCAACGCGCTCGAAAAAAAGTTGAACGCGGTTTCTACCGCCGATGCCGCTTTGCCGCCGCGGAGTTCGGAAGCGGTTCCCGCCACGGGGGACAACGAATTCTTGCGTCTCTACACACGCGACATGACGGCGGATGCGAGGCTTGGCCTCATAGATCCGGTTATCGGACGCGACCGCGAACTGCGCCAGGTCATCGATATCCTCATGCGTCGCCGGCAGAACAATCCGATGCTGGTCGGTGAAGCAGGCGTCGGCAAAACGGCGGTTGCCGAAGCTCTGGCGCTCGAGATTGCCGCCGGCAGCGTGCCGGATATCCTGAAGCAGGTGCGCATCCTTCTTCTCGATCTCAGCCTGCTGCAGGCCGGCGCTGGCGTGAAGGGCGAGTTCGAGCGCCGCTTGCACGGCGTTGTCGCAGCCGTGCGAGCCTCGGCAGAGCCGATCATCCTGTTCATCGACGAGGCCCATGGCCTGATCGGCGCCGGTGGACAGGCCGGGCAGGGCGATGCCGCCAACATCTTGAAACCCGCACTTGCGCGCGGCGAGCTTAGAACGATCGCGGCAACGACCTGGAGCGAATACAAGCGCTACATCGAGAAGGATGCGGCGCTGACCCGCCGCTTCCAAGTCGTCCAGGTCCTCGAACCCGACGAGGAAACCGCAATCCGCATGTTGCGTGGCGTGGTCGGCAGTTTCAAGGCGCATCACAAGGTGCGCATTCGCGACGAGGCGCTGGCGGCCGCCGTTCGCCTGTCGGCGCGGTATATTCCGGCGCGGCAACTGCCGGATAAGGCCATCAGCCTCATCGATACCGCTGCGGCCGCCGTCTCTCTTGCCCGACAGACCGTTCCCGAGGCCCTGAAAGGCTTGCGCAACGAGCAGGAGATGATTTCGGTGGAAGCCGAAGCGCTGTCTGCCGAGCCGCCGACAACAGAGATTGCCGCGCGGCTTGCCGTCATCGAGAGCGAGAGGCGCGAAGTGGAACGGGAAATCGAGCGGCTGCAGGTCAAACTGGATGCCGAAACCAAGCTGTCGGGCGAAGCCGACCGCATCGAGGCCTCGCTTGCCGATCCCGACGCTCGACAGGCGGAGGAGGCGGGCCGCTCGCGCGCCGGCAATGTCGCGCAATTTCCTCCGAACGGTTCGTCCCTGGAAGTTACGCGCGCGGCACTCGTACAGGCCGAGCGAAACCTTGCCGATGTTGCCGGTGAAACGCCATTGGTTCCTCGGGTGGTCGACAAGGAAGTGATCGCCGGGATCGTCGCGCGCTGGACCGGCATTCCCGTCGGCAAGCTGCTGTCGGATCAGGTGGAGACCGTCAAGACGCTCGATGCAAGGCTCAAGGAGCGCGTCCTCGGGCAAGACGGCGCGATCGCGCGGATATCGGCCGCCATGCGCTCCGCCCGAGCCGGCCTTTCCGATCCGCGCCGTCCTCCCGCGGTCTTCCTGCTCGTCGGCATGTCCGGGACCGGCAAGACCGAGACGGCGCTTTCCTTGGCCGATCTTCTTTATGGCGGCAGCCAGTATCTGACGACCATCAACATGTCCGAATTCAAGGAAGAGCATAAGGTTTCGCTGCTGCTCGGATCTCCGCCCGGCTATGTCGGCTATGGCGAAGGCGGTGTCCTGACGGAGGCCGTACGGCGCCGGCCTTACGGCGTCCTGCTGCTGGACGAGATCGACAAGGCGCATCCAGGCGTGCAGGAAGTGTTCTATCAGGTCTTCGACAAAGGAACGCTGCGCGACGGTGAAGGTCGGGACATCGATTTCAAGAACACGACCATCGTGATGACGGCCAATACCGGGTCGGAACTGCTGGCGGCGTTGGCGGCCGATCCGGAGACCATGCCCGAGGGCGAAGCACTGGAAGCACTGCTGCTTCCGGAATTGCAGAAGCACTTCAAGCCAGCCTTTGTCGGCCGCACGACCGTTCTGCCGTTCATGCCGTTGAACGGCGAGACGCTGAGCGGGATCGTCGACATCCAGATCGGTCGCATTCGGGATCGTGTCAAAGCTTCCTACGGCACGAGCGTCTCGCTTAACCCCGAAGCGCGTGAGGCCCTAGTCGGCCGCGCCAAGGCGAGCGAAATGGGTGCGCGCGCCATCGAAACCATGATCGGGCGCGATCTCCTGCCCGAACTGTCGACCTTCTTCCTCGATACGGTTGCGACGGGTCGAAAAGTTGGCGGCATCACCATCGGTTTTCACGGTCACCGGTTTCTCATCGAGGAGAATCCGGGGAGCGACAATGAATTCGTCGGCCCTGAAGACGGCGGCGCGACGAATAAGGCAGCCCCGGGCGAACACAGTGTCCGGATGCGGCATTAGACGGAAAGGCAACCCCGCCCTGCAGCGACAGGGCGAATTCAAATCTCAACAGGAGAGTTCAGAGCATGCCGATTTATCTGCAGATCGACGGAATTCAGGGCGATGCAACCCACGAGCAGCACAAGAAGTGGATGGATATCGAAGTTATCCACTGGAACGTCGCGCGCAACATGAAGACGTCAGCCGGTTCGGCGGCGAACCGCGAAGCTTCCGAGCCCACCGTTTCGGAAGTCATCCTGACCAAGGTCAGCGATTCCTCGTCGACCAAGCTGTTCCAGGAAGCATGCTCGGGCCGCACGGGCAAGCAGGCCGTGATCCATCTCGTCACGACAGGCAATCCGGGCGATACCTACATCGAGTACACGCTCACCAACACGCTGATCGCTAGCTACTCGGTCGATTCCAACGGTGACCGTCCGGTCGAAACAATCAAGCTGAACTTCACAAAGATGGAAGTGAAGTACACGCCTTATGACGACTCGCAGACCCCGCAGTCGCCGATGATCGCGTCTTACGATCTGGCAACGACCAAGGCTGCATAACGCCATCGCGTGAAACAGAGGCGCCGACCGAATATGCCGGCGCCTCCGCATCGTCCGAATGTCTAAAGTCAAGCACGGCACTTGGTGCAGATGAATCCGGTATCGCATCTGCGACTGGGAGGCATCTCGTGTCCGTTCGGGGAAGCTAGGAGATCGTCCCGTGAGTGGATTGCCGATAGATAAAGTGTTTTTGACGCCGCAGCATTTGATCGTTGAATATACGTCGACCGAGAGCATCTTTGGCATGGTTGCACCCAGCTACAAGGTCAAGGGCGTAAAGGTCGTCGGTACGAGCCATCTTCAGGTTATGCGTTACGTCTATACCATCGCGCTGGTCGAAGATGTCTATTTCGAAGGCAAGAAGCTCCAGGAAATGCCGGGCTTCCGCGAGCTTCTGACCGAATGGATCAAGCCGGGCCAGCAGATCGTCAGCGTTCCGAACGGCAAGACCAGCATCGTTCATGCCTATACCGGCAAGAAAAATATCATCCAGGCGACGGCCATGGAACAATACAAGGCCGTGGTTCCCCTGAATTTCCTTGATATTTTCGGCAAGGATCCGGCCCCTGGCAAGGTTCTCTATGGCAATCCCGCCGTGCCCTTCATTCAAAAGGGCGACGATAAGCCGATGGCGGCTGCCTACTACAACAGCCAGTCGAAGCGCTTCGAGATCTTGCAGCAGTTCGATCGGCTGACGCTCCTGCAGAATTTTCAGCGCCGCTTTTCACAAGCCGCGTCCGCGACCGGCTAATGGCCGGCCTGCTCAAGGACCGGTTTTGACACTAAGGCAAAGAGCGAGAAGCGTTTTATGAACGATCAGCCGTCGGCCAATGACTTCATCCAGGCGACCCGAAATCTGCGGGTCGTTTCGCCGCTTGGCACGGACCAGCTTCTGCCGGAGCGGGTGATGATAACGGAAGGCGTCTCGTCGCTTTTCGACATCCGGCTTTCCGTGCGTGCCAAGCGCGACGTCATCAAGCCGGAAGAGCTGATCGGCCGTCTGATCGATATTTCGCTGGAGGTTCAACAGGCCGAAGATGGAGGCGATGGCGTTCGCCGCCCCTTCAATGGTCTCGTGACGGCACTTCAGGAAGGTCCTCCGATCACGCGCGGGCTGCGCTCCTATTCCATGGTGCTGAAGCCGCAGATGTGGCTCCTGTCGCAGCGGTCGGACTGCCGCATCTGGATGGACAAGACCAGCATCGATATCGTCGAGACGCTCTTTTCCGAGCATGGAATTCCCGCCCCCGATGTCTCGGGTGTCGTTACCCCGCCTCCGCCGCAGCACTATTCGGTGCAGTGGAACGAAACGGATCTGGATTATCTCACCCGCCGCTTCGAAGAGGACGGTCTTTTCTATTGGTTTTCGCATGAAGAGGGCAGCCATCGGCTGCATGTCGCCGACGGCGCCAATTCCTGGGCGGGGCCGTCACCTGCCGCGCAAGGCGAAGGCAACATCCGTCTTGCCCAGGGCTCGACCGACCGCAACCATATCAACGATTGGATGAAGCATTACGCTTACATCCCCGGACAGCGCTCCGGCGCCGACTGGAATTTCGAGACGCCGCAGATGGTGCCAGGCACAACCACGCCTTCGCTGGTGCAGATGCCGGGGGCGATGAAGCGGGAGCTTTACGAATATCCGGCCCGCATTTCCTCCGTGGCCGAGGCCGAGCGGGCACAGAAGCTGCGCATGCAGGCAAGCGAAGCCGACCACAATCGCGTCCTCGGACGATCGACCTCACGCATATTGGAGGCCGGCCGGCGCTTTACGCCCTATGAAGTGGCGCATCCCGAGCATGTCTACGAAGAACACGTCATCGTGCGCGCGAGCCATTTCGCGGTCGATCCCTCCTACGAAACCAATATGGGTCAGCCGGAATATACCAACGAATTCGAAGCCGTGCCGTCACGCGTGGCGATGACACCGCATCGCACAACCGAGCGGCCGCGCATCCGCGGCACGCAGGTCGCAATCGTCGCCGGCCCTGCGGGGGAAGAAATCCATCCGGACCAGTATGGCCGCATCAAGCTCTGGTATCCCTGGGATCGCCGCGCCAAGAAGGACGGATCCGACACCTGCTGGGTACGCGTCGCCCAGAACTGGGCCGGGGGCACATGGGGCGGCCAGGTCATCCCGCGCATAGGCATGGAAGTCATGGTCGCCTTCATCGACGGTGATCCGGACCGGCCGCTGGTGACCGGTGTGGTGCCGAACCCGAGCAACGGCGTCCCCTACGACCTTCCCGCCAACAAGACCCGCATGGTCCTGCGCTCCAATACGCATAAGGGCACAGGCTTCAACGAGATGACCTTCGAGGACGATGCCGGCCGCGAGAACATGTTCTTCCACGCGCAGAAGGACCAGACGACGCGCGTGCGCAACGACCGCACCATACGCGTCGACCGCCACGAAGTCGCCTCCATTGGCGGCAACCGCGCGGTCGAGGTGAGCGGCAACCAGAAGCACGAAATCGGCGGATCGGTGAATACGGTTGTGGGCGGTACCGGGCCGATGGCCATGGCGTTGATGGGGGCGGTGCAGGGGTTGTCCGGTCATACGGCGGGATTGCTGGCACAAGCTGGCCAGATTGCCGGTGGTGGTGGGGGCGGACTTGCCGCTTTTGCTGGAACGATTGCTTCCTCGGCACTGGGTTTCTTAGGGGCTGGTGGTCTTGGTAGCCGAGAAGGTGTGGTTTCAGGGGCTAATCCAAGGGCGGATGCTGGCACGGATCTCGCCGGTTCGGGCACGGGAGTAGGGGATGCCGCGGGCGGCCTATTCCCGCTTCCGGGCATCATGAACACCGTTGTCGGCGCCTTTAAGTCCGACACGATCGGTGTCGCACGCGCTGAGCAGATCGGTATGAGCAAGGTCACGAATGTCGGCCAGACTTCTTTGGAGAGCGTGGGCAAATTCAAGAAGATCGCGGTTGGCGAGGAGTTCGTCATCGAATGCGGCGACTCCAAATTCATCATGAAATCCAACGGCGAAGTCATCATCCTTGGAAAAACATTCAATTTCGTGGCGACGGACCACTTCCAGCTGCGCGGCAAGCCGATCGATTTGAACTGAGGCGTTTCATGGAACTGATCAATCGGCTGCCTTTTCCGGCGATGGCATTCCGTCAATTCGACAAGGACGGCAAGCTGGATTGTGTCGTGGCCGTTCGCGGCACGTTCCATCACAATCAGGGCCAGCCGCTGGAAATCATGCGGGAGCAGGAGGAGTTCCAATGGGAGGATGCCTATGATGGCGATCCCCACAAGGGCATCATGCTGCGGCAAACCGATTTGACCCCGGAAAAGCCGGGCACGGACGTTACCTTCCTCGGTAATGCTTATGCGCCCGGAGGTCAGTCAGCGACGGATTGGCCGGTCTCACTGCGTGTTGGTCATCTCGAAAAGAGGCTGCGTGTTCATGGCGAGCGTTTCTGGAAGCCGATTGTTCGCGATGCCTGGGCCGGATTCTCCGCCAACGAACCGAAGCGGGTGATTAAAGACTGGAGACTTTCGGAAACGACCCCCGTAGGCCTCGTGCCAATGACATGGTCGAAAGCCTATGGCGGCGAGATGCCGGGCACGGGTGATCCGGACGCTGATATTCCCGCCGATGTGGAAGCATATAATCCCTTGGGCTGTGGCATCGTCAATCTTGATATGGAGCCGGGCTCCGTTCCTGTGCCGGCGCCGCAGATCACGATCGATAACGATCAGCAACTGGATTGGCGTGCCGCTGAACAGCCGCAAGGTTTCGGCCCAATTTCCCCTTGGTGGCGTTCTCGACAAAAATATTCCGGAACATACGACGAGCATTGGCTAAACGAACGTCATCCATTGCTGCCGGCTGACTTCGATCCCCGTTTCTGGCAATGCGCCCATCCCGACCTGATCGCGACACCGCATCTGCTTGGAGATGAGAGTTATCAGCTCGAAAATCTCCACGCCAATTTGCCTCGAGCGGTTGGCCAATTGCCGGGCTTAACCTTCGGCGTTCATTGCATGAGCGAGGATACGGGCGATTGGCATGTCCTGAAGCTTGACGGCGTTCAATTCGATTGGCGCTCGGATGATCGGGTGTTGCTGACTTGGAGGGCGCGGTTTTCTCTTCCAGAAGCTGCCGATGTGAAACTTACGCTGACGAGAGTTAGAATGTCTGCTGCTTGCGATACTCAAAGTACGGAGACGGCGGCATGAGCGGAGTAGGTGACAATCGTATAGGTGACCCTGGTTATCCAGCGCCATGGACTACAAACCGACCACTCGAAGGTCTTCGAGATGTCGATGACGCACGTATCGTGTCACTTTCTCCAGATGTTTGTCTGACACCGGTCGGTTCATCCATCGTTCCTATTCCGTATCCTGTTGTTGATTATTGCGGGCATGATCGTAACTACACGTCTTCTGTCCGATTTACTGGTTACAGAGCCATGGTAATGCGGTCTTGCACCACACACGTGCACGGTGATGCACCTGGAACAAAGAAAGGGGTGAAATCGGGAACCGTCGAAAGCATCTGTGAACCTATTGGGCATGCCTCACAAGTTAAGGCGGAAGGATCCCATGTTATCAGGCATCTTGATCGCTTCTGGATGAATAATAAAAATACCCAGGGCGAAGCAATCTTCGTAAAAAATACAAAAACTTTTGACCCGCCTAAAGACGATGACCCGATACCCGGTTCGCTGCGAGCCGCCACCTCTACAGCAAGCCGTTCCGGGCAAAATGCCGCTCCTCCTGGTGCAGTTCTCGGTTTCGTCGCGCCTGCAGGTGGCGCGGCTTTGCTGGGAGAAGGCGCCGCAGCCGGAACAGCCGCTACTGGGGGGGCGGCGACAACTGCAGCTGGCGGAACTGCTGCGACGGCAACGGGGGTGGGCCTTGGAACTGTGTTGCTCGGCATTGGCATCTTCGCAGCAGGCATGCTGATCCCCACCAATAAAAGGAATTTTTCGGATTTTCCCCCGCAAGACGACTACGAAGCCAAGCGCCTTCGAGAAGCGTTACAGCGAATAGACGGCCTGCCGTTTTGGGATAGCGGTGGCGCCATAGTAGAAGAAACGAAAGCCGAGCTTCGTAAGCGTAGGCAGACGCTGGCTACCCTTCAGCCAGTTCCCCTAGCCGACACTGTGCGAATTAAAGAGCGCGACGAATATCGAAAAAAATGCCAAGTAGACCGCTACGGAAAGATGAGAGATATCTGCGGACAATACGGCATGCAAGCACACCATATCGTGCCGGATTGGACGTTACGCTACGGTGCACGAAGCGACGGAGATAAGCGCATTCCAAATATGCCAAGTTTGAATGATGGCATGGCAATTTGCGTCATAGGCAATGCAGCTATGCAAGACACCGAGCATCACGAGGCGCATTTGGGGGATAGCAGCATCGAAAGCCTGGGGAAAGGTTCGTCCCCTCCTGGAACCGCAAAGTTGTCTGATGTTGTGACAATCTCGACCATGGCAATGATTGGTGCGAGACCAGATTGCGCGCAAGAGATAGCCGAAAAGGTTGGTGAGCAATTTGGACCGAAAAATGATAACCAGCTACTTCGCGCTGTTAAGGATATTGGAAAAAATCCGTTGGAGCCTGAAACGATAGGAGCTCTTAAGAGTGGTGCGACATACCCATGGAAGAAGGGCGGACAGTGAAAATGATAAGCTTATCACGTGCTGGAGTTGCATCTGAAGACGTATTATGTGTCGTTGCTGTGTTGGATAGCGCAGAGATTTATCAACCCGACGCGCGTGCTTATCAGTATCGCCATCGAGCCGATCTTGGTGAATATTGGTATTACGAAAATTTCCCGCTCAGCGTTCAGGATGTGGTCTATTTTAATGACCACGATTCATCTCAGTCCTATTTCGTTCTATTGTCAGCAGAAGGCGATGTTTATCATTTCGCATCGCCCGATAGATTCCAGGAGCGGATTGTCGGTGCAGGCACAACGGCGGACGATTCCAAATTCTACGGCAAGATGTTGAAAATCTCCCAGATTGGCGAGCGGCTTTATGCTTGCGGCGCAGGCGGGCAGGTTTACGCCCGTTATGGCCGTGATGACTGGCGAATGCTATCTGACGCGGTGCTGAATGATCCTGAAGCAAAGAAGCGGTTGTTGGAGAGTGGCCCTAGTTTGGGGCAGCCCGGCTGGAAAGAATGGATAATCCAGAAAGCTCTCAATCCAGGTACGCGAGAGGTAGTCTTCTACGATATCAAGGGGCTTTCAGAAGATGCCATCTATTTGTGTGGAACCGAGCGAACAAAGCCTGTCCTTTGCTTCTGGGACGGCAGTGAGCTGCATGAAATCAATATTCCGCTGGCTGAAGCTGCGCTGACCGGCATTTATATTGAAAACGCCGAAAGTGTCTGGGTCTGCGGTCGTGAGGGCGTTATCTTACACGGAAGCCGCAATCGCGGGTTCGCTCCGGTAAATGCTGATACACGGCGGAACCTGTTTCATTCGATTACATCCTATCGTGGCAAACTTGTTTTACCTGCGAGCGTTAGACCGGGAGGTCTTTATGAGCTTGATCCAAGCAGCGGCGAATTCCGCAGATTTCAGCCGCCGCTACCTCGCCTCTCCAGTCGTGATGAGCCCGCATCCATTGATAACGGGCCGTTCTTTGCACAATCCGCTGGAGATGTTTTATGGGTGGTCGCTTCAAAGGACATTTTTCGATTTGACGGTCAGGCTTGGGCGCGGATCGACCATCCGGACATCTAATTGTTGCCTCGATAAGTCTGAAAGTCGCAAGGATGAGAACTGGCTAAGCAATACCGAATAGACATTGGCGAGAGCAATTTAGCGAGGTCACATGTCAGCCGACGAATTTCTTACAGCGCGAGAAGAGCCGCGACAGGCGAAGCGGATTTCGGAAGTAGAGGCCAATAAGGCCCACAACAGGCTTCCGGCGGATTTGATAGCTTTTGGACGGAGCACGGCGTCGGGTATTACGCAGACCGTAATTACTGGTTGTGCATGCCGTTCATGTTTGACGATTTTCTCGCAGCCATATTAGCCGAAGCACCAAACCTACAAAGTAAGGATTTCGCCGCTTTTGGATATTCGAGCCTGGGAACGGTCGATCTCTGGCACAGGAACGGGCGTCATTTCACCCTCTCGCTGGATATTGGGCTGCTGATGGATTTGACCAGTCGCAAGGAAACCGATCCGCTGCCACATGATCTGCACGAGCTATATAGTTTGGCAGGCATTGAAATGCCGGAAAATGCGCATGAGCTCTTTCTCGAAGGGCGAAAAGCCCCGGAAGACATATGGAACATCCTGATGGGCGCCACATCATCCGACTCCCATAGATTCATCGAGGATGAAAACGGGCGTCAACTTTTGCCGCAACTGCGTAAGGCTCATGGTCAATTGTCGGAAGCGGAAATCTATCTTCGCGAGGATCCCGAGCTTGTTAATATTGCAACCTCCTATCGAAGAATGAGTTTGACTGAGGCATTCGGCCGACTTCCTAGCTCACTACACTATTCATTTGCGGTCGAAATCGATGGAGGCCAAAATATCGTCGACAAGGTCTTTCCAGTTGCCGCGCCGAGCCAATAAGCGCTGGCCTAAATTAGACGCCAGATGCGAGGAAGTAGAATCTCGTGGACAACGATCCCAGCCTTGCGGGTTTGGCTGAATAGTCGCTCAGCGCAGTTGGAAATGGTCAGGCAGCTACGAAACGCTCTAGCTTCGACCAAGGCATCCGTTAGCGAAATGTGCGAGCGCATCAATGCCGTTAGCCCTGAGTTTCTCGGCAAAACCATACCCGTAACCTCGGCTTCGAGATAGCGAGCGATACTTGAACGGCTTTGACTAAGAGGCATCCGCCCAACTTTTGCCTGTTCAGAATTCCCGTGGAGCGTTTGAGACTGCGCTGGCAGGGATGATATCGTTGTTCTGCCGGTTGATCAGGGCGCGGAATTCCACTTCCGGGATGGGCGGGCTGAAGTAATTGCCTTGGCTCAGCGAGCAACCGGCCTTGGTGATCATATCGAGTTGGGTCGGCGTCTCGACGCCCTCCGCAATGGTTAGCATATTGAGATTGCGCGCGAGCGAGGCGATGGACAGGACGATGGCAATGCTGTCGGGCCGGCTCTCCAGGTCGCGCACGAAGCTGCGGTCGATCTTGAGCTTGTCGAAAGGGAAGCGCTGCAGATAGCTCAGCGACGAATAGCCGGTGCCGAAATCGTCGAGCGCGATGGTCAAGCCCAGCGAACGCAGCCGGTTCAGCACCGCGAGATTGGCGGCATTATCCTGCAGGAATACCGTCTCTGTGATTTCCAACTCCAGCCGCCGCGCGTCGAATTTAGTGAGCGCCAGCACTCCCTTGACCATATCGACCAGGTCCGCCTGACGGAACTGAACGGGAGAGAGATTGACAGAAACGCGTATGTCCCCGGGCCAGTTAAGGGCATCGCGGCAGGCCTGCTGCAATACCCATTCGCCGAGTATGTCGATAAAGCCGGTTTCCTCGGCCAGCGGGATGAATTCGGCCGGCTGGATCAGCCCGCGTTCGGGATGCCGCCAGCGCACCAGCGCCTCGCTGGCCACGATCTCGCGGGTCTTGAGCGAAATCTGAGGCTGGTAATAGACCTCGAATTGCCCAAGACCGATGCCGTGGCGCATATCCGCTTCCAGATTGCGCCGGTTCTGAAGCTGTTGCTCCATCAAGGGGGAGAAGACGCGGTAAACCGCCTTGCCGTCGGCCTTGGCCTGGTAGAGCGCCAGGTCGGCATTCTTCATTAGCCGGTCTGTATCGCCGCCATCGCGCGGCGCCACCGCGATGCCGATACTTGTGCTGACAACGATTTCGTTGCCATCGATCCGATAAGGCTGGCTGATATTGGCAATGAGGCGCTCCGACAGGTCGAGGGCGCTTTCGAGCGCAGAATCCACGCATTTGTGCAACACGGCGAATTCATCGCCGCCCAGCCGCGCCACGATGTCATTCCGGGCGACGATCTTGCGCAGCCGACCGGCAACCTTGCGCAGCAGCGCGTCGCCGACCGGGTGGCCAAGCGTGTCGTTGACTTCCTTGAAGCGGTCGAGATCGAGATAAAGTATGGCGAAGAGCTGGCCGCCGGCCGCCAATGCACGCAGGGCTTGGCTGATGCTCTCCCAGAATAGCAGCCGATTGGGCATGTCGGTCAGCGCATCATGGTGGGCCATATGCACCACGCGATCCTGCACGCGGTGACGCTCGGTGACATCCTCGAACGTGCAGACCCAGCCGCCTTCGCCCATCGGTTCGTGCAATACCTCCAGCACCATGTCGTCGGCCAGGCGATGGACATTGTCGCTCAGCACTGCGATGTCGTTCCGGTCATCGGGGCCGCTTCCGGCAGGGCCATGCTCCATGCCGGGGGATAGCGCGGGGGGCAGCAATTCAGGTGCGACGAGATCAGCCAGCGGGGTACCCGGCGTGCACTGCGATCCCTCCAGTCTGAATAGGCTCAGGAAACGCGAGTTGTGAACGATGACGCGGTATTGGTCGTCGAGCAGGCACAGGCCGAGCGACATCGCCTCTATCGCCGCATCAAACCGTTCATTCTGTACTGCAAGGGTTCGTTCCTTGGCCTGTAAGGTGGCCCGGGCCCGAGCCAAAAGTCCATTGTGAATGAGCAGTAGCAGGATCAGCAGGCAACCGCCGACAATCATACCGACGGTGACCCAGGTCAAGGCCCATTGCAGACGCAGGAGACCGCGCCGATCGGCCGCGTTGTGCGCCGAGTACCACATGTTGCCGTTGCCGGAAAGCCGCGTCAGCTTGGGATAGATCGGCTCCAGGATTGTGAGGATGCGCGCCGGCGTGCCAGGTACGGAAAGCTGGTCGAGCAGAGGTCGGGTCTGGTTGAGTGCCGCTTCGAAGTCATCGAGAATCTGGCCGTTGTGCGGATCGGATTGTACGAAGTTCTCGACTCCATTAGACCTAAGGGTCTTGAGACGATTGACGACGATATCGAAGCGCAACCTGACCTCGTTCGCATCGACATGACCATCGGGCATGCCCGCCGCGCTGACGCGCTGCTCGAGCCTGGCAAACTCACTTGGAGCTTGGGCTATCGTCCAGGTAATATTGCCCAAACCGACATCCTCCAGCGCGGTCTGGCGCTGAAAAACCAAAGCGGAAATATAGATTGCCGAGGCGATGAAACCCAGGATCACAATTGTAAGCGCTGTTCGGAGGAAGCGTATGCGATCCAATGGAGTTACTTGATGGAGATTGCCTTGACCTGCCAGACGGCTCGGCCGTGGTAGGGCTGGCCCTGCAGGACAGGATTGCTGTCGAATGGATACATCACGAAGAACGGTCCCTGATCATCAACCGGCATGTATTTGCCGTTGCGCTTGATTGCAAGGATCGTTCCGAATTTGGCGAAATCGCTGGTCGGGATATCAACACTATAATCATTGAGGGCGATGACGGTGGCAGTCGCCCCTTGCGCCTTGGCCTTTTCGAGCAGCAGCGTCATCGGCACGCCTTCGAAATTGACCACGCCGACATTCCAGGGTGTCGAGGTCTTGATCGATACCAGGCCCATAGCCTCAAGCTGATTGCGAGAGAACGTCACCGAGCCCGACGAACTGGTAACAGTCACCGATGGCACGTCCTGTGCCAGGGCGGGCGCGACGAATGCAGCGAGAACTGCAAAGGCTATGGAGGCGAGAAGACGCATTGGGGTCCGATGCCTTAAAAGTTATGAGTAATTTATCATATAGGATTGAGGCTGCACAGTCAGCCATTAAATACTGGTTAAGGTCGACAATGCAATAGTAACAGCGTTAACAATCCATGATCGGGAGATCCTATTTGCGCCGCCTGTCTTCGTTCATCTTAAAGCAGTAAACCTGCATGACAAGCGACCGCTGGATGAACTAGCCTGCTAAAGACGAAACCGGCTTTCGGGCAGTCTCATTCTCGATCCAGTTTGCCTTTTATATATCCGAGCCCTTTTGTTCTGGCATTTCTACGAATTCTTCAAACGTATCCCGCATCGCGCGCAGGATGATGACGGCCGAAGCCGCGCCGGGATCGATATGTCCCAGGGAGCGCTCGCCCAACGTCGCCGCGCGGCCGCGCGCGGCGACCATCGAGCTTGTGGAGTTTGCTCCGCTTTCGGCGGCGGCGGCGTCGATGTCGTCTGGATTGTCGAGGACCTTCTTGATATGCGTTCCATAGCTGCGGGCAGGGCGACGCCTTCATCCGCTTTCGGTCGCTGACCAGGCCTTTGATCGGACTCGATGACGCTGTCCGCGCTCAACACGCTGCATCGGTAATCAGCACATTGATATGACCGCCGCGCAAGACGGCAGAGCGAGAAGAAGATGCAATCATCCAAAATCACCATTCTGTCGTGCAGCCTGGATCCGCAAAGCCGGAGCCGTCGGATAGCTCGCGAGGCAGAGAGGCTGTTGCAGGAGAGACGGTCCGAGGTCGAGTTTATCGATCTCCAGGACCTGGAGTTGCCCGCATTCGACAATCTGAATTGCTACGAGCATCCCTCATATGACAGGCTATATCACGCAATTCGCCGTGCTGATGGTGTGCTGCTTGCCGTACCCATTTACAATTGGTCTGTCGGCGGTGCCGCCAAGAGCCTGATCGAACTCACCGGAGCGACAGGTACGGGCGGCCGAAAATCCGCCTGGTTCGATCAGATCGTCACCTTCATCTGCTCCGGCGGGCTTCCGCATAGCTATATGGCATATGGAAGCCTCGCCATGTCGCTGATGCTTGATTTCAAGTGCGAGATAAATCCCTATGTCGTATATGCCACGGAGCGCGATTGGATCGATGGCGGCGCCCTTTCCGATACTGTTACCGCAAGGCTGCGAAAAACGATCGAGGTCAAACTGGAACTTCCATCGAATTTGAGTTCCAGAACATATACATCTGACTGGGAAATTTGATCTCGGATATTGTCCCGATTGCATTCAAAACCCGCGATGTTAAAGCTGTCTCATATTATGACTTTGCGTCGACGGCGGAGGCACTGCGGTTGACCCTCGGCAACGGGATTGGGGATCGGGGATGACCACAAATGCCAGGACGCGGCAAAGGTTAGCGCAAAGGGTTATCGACCAGCTGCGTTTGCAGATCGAAACCGGCAAGCTTCGGGCGGGCGATCAGCTTCCGACCGAACCACAGCTTGAAGCCGAATTCGATGTCAGCCGAACCGTCGTGCGCGAGGCGATCGCCGATCTGCGCGCCGCCGGTCTGGTCCAGCCGATTCAGGGCAAGGGCGTCTTCGTTTCCGAGGCGACGGCTCGATCCGGCCTCCTGCTGACACCTATCGAGATCAAAAGTCTCCCCGAAACCCTGGAACTGCTGGAATTTCGGATGGCGGCGGAAGGAGAGGCGGCGGCAATCGCTGCCTATCGCAGGACGGCCGAGCAGGAAGCGGCAATCACGGCCGCCAACCGCAAAATGGCACTGTTGATAGAGCAGGGGATGTCGACAATCGAAGCGGATTACGAATTCCACTTGGCCATTGCAGTCGCCACCAACAATCGTTTCTATGTCGACGTGCTCCAGCATTTCGGCTCACGTACCATTCCGCGCGGGCAGTTTCCGACATTGCCGGAAGCCAACGATCGCGCCTATCTGCAAAAGGTTCATGCCGAACACGCGGAAATACTTGCCGCGATTGCCGATCAGGATCCCGAGCGCGCACGGCAGGCGATGCGTGCCCACCTGATGGCAAGCCAGCGCCGTTACCGTCTGCTGGCCGAACTGCAGCCGCAATGATGGCCGCTATCGGCGTTCCGCCCCATTTGGGCGAGGAGGTTTTCCCCGATACTGCTCTCAGCCAGCCTCTGCCGTCATTCCAGCAATCAGCTCTTCGATTTCCGGGGCGGGAAGGGGCCCGGCGAACAGATAGCCCTGAAACAGCTCGCATCCGGCCCCTTCGAGAAAGTTGACCTGTCCCTCGGTCTCCACGCCTTCGGCGACGACTTCCAAAGCAAGCATCCTGCCAAGCGAGATGATGGCCGAGGTGATTGCCATATCGCCGGGCTTTTCCGGAATGTCGGCAATGAATGACCGGTCGATTTTCAGCCGAGACAGAGGAAAGCGCCGAAGAGTGCTCAGATTTGAATATCCCGTGCCGAAATCGTCGATTGCAAGGCTGACGCCCAGCTGCTTCAATTCATACATGCGTTCTATGGCGGCCTCGACGTCTTGCATGATCAGGCTTTCCGTCAATTCGAGTTCAAGCCACTCTGGATCGAGGCTCGCGGAGTGCAGCGCCGACGCGACCTGGTGCGTCAGGGAGCCTTCGAGAAACTGCCGGGCGGATACGTTTACCGCGATGCGCAGCGCCGGCAGGCCGCGCTCCTGCCATGTCCGGGCCTGCTTGCATGCCTTCCTCAGAACGATTTCGCCGATCGGTACGATGAGCCCCGTTTCCTCGGCCAGGGAGATGAAGACCCCGGGAGGCAAGAGGCCTTCGGTCGGATGCTGCCAACGCACGAGGGCTTCGACGCCGATCACCTTGCCGCTGGGAATATCCTTTTGCGGCTGGTAATGGAGCACGAATTCATCGCGCTCCACAGCGCGGCGCAGTTCCTCGATCCGGATCAGCTTGTTGCGGGCGTGCTCCGCCATTGCCTGCGTGAACATCTGGATGGCGTTGCGCCCGGATTCCTTGGCGCGGTAAAGCGCCATATCGGCATTCACGAACAGTTCAGAGACGGTACCGCCATGCGCGGTGGCGCAGGCGACACCCATGCTGCAAGTCGTACGGATTTCGACACCGCCAATGGTCAAAGGCTTGGATATGTCCGCAAGTATGGCCGTGAGCCGCTCGTATGCGGGTCCGGCAGCCTCTTCCAGCACGACGACGAACTCGTCGCCGCCGATCCGTGACACGATACCGCTGTTTCCGACATGGGCCGATATGCGCTGTGCAACGATGGTCAACAATTCGTCTCCAGCCGCATGCCCGAGATTGTCGTTCACCAACTTGAAATTATCGAGATCGGCAAAGGCGACGGTCACGGATTTTCGTTCTCGACCGGCCGCTTCCAGAAGGCGGCCAAGCTTGCGGTCGAGCTGCACGCGATTTGGCAGGCCCGTCAGCGCATCGTGCTCGGCAAGATAGGCGATCCGGGCAATATCCCGGTGGCGGTCGATGGCGATTCCGATCGTCTGTGCTATGCCCGCGAGGAATTCCATAGGCTCGGTCTTGGCGTCACCGGCTCTTGCCACAACCAGTGTTCCATGTCTGCCGCCATCGCGCGAGTTGATCGGAAATTCCCAAAACCCGCCGGCGATGGGCCAAGAGTCTTCGTCACTCAGAATAAAGCCGACCTGTCTCCCGTTGAGCAATCTCTGCAGCAAGGCCTGAGCTTCTTTGAGCAGTAAATCAAGGTCGATACCCCTTGCGACATCCTCCAGGAGTCTTGTCTGCGCGCTCATCAATTCTTCGGCGCGCTTGCGGGCGGAGATATCGCGGGAGGCGCCGACGACGCCCGCAATCCTGCCATCTCTATCCCGCAACGGCACGCGTGACATCGTAAGCCAGCCTTCGCCCTTCATACGCTGTTCTTCCACGCCGAGGTCAGCTTCGCCGGTTTCCATCACCCGTCGCTCGACTTCCTCGATCTTGCGGGCGTCGGCCATGGGATGGATTTCGGCGTCGGTGAGGCCGATCATTTCATCGACATGCGTAAAGCCGTTATTGAGGACGATCGCCCGGTTCGCAAACAGGAAACGGCTGTCTCGATCCTTGGCGTAGATGAAGTCCGGAATGTAGTTGATCATCGCCTCGAGCCGCTCGTAACGCTCCGCGAGGGACCGGTATTGAGTCCGCAGCAATTCAAGCGCATCCCCACGCTTCCGTCTATCGGCCTCCTGACCCTTGCGCGCTGACTTTGATGATCTATCCGGCCGTTGTGTCATCCCATGCTCTCTCACTTGGCAAGCGGACAATATCGTCAGGCAATTATGTAATCGTGAAAGCATGAGAAAATTCCGGCGGCCGGAGGCCAAGGAGCGGGATTGTTACCCGGCGCTGGCGGCTGTGGTGGCCATATCTGCCCATATTGCGTTCTCGTATGACGTAATGTGTGAATATCTGCCCAGGTTTCAGGAGAGGGGCTGTTCCCGCCTTTAGGAAAGGCGAGAGCGGCAGGCGCCTTGCGTACTCAAGACAAAACAAGCTAAAGCCCGGATGATGGAAACGCGGGATTTGCAAGGATAAATCAGCATGGGTATTCGCAGGATAGCGGCGAACGGCAATCTTGCACTTGCCGGCATGCTTTTGATGCTTCTAGGCGATTTCCTGTTCTCAATGAACGATGCCATGGGCAAGTGGCTGGTCGCGAGCTTCTCCGTCGGCCAAGTTCTGGTCATCCGCTCTTTTGGTTCTTTCCTTATTCTCACACCTATGATCATGCGGCAGGGGAGCGGTGCGCTTTTTCGCGTGGAGCGACCGTCGCTGCAGCTCATGCGGGTGGTCATGACCACCGCCGATGTCGCGCTCTTTTATGCCGCCGTTGCCTATCTGCCGCTTGCCGATGTTATGACCTTCTACATGGCGGGTCCCATCTATGTTGCGGCGATCTCGCATTTCTTCCTCGGCGAGAGGATCGGCTGGCGCCGCTGGCTGGCCGTTTTCGTCGGCTTTGTCGGCGTATTGATCGCGCTCAGGCCTTCGGCGGCGATGTTCTCCTGGCCATCGCTTTTCGGTCTTGTCGGCAGCCTTGCATTTGCATTGACGCTGGTGCTGGGGCGGCGTCTTCGGCAGACGAGCGATGCGACGCTTGTCGCGTGGCAGACGGTCGGCGCCCTTGTCGTCGGCTTCGTCCTCAGCATCGGTAACTGGCGCTCCGCGTCTGCGCTGGATCTGGGCGCCATGCTTGCGCTTGGCGTCGTCGCCGGCAGTGCGCATATGCTGATCACCCGATCCCTGAAGCTGGCACCGGCTTCGCTGCTGGCTCCGCTGCAATACAGCCTGCTTATCTGGGCAATCGTTCTCGGCTTCATATTTTTCGGCGATATTCCGGACGCCCAGATCATCATAGGGTCGGTGATCATCGTGCTGGCGGGTCTTTTCATCTTCCATCGGAAGAACCTGATCGAGACGATCCCGAAAGATGCCGTCGCACGCGACGGACATTGAGGCAGGTTTTGGCCTGACCCATCCAAATCGATGGAATGTCCGATGTGTCCAGCAATGCCAGATCAGCGGCGACGTCCGGACATCAAGTCCGATCGTTCCCTGCGGGCGGAAACCTATTACATTCTGAACAACATCAGTGAATGGCGCAGGGCGGTCGCATGCCTCTTTCTGTAAAGACCGTTATCTGTGAGGCTATTTTGGAACTGAAATTGTATAAATTATCGATTTATTGGGAACGATAAAATGGAGATATAGATATCTCGCATAATTATACTCACCAATTGATAATGGACGCCCGAGATAATTCTATGATAATATATTGATAATATTTGGAGGGTGGGATGTTGTATATACGTCACGCCGCGACCGTTGCGCTGAGCATGATGCCGTTCGCGCCACTGCCTTCGAACGCCGCGGAGACGGTTGGCCAGGCGGTGCTGATTAGAACCGAAGTTAGGGGCGCGGGCGGCCCGATGGCGGTCGATGATCCCGTCCATCGGGACGAGCAAATTCGTACCTCCCTTTCGGGCCTTGGACAGTTCACATTTCGGGACGGCACGAAACTGGCAGTCGGAGCCGGCTCGTCCGTGACCATCGACAAATTCGTCTTCGATGACTCAGGCTCGGTCAAAAAGCTCACCATAAATGCGGCGAAGGGTACTTTTCGCTGGATGAGCGGAAATTCGGATCATTCGGCCTACCAGATCGTGACGCCGGCCGGAACGATCGGCGTGCGCGGAACCGCGTTCGATTTTTATGTCGGCGCCAACGGCATGACGGCGGTCGTTCTATTGAATGGCGCTGCTCAATTTTGCGGCGCGGGCGGCTGCAGGCAATTGAAGGCGCAGTGCGATTGCGTGATTGCCAAACGCAATGGCGAGATCAGCGATCCGCGCCGGGTCAATCGCGATATTCTCAAGGAACTCGGTAACCAACGCGCCCTGCCGTTTCTGTCCGGAGATCAACAGCTTTCGGGACGAATGGGCTTTGTCGGCGGTGGTGGATGCGGTCTGTCGACGGCGACGAAAGATCCGCCAAAAGGGATATCTCCCCGCAACGCTCCGGCAGATAATGCTCCCGCACAGCCCAATACGCCAAGCACACCGAGCACACATACCGCGCCGGAAGCACCACACACCCAGGCGGCTACACCGAGTACGCCTGCAACGCCCGGCACGCCGAAAGATCAGGATCATCATCATGACAAGAGCGATCATGACGACCAGGACCATGACAGCCAGGGCCACGATGGCGACAATGGCGATCAGGGCAGGGGGCATCAAAATCGTTAGCACGAGGGGAGTGGCGTGCGACAGTTGCAAAATCGACTAGATATCGGCCGCCTTGTCTCCTTGCTCGTCGACAAAATGTCCGGCCCGGCGCGAAATTTGGCTGTAGAACCCCTGCAACAGCCCTGCCGCAGCGATCTGGGCTTTAAGCCTTGCCGCGCCGATAAGCTTGCGGCTGCTCGTTGACCGTGTCCTGAGGGCAGCGACAAGCTGACTGTGCATGGCCCGAAGTTCGACAAAGTCAGCAGACTCTGCCAGGTGGCTATCGCCGATTACGGCAAAGAGCTTGGTGCGCGTGCTTTTACCCTTCAGTGTCAGCGCTCCTGCCTCGAGCAGAGCGCAATCGGGCAGCAGGCCCGCTGTCTGTTCGGATACGAGAACGTCGAAATTGACGTCCTTGCAGGCGGATTCGATGCGTGCGGCAATGTTCACGGCATCGCCGACCGCCGTATAATTGAAGCGGGTCTCCGCTCCCATATTGCCGACGCATGCGAGCCCCGTGTGAATGCCGATCCCTATTGCGACTTGCCGGTTTCCGAAACCGAACGCATCGCTGCTATTGAGGCGGGCGAGCGTTTCCCGCATGCCCAGAGCCGCGCGCACGGCCTTGCCAGCATGGTCGGAGACATCGACGGGAGCATTCCAGAAGGCCATGATCGAGTCGCCGATGAACTTGTCGAGTGTGCCGTCGTTGGCGATGACATGGTGGCTCAGCGCATCGAGCAGCGTGTTTAAAAATGCGACGACGGCGCTTGGGGTTATCTCCTCGCTGATTTGGGTGAAGTTTCGCACATCGACGAACATCACGGTCAGCTCGCGCTCGTCTCCGCCAAGGCGCAGGGCGTCGCGCGTGTGCTCGATGCGATGCAGCAGCGATGGGGATAGATAATGGCCGAAAGCCCGCCGCACATCGCGCCGCTCCCGATCGGTCACCAGAAAACGGAATGCCGTCGCGGCGAAATGCGTGATCGATCCGGAGACGATCGGTGCCATCGGGTCAAACAGAAGCCCTCCATACAAAAAGGCAATCCAGGAGGCCACAAGGGCAAAAAAGGTAATCAGCAGGCCACAGGCAAGGGCGACGGCGGGATTGACGAAGGTGGTGACGATCACAAGAAGGCTGCCCAACACGGCGATGGACAGGATTTCCAACCCGTCTGCCCAATCCGGTCGCGAAAGGAAGCGCCCCGAAAGGATCTGCTCGACGATCTGCGCATGGATGGAGACACCCGGTACGTTTTCGCCAAGGGCCGTCGTGCGGACATCCTGAAGGCCGGAAGCAGAAGTTCCGATGAAGACGATACTGCCTTCGATGGCGGCTGCGATATCGGCTGAAGCGGCTCCGGCTGTGAGTATTTTGCTTGCCGAAATATACCGTTTCGCAGTGTCAGGGCTGACATAGAGCCAGAGCTCTCCCGATGCCGTGACCGGCACCACGAAATTCCCGATCTTGACCCGGGTCAGCGTATTGGCCGTATCGGGCGCCGCATCGAGTATGTAGGTGGAAGCCCCTTGCGCAACGCGCAGCGCTTCGAGTGCGAGGCTGGGGTAAAGCTGTTTGCCGTCGCTGAGAAAAAGGGGAACCGCGCGCACCACGGCCGATGACGTCCCGGGATTAAGGCTGATATGGCCAAGCCCGGCGGCATTGGCTTGCAATTGCGGCTGCAGCGGTGTCGCGGCCCTGATTGCGGGTGGCGCACCGAAGGGACTTTCGCCGGTATAGGCAAAACCTGCCTTGACCGGGGGCAGATAGTTTCCCTCGTTGGAGAGGCCGAAGCCCAGTACCACCGGCTTGCCCGCGATCGATTGGGACAAAATCTCATCATTATCCGGCAGCTTGCCGAGCAGCGAGGGGTCGACGCCGGTGACGTCGCGAACGACATTGCGCGGCGACAGACGGTCGGGTTCGGCAAAAAGAACATCGAAGGCGATAGCGGCCGCGCCCATATCGGAAAGCCTGTCCACAAGGGCGGCAATCCGGTTTCTCGGCCAAGGCCATTGACCGAATTCGCGCAGCGACGCTTCGTCTATGTCGACGACCCGGACGGGCTGGTTCTCAAAGCTCCGAGGCAACAGGCGCTGATACTGGTCGAATGTCAAATCACGGGCGAGCCTCAGCAACTGAGGATCGCTTGCCCGCAAGACCGCCAGCGCTGTCACGATGGCCAGACCTATAACGACACCAATTTGCTGCGCGCGCGTCACCATTACGGTGTCAGTCCCTTTGCCCCGCGTCACACGGCATGAAGTGAATTCAGAGGAATACGAGATCTATCGATCGGCTGCCGTGCCAGGGAAGAACATGCTGCCTTGTTCCTGGGAACGATGCAATAATCAAGCATCGGAGAGATGCCTTGCTCCCAACGATGGCTTTGACCAGAGCGTCGAGAGGCGAGACTGTCGCATCTAACTGGCCCAACTGTCACATTCCTGGCGTCGCCACATAATGTTGGATTAAGATTATTGAATTCATTGCGGAAGTCGGCCAGTCCAAACGCCTGTTCTTGGGTCGTGGAAGGCATAATTTGGATCGAGTGACAGCTGTCACCCATAATATTGGACTGGATTTCGGGGGTAGAATCGTCACTGTCACAGCGCTTCGTACAATGAGGCAATGTTCCTCAAGCTACGTCAATGACCTTGAAAACGTATCGCGCTGAGCGAGGATGTCTGGCCGCGACGAGGCTGATCGCAACGTCGAAATTGTTGCGCCTACGATCACGTAAGGCACCCTGTTACGACAGCAACTGAGGATAGCTACCAATGGATCTGCGGGACTTTCTCGCCCCGAACATGCGCAACCGTTTCACGACAGGCTACCCTGTACAGGTACGAGTGCATGAGAATCCGAGCGCGGAATTTTTGCCCGTCGTCGAGGCGGCGTAGCGCGGGAGATGTTGGTCAACCCTGTCTCGGGCAGAATTGAAGGCTAGAAAGCGATTTCCTAATTCTCCGACGACCGCGTTGATCGCGACGTCATCGAAGTCACAATGAAGTGGGATCCTATCTGAGTAAATGACGGTTAGGATTACAGGGAGGGACGTTTCGTCAAATCCCAAGTCTTTGACGAAACCCGACATGGAAGAGATGAAGATCCATTGAACGTCTTTTGAGCCTCAGCCAGCCTGTTGAAAGAATTTTGCGTCTCCTGAAGGCTTTTTGAGGGGCAACCGGCTTCCTGAAGAATTTTTAGAGTGCGTTCGTTTGAGTATTTTTTGAGAAGATGGGCAATTATTGAACGTTTTTTTAATCCGCTGAACGTTTTTTGAGGCTTGCATCGAAACCTGAAAGGATTTTAAGGTTGCTGAACATTTTTTGAGGATCTGTGATGGCGGATGTGCCTGTTGGACAGCTCTGGCTGATCGAGAACTTGCAATTGCGGGTACCTTTACCAGCGGTGACCTCATATTGCGGACCGGGGGTGAGGCGGACAACCACGGGAAACGGTCGAACCATCGAGAAGTATAGTACGCCATATGCTCCCGAAGAGACAATTGCAGGGCATCTGAAATTCGCCTTAAAAAACGAGCCCGTGGATACCGCCGTGATGGCTGCTGCCATGAAGACGATAGATCCCCTTGTGATCGAGGAGATGGTTGGTGCCGAACCCAACGGGGCGTTTTCTCGCCGCGCGTGGTTCTTGTACGAGTTCCTCACGGGCGAAACACTAGACCTCCCAGATGCTCCGGTGGTGCAGTACACCAAAGCTCTCGATCCTGACTTGAATATCGGTTCGGCCGGAATCAACTCGCCGCGCCATCGTGTGACAAACAACATGCTTGGCGTACCGGGATTCTGCGTCACCGTTCGTAAGACCCCATCGATCAGCGCGTTTCAAGCGGAAGGCATCGATGAGCAGGCGCGGGAGTTGGTTCAGGACTGTGACCCTACCGTCCTGGCCCGTGCGGTGAACTACCTCTATACGAAGGAAACGAAGTCCTCCTTCGAGATCGAACGCGAACGTGCGACGGGACAGAAGGCGGAGCGTTTCGTGAACGCGTTGCGTCAGACAGCATCCTTCAATCCGTCGAGCGACAAGGATCTTATCCAGCTTCAAAATCAGATCGTCGATCCGCGATATGCTGCGAAGGAGTTTCGTGACTTCCAGAATTTTGTCGGAGAGACCATCGGCTACCGCGAGAAGGTTCACTTCATTTGCCCGCGGCCTCAGGATCTTACGTCTCTGATGAAGGACTGGGCATCGATGTCGGAGCGGCTGCAGGGTGGTGATGACGCTGTCGCGGCAGCGGCGGTCATCGCCTTCTCCTTTGTCTTCCTGCATCCGTTCGAAGACGGCAACGGGCGCATTCACCGTTTCCTGATCCATCATGTCTTGTCCAGGGAAGGTTTCACTCCGCACGACATCCTGTTCCCGATCTCAGCTGCGATTGTCCGCGATCAGAAATCATACGATGAGGCGTTGGAGTCGTTTTCCAGGCCAACAATGGAACTGATCGAATGGGAAATGAACAACGCACAGCAGGTTGTCGTAACGAATGACACCTCAGACCTCTATCGGTACTTCGATGCGACGGAGCTCGTCGAGTATCTGTATGCGAAGATTTCCGAGACCATTCGGATCGACTTTAAGGATGAGCTGGATTTCATGGCAGTCTACGACACTGCCTATAAGGCCGTGAGGGACGTCATCGACATGCCGGATCGGCGGGCATCGATGTTCGTCAATTTCTACATGCAGAACAATGGTTCGATCTCGAAGCGAAGGCGGGCTTTGTTCGATGAGCTTTCGGACGATGACATCAAGGATCTCGAAGACGCGATACGCTATGCACTCAACCCCGACCCGTCTGATGACGACGTCGAGGACGCCGGGGTGCGCTCGCCAAAGGGTGTTGGAAAAGGTCCTTGATGTCCTTCCGGATGTTCTGTATTTGTTCCCACACATGATCACCTTCGCGCGCACCTCGCTCCGAATACGATGTCGCACTTCAAACTTGAACCCACCCCGCTACACAATGTCAAAGCTGATTAGGGCTCCGACCGTGCCAGCCTGTTAGAAACGCGACGCTGGCTCTCCGGATCAGCCCCCGATCCGACCGGCTGGGCCGGGTTGAAAGGGCGGAGCGGGGGCGGGCGATGACGCTCCTCTTCGGCTTTCTCAGTAGCAATTGTTCCGTCGCGGGTTGATACTTGGCTGCATCTGCATGGGGCGGGGTAGGGATCACGATGCTTCCGGAAGTCAAACTACAAGGTGACGTCCATGTGGCCGCGCTGTCACCACTTCTTCGCAGTATGCTTCTTTCGGTTGCCTATGCTGACGGTGAGGGTGGCATAGGATTGACGGCGACCGGCGCCATGAACCGCAAATTCGTGCATTGGGCCGCTGTGCACTTCCTCTGGCCCGACTTCACAGCCGAAGACCTCTACAGCATGAACAAAGTGCTGAACGAAAGCGACATGCCGCCGCTCTGGGTCGTGCGCGACATGACCCGCCATCTGAAGCTTCTTCGCCGAAAAAAGGATGTGCTTCTGCCAACCAGACGTGGCCGCGAGTTCCTGATGAACCCGCAGGCCTTCTTCGATCTGGTCGCCACGGATTATCTCTATTCGTACGTCCACGCCACCGAGCGCAAAGAAGAGGTCCAAGCTCGGTTACGTTGGTGGCGCATATTCCTCAATCTTCTCAATATCAAAGCCAGAGAAGGGTGCACGCCAATGGACATTGTGAAGATCCTCTATCCAGACCTGGCGCCTCTGTCGGACACCGAAATGACCATAGAAGCCTGGGAGTTGAAATCCGAGCTTCAGTATGGCGTCTTCCGACGCTTATGCTGGCTCGGCTTGCTCCATGAGGCACGAGAGGGGCTCACGCTTCTCCAGGATGGATCCTTCCACAAGACGCCACTTTGGGCAGCTTGCCTGCAGTTGGAATCGGACACGCAGAGCGACATCGGCGTGCATTGACGATCTTTATTCCGCCGCTGGCTGCCTCAATAGTGCTTTCTCTTGCCGTGCAATCACCGCCGGATCGTTCATGTAATCTGTCCTCGGCTTGCGGCCCCGCTTCTGGTAGCCGTTGGCTGTGCAGCCGTCGCGAATGCCAAACATATGATCCGTCTGCCCGGTGCGTCTCGGCGACGATCGACGGCATGTCGTCCAGCCGCTTGTTCTCAACGACCGCCGAGCGATGCACCGATCGCAGCTTGTCGAAGGTTCTGTACGGCAGGGTATAACTCTCATGCATGATCTCGAGGCGACCGTCCGGATAATCACAGACGACGACCTTCTGGCCGGCTCACCGAGGAGGCGGAAGCAGATGTCGCGGGAATCTATCGGTTTGTTCGCCGGAAATCGGCCTCAACTAACGTTGCCCGGAATTACATCGGGCGGATGCGCACCTTTTGGGGAGTGGTGTCAAAGCTGATTAGAGGTGCGACGCCGGCAGCCAGTTAGAAATGCGACACTGCCACCATCGGTTAGCCCCCGATCCGACCGGCTGGGCCGGGTTGAAAGGGCGGAGCGGGGGCGGGTGATAAC
>Ga0209026_1000212_pt1 | contig 80892 bp, 72 predicted proteins | sample AraplaCL_Col_mCL_FD_184262 | JGI IMG/M metagenome (GOLD analysis project Ga0209026, IMG submission 184262) | Arabidopsis root microbial communities from the University of North Carolina, USA - plate scrape CL_Col_mCL (SPAdes) (version 2) | ecosystem: Host-associated > Plants > Roots >...
GATACGCAGCTCGACGGTTCCGGCCCGCGTCTCCCAATCGCGCTCACGATAACCATTACGTTGCGCAAGCCGCAACGCGTTCTTCTCACCATAGCCAGCACCCGTCTTGGCGCCGACCTCAAGCTCCATCAGCTTCTCGGCCGCAAAGCCGATCATCTCACGCAACAAATCAGCATCAGCGCTCTTCTCAACGAGCGAGCGCAGGTTCATCATGTCGTCGGTCATCAGTGGTCTTTCCATCAGGTTGGTCTTGAACAACCCGACCCTACCGGAAAAACATTGATGACCGCCCGCTACGCCGCTCACTCGCTACAGCGCTGTGGAGGGCGCGCACGCGAGCGGCTTCGCTACCGCCGAGCTACACCTCTCCCAGGGACACGACCTTCAGCCGGGTTAAAGCCGGCTGTTTGATCGGTAATGTCTCTGGGTTCAGAGGACTTGCAACGTGCAGTATAGGCGACTTCGGCATGAGAATTGACCGCATGTTCGGGTCTGGCAAATCAGAAAGGAATCCGACGCCGGTTGCGGAGTGTGCCGTTCAGCTCATCCGTCCGGACCGGCATGGGCATGTAAGCACCGTGAAAGAACTAGCGCACTTACTGCAATCTTCATCATCCGCTTTGCGATCAGCGAGTTCACTGCCGCTCGGCAAGTGTCGAAGGAACCAGGAGGCAGGCGGCAATGCGCAAGCCAATCAGCGGCATCTCTAGTCGTCGCAAGCGCCTGCGCTCCGTTCGGCGCGCTCATGGCGCGAGATCAGATAAAGCCGGGCAGAAAGAAGAAGGTTCTCATAACCCGTAAGTGCGCCGTCGGCCCGAGAGAAGCTCCGGTCCGTAGCCGATATGCGACCGCACGCCCCTCGCCTCGCGTCTCAGGTCGCAGCCGGCCACCAGGACGCTCCCTGCGGTGGGCATCTTGACAAGCGGCGATTTACCCACACCAATCGGGCCGAGAGCCCGAAAATCTTGCTGGTACTGACTTCGAGGTTCACGTGATCAACCACCAAGCGCTGACCGGAGGATTTCGTTAACGGTGGTACGAATCTGGCAGTCCGACGGTGAGTGTCGTGTAGGGGACATCGCCTTTTTCTGGCCCTCTCTCTCGTCGTGAACATTTCGCTGCAAACAATGACCATCTCACCCCGCTCGTTGATCCTGCTCAAAACGGGAAGATTCGTTGCTGTCGACTGCATCTCATCGTCAAGCACAGAAGCGGCAGTGGCACATGACATCTGCCCAGGACATTGGCATTGGCCGTCACGGTCGTTCGTAAGCTGCATGAGGAGACTGGGCTGGAGCTGCTGATAGAATTTGTCGAGCGCGGTTTCTTGCATCGACCGGCTGTTGTGCAGCGACTTTCTGTGACATTTCTTTTAGCTCCAAACTCGATGGTGCGGGTTTGGTCGTGACGATCCATATCGCGACGCTCAGCATTCCAGACACCATCGCAATCCAGATAATATTGATCACCCTCACTTTAAGCATGCGCACCTCCCCTCGAACCAGGCGGAGACAAACAAAAACAGCTCCGCGCCAATAAGCACGCGGAGCTGTCGTCAATATGTGGACGGGTCCTCAAGCACATATCAGCTACATGCGATCGAGCCCAAAGGGCGAGGAAATACGATCACTATGTTGTTTAACGATATTTGGTTCTCTCTTCTTCTTCCTTGACGCAGATCAATACGGCCATCGACGTCCCAGCCCGGACCAGCACTTCAAAACCAGCGTAAGCCTCGCATCTTTAATCGGTGCGGGCGGCGGGTCTCTTACGCGACAAGACGCGGCCCTCGCGCATTGCGCCGCTCGGGGCAGAGATCAGCGAGCAGGCGGCGCTTTCGCTTGTCGACCCGCCGGGCGAGACGACGCACTGGACTGCCGACATGATGGCGGCCGAGGTGGGCGTCAGCGCCAGCGCAGTGCGTCGCATCTGGAAGGCGCATGGTCTCCAGCCCCGCCGCTGGCGAGCCTTCAAGCTCTCCAACGACCCGCAGTTCGTCGCTAAGCTCAAAGACGTTGTCGGCCTCTACTTCGACCCGCCGGCCCATGCCATCGTGCTGTCGGTCGACGAGAAGAGCCGATCCAGGCGCTCGACCGCACCCAGCCCGGCCTGCCCCTGAAGAAGGGCCGGCTTGGCACCATGACCCATGACTACAAGCGGCATGACACGACGACGTTGTTTGCCGCCCTCAACGTGCTCGACGGCACCGTCATCGGCAGGAACATGCAGCGTCACAGGCACCAGGAGTTCATCCGTTTTCTCAACGCCATCAATGCCCAAGTGCCAGCCGACAAGGCGATCCACGTCATCCTCGACAACTATGCCGCCCACAAGCATCCCAAGGTGCGCGCCTGGCTCGACCGCCATCAGCGCTTTACCTTTCACTTCACACCGACGTCCTGCTCGTGGCTCAACGCGATCGAGGGCTTCTTCGCGAAACTGTCGAAGCGTCGCCTCAAGCGCGGCATCTTTCATTCGGTCGTCGACCTCCAGGCCGCCATAACCGCTTCCTTAGAGAGCACAACCAACAACCCAAGCCCTTCACCTGGACCGCCGACCCCGACAAAATCATCGCTGCCGTCAAACGTGGGCACCAAGTGTTAGATTCCATCCACTAGCTTCTGCCGAGCCGTTCAAACAAAAACGGACTCACCCGCTCCGGCGCCTCTCCTGTCCATGTTGGGTTAGGAAAGCGCCTGAGCCGCGCCACGCAGGGCAGCGTTCGAAGCTGTGACGATGTAGAGCGGAACGGTGGAGGTGAAGCCGGATGGTCCGCCAGCTGACGTGAATGAGGCGGCAGCATTACTATCCGTCAGGAAATCGCGCAGTTGGGCTGAAAGGCTGCTGACCAAATAAACCCCTCCGCTGGCACCGTAAGCTGAGGCTAGATCTCCTGCAAAGCGTGCTAACCAGATTGCATAACGTTGAAGTGCCTCCCGTGCATGAGGATCCGGCTCGTCGAGCAAGGCGGCTGCAACAACGTCTGATGCATTCCAGCCGGATGGATGCAGGCCGGAGCGTGACTTTAGCGCATCGTAAAGCGCGGCAAGGCCCGCGAATGTCAGAATATTCTTCAGCGCAATGCTGCCTGATCCGGTGTGCATGGAATTGATGAGATGGAGTTCGTCTTCATCTGCAGCCCCGAATGATATGTCGCCGGCCCAGCCACATTGGACTGTCCAATCGGGGGCTGTCGGGACAGTAATGGCCGCCTCGATATCTCTTTCGGCAAGTATGACAGCCTTTGGCCCGGCCCCCATGGATGCCGCTCCGGCGACCCGCAGGAGTTCATGTTGCGCCAGCAATGGCACACAAAGCGAGATGGCTTCGATGTCACGCATGAGATGGACCACAGGAATGGAAAACGCGTCCTGCAATCGCCTTTCGCTGAAGGTCCAGGGAGAATGGAAAAGGTGGGCCTCTCCGTCTGCAACCGTGCCGGCTACGGCAAGACCCATTCTTGTCGGACGGTCCGGCAATGACGTGAGATAGGCATTAAGTGCCAGCTCGATCGAAGCGAATTCGTCGGTGCGAAAATTGACATAATGGTCCATTGTTAATTCGTCGATATCGGCTATTGCGAGACGCAAATGCGTCGGCCCGATTTCACCGACAATGGCATGGCGATCTAGCGGCATTTGCATGCTTGTTCCCCACTTTCCTCAGAACTTATTTTCAGCCTGCGCTTGCCGTCGCGCCTTTACCTTGATTCTCATCAAAGTCGAACGATCCATGATTGCCTAACATCAGCACCGAAGGCATGAGCCCTGGGATCAAGGCGATACGGAAAAGTATCATGGACGATACGATGAAACAGATCATATGGTTTGAACATCTCGGGCGTGACGATGTTGCTCAGGTAGGTGGCAAGAATGCCTCGCTGGGAGAACTGATCCAAAACTTGGTGCCGAAGGGCATCGCCGTGCCGGCAGGATTTGCCACGACCGCCGACGCCTATTGGCAATATGTTGAAGCCAATGGTATCCGGAACCAGATTGCCGGTCTGATCGGCGATTGGCAGCAGGGCAAAGTCACCCTTGCGGAGACTGGTTCCGCTATACGGAAGCTTTTCCTGCGCGGCGACTGGCCGAACGGCTTGGCAGATGCCATCCGAAAAGCCTATGTGTTACTTTCAAAGCGTGTCGAAAGCGAAGATGTCGCCGTCGCAGTGCGCTCCAGCGCAACCTCGGAAGATCTCCCGGATGCGAGCTTTGCCGGGCAGCAAGAGACATTTCTAAATATTCGCGGGGAAAGAGCACTTCTCGATGCCTGTCGCCGCTGCTATGCGTCTCTCTTCACGGATAGAGCGATCTCCTACCGGCAAACAAAGGGCTTCGATCATCTGAAGGTCGCCCTGTCAATCGGCGTCCAGCAAATGGTTCGCTCAGATCTCGGCGCAGCCGGCGTAATGTTTTCCATCGACACGGAGACCGGCTTCGACAAGGTGGCACTCATCAACGCTGCATGGGGGCTCGCCGAGAATGTCGTTCAAGGTGCCGTCGACCCGGACGAATACCAGGTCTTCAAGCCCTTTCTTCAGAACGGCTCCCTCAGGCCAATCATTGAACGCAGATGCGGCGCAAAAGCACAGAAAATGATCTTTGGATCTGCTAATCAGCCCACCCGCAATGTTCCGACCTCGAAAGTGGAGCGGACGAGTTTCTCACTCGATGACGACACGGTGCTTAGGCTTGCTCACTGGGCGGTATTGATTGAAGACCACTATGGCTGCCCGATGGACGTGGAATGGGCCCGCGACGGCGAAACAGGCGGCCTCTTCATCGTGCAAGCGCGGCCGGAAACAGTGCAATCCACACACAAGACAAGTATCGTTCGAAACTACACCATCAAACGCAAGGGCCGGAAGCTGGTCGAGGGCCTGGCCATCGGCAACGCCATTGTTTCCGGCCGCGTGTGTCTGATCGAGACGGTCAAGGATATCGATCAATTCATCGACAATTCCGTGCTGGTGACGGCGACGACCGATCCGGACTGGGTGCCGATCATGAAGCGAGCAGCTGCGATCGTTACCGATCATGGCGGACGTACGTCTCATGCTGCAATCGTCAGCCGCGAACTCGGTCTGCCGGCGTTGGTCGGAACCGGCAGCGCCACACGACTTCTCCATAGCGGCGAGGAAATTACCGTTTCCTGCGCTGAGGGTGAGCAAGGTTTCGTGTATGATGGATCTGCTGAATACGATACCGAGACGCTTGATGTTGAGGGCCTGCCGGCCACCAAGACCGAAGTGATGCTAAATCTCGCGAATCCGGGCGCCGCCTTCCGTTGGTGGCGCCTCCCCTCGGACGGCGTCGGTCTTGCTCGCATGGAATTTGTTATCAGCAATGCGATCCGCATCCACCCGATGGCACTCGTTCATTTCGACAGCTTAAAGGATGAGGCCGCCAAAAAGGAAATCGCGGCCCTGACGCAGGGGTACGACGATAAAACGGAGTATTTCGTTGACAATCTCGCCCGGGGTCTCGCTCGCATTGCCGCTACGGTCTATCCGAAGCCGGCGATCGTCCGCCTGAGCGACTTTAAGACGAATGAATATGCCGGGCTTCTGGGCGGAACTCAATTCGAGCCCAAGGAAGAAAATCCGATGCTCGGTTTTCGCGGCGCATCCCGCTATTATTCACCACTCTATCGCGACGGATTTGCGTTGGAATGTCGAGCCATTCGCAAGCTTCGCAACGAGCTCGGTTTTACGAATGTCGTCATTATGGTTCCATTCTGCCGGTCGGTCGTGGAAGCCGAAAAAGTATTGCAAGTTTTAGCCGAAAACGGTCTGAAACGCGGCGATGGTGGGCTCAAGATCTATGTCATGTGCGAGATTCCATCCAACGTCATTCTGGCCAAGGATTTTGCCCGCCATTTTGACGGTTTCTCAATTGGTTCGAACGACCTCACGCAACTGACACTCGGCGTCGATAGGGATGCAGGCGACCTTGCTGATCTCTTCGATGAACAGGATCCGGCTGTAAAATGGATGATCGCCCGCGTCATCACGGAAGCCAGGAGCGCCGGCGCCAAGATCGGAATCTGTGGACAGGCCCCGAGTGACTATCCGGATTTTTCTGCCTTTCTCATCGAATGCGGTATCGACAGCATCTCCGTTAGCCCCGACAGCTTCCTAGCGGTCAAGCAGGCGATCGCGCAGGCTGAGCAAGGCACCGACCACGCCACAACGCCAGTCCGCGCTGCGATTGAAGGAATGTCTAACCCGGCAGGCTGAAAATAATTTGGTCCGCTCATGCAATGACAGGGAACTCAATCATGAAATGGTCGCTACAAATTGGCCGGATTGCAGGAACCGCAGTTCATGTTCATTTGACATTCGTAATCCTGCTTCTTTGGGTTTGGTTCGCCCACTATCAAATAGGAGGAGCTTCAGCCGCATGGGCTGGCTTGACGTTCGTTATTGCGGTCTTCGGTTGCGTGCTATTACATGAATTCGGTCACGTTGCGATGGCTGGCCATTTTGGTATCAAGACACCCCAGATAACCTTGTTTCCGATCGGAGGAATAGCGACGATCGAACAAATTCCCGATAAGCCACGGCAGGAAATCTTCATTGCCCTGGCGGGTCCGCTGGTCAACCTTGCCATAACAGCGCTTATTCTGCTGATACTTGGGCAAATGGTAGGCGTCGATCAGGCTTTCGATATACAGGACCCCCACATCAGCTTCCTGACGAGGTTAGCGGGGGTCAACATTTTTCTCATGCTGTTTAATCTGATTCCTGCTTTTCCCATGGATGGTGGTCGCGTTCTTCGCGCGATCCTTGCCCTTTGGATGCCAGGGGTTCGCGCAACGCAGATTGCTGCCAGGATCGGGCAGAGCGTTGCCCTTGCCTTTGGTGTTATCGGCCTTTTCTACAATCCCTGGCTCATCATCATCGCAATTTTCATCTACTTGGCAGCCATCGGAGAGGAACAGGATGCAGAACTCCGCGACATCGCCCAAAATGTTCGCGTTTGCGACGTCATGATTACCGAATTCGAGACCTTAGCACACTCGGCCTCTGTCGAAGCTGCGGTTGATAAGCTGCTTGCAACGACGCAAAGTAATTTCCCAGTCGTTGGGATGGATGGGCGATTAATGGGATTGGTGACACGCCATGCCATCATCAACGCCTTAAAGGATTTGGGGCCACAAACTCCCCTTGCCCAAACTGTTCTGACCGACATTCCACAGATCAGTGATAGCCTTCCGCTCGCCGAAGGTCTGCGTCGGATGCGCGAGACGAAAGCACCGGTAATCTGGGCTGTCGACGATAAAGGCGCCTTGCGTGGCATGATTACGTACGAAACGCTTGGAGAACTGCTGGCCGTCAGGGAATTGACGAACCGTGACTTCAAGTTCGGTCGGCTTCGCAACAAAAAATTGCAGCACCGTTTTTAGAAAGATACAATCTCAAACCATTTTCCCTGCTCGCATTGATTGCATCGAGAGCAGTGGAAGGCATTCATGTTTTTCGAACGTTGATTGGCAACGACAACAGCTGGAAACATTAAGTTGGCGACTAATCGGATGCTGGCAAATTATCGGCTAGCTCCTTTAGCCAAATTTCCGTGTCGCAATCCGCCGGCGCGCGCCAGTCGCCTCTTGGCGACAAAGAGCCGCCGGACGATATCTTCGGACCATTTGGTAGCGCCGATCTTTTGAACTGGTTGGAGAAAAAACGTTTGAGAAATATATCGAGCCAATGACTAATTTCAGCGAGCGAGTAGGATCGCCGTTGCGCGTCTGGCACGTCGGCTGGCCAGATACCAGAACCTACGTCGCTCCAGGCATGGTGGGCCAGGAATGCAATTTTTGACGGGCGGAATCCGTAGCGCGTTAGATAATATAGGTTGAAATCTTGCAGCGCATAAGGGCCGACAATATCCTCTGTCGACTGAAGTCGTCCAACTGCGCCAGGTGGCACCAATTCCGGCGAGATTTCTGTCGCCAGAATGGCATTCAGGACACGCGTCGTTTCCTCATTTACATCTCCCGATCCTGCAACAAAACGGATGAGATGTTGGATCAACGTTTTTGAGACCGATGCGTTCACATTGTAGTGCGACATATGATCACCGACGCCATAAGTGCACCACCCGAGAGCCAACTCGGAAAGATCGCCGGTGCCGACAACGAGACCACCGTTCTGATTGGCAAGCCGAAAGAGATAATCTGTCCGCAGTCCCGCCTGCACGTTTTCGAAGGTTACGTCGTAAACTGGTGCACCGTTAGCATATGGGTGACCAAGGTCCTGCAGCATTTGACGCGCCGCAGGCCGTATGTCGATCTCAGCGCCCGTCGCGCCTAGCGAGCGGATGAGAGCCAGGGCGTTGGATTTTGTGCTATCCGATGTGGCAAAGCCAGGCAGCGTATAAGCGAGCACATTTTTTCGGTCGAGCCCGAGCATATCCATTGCGTGGGCTGTCACAATAAGCGCTTGCGTGGAATCGAGGCCACCGGAGACGCCAATCACGGCGCGTTTGATTCCTGTTGCACGAAGTCGCGTGGCCAAACCCTGAACTTGGATATTATACGCTTCATAACAATCCTCACGCAGGCGCGAGGGTTCGGCCGGAACATAGGGATAACGCTCGATACTACGCCGCAATCGTATGGGCTCATCGGGTCGATTAAAAGGGAAATAAACCTTGCGATGCGGCGGAACACGATCGAGTTCTTCTCGCGCGCAGTCTCCAAAACTATTGACACGGATACGCTCCTGACGCAGTCGACCGAGGTCGATATCAGCGGCGACGAAAGTACCCTCGCCCGAAAAGCGCTTGGTCTCCCCAAGCAACTCACCATATTCGAATATTGCCGCTTGACCGTCCCAGGCGAGATCCGTCGTTGATTCTCCCGGCCCCGCGGCCGCATAGACATACGCCGAGATAGTTCGTGCTGACTGGCTGGCGCAAAGTAGTCTGCGTGTGCTGGCCTTACCGATTGTGATATTGCTGGCGGATAGATTTAATAAAACTTCCGCCCCTGCCAAGGCCGTACGCGCCGATGGTGGTAGCGGCACCCACATATCCTCACAGATTTCGACGCCGAAGGAAAAAGCGACCGATCCGCTCGAATGGAATAAAAGGTCGATACCAAAGGGCACTCCAGCTCCCGCAACCTCGATCATGCTTGCGGTCAGACCGGCGCCTGGTGAGAAGTAGCGGCGCTCATAAAACTCCCGATAGTTGGGCAGGAACGCTTTCGGCACTACTCCCAGTATCGCACCTCGGTGGATGACGACTGCCGTGTTGAAAAGACATGCGCCACGTCGTATCGGAGCCCCCACGACCAGAACTGGAGCGAGCACTCGAGAAGCACCGACAATTCTCGTGATTGCCGCTTCGACGCTATCCAAGAGCGCATCCTGAAAGAACAGATCGTCGATCGCATAGGAGGACAGGCCCAATTCGGGAAATAACATGACGGCACAGCCATCGGCGTCACCTTGCCCTGACAGACGCAAAATCTCCGTTGCCGCAAAATGTGGATCGCCGATCTTGGCTCTGGGAACACAGGCCGCAATCCGCAAGAAATCGTGTTCGTAGAGGGAAAAGAATTGTTCCACGTTTCACCCTCGATCAACTACGCCGATCTTATGCGCTCAATCTCGCTCGACAAAAAGGATAAGGTCTGCGGAATTTCTGTTTAGCCACAAAACATCGCCTGGGAGGCTTCAATGCGCCGGCCAGCCAACCGATTGGGCAAATAGTACCTTTTGCTTGGGTCGTATTGACAGAATTTTTCTCAACGCTTCCTTATCACAATTATGGAACCAAGCCGCAAGCCCGTCGGCGGCCGCGTAGAAATAGACATTGCCCGCGACGATACCTGTGTCAGCAAGATAATAAAACTTTTGCTTTTCGGGGTTTTGCAAGCCTGGTTCCTCGAAGCCGTCTGTATGGGAAAGACGATCCAGGTCAATAACATGGATCAACTGGACCGGCGCTTTCGTGCAAATGCCCTGCCTGGAGTTCATCACACTCGGACGCTGATCCCCAGCGGTAACTATATCCAGGCGATGGGCTTCGGCATTGTAAAGATAGACGCCACTTTCCAACAACACATAAAGATCGATTTCCTGAGAGTTGCTCACCGACGCTGCGGTGCGCCCCGATTGCCCAAAGGGTCCTGCTTTCCGGTTCTCGCCGCAGGCAGCCGAGTATAGATTCGAAAGCTGCACCAGCGTCTGCGGATCCGCGGCAATTTCACGTATAGTGCGGCGGTTGGATACTGCCTTATGAAATGATAGGGCAGGCTCCTCCGCTGGTGAGGCCAGAACTATCGCCTGCTGCGTGACTGCTTCTGACGTCCTGGTCATCGCTCAATTCCCCTGCGTCAATCCAGCCATCTTGAACGAGCCGGTTTTCGCGGAACCAATGGCGGCTTTGCAGCCGGATAGCCGACGATAATCGGGGCAACGGGCATAAAATCCCGTGGGAGGTCGATCATCCTTCGCCCGCTCTCCGTTTGCAGCCAGCGCTGAGCAAAGCCGATCCAGCAGGAGCCAAGACCGTGAGCATAGGCTGCCAGCATTAAGTTCTGTGCCGCCAGGGCCGCGTCTTCAATTGCCCAATTCGCACTATCAACGGAAATGACGATAAGCGCCGGCGCATGGTAGAAAATATCGAATTCTGGATCTTCAAGATGTTTTTGCAGCGCTATTGAAAATGCATTTCCTTTTGCTGGTTGCAGTGCATAATCTTTGGCCGCGGCAGATAGCCGCGCAAGCAAGGATCTATTTCGGATGACAGTAAATTCCCAAGGCTGCTCGTTTATAGCGCTTGGTGCCTGAATAGCCGCTTCAATTAGTTGTTCGAGTATTGATCTATCGACCAACCGCTCTTTGAATGCTCGGGTCGAACGTCGCCCATAAATTGCATCGCTAAGCTCCATTTTAGCCTCCTTTGCAATTTCAATTTATTTTAGTTTCGGCAGTTTTTTGTTGGCATGCATTGATATGGATCACCGCTGCCGGAATATCGCCGCGCGGGTGAGAACAGGATGCGGGAATTTTACGAGCATCATTCAATGGGTTTTTTCCCCAGCCGAGATGATTTGATGTCGATCAAGGCCGCCCTAAGCGCATGCGCTACTGTTCAAAAAACAGGAGAAGATTTCCATGTTTTCCAATGTACTCGTTCCGATAGATGGCTCGTCACTTGCTCTTTCTGCGGCAGAAAAGGCGATCGCCTTTGCGCGTGACGCAAATGCTACGATCACCTTTGTCACGGTTATGGAGCCGTTTCGTATCTTCTCCGTGGAAAGAGAACACGTCTCCAACACACGGGAAGAATACAGAAAGCTAGCCAATGCCCAGGCTGCCGAATTTCTGACCGAAGCTGAGCTAAAGGCACGCGCTCAAGGTGTGGTCTGCCACTCCGTCATACTGGAGAGCGACGAAGTTCATTCGGCAATCATCGACACAGCGCACAGCCATGGCTGCGATCTGATCGCGATGGCATCGCATGGACGGGGCGAGATCGGCACGTTGCTGCTCGGCAGCGTTACCATCAAAGTTCTCAGTCGTTCGCGCATTCCGGTGCTCGTTTATCGCTAACGGCATCGGACAGGTTTTCGAAGGAGCGGAAGAAATGCGACTTTTTGCCCTGGAGGATTCACGCGTCCTTGGAGAAGCTGTAGCGGTCCAGCTCGGCATTGTACTCGACCCGCATGAAGAACGCCGCTTCGAGGACGGAGAGCATAAGGCGAGGCCGCTCGTCAGTGTGCGTGGTGAGGATGTATATATTATACAAAGCCTTGGCGGCGATCAAACAATGTCGGCCAATGACAAGCTATGCAAATTGCTCTTTTTTGCCGCCGCGTGCAGAGAAAATGGTGCCACGCAGGTCGCCATCGTCGCACCATATCTCGCTTATGCGCGAAAGGATAGGCAGACCAAAGCCCGTGATCCCGTTACTTTGAAATATGTTGCAATGCTTTTTGAGGCTATGGGCGTTATGCAGCTGGTGACGGTCGATGTGCATAATGGCGCGGCATTTCAAAATGCTTTTCGATGTTCAACCATCAATCTGACTGCATTCGATCTCTTCTATCCTGAAATCAGCGGGCTTGTGCAGGATGATCCCGTCATCATCCTGTCCCCCGACGCCGGCGGCATCAAGCGAGCGCAATTGGTCAGGGAGTCACTTGCACGCTTTCGCGGTAAGCCTGTCGGTTTCGCAATGATGGAAAAACGTCGAAGTCTAGATATCGTTACGAGTGAGCTATTTGCGGGCACAGTCGAAGGTGGATCTGTCATCATCGTAGACGATCTCATCGCAAGCGGAACTACAATTCAGCATGCCGCACAGGCCAGCATGGTCCGTGGTGCCAAGACAACGATTGCCCTTGCCACGCACGGATATTTCAGTGGCAGCTCTGTCGCGCTTTTTGAAGATCCTGCGGTCGGCCATATTCTTGTTACGGACAGCCTCCCGCAGGCAGCGCTTCAGCAAGCGCTCCACCCAGAGATATTGACGGTCTGTCCCCTCGCGCCTCGCCTCGCAGAGTTGATCCGTCGCCTGCGAGCCGGTGATAGCGTTACAGAGCTTACCTCTGTTGAGAATAGCTAAGGCTCCTGCCTACTAAATTAATGTATTTAAGCGCAAGGGGTCGCCACTTGGCGGAGTCGCGAGGTGTCCTTTCCAAGAGATGCGCCATACACAAACGCGCCCGGCGCAGCGCTTTCGATGTCCTATAGAAGTGCATCAGGCGCTCGGTCGGCTTACCACCCAGCTCGACTGCAACCGTTGCGGACAGAATGCCGCCAATCCATGAACAGCCGGCAATATCACATTCCATGCCAAGCTGAACGATTTCCGCATAAGGATCAACAATCCGCATCATTCGGTTAAATTCCAGGCAGTCGATGATCTGTAAAGGTTGCCCCAACCACACGTGCTCCGGCCGCAGATCACCATGACCTTCGCGGAACCAGCCCGATGCGATCCTCTGGCACAATTCATCCATGCATCCCGTCAACTCCTCCCGCATTTTGACAAGAATGGGCGACAGCAATATAGCAAGTTCGAACTCCGGGCGACAAAGGACTTCCGCATCGATATCCAGCTGCTCGAACAAATAGGTTATATGATCCACGGCAACAACCGGTTCGGGAGCCAGGCTTGCGTAGAACCGCGACAGCAATCGCGCGATGGCCTCAACCTCAGTACGCTCAATCGCTGCAGCCCGCATGCGACGATCAAGCATATCGCAGTCGGAAAGCCTGCGCATTTCTACAATCCAGTCGATAGTTTCGTGCCCTTCGCCGATGCATAGATCGCCAATCGCCGTCCGGGAGATCGGTAACACGGAGAGATAGGTTCCGGCGGCCAGCCGCCGGTTAAGGCGAAGCTCTTCCATGCAGAAGTGGCGCCTCAGCTCTAAAGACGAAAAATCGAGAAAGGGATAGCATACGGGTTTCTTCAGCTTATAGACGCGCTCGGCGCCAAGAAACAGCCATGACATATGCGTTTCACGTATTTCACATATGCCGCCTCGAAGGCGGCACAGATCGCTCAGGAGCTTTGTCTTTTCTTCAAAATGATTGGCTTGATTATCCAGCATGAGGAAATCAAACATCCGGTATCTATCGCCAGCATTGATCAACCTCAAAATTGATCAAGGCTTTAATGATCACGGAGTGTTTCTAACCTTTCTTGACATTCATCAACGCAGCATTTGAAAGGAAATACTTGTATGAAGACACAGCTTTAGACTCGATATGCCTTTGTTTTTTCCACTGCCAAGACGCGCAGGTGAAGCAGGAATATCGCAAGTATTTAGATATAGAGTGATAAGCTATGTTCAAAGACAGACAGGATGCCGGCCGTAAACTCGCTTCAGCTCTTCTTCATTATCGAGGGCAGGAGGTCGTCGCAATCGGCCTCCCACGTGGCGGAATACCGGTCGCGGCTGAAGTAGCAAAGGCATTGTCGGCGCCGATGACAATGATATTTGTCAGAAAAATTGGAGTACCCACATCCCCCGAGGTAGCGATGGGTGCGGTTGTCGACGGAGCGCATCCGTACGTCTTCAAGAACGGGGATGTTATTCGCCAGGCCGGCATCTCGGAAGCCGTCTTTCAATCGGCGATGAATGCCGAGTTGAAGGAAATCGAACGTCGCAAAGCAATTTTCGGGACGGTCCTACCCCACATCGACATCGAAGGAAAGACGGTGATCCTGGTGGATGACGGCATAGCCACCGGCGCAACGATGAAGGCGGCGGCAATGGCAATCGAGCAATATGGCGTCAGGCGGGTTGGGGTTGCCGTTCCCGTTTCTCCAAAGGAGGTGATCGTCGATTTCGAAGAGCGGATTGTCGAAGAAGTGATTTGCTTGGAGCCCACCTCGTCGTTCGGTGCTGTCGGTTGCTTTTACCTCGATTTTGGGCAGTTGTCTGACGATGATGTGATCGCTTGCTTCCGTCAACTCGCAGCCGCAGAGCGCTAACGCGCGGCTCCTGTTGCTCGGCAATCGCCGCCATCTCCCGTTCGGCCGCGTTCGAGACAGTTCCGACCGAAACGCCAGCATCATGAGCCACATCATTTATTGTTGGCCGTCCGTTACGCACTTCGAAATCCTCCATTGAAGTGTTTCAACGTTAGATCTCGTAGAAGCCTCTGTCTCATGAACTATTTTTAATTATAGGGCATTTTTAGTATAAGGCATCATCAATATGGCAAAATAAGAATTGCATACCATTGCATTCGGTTATTGAAATAGCTTCAATCCGCTTATGGGATGGCTGCATTGAACTGTCCAATACCAAGCCAAATTCGTGCACATCTTCTTTGCACCGCTGCGGCCCCGGTCATTGACCGACTGGCATATCGCCGTCAAGTGCACTACGTCTTCTGAACGGCTTGGCATCTTGCAGCTTAAGATCAGGCAGATCGCGTAATGTCTCCATGCCGAAGGCCGCGCTGAAATGCTTGGCGGGACGGCAACCTCCCCTTCCTTTCTGGCACAGCCAAAGCAAAGCAAGAGCTCTTCTCGATACATTCTATCGGTCGGCTGTATGATGAAAGTCCGTCCGGCTCTTGAAGAGGATGAGAACCGGTGACGCGTCTACACCCGGTCGAGGCAAGGGCTGGGCTTACACACTGCCGCTCAAGGTTTTCGAGCGTACACGCCGCGCTGGCTTCACCGATGACGTGGCGCGCCAAGCACCCCCCGCTCGATATATCCTGAGGCAACAGAGGCTGTCGTAAGCTCCACCGGTGCGCTTGGCGCCTGCTCCTTCTCATCATCCTCGCAGCAAGTTGCGCCGGCGCCAGGTGGCGGGGGAATCGCCAGCACGCTTGCGAAAGAATCTGGAAAAATAGGCCGGGTCCTCGAAGCCGATCTCACGACCGATGTCCTCCACCGGTCGGACGGTAAACATTAAGAGACGCTTCGCCTCGAGCAGTCGCCGCTCCAGCAGCAACTCTTTGACGGACTGCCCGAAGATTTCGCGGGCTGCCTTGTCCAGCAGATGCGGCGTGGTCGCAAGCAGCTCCACATAGGCGCCGACCGGCCAATTCTTTTTGAAATGAAGATCGACCTGGCGGCGCAGCGCGAGGCCGAGCGAAACGGTTGCCGAGGTGGACGGCAACGGCAAGCTGCCGCCAATCCGCCCCATGAGGGACAATACGACGCCGATCAAGCCGCCTAGAACCTTCTCGCCTTCGCCCCCCCGCTCTCGATATTCTTCGGCAATCATGTCGAGAAGCGTGCGGAGCTTCGACCATGCCGGATCCAATGGTTGGCCGGTCAGGAAAATCGGAGAGCCGAGACTAAGATCCGCCTGCTGTGCAAGCGTCTTCAACATATCGTCTGAAACCGAGACCACAATGGCGTCCGATGTGTCCTCGACGTCAAACCCATGCACGACGTTGCTCGGGACAAAGCTGATCGCCGGAGCAGAAAAATTCCAAGTCTCATCTTCGATCCGATATGTTCCGCCGCCCTGCAACCAGAAGGTGATTTGCCCCATCGCCGGATGCAGATGCGGTGCAACATGGCCGAAATGCAAGGTCTTGCGGGCCATGACCGTTTCGACGTGCAGGAATCCGACATCAAGCGAGCGGCTTGGCTCGCCATAAACAAAGAAATTCGGGATCTCGTTTCGAGTGACCATACCGGAAAAAGTACAAGCGAATTGCCCTCTTTGTCCATGGTCGCCCGGGAAATAGAAACTTAACATGTGTAATTATTGCATAGGGAGGAAGTCATATGCGCTCTGAGGATATTCGCTCCGACGGCACCCGTCCTTTTACCGGCCAGGAATATCTGGAAAGCCTGCGCGACGGCCGTGAAGTCTATATCAATGGCGAACGCATTGCCGATGTGACGGCACACCCGTCGATGCGCAATTCCGCTCGTTCGCTCGCCCGCATGTACGATGCGCTTCACGACGAAAAGACCAAGGATCGCCTGACCTCGCCAACCGACACCGGCAATGGTGGCTATACTCACAAGTATTTCCGCGTAGCCAAGTCGTCGGCCGAGCTTGTCGCTCAGCAGGGTGCCATCGCCGATTGGGCGCGCATGTCCTATGGCTGGATGGGCCGGACCGCCGATTACAAGGCGGCTCTCATGAACACGCTCGGCGCCAATGCAGACTGGTACGGTCCGTTCAAGGACAATGCGCTTTCCTGGCACAAGCGCGCCCAGGAATCCGTGCTCTTCATGAACCACGCGATCGTCAATCCGCCGATCGACCGCCACAAGCCGGCCGACGCCGTCAAGGACGTTTTCGTCCACATCACCAAGGAAACCGATGCCGGCATCTATGTCTCCGGCGCCAAGGTGGTGGCAACCTCGTCGGCGCTGACGCACTACAATTTCCTTGCCCAGAGCTCGGCGACCGTCACGGAAGACCCGTCGCTCTCGGTCATGTTCATCGTTCCGATGAATGCACCCGGGATCAAGATGTTCTGCCGCGTCTCCTATGAACAGACCGCCAATACGGTGGGACATCCCTTCGACTATCCGCTATCGTCGCGTTTCGACGAGAACGACGCGATCCTGGTGCTCGACAATGTCTTTGTGCCTTGGGAGGACGTGCTCGTGCTGCGCGATGCGGCAAAGATTCTCTCCTTTCATCCGGCCTCGGGCTTCATGCATGGCTATTGCTTTCAGGGCTGCACGCGTTTCGCCGTGAAGCTCGATTTCATCGCCGGGCTGCTCGCCAAGGCATTGCGGGCGACCGGCGGCGATGCCTTCCGCGGCAATCAGGCAGCTCTCGGCGAAGTGATCGCGCTTCGCCACATGTTCTGGTCGTTTTCCAACGCCATGGCCTACAATCCGCAGCCCTGGGCTAATGGTGCGGTATTGCCGAACATGGAGGCCGCGCTTTCCTATCGCACTTTCATGTCGGAGGCCTATCCGCGCGTCATCGAAACGGTACGCAAGGTCGTCGCCTCGGGGCTGATCTACCTGCCGTCTTCGGCCAAGGATTTCGGCAATCCGGAGATCGACCGTTACCTTGCTCAATATGTGCGCGGGTCCAACGACATGGACCATATCGAGCGCATCAAGATCATGAAGCTGCTGTGGGACGCCACCGGCACCGAGTTCGGCGGGCGGCACGCCCTCTACGAACTCAACTATGCAGGCGCACCCGAGGAAGTCCGCCTGCAGGTGCTGAAGGGTGCGGAGCGCGGCGGCCGGTTGAAAGAGATGGAAGCGCTAGTCGATCAGTGCATGAGCGACTACGATGAAAACGGCTGGACAGGAGACACCTGGCTTCCACCGCTCGGCGACAGCTCCCCCGTCCGCAATGCCGCCGAATGAGGTCATTGCCATGGAGGAGCAACTCTCGAAAACCGAATTCCGCAATGCGATGGCGCGAGTCTGCGCACCGGTGAACGTCATCACCACTAACGGTCCTGCCGGCCGCGGCGGATTCACGGCCACCGCCATGTGCAGCGTCACCGATGAGCCGCCGACGCTTTTGGTCTGCATGAACAGCCGCTCGGCGCAGACGACCCTTTTCCTGGAAAACCGCCGCTTCTGCGTCAATGTCCTGACGCAGGAACACAAGGAACTGGCCGGCTATTTCGCCGGTCAGCGTGCCGACATGGAGGAGCGCTACGCCGCGGCGGAATGGATCGATTTCCGTTCCGGCAGCCAGGCGCTTTCCGATGCCATCGTCTCCTTCGATTGCCGTCTGACGGAAGCACGCCTTGTCGGCACGCACCATATCTTCATCGGTGAAATCATGGATATCCGCAGCCGTAAGGACGGACATGCGCTGCTTTATTTCGACCGCAACTATGTGCATGTGCCGACCCAGGCGGGCAGCTTCGGCGGCTAGCCGTCGAAGGTTTGACAAGTAACCGCCAGAAATAGAAACAGGGTGCCGACGATCACGCGGCACCCTGTTTGCATGCGAGAATACCTTTAAAGCTGAATCCAAGCCGTCTTCAGATCGATATACTTGTCGAGCGCATGCAGCGACTTGTCGTGGCCATTGCCGGATTGCCTGACACCGCCGAGAGGCACGCTGTTATCCGCGCCGCCATAGGTGTTGACATGCACCACACCGGCGCGAATGCCCCGCACCATCCGGTGGGCTCGCGACAGGTTCGATGTCCAGACGGCCGAGGCAAGGCCGTATTCGGTGGCGTTGGCGATCCGCAGAGCTTCCGCTTCATTGTCAAAGGGAATGATCGACAGAATGGGGCCGAACACCTCCTCCCGCGCCAGGGTCATCGATGGCGTCACGTCGAAGACGGCCGGCCGCATGTAGTATCCGCCGGTCTCCTCGAGAATACGCGAGCCGCCGGTTCGCAAAAACGCGCCTTCCGACACCGCCTGCGAGACATAGCCGAGATCCTTCTTCAGCTGGATCTCGCTGGAGATGGCCCCCGCTTCCGTCGTCAATTGCAGGGGATCGCCGACCTTCATGGTCTCGGCGATGCGCGCGACCTTCTCTGAGAAGGTTTCATGGATCGACTTCTCGACCAGCAGCCGCGAGCCGGCGACACAGACCTGGCCGCAATTGCGGAAGATACCGTAGGCCGACACCTTGGCCGCCTGATCGAGATCGGGCGCATCGGCAAAGACGATATTCGGAGACTTGCCGCCAAGTTCCAGGTAGACGCGCTTCAGGTTGGAACGCGCCGAATATTCCAAGAGCCGCCGCCCGATCGGGCCGGAGCCGGTAAAGGCGAGCACATCGATATCCATGTGCAGCCCCAGCGCCTCACCGCAGATTGCGCCACGGCCGGTGACGACATTGAACACGCCTTCGGGCAATCCGGATTCAGCACAAATTTCCGCAAGCCTCAGAAGCGTCAACGATGCGCCCTCTGCGGGCTTCAGCACGACGGAATTGCCGGCGGCAAGCGCCGGCGCAATCTTCCAGGCGCCGATCATCATCGGGAAATTCCATGGCACGATGGCGGCGACGACGCCGATCGGTTCGCGATGCACGAGGCCGAGAATATTGTCGGCCGTCGGCGCGATCTCGCCATAGACCTTGTCGATCGCCTCGGCATAGTAGCGGAAGGTGCCCGCGGCACTGCCGGGCTCGGCCTTCAGCGCCATCGAGATTTCGGTGCCGTTGTCGCGCACGCCGAGCACGGCGAGTTCAAGCGCGTTCTTCTCGATCAGTTCGGCAATTTTCAGTAGCACCTTCTTGCGTTCGGCAGGTGCCGCCTTCGACCAGCTGCCCCTTTCGAAGGCCTGACGCGCGGCCTTGATGGCGAGATCGACATCTTCAGTGCCGGCATCGGCAATCGTGGTCAGCTTTGTTCCGTCGATCGGCGAAATCACATCCATAGCCGCACTGCTGACCGGCTGGCGCCATACGCCGCCGACAAACATTGCCTGCGCGGAAACGGATAATGTTCGGAGCTGGTCGATCTTGTCCTGCATCTCTTTCTCTCGCAAAGAGGGTGGCGGGCTTCCCCGCCACCGCGATTGGAACTGGTTTAAGCTTCCTGGCCGGCACCGAGGCGGGCATAGCCTGCCGCATCCGACGACTTCAGGCGAGCCGCCGCGATGAAACCGATGATGCCTGCGATCAGCACGAGCCCCGGCAGCAACACGGCCAGCGTACCATTGGCACCAGCGATCGCGCCGAAATTCGCCGAGATATAATAGACGAGTGCCAGCAGAATGAGTCCCGTTACGATCGGCAACACCTTGATCGCCAGAACATTACGCTCAAGTCCCGGATTGCGGCTGAAGAACACGACGATCGAGAAGGCGGTGAAAGCCATCAGCAGGATGATTGCGAGTGTCGCGACATTGGTGAGCCAGGAGAAGAGCGCCAGCACCGGATCCTGACCCGTAATCGCAAAGAGCGCGACGACGAGCACGGCGATGACGGTCTGAATAATCGAGCCGACATGCGGGCTCTGGAAGGCTGGATGCGTGACGCCGACCGACTTCGGCAGCAGACCCTCGCGGCCTGCAACATACATGTAGCGCGCTACGCCATTGTGGAAGGCGAGGATACCTGCAAACAGGCTGGTGATGAAAAGAAGGCTCATCACGACGGTGATCCAGTGACCGACATAGCGCTCGGCAAGGCCGAAGAGGAAGGTCGTCGGATCAGCAAGGCTCTGCAGGCTCGGTACGAGCTTATCGACGCCGGCGCCGGTTACCATCAGCCAGGACGTCAGCATATAGAAGATGCCAATGATGAGAACGGAGATATAGGTCGCACGCGGCACGGTCTTTTCCGGCTCACGAGCCTCTTCGCTATAGATGGTCGTCGCTTCAAAACCGATGAAGGCGGCAAAGCAGAACAGCAGGCCGATGGCCGGCGTTCCGCTCCAGAAGGCTGTCGGCGTAAATGGTGCGGCGGAAAGACCGGCATCGCCGCCCTTTACGAAGATCGCGGCGTCGATGACGAGGACGACCAGATATTCGAGAATGACCAGTACCGTCAGCACCTTCGCCGATAGATCGACGCGGCGATAGCCGAAAACGGCAACGAAGGCGATGCCGACAAAGCTCCAGACCCACCACGGAAGATCAAGACCAAGCTGTTCGGCAAAGAAGCCCTTCGTTGCCGCACCGAAGAGCCCGAGAACGCCGACCTGCATGGCGTTATAGGCGAGGATGGCGATCAGCGCGGCGGCACCGCCCATGAGGCCGCCAAGCCCTTGGGCCGTATAGGCATAGAAGGCGCCGGCATTGCGGATATGGCGAGCCATGGCGACATAACCGACCGCAAATAGTAGCAGAATGCCCGTCACCAATAGAAAGGTGAGCGGAATACCCGGTCCGTTGCCGAGCATCATGGACAACGGTACGCCGCCGGCTACCGCCGTCAGCGGCGCCGCGGCCGACACCACGAGAAAGGTCACGGCGCCGACGCCGAGACTGTTTTTGCGCAGCTGGTTTTCAGCCGGAGTTTGCGAATTTTGCGTGTTCATCTGCGTTCGTTCCCCTTGTTTAAGAACATCCGATCATCGCCGCGACTGCCGCGTGCGACCTCCACCAAAAACCGGACTGACGAGCGGGGCTTATGCTTTCGTTGATTTTGCCGCCGCCAGCGCTTAGGGTTCATTATTTGAACCATAGTTTCAAATATAGACTTGCAAACATCACCGGCCTCTGTCAAGTTATTTCGCATGTTAAGTATCTTGGGTCGCTGCTATCGTGCCGCGGCGTGAGGTCAGCGAACTGATTTGACGGAAAGCCCCGGCTGGACGGACGAAATCGGAACCTGACCAACCCAAGAGGAGGAATGATGAGCACGATCGGAAAGGCGCTGGCATTGCTGGACACCCTGTCACGGCTGGACAAGGAGGCGGGTCTGACCGACATCGCCCGCCAGTGCGCGCTGGATAAGGCGACGGCACGACGCTTTCTGGTGGAGCTGGAAAAGTACGGCTTCGTCGAGCAGGATCCAGATACGCGCCGCTACCGCATCGGTTCGGCACCGGTCCGCCTCGCCCGTATCCGGGAAGCGCGTTTTCCCTTCCTCCGCGTCGCAATTCCGTTCATCGAAGCACTTGCCGAATCATCGACCGAGACCGTTCATCTCTCGGAGTTCGCAGGTGGCCAGCTTTCGACCATTCATGTGGAGGATCCGCCGCGCGCGCACCGCATCATCATCGATGTCGGCAGCCTCCTTCCCTTCCATGCGACAGCATCAGGCCTCGCCTTTCTGGCTTTCTGTCCACGAGCAGAAATCGACGCAGCGCTTAAAAAGCCGCTCGAAAAGTTTACCGACTACACCGTCACCGATCCCCGATTGCTGCTTACAATGCTCGATGAAACCGCAGCACGGGGCTTTTCCATCATTGACCAAGGCCTGGAGGCCGGCGTCATCAGCACGGCCGCGCCGGTGCGCTCGCCGAGCGGCCGCCCGATTGGCTGTGTGGCCATCGCCGCTCCGCTCTCGCGCACCAACACGGGCGCCATTCACGAATTCGGCGCGCAGGCTGCGGCCGCGGCCAATGCGATCTCAGAAAAATATCACGGGTCGGAAAGACCCACGGGAACCATTGCGAAACTCAGGAGGACGGATTGATGAGCCCGGAGGCTCCCTCACCAAGGATACTCGTCATCGGAACCGGTGACACCAAATGCGACGAACTGCAATTCATGGCATCCGTCATCTCTGAAGCCGGCGGCCGGCCGGTCATGATGGATGTCAGCGTTCTCAGCGAACCGCCCTATTATCCAGACTATTCCAAACATGACATCGCCGAAGCTGCCGGAACCACGATTACCGCGATTGCAGAAAGCGGCGATGAAAACAGCGCCATGGCGGCCATGGCCAAGGGTGCATCGGCCCTGACACTCCACCTCTATGAAGAGGGGCTCGTCGACGGCATCATCGTGCTCGGCGGCTCCATGGGAACGGATCTGGCGCTCGATGTCGCCGCCGTCCTGCCGCTCGGCGTCCCGAAGTTCGTGGTTTCGACCATTGCCTATTCTCACCTCATCCCGCCCGAACGCATTGCGCCGGACCTCATGATGATCCTGTGGGCCGGTGGTCTCTATGGGCTCAACAGCATCTGCCGCTCCGTGCTCTCGCAAGCCTGCGGCGCGGTCGTGGGCGCTGCAAAGCACGGTATCAAGCCCGATCGCGAGCGGCCACTTGTCGGCATGACGTCACTTGGCTCCTCCTGCCTGAAGTATATGAAGTATCTGCGGCCCGAGCTGGAGAAGCGCGGCTACGACGTCGCCGTATTTCATTCCACCGGCATGGGCGGACGCGCCTATGAAGCGATCGCTTCGAGGGGTGACTTTGCCGCTGTCTTCGACTTCTGCATTCAGGAAGTCAGCAATCATCACTACAGCAGCGTCGTGACCTCTGGACCTGATCGCTTGGAAAACGCAGGACGCGCCGGCATTCCGCAGATCGTCGCACCAGGTGCAGTCGACATGGTCGATCTTCAGGCATGGCAGCCCGTGCCAGAGGTCTTTGCTGAGCGCCCGTATCACGCCCACAACCGGCTGATCGGGTCGGTAACGACATTGCCGGAAGGGCGGCGTGAGGTCGCCCGTTTAATCGGGGAAAAACTGAGGCGCGCCGAGGCGAAGGTCGCTTTCCTGCTGCCGACCGAAGGATTGCAGGAATGGGACAAGCCGGACGAGCCGCTGCATGATCCCGAGGGCCTCGACGCCTTCATCGACGAAATGCGCCGCGCCGTTCCGCCTTCCGTCATTCTGCAGGAAGTCGGTGCCCATATCAACGCGCCGGCCTTTTCAGCGGCAGCACTCGCCATCTTCGATCAATGGGTGGCCGAAGGCGTCATTCCGGAGGGACGGCCGTGACGCAAAACAGCGCGCTTATTCTCGACTTTGGCGGCGTCGTCACACGCACGCTGTTTGAGACGCACGACATTACCGAACGCGCGCTTGGCCTTGCCAAGGGATCGCTGACCTGGCTCGGTCCATTCGACACGACGACGGACCCGCTCTGGGTCGCCATGCAGAACCGGGAGATCACCGAACGCGACTACTGGCTCACGCGAGCAGGCGAAGTCGGCAAGCTTGTCGGCGAAAACTGGACTGACATGCAGACCTTTGTGCGCCGGGCACGCGGCGCCGAGCCGGAACTGGTTCTGCGCCCGGAAGCGCGCGGTGCCATCCTGCGCGCCAAGGAAGCCGGCCTGAAGCTGGCGATCCTGTCGAACGAACTCGACCTTTTCTATGGCGTCGAGTTCCGCCGGCGTTTTCCGCTGATCGAGCTTTTCGACGTCATTGTCGATGCCACTTACACGAAGATCCTGAAACCCGATCCCCGCGCCTACGAGCTCGTTATTGCCGAGCTCAACTTGCCGCGCGAGGCCTGCGTCTTCGTCGACGACCAGAAGAAGAACATCGAGGGCGCCGAAGCCGTGAGCCTGCCTCATGTGCATTTCGACGTGACCCTCCCTGCAGAAAGCTATGCCCGCGCATTTGCCATGCTGGGGCTCTGAACAACAAGGAATTTGACATGCGTGAGACCAATTTCATCATCGAAAACAACGCCCGCCATCTGTGGCATCCAATGGCCCATCCCGCGGAAATGCAGGCCAACCCGCCGCGCATCATCAACTCAGGCGCAGGCGTCGAAATCGTCGACATTCAGGGCAAGAAGGTGCTGGATGCAGTCGGCGGTCTCTGGAACGTCAATCTCGGCTATTCCTGCGAGCCGGTGAAGAAGGCGATCCGCGACCAGCTCGACGAGCTGCCCTATTATTCGACCTTCCGCGGCACAACCAACACGCCGCTGATCGAACTCTCCTACGAGCTTGCCGAATGGTTCAAGCCGGATGGCCTCAGCCGTTCCTTCTTCACCTCGGGCGGCTCGGATTCGGTCGAAACCTGCCTGCGGCTGGCGCGCCAGTTCCACAAGGTCAATGGCCAGCCCGAGCGCACCAAGTTCGTCGCGCTGAAGAAGGGCTATCACGGCACACATTTCGGCGGCGCCTCGGTGAACGGCAACCAGAATTTCCGCCGCAACTATGAGCCGCTGCTCCCGGGCGTGATCCACCTCCCCGCTCCCTTCCCCTATCGCAACCCGTTCAACACCACCGATGGTGCCGAGGTCGCGGCTGCGATCGGCAGGCTCTTCGAGGATGAGATCGCGTTCCAGGGCGCCGATACTATCGCAGCTCTGATCGTCGAACCGGTGCTCGGCGCTGGCGGCGTCATCGTCCCGCACGAAACTTTCCTGCCGCTGATGCGCGAGATCTGCGACCGCCACGGCATTCTCTTGATCGCCGACGAGGTCATCACGGCGTTCGGCCGCACGGGCGCCTGGACCGGATCTCGCCTCTGGGGCGTGCAGCCGGACATGATGTCGACGGCCAAGGCAATCACCAACGGCTATTTCCCCTTCGGCGCCGTGATGATCTCCGACAAGGTGGCTGAGGTCTTCGAAAGCAACAAGAGCGCAGTCGGCAGCATCGGCCATGGCTACACCTATTCCGGCCACCCTGTTGGCGCCGCCGCAGCCCTTGCCACCTTGAAGGAAACCAGGCGGCTCAACGTCGCCGATAATGCGGCGGCCCGCGGCGAAGAGCTACTGGCCGGCCTGAAGAAACTGCGGGACAAGCATGAGCTGGTAGGCGACGTGCGCGGCAAGGGCCTGATGTGTGCCCTTGAACTCGTTAGCGACCGCGCAAAGAAGAGCGGCGCCGCCAAGGACGTCATCCAGAAGGTGCAGGACGCAACCTATGATGCCGGCGTTCTCGTGCGCACCTCGGGCGCCAATGTGATCATGTCGCCGCCGCTGATCGTGACCGCAGAAAATGTCCAGACAATGCTGACCGCGCTCGACGCAGGTCTCACCGCCGCGAGGGGCTGATCATGTCCGACAACGCAGCCCTCATCGCACGTCGTGAACGGCTTTTAGGCCGCAACATGTCGCTGTTCTATGACGACCCCGTGCATCTCGTGCGCGGGGAAGGCGTCTGGCTATGGGACGCCGATGGCCGCAAATATCTCGATTGTTACAACAATGTGCCGCATGTCGGCCATTGCCATCCGCGCGTGGTAGAAGCGATCACGCGGCAGGCCTCGACGCTGAATACGCATACCCGCTACCTGCATGAAGGCATTCTCGATTATGTCGAGCGGCTGACGGCAACCTTCGACAAAAGCCTCGATGCCGCGATCCTGACCTGCACGGGGAGCGAGGCGAACGACGTGGCGCTGCGCATGGCGCAGGCTGTGACCGGCAAGACCGGCGTCATTGCCACCAACCACACCTATCACGGCAACACGGCGGCCGTATCGCAGCTCTCGACACGCATGCCACCGGTAGGCGGCTTTGGCGGCCATGTCCGACACGTTCCGGCGCCGGACAGCTATCGTCCGCTCGGCGGAGAGGGTGGAGAGGCCTTTGCCAGGGCTTTCTCGGCCGAAGTCGAAAAGGCGATCGCCTCGCTTCAGGAAAGTCCTCACGGTTTCTCCGCCATCATCATCGATCCGTTCTTTGCCAATGAAGGCTTTCCGGATCTGCCGCCGGGCTTTCTCGACAAGACGGTCGCAGCCGTGCGCAAGGCCGGCGGCCTCGTGATTGCCGACGAAGTACAGCCCGGTTTCGGGCGCACCGGCACGCATATGTGGGGTCACCAGCACGCCGGCATCGTTCCCGACATCGTCACGCTCGGCAAGCCGATGGCGAACGGGCACCCGGTCGGCGGCGTGATTGCCAATCTCGACACGATAAACGCCTTCCGCAAGGCGTTCCGCTATTTCAACACCTTCGGGGGCAATCCAGTCTCCTGCGGCGCTGCCATGGCCGTGCTCGATGTCATTAAGGAAGAGAACCTCGTCGAGAATGCCAGAGACGTCGGCGAATATACGCGCGATGCATTCAAACGGCTTGCCGTGAAGCACTCGATCATTGGAGACGTGCGCGGAAGTGGCCTCTTCATGGGGACTGAATTCGTACTGGATCGGTCGACGAAGGAACCGGCTGTCGCTGAGGCAACCCGGATCATCAATGGCATGCGCGAGCGAGGTGTGCTGATGGGCAAGATCGGCATTCACCAATGCGCGACGAAGATCCGCCCGCCCATGCCCTTCACCAGGGAAAATGCCGATTTCATGTTGTCGATCTTCGACGACGTTCTGTCCGGCCTGTGAGGCTGATATGGCTGATCAGCTGCCGCAAACCATCCGTAAAGCCCTGCAGAAACGTGCGCGGGAGGCACTCGACCATTGGCCGGCGCAGGCGCATGAACCGGTCCTGATGAAATATCGCGAGAACGCCGTCTTCCGTATTACATTGAAAGACGGCCGGTTCGCCGCCTTGCGGCTGCATCGGCCGGGCTATCACGACGAGACGAACCTGCGCTCGGAACTGGACTTCATGGCAGCGCTACGCCATGGCGGCCTCGAAGTGCCCTCCCCCGTGCCGGCAAGTGCGGGAGCCAGCCTCGTTTGCCTTGCCGCCAATCGGCAGTTTCCCAAACAGTATGCCGATGTCGTCAGCTGGGTCGACGGAATGGCCCTCGGACAAACCGGAACGCCGCTGTCACAGTCGTCCGAGACACAGGCAAAGATCTTCTTTCGCATCGGCCATGCCATGGCTGCGATGCATGATCTTGCCGACGCCTGGGCTCCACCAGAGGATTTCAACCGCCCGGCATGGGACGGCGAAGCTCTGCTCGGGGAGAAGCCCCTCTGGGGCCGCTTCTGGGATTGCCGCGGACTTTCACGCGACGAGGCCGCTGCACTTTCGGCATTGCGCGACGACCTGCGCTGCCGTCTCACCAATGCGCAACGAAGCGGCATGGACTACGGCCTGATCCATGCCGATCTCGTGCGCGAGAACGTTTTCCTGACGGAAAGCGAAGGCGGCGTTGCCTTCATCGACTTCGACGACGCGGGCTATGGCTTCCGCCTCTTTGATCTTGCTACAACGCTGCTGAAGAACCGCCAGGAACCCGCCTACCCTGCCATCGAGAATGCCTTGATCGCAGGCTATCGCAGCCGGCGCGCCCTTTCCGATGCGGCCTTGCGGAGCCTGCCGCTGTTCACGGTGCTCCGGAGCCTCACCTATATCGGCTGGCTTGCCGAGCGGCCTGAAATCCCGGGTGCCGCCAAGCGGCTGTCGCGTTATGTCGCCGAAAGTCTGGAGCTCGCAAGAAAGCTCGCTACCGCCGCTTGACATCATCGGAAAATTGTTTAACGTGTTAAATAAATAGAGCTCTGGGAGGATCGATGCCGCATCTCACCATCGAATATTCGGCAAATCTCGACGGCCGCGCCGATATCGCCGCCCTCTGCCAGGCGCTGCTGAAGACCGTGCTGGAGACGGACCTTTTCGAGATTGGCGCGGTACGCGTGCGCGCCCTGCGCGCCGAACACTATGCGATCGCCGACCGGCTTGCCGAAAACGCCTTCGTCGATTTGAACTTCCGCATCGGCAAGGGCCGCACGGCCGAGGAAAAGAAGCACGCGGGCGAGACGATCTTCGCAGAGGCGACGAAAATTCTTGGGCACCTCTTTGACACGCCGCATTTCGCTCTATCGCTTGAGATCCGCGAGATCGACGCGGAGCTGAGTTGGAAGAAAAACGCCATTCATCCGCGGCTGCGCGGCAAGTGACACTTCCCCTTCGCGGGACGACGTAACACCAAAGGAATAGACGATGTCCAAACTGCAGGAAAACATCGCAAAGGCTGAGAGCTTTCTGGCCCGGTTCAAGGACCGCGGCGTACTCAACCGCATCAATGGCGAGGATGTGCCCGCCGACGACGGCTCGACCTTCGAGACCATCTCGCCTGTCGATCTGAAGCCGCTTACCACCGTTGCGCGCGGCAAGGCTGCCGACATCGATCTCGCCGCAAGAGCCGCAAAAGTCGCTTTCGCCGATTGGGCCGCCATGCCGGGCGATGCGCGCAAGAAGCTGCTGCACAAGATTGCCGATGCGATCGTGGCCCGCGCCGAAGAGATTGCCTTCGTCGAATGCATGGACACCGGACAATCGCTGAAGTTCATGGCCAAGGCCGCCCTGCGCGGAGCGGAGAACTTCCGCTTCTTCGCCGACCGTGCGCCGGAAGCGCGTGACGGCAAGGCGATCCGCGCCGAAGGCCAGACGAACTTGACGACACGCGTGCCGATTGGCCCAGTCGGCATCATCACGCCCTGGAACACGCCCTTCATGCTGTCGACCTGGAAGATAGCACCGGCGCTTGCCGCAGGCTGCACCATCGTCCACAAGCCCGCCGAATTCTCGCCGCTGACCGCCCGCCTTCTGGTCGAGATCGCCGAGGAAGCCGGCTTGCCGAAGGGTGTCTGGAACCTCATCAACGGCTTCGGCGAGGACGCCGGCAAGGCTCTCACGGAACACCCGTTGATCAAGGCGATCGGTTTCGTCGGCGAAAGCCGCACCGGTTCGATGATCATGAAGCAGGGCGCCGACACGTTGAAGCGCGTGCACTTCGAGCTCGGCGGCAAGAACCCGGTCATCGTCTTTGCCGATGCCGATCTGGAGCGCGCAGCCGATGCCGCCGTCTTCATGATCTACTCTTTGAACGGCGAGCGCTGCACTTCGTCCTCCCGCCTGCTGGTCGAGGAAAGCGTCTACGACAAGTTCACCGCGATCGTTGCCGAGAAGGCCAAGCGCATCAAGGTCGGCCATCCGCTGGACCCCGAAACCGTCGTCGGCCCGCTCGTTCATCCCGTGCATGAAAAAAAGGTGCTGGAATACATCCAGATCGGCCGCTCGGAAGGCGCGACGCTTGCTGCCGGCGGCGAGAAGGTCAACGGCCCGGGCGGCGGTTGCTATGTCTCCCCTACCCTCTTCACCAGTGCCCACAACCGGATGCGCATCGCCCAGGAAGAAATCTTCGGGCCGGTGCTGACCGCCATACCCTTCAAGGACGAAGCCGATGCGCTGGCGCTGGCCAACGACGTGCAGTACGGCCTGACGGGCTATCTCTGGACGTCGGACGTCACCCGCGCCTTCCGTTTTACCGATCACCTCGAAGCCGGCATGATCTGGGTGAACTCGGAAAACGTCCGCCACCTGCCGACGCCGTTCGGTGGCGTGAAGAATTCCGGCATCGGCCGTGACGGTGGCGACTGGTCCTTCGATTTCTACATGGAAACCAAGAACGTCGCATTCGCCACCAAGCCGCACGCGATTCAGAAACTCGGCGGCTGAGCCGCTAACATCCCATAAGTACGCATAAAGAGGAGGAACCCATGCCCCTGCCGAAACCCAATCTCTATCCGCCCTTCAACATCGTGCGCCTCAGCCACGTCGAATTCGGCGTCACCGATCTTGCCAAGTCTCGCGCCTTCTATGTCGACACGCTCGGCCTGCAGGTGACGGACGAGACGGCGGATACGATCTACCTGCGCGCGATGGAGGAACGCGGCCATCACTGCATCGTACTGAAAAAATCCGACAAGGCCGAAGCCCGCGATCTCGGCTTCAAGGTCTTCAGCGACGAGGACCTCGATAAGGCGGCGCATTTCTTCAAGGGCAAGGATCTTCCAGTCGAGTGGGTCGAGCGTCCCTACCAGGCACGAACCTTCCGCACCTGCGATCCGCATGGCATACCGCTAGAATTCTATTCGAAGATGGACCGCCTGCCGCCGATCCATCAGAAATACGCGCTCTACAAGGGCGTAAAGCCGCTCAGGATCGACCACTTCAACTGCTTCTCGATCAATGTCGACGAGAGCGTCGCCTTCTACAACGAACTCGGCTTCCGCGTGACCGAGTATACGGCGGATGAAGAGACCGGCCGTCTCTGGGCCGCGTGGACGCACCGCAAGGGCGGCGTCCACGACATCGCCTTCACCAATGGCCGCGGCCCGCGCCTGCACCACACCGCCTTCTGGGTGCCGACACCGCTCAATATCATCGACCTGCTCGACCTGATGGCGACGACTGGCTGGGTTGCCAATATCGAGCGCGGTCCGGGACGCCATGGCATCTCCAACGCCTTCTTCCTCTACATTCTCGATCCGGACGGCCACCGCATCGAGATCTACTGCTCGGACTACCAGACCGTCGATCCCGATCTGGAGCCGATCAAGTGGGATCTCAAGGATCCGCAGCGTCAAACTCTTTGGGGCGCACCTGCTCCCAAATCCTGGTTCGAACATGGTAGCCTGTTTGCCGGTGCTGATGTGGCCGAGCCTGACCTGAAGGCACAGCCGATTATCGCGCCTTAAGCGTTACCCTTGAGAGCGGGCGAAAACGCCCGCTCTCATCAACGTTCGAAAGCGCAAGGAGTCCGTCATGAATTTGAAAGACGCAACATTGTTCCGGCAGGCCGCATTGGTCGGCGGCGAGTGGATTGAGGCCGATCCGTCCAACGCGATCAAGGTCGACAATCCCGCAACCGGCGAGATCATCGGCCTCGTTCCCAATTTGGGCGCTGCCGAAACCAAGAAGGCGATTTTCGCAGCCGAAGCCGCGCAGAAGGAGTGGGCCGCCCGCACCGCCAAGGAGCGCTCCGGCATCTTGCGCCGCTGGTTCGAGCTGATGATGGAGAACCAGGACGATCTCGGACGCATCCTGACGGCCGAGCAGGGCAAGCCGCTGCCCGAAGCCAAGGGCGAGATCGCCTATGGGGCAAGCTTCATCGAATGGTTTGCCGAAGAGGCGCGCCGCGTGTATGGCGACATCATTCCCGGCCACCAGAAGGACAAGCGCATTCTGGTGATGAAGCAGCCGATCGGCGTCGTTGCAGCGATCACGCCCTGGAACTTCCCGAATGCGATGATCACCCGCAAAGCAGGGCCCGCCTTTGCCGCCGGCTGCGCCATGGTGCTGAAGCCGGCTTCGCAGACGCCATTTTCGGCGATCGCGATAGCAATTCTCGCCGAACGCGCCGGCCTGCCCAAGGGTCTGTTCAGTGTTCTCACCGGCTCAGCCCGTGCGATCGGTGGCGAAATGACCGCAAGTCCGGTCGTGCGCAAGCTCACCTTCACCGGCTCGACGGAAGTCGGTGCGGAACTTTACAAGCAGAGCGCACCGACCATCAAGAAACTGGGGCTGGAGCTCGGAGGCAATGCGCCCTTCATTGTGTTCGACGATGCCGATCTCGATGCTGCCGTCGAAGGCGCGCTGATCGCCAAATTCCGCAACAACGGCCAGACCTGCGTCTGCGCCAATCGCCTTTACGTTCAGGACGGCGTTTACGACGCCTTTGCGGAAAAGCTTTCCAAGGCTGTGGGCTCGCTGAAAACAGGCAACGGCTTCGATGAAGGCATCAATCTCGGTCCGCTGATCGATGAGGCAGCCCTTGCCAAGGTCGAGGAACATGTGGCCGACGCGCTTTCGAAGGGCGGCCGCGTCGTTGCCGGCGGGCATCGCCATCCGCTCGGTGGGCGCTTTTATGAGGCGACCGTGCTTGCCGACGTGACCCCTGCCATGGCCGTCGCGAAGGAAGAGACCTTCGGGCCGGTTGCTCCCCTCTTCCGCTTCAAGGATGAGGCCGACGTCATTGCGCAGGCCAACGACACCGAGTTCGGCCTTGCCTCCTATTTCTATGCCAAGGATCTCGCCCGCGTCTTCCGGGTGGCCGAAGCGCTGGAATACGGCATGGTCGGCGTCAATACCGGCCTGATTTCGACGGCAGAAGCGCCGTTCGGCGGCGTCAAGCTCTCGGGCCTCGGTCGCGAGGGATCGCGCTACGGCATCGAGGAATTCACTGAAATCAAATATGTCTGCCTCGGCGGCGTCGTCTGAGGTCAAGAGAAGGCCATGAAAGCATGACCCATCCCAGATTCCTGTCTTTTTCGAGAAACGGCCGTCATGGCTACGGGCTTGCGGTCGAAGGCGGTGTCGTCGACCTCTCGACCCGCCATGGCGCGACATGGCCGACGCTGCGCGAAGTGATCGAGGCCGATCGCCTCGTTCAGCTCGCAGAGGAAGCCAAGGGTTTGAAGCCGGATTTCACGCTCGACGACATCCGCTTCGAGATTCCCATTCCATCGCCGGAAAAGATCATTTGTGTCGGGGTCAACTTCCCCGACCGCAACGAGGAATACAAGGATGGGCAGGCGGCACCCTCCAATCCCTCTCTCTTTATCCGCTTTCCGCGCTCGTTCACCGGGCACGACCAGCCTTTGATCCGGCCGCCGGAAAGCCCGCAGCTCGACTACGAAGGCGAGATCGTCATCGTCATCGGAAAGGGCGGCCGCCGGATTGCCGAAGCGGACGCCTTTTCCCATATCGCGGCGCTGTCGCTTTGCAACGAAGGCACGATCCGTGATTGGGTTCGGCACGCAAAATTCAACGTTACCCAGGGCAAGAACTTCGACAATACCGGTGCGATCGGCCCCTGGCTGATCCCGTTCACCGATGCCGCCCAGTTGGACGACATCGAGCTCAAGACCCGCGTCAACGGCGAAGTGCGCCAAAGCGACCGCACCAGCCGCATGATCTTTTCCTTCCGCAAGATCATCAACTACATCTCCACCTTCACCACGCTCGTTCCCGGCGATGTGATCGTCACGGGCACACCAACGGGGGCCGGCGCTCGTTTCGATCCGCCGATCTGGCTGAAACCCGGCGATGTCGTCGAGGTCGAAGCCGATGGCCTCGGTATCCTCAAAAACACGATCGCCGACGAGGTGCGCTGATGCTGTCGCAAGACGAAATCCAGGCTGCGGCCGAAAGCCTCGATCAGGCCGAGCGGAGGCGTGTCCAGACCGGGCTCCTCTCGCTCAAGTACCCGCAGATGACCATGGACGATTCCTATGCCGTCCAGAGTGCCTGGGTGAAGAAGAAGATCGCGAGTGGCCGCAAGCCGATCGGCTGGAAGATCGGGCTGACATCGAAGGCGATGCAATATGCCCTCAACATCAACATTCCGGATTCTGGCGTGCTCTTCGACGATATGGTGTTCGAAGACGGCGCGACGGTGCCGACCGATCGCTTCATCCAGCCGCGTATCGAGGCCGAGATCGCCTTCGTGATGAAGGCGCCGCTCAAAGGGCCTGATGTCACGATCTTCGACGTGCTGAATGCCACCGACTACGTGACGCCTGCCCTTGAAATCCTCGACACCCGTATCCTCCGGGTCGACCCCGACACGAAGAAGGCGCGCACCATCGTCGACACCATCTCCGACAACGCCGCCAATGCCGGCATCGTCACCGGTGGCCGCGCCGTCCGGCCTGGAGAAATCGACATGCGCTGGATGGGCGCGATCGTCAGCCGCAATGCCGAGGTGGAAGAAACCGGCCTTGGCGCCGGCGTTCTCAACCAGCCGGCACGCGGCATCGCCTGGCTTGCCAATCGTCTCTCGCAATATGGCGACGGCATCGAAGCCGGCCAGATCGTGCTCGCAGGTTCGTTCATCCGCCCGATCGAGGCACGGCATGGCGATACGATCAATGCCGATTTCGGCCCTTACGGATCGGTCAGCCTGTTCTTTGCCTGAAGGAGTGAACCATGCCGGCGCCCAAAAATCTCTTCAAGCAGGCCCTGAAGGAAGGGCGGGCGCAGATCGGCCTCTGGCAGGCGCTCGCCAATGCCTACACGGTCGAAATCTCAGCTGGCGCCGGCTACGACTGGTTGCTGCTCGATGCCGAGCATGCGCCGAACGACGTGCCGCTTCTCGTCTCGCAGCTACAGGCGATGAAGGGCACGGAGAGCCATGCCGTGATCCGCCCGCCAATCGGCGAGACCTGGATCATCAAGCAGATGCTCGATATCGGCGCCCAGACTCTGCTCATTCCCATGGTCGACAGCAAGGAAATGGCCGAGACCATGGTCAAGGCCGTGCAATATCCGCCGCATGGCGTGCGCGGCGTCGGAGCAGCGCTTGCCCGCGCGTCTGCCTTCAACCGCATTCCCGACTACCTTGCGACGGCCAATGACGAGATCTGCCTGCTGCTGCAGGTGGAAAGCCGCGCGGGACTTGCGGCGCTCGACGATATCGCCTCGACGGAAGGCGTCGATGGCGTCTTCATCGGACCATCCGATCTCGCGGCCGACATGGGATATCTCGGCAAGCCGGGTGCGCCGGAAGTGCAGGCAGAAGTCGAAAAGGCGCTTGCAAAAATCCAGGCGCATGGCAAGGCGGCCGGCATTCTGATCGGCGATCTCTCGCTGGCCAAACGCTACCTCGAGCTTGGCGCCACCTTCGTTGCCATCGGTAACGACGTTACCCTGCTTGCCAACGCCACGATCAAGCTCCTCGACGATTTCAAAAACGCGGATGCCACCAAGCCGCCTCAAGACGTCAAGGTCTATTAATCGCAGAGGCCGCCCTCCCCGGCTCGCCTGACTTTGCGCTTCACCACGCAAGTTTCGGCACAGAGAAAGCATTGTGCACGCTCAGTCAAAACGGACTGCACAGCTGGACACGACGCCTCCGCACGCATCGGTCATCATGAACCCGAAAGCCAAGAGGAGGAAACATGCGTTTCAAGAACAAGACCGCCCTGATCACTGGCGGCGGTACAGGCATTGGCGCGGCGGTCGCGCGCCGCATCCAGCAGGAAGGCGGCAATGTCGCGCTTGTCGGGCGCCGTCCCGAGCCGTTGAGAAGCGTCGCCGAGGAGATCGGCGCAACCATCGTCGCGGCCGATGCCGCCGATGGTGCAGCGATGAAGGCTGCCGTAGAAAAAGTGGTCGAGACGCATGGCGGCATCGATATACTGATCGCCAATGCCGGCGGGCATGGTGTCGGACCGACGGTCAGCATGTCGGATGAAACATGGGACCTCGCCGTCCGTCTCAATCTCAACACCGCCTTTGTCAGCGCCCGTGAATCCCTGCCGCATCTCATCAAGAACCACGGCAACATCGTCGTTCTCGCCTCGATCGCTGGGCTCTTTGCCGGACCGGATGCCGCGGGCTACGTCACGATGAAACATGGCTGCATCGGCCTTGCGAAATCGCTGGCGCGTGACTACGGCCGCAAGGGTGTGCGCACCAATACCGTCTGCCCCGGCTGGGTTTCGACCGCGATGGCCGACGAGCAGATGCAAGTCATCGTCGAAAAGTTCAAATTGAAGACCATCGAGGAGGCCTACGCGCTCGTCACCAAGGACGTGCCGCTCGGCCGCCCGGCGACCGCTGAAGATGTCGCCAACGCCGTCTGCTTTCTGGCCTCGAGCGAAGCTTCGATGATCAACGGCGCAATCCTGACTGTCGACGGCGGTGCCGGCACTGTCGATTTACCCACCCTCGCCTTTGCGGAATGATCAAGAGGAGGAACAGCCATGAACCAAAATCCAAAAGATTGGAAAACCTACGACGAATTCGCCTACGGCATCGACACGAACCGGCTGCCGGCAACCGAGGCCCTTACCGGCTCGTCTTACAAAATCGGCTTTGACGACGGCCGCACGCTCACGCTCGCCTTCGCCAACGGCAAGGTCGAATGGTCCGAAGGCGAGGACGGCGACACCGACAAGGCGGAAGTGATCGAAGTCGCGCCCAAGACCTATTTCGTGGAGATCGTCTTTGCCAGCCGTCCCAAGGAAGCCGAAACGCTGATCATCAATACCGAAACGCGTCGCGTGCTTTCCATCTACTCGGTTGTCCGTGACCTCAAGGAGTCCGTCGGCGAGCCGCAGGTTGCCCAGATCTTCCGGCCGGGCGTCATCGAGGGTGGCGCGGCGAGCGGGCCGGTGCCGCATGAGACCCGCGATCTGATCGGGCTCAGAGCGCACTTCACCTATAGCCCAAACCACGTCTATGAGCACACCTATCTCTCGTCCGGGCGCTACGCCTGGCAGTGCCTCGTTGGCGTGCAGCGCGGCCATGGCGACGTCGACCTCACGACGACCTATAAATTCGACGACAATCTCTACATCTTCACCTTCCGCGAGTTCAAGATCGCGGTCGCATCCACATTCTTTTACAACTTCAACGAGATGCGGTCGACGGGCAAGTTCCTCGGCATCACCGGCGCCGGCCGTATCCAGAACAGCCCGGCCGGCGCCTTCATTCGCAAGGCCTCGATGACCTACTATCTGCCCGGCCAGGAACCAGTGTGAGGACGCCATGCGCAAAGCAATCGATATCGTAAAGGCCCATTACGACGCCAACGACCGCCGCGACATGGATGGCATGCTCGCCGACATCGCTCCGGACTGCCGCTGGACGGAGATGGACGGTTTTCCCTGTGCTGGCACCTATGTCGGCCCGCAGGAGGTGTTCGAGAACGTCTTTCAAGCGCTCGGCGAGGCCTTCGACGAATACAGCTTCAAGCTGGAACGTCTTCTCGACGCCGGCGACGAGGTGGTTGGTGTCGGAGACTATAGCGGCACGCACAAGCGGACGGGCAAAGCCTTCAAAGCCCGCGTCGTCCATGTCTGGGGCGTGGCCGGCGGTAAGATCAGGCGTTTCGAGCAGTTCACGGATACGCTGAGAGTGGCCGAATCCATGCGATGAGACATCGAGGTGGCCCGGCGGAGTGCCGGGTCACCTTCTTTCTACGAAATCCTTGCCTTGCGCCATTGCGACGGCGAAACGCCATAGCGATGGCGGAATGCTCTTGAAAAATGCGCACTGGAGGAAAAGCCGAGCGCGAAAGCGATCCCGGATATCTCTCCGGCATGGCCGCCGGCGGCGCGTAGTTGCTCGGCCGCTCTCTGCAGGCGCAGGTCCCAGATGTAGTCTGAGGGCGTCAGGCACTCGACTTCGAATGCGCGATAGACGTAGCGCACCGAGCAGCCCATGCGGCGCGCGATCATGGCAACGCTCAGCTCCGGTCGCGCGAGATTGCCGTCGATGAAGTCCTTGATCCGCTGCAGCAGCAGATCCAGCGGATTGACGACCGGCCTTGCCTGCTGGAGGTCCGTATCCATCAGGGTGCGGACAAGATCGATCATGGTCTGGCCGACGCCGGAGCGCCGTGCTTCGTCGAGATGGTCGATCTCATGCATGGTCGAATCCATCAGCGACAGCAGAATCCGGCACATGGCGTGATGCTCTGCATGTGCCGTGAAAGGCCGCACCAGTCGTTCAACCGCAGCATGGGGCAGCGCGTGACGTGGCAATTGCAACAGCAATTGGCGAACCGGAGTGCTGTTCGTCAGCATATAGGGGCGGCTGGGATCGTAGATCACCAGCGCGTTCGGCGAAACCGGCACATGCAGTCCGCCCTGGGCAAGCAAGGCGCTGCCTTCCGTCTGCACGAGCAGCTTGATCGCGTCCGGATCGTTCGGCGCGGCCATGACGCGCTCGCCGAAGACGACATGCCGATCTGCCTCCAACCGCGTCAGCCGGCAAGCACCCAGCGTGGCCGATGTCATCCGGCTTTTTTCCTCGTCGGCCGCGCTGAAATCGAGCCGAACATTGCCGAACAGGTTGCGAGCCAGTCCCGCAAACGCTCGCCCATTGGGGCTCTCGACATACCGTTGAAATGCCGCAGCCATGCCAGCTAGCTCCGCTTCAGCTCGCCAGATAGGCGCCATGGAGAATGTCCGGCTGTGCTTTGAGGGTCACGGCAGTGCCTGTGAAAACGAGGCATCCACGCTCAAGCACAAGGGCCTGATCGGCGAGATCGAGTGCAAGGTTGGCGAACTGCTCGATCAGCAGAACGCCGATACCACTGGCGGCCGCGATCTTCAGCGCCTCTGCCAGGCGCTTGACGACGGCTGGCGCCAGACCGAGCGACAACTCGTCGACGATCATGAAACGAGGCTTGGCGACGAAGGCCTGCGCCATCGCGACCATCTGCTTCTGGCCGCCGGAAAGATCCGATGCCGATTGACGTCGCCGCTCGGCAAGTTCGGGAAAGATTTCATAAGCATGTTCCAGCCCCTGCCGGCCCATGGCCGCCGAGCTCTCGAGTGCCGCCACGAGAATATTGTCTTCCACGGAAAGCTGCCCCAGCACGCGATGTCCTTCAGGGACGAGCGCAAGACCGGCGCGGCGAATGCGGTCGGGCGAAAACCCTTCGAGCGTCACACTGCCCAAACGCACGGAGCCGCCACGCGGCAGGACGCCGGCCATCGCCATGACGGTGCTCGACTTGCCGGCCCCGTTGGCGCCAAGCAAAGTCGTGATCTTGCCGGCCGCGACCGAAAAGGAAATGCCATGAATGACGCGCTTGCCACCACGCTCGACAACAAGGTTCTCGACGCTCACTTCCGATATGACGTTCATGTCAGAACTCCCCGAGATAGGCACGGCGCACGTTGGGATCGGCGAGCACCGTGTGTGTTGGGCCGAGCGCCAGAAGCTTGCCGTAGTCGAGCACCATGGTTTCGCTGCACATGGAGCGGATGAGATCGACATCGTGATCGATGATCAGCACATGCGCGCGGAACTCGGCCGGGATGCGCAGCACCAGCTCGCGAAAGGCTTTGCCTTCCTCTTCGGTGAGGCCCGCGGCCGGCTCATCGAGCAGAATGAGCTTCGGCTCGCCGACCACGCATTTCGCGAGCTCGACTAGGCGGCGTTGAAAGAGATTGAGGGATTGGCCGAGCCGATCGGCGACCGCCGTCAGGCCAACGAAGGAAAGAGCCTGATCGACAGCGCCCGACCGGTGCCTGGCGCCGACGACATGATCGGCGATCGCGGCGATATTGCCGGCGACCGTCAGGTCCTCGACCACCTGCTCGGTCTGGAACGAGCGGCGCAAGCCTGCCCGAACGCGCTGCAGCGGCGTCATCGGCAGCAATGCCCGTTCGCCGAGCGAAACCGACCCCTGGACGGGCTTCACGAAACCGGAGAGCACATTGAGCAAAGTGGTCTTGCCTGCACCGTTCGGGCCGATAAGGCCGGCCACCGGCGCCGTCAGCACGGCGCTGAGTTCGTTGATCGGCCTGACGCCGCCGAATTGAACGATGAGATTATCGATTTTGATCATGGTGTCCTCTCGCGGGAAAGGCCGGCGCTCAGCCGGCGGATCAGCGTCGATATCTGGCCGGCGATGCCGGCCGGTGCCGTGGCCAGCGCATGAAAGAGCGCGACGCCGAAAATCCCGATCGTGACGTAACCATCGATACCAAGATCGGTCAGCAAGGCCGGCACCGCGCGCAGCAGCAGACCGGAGATCAAGGCGCCGTACCAATTGAAGACACCGCCGACGATGGCGAGCGCAAAGAGATTGAGACTTTCGAAAGCTCCGAAGGCACGCCCGTCGAGCTGGCCGACATTACCCGCAAGCAGGCCGCCTGCGAGGCCGGCGAGAAAGCCGCTCAGTGCGAATGCCCAGGCCTTGTAGATAAAGACATTGACGCCGCTTGCAACCGCAACGGTCTCGCCCTTGCGGATCAGCGCCCACGCCCGGCCGGGACGGGAAAGCTTATGCCATTGTGCGATCAGCAGACCGATCGCTGCCGCCACACAGACATAAAGGAAATAGGCGACTTCCCCCTCGGCGATTGCAGGTCTTGCCAGCATTGCGCGACCGGAGCCGTCAGCCCGCCCCAGAAAGCCGGGACCTCCATCTGGAAAACCCCAGGCGCTGATGACGATCTGAAAGGCGCCGGCCAGCATCAGCGTCACGAGCGCGAGATAGAGACCACGCAGACGCAGCGCCGGCACGCCGAATGCCAGCCCCACCACCGAGGCGGCGATAGCACCGGCGAGCAGGCTCAACTCGAAGGGCGGGTGAAATGCGTGACCGATGCGAAGCGTCACCCACCCGCCGACGCCGACAAGTGCAAATTGGCAAAGGGAGACCAGACCAAGCTGGCCGTAGAGAATGGCGAGCCCCGCAACCGACAGCGAAAGTGCAACGGCAGACGTTGCGGCGGACAGCCAAAAGGAATTGGCAAGGCAGGCGACGACGACCGAAAAAGCCAGCATCGTTACGGGCACATGAAGAAGCTGCTTGGGCAGGCGCATCATCGATATGCCTTCGGCGCTTGGGGCGATTGTTTGCTCCTGAACGGTCATCGGTCCTTCAACGCGACTTTCGCGGTGCCTCCGAGGATTGTGACTGCGACAAGCGCGATGATGAACGGCGCCGCCGCGCGATAGGGTGATATCCAGGCGATCGGCGTCAGGACGGCTTCGGCAATGCCGATCAGAATGCCGGCGACGGCCGTTTGCCACAGCGACTGCAACTGACCGAGGATCGCAGCGGCGATTGCGGGTATGACCAGCAGTGTCAGAAAGGTTCCCTGCAGCCGCACGAGATCGGCAAGCAACAGGCCGGCCAAGCCCGAGAAGATGCCCGTAATGATCCAGGCGGCGGTTTCCGTGTAAAGTATGCGTACGCCCAGAACGGCGCTGAGGTCGCGATCATTGGCAAGGGCGCGCATATCCAGGCCGAGACGCGTTCGGTTCAGGAGCAGCGTAATTGCTACGACCATGGCGATGGCAAGGATGATGGCGATGATACGTGTCAAAGTCAGGCGAACATCGAAGAGAGAGACGAACATCTGATCGGTCGGGAACTGCAGGCGGCGCGGCAGCTCACCCCAGATGACGCCCATGATCGCGATCAGGACGAGCGCCGGCGCCAATGTTCCGACGGCACGTACGACGATATCGCGATGTGACAGCATGGGTGCGAATACCCGGCCATAGAGAAAGCTGATCGCGGTCGAGACGGCAACGGCGGCAAGGATGGCGACGGCTAGCGGCATCTTCCACTCGATCAATTGCCAGGCGCAATGCGCGCCGATTGCGCCGAACGCACCAAACGCGAAATTGAGAACGCCGGTCGCTCGAAACAGAACCACGAGGCCGACACCGGACAGCGCGTAGACAGCGCCGATCCCAAGCCCGGATATGATGAAAGGCAGGATGTTCATAAATCGATCCTCTCGGGTCGCCCAGTTCCGCGGCCTACGGTCGCGGAACACATTGGCAAATGTCAGGGGCAAGCCTCTGGGTTCAGTTGATGCCCGCTGACTTTTCGAAGGCGCGCACGTCCTTCAGTTCAAGGTCCGGCGACGGTGCGCAGTCGGATACGACCTTCCACTTGCCGCCTTCACTGACGGCCATGCGCGTCGTGGAATTGGCGTTGTGGCGGGCCTGACCATCACCGAAATACCAGGGAGCGCAGAAGATATCGCTTTTGAAGTTCTTGATCTGGCGCACGGCAGCGGATGCCGTCTCGCGGTTGATGTTGCCGGGATCGAGCGTCATCAAGGCCTTCTCAGCAATGCGAGCCGACAGGTAACCGGCCTGAGCGAAGGTATCGCGCGGGTCGGACTTCTGGCCATACTGATCCATGACGGCCAGCCAATTCTGGTTGTCGGGCGTTTTGGCTTCGAGATCGTTGAACTCCATGTTGACGGTGAAATTTCCGTCCCAGCCAGCGCCGATCGTTCCCGGCACCGAAAGATCATAAGCCGAGGCGGCGCTTAGGAACTTTATACTCTGGTTCAGCCCCTGCTCTTCAGCGGCTGTCAGAAGCGGCACCGTGACGCCTTTGGGCAGACCCAGGATGATCACGTCGGGTTTGGAAGCCGCAGCCTGCAGAATGATCGACGTCGAATCGGCCGTGCCGGGGTCCATCAATATTATCTGAGCCTTCAGACCTTTTTCCTTTGCGAGCTGGGTAACGCCCTCGCAGGACCAGGTTCCGACATTCGGAATATTCGGCCCTATGCACACGACCGACTTTGCATTCAGGTGATCAAGCGCATATCCCATGGCGCCCAGCATGGAGACGCGAGGTCCGGCGTTGGTCGGCGCGTAGTTTGCCGCGAAGAAGCATTCGCGAGGAACACCAACGCCGGCGATCACGACAATGCCGGACTTCTTATAAAAATCCGCATTGGCGCCGCATTCGACAAAGCTCGAGTTCCCAACCATCAGCACGGCTTTCTGGTCGTTGACGAGTTTTGCGGCGAGCTGCGCTGCAATTTCCGGGTTCCACTGGTCGTCCTCGACCAGATATTTGACCGGCCGGCCCTTGATGCCGCCATTGGCATTCAGGCAGTCGAAATAGGCCTTCGCCGACTTGGTGGAATTCGAAAAGTCGTCCGGCCCGGTCTTGCCGGTGATGGCACCGATGATGATCGGCTCACCGGTTGCCGGCTTGCCGCTATTGTCGCCGCAGGATGCGGCGGCGTGTGCGCTGAACGCCGAAATCAGCGTCAGGAAAAGGCCGATGGCCAGCCCTCTTAGATTGATAGGCATTATTTCCTCCAGTTTGTTGTCCCGCTCCCCACGGGATCTGTGTTTCGAAGATCGCCGGCTCAGCCGGAAATCGTCTTTCCTGTCATGAAGGCGGCAGCCCTTGCCGCAATCATCATCGTCGGGGCGTTGGTGTTGCCCGACACCAAGGTCGGCATGACAGAGGCATCGCAGACACGCAGCCCCTCGATACCGTGCACCTTCAGATCCGGCCCGACGACGGCCGTGCGATCGTCCGCCCGGCCCATTCGGGCAGTCCCCGCAGGGTGGAAAACGGTTTTTGCCGATTGGCGGATATAGTCGCGCAAGGCCTCGGGATCCTTTTCGATGCCCGGCTTCGGCAGCACACGGCGCTTGAGCAACTTGGCGAGGGCCGGCGCATCGAGGATGCGGATCGCCGTTTCGACCCCGCGCACTAGGGTCTCGACATCGGCCGGATCGGAAAGCAGGTTGGCATTGAAATCCGTCTGCTCGGTCGGACTGGCGCTTTTCAGCCGTATCCATCCGCGCGAGCGCGGCCTCAGATAGCATGGCCCGATGCTGAGGCCGTGACCGGGCTCCGGGTCCCGGTCGACGAAGCCGATCAGGACCGGCAGGACATGGAACTGGACATCCGGCTGTCCCGTGCCGGCGGTATCGACAAAACCACCGCACTCGACGACGTTGGAAGACAAAAGCCCGCGATGTGACGTCAGATAGCGCAGCATATGGCGGGCGGCCCGCAGACCCTTGTCATGGCCAAGGATCGAAATCGGCTCGCGCGTCTCGCCCTGGACAGGCACTTCCAGATGATCCTGATAGTTGGCGCCGACACCGGGCAGATCAGCGACGACCTCGATGCAGAGGGAAGAAAGATGTGCACCATCGCCAATGCCGGACAGCTGCAGGATCTTCGGTGTCGCAATGGCGCCAGCAGTCAGCGCGATCTCGCGGGATGCCTTGAAAACCGCGCCGTCGAGCAGCTCGACACCGATAGCCTTCTGCCCTTCGAACAGGATACGGGCGACCTTGCGCTCCGTCATTATACTCAGATTCGGCCGCTTCTCCGCCTCACGCAGGAAGGCCTGGGCCGAACTCCAGCGGCGGCCGCCATAGGTCGTACTCTGATAGAAGCCGACGCCGGCCTGGTCCGCGCCGTTGAAATCGCTGTTATGCGAAATACCGATTTCGGTTGCGGCATTGACGAAGGCCTCGCTCAGCGGATGACGATGGCGCGGATCCGAAACGCGCAGACCGCCTCTTTTGCCGTGGTAGTGGCCATTCAGCCGTTCATTGTTTTCCAGCGAGCGGAAGACCGGCAGCACATCCTCGTAGGACCACCCCTGACAGCCCATTTGCGACCAGGTATCGTAGTCGTTGCGGTGGCCGCGAATATAGATCATCGCATTCACGGAGCTGCCGCCACCCAAAACATTGCCTTGCGGCACGATGCTCGGCCGGCCATTCAAACCCTTGTCGGGGTTCGAGGCGTAGGGATGAATATCGATGCCCTTGCTCAAGACCTTGAAGAAAGTTGCGGGTATATGAATCCAGGGGTCGGAATCCCGGCGCCCCGACTCGATCAGCAGCACCTTGTGCGCCGGATTTTCTGAAAGCCGGTTTGCCAGCACACAGCCTGAGGAGCCGCCACCGACAATGATATAGTCATAGGTCGTCATGGCTCAGCTCAATACCGTCTGGATCGTGGTGAATTCCTTCAGACCTTCCACGCCGAACTCTACGCCGACGCCGGACTGCTTCACGCCGCCGAACGGCGCATTGGGCTGGATCGTGCCGTGCTTGTTGATCCAGACCGAGCCGCATTCGAGCTGCATCGCATAGCGCTTTGCCTTTTCCCCATCGGAGGACCAGACGGAGCCGCCGAGGCCAGCAGGATTTTGATTGGCGCGGGCGACCACCTCGTCGATGTCGCGATAGCGGATGATCGGCAGGGCCGGACCGAATTGCTCCTCGTCCACCAGCCGCACGCCATGATCGACGTCGGCGACAAGCGTGATCGGATAGAAATAACCCGGGCGATCCATGGGCGCGCCGCCGATCAGAATGCGACCACCATGGGCACGCGCATCGTCGACGAGTTCGCATACCTTGTTGAACTGCATTTCGTTCTGTATCGGACCGAGAATACTTGCCTCATCCAGGCCGTCGCCGACGACGATCCTCGAAGAATAATCCACAAGGCCGCGGCAGACCTCTTCATAGATGCTATCGTGCACATAGAGACGCTTCAGCGCCGCGCAGGTCTGGCCGTTGTTGATGAAGGCACCCCAGAAGAGCCCTTCGACGATGGCTTTCGGATTGGCATCGGGCAGGACGATGCCGGCATCGTTACCGCCAAGCTCCAGCGTCAGCCGCTTCAAGGTGGCGACCGCGGAGGCCATGACCTTCTTGCCGGTCTCTGTCGAGCCGGTGAAAGTCATCTTGGCGATACCGGGATGAGCGGAGAGCGCCGCGCCGATGCTGTTTTCGCCGGTAACGACGTTGACGACGCCGGGCGGCAAAACCTCGTTCATGATCTCGACGAGGCGGATCGTCGACAGCGGCGTCAAAGGCGACGGCTTGATGACGACCGTGTTGCCGGCTCGGATTGCTGGAACGATATGCCAGCAGGCGATCATCACAGGCCAGTTCCAGGGTGTGATCGAGCCGACGACGCCGATCGGCTTGCGATGAAGCTCTACGCGACCTTCATTGTCGTCCTGCAGGACCTCCACAGGCAGGTCGAGTTCGGCCGTATGGCGGGTCCAGGCAAGAGCCGCGCCGATTTCGAAGCGCGAGCCGAGGCCATTGAGCGGCTTGCCCTGTTCGCGGGTGAGGATCTGAGCAAGCTCCTCGGTATGCTCGGCGATCGTTTCGGCGACGGCTCGACATGCCATGGCGCGGTCTTCGCTCGAAACCTGCGACCATGTCCTGAAGGCCTCGGTGGCCGCGGCAACTGCTCGGTCCAGATCCGCTTCGCCGCCAAGCGGCATATAGCCGACCACGTCGCCGTTCGACGGGTTTTTAACCGGTGCATGATGGGACGTGGCAACAGGCTCGCCACCAATAAGCAGGGTGTACTGCTTCACGACATTTTCCTCCCGTAACTTTCGAGAGGACTATGACCCCAGCCGCAAAATCCGTCTTGGGGAGAAACGCGCCTCATCTTGGACTGAAACGCACGCTCGCTATTCAGTCCAACCTATGTGCCGGTTCCGGCGCGCGAAGCAACTCGCTTGGCGCACAATCGAACAGCTCCTTGAAGCTGCGATTGAAATAGGAAATATCGTTAAACCCGGCCGAATAGGCGACTTCGGCTATCGTTATCGGATTGCGCTGCTCCTTGAGCTGCTCGATCTTTTCCCGGGCGAACCGCAGTCGCTTGTCGCGGATGACGGTGGTACAGGTCATGCCCATGCCCTGGAAATCCTGCTGCAGGGTGCGGATCGACACTCCCAGCCGCGTCGCCAGCCATTTGGCGCTGAGATCGCTGTCGGTCAGATGCCTGTCGATGAGAATATCGACCATCTGCATCCGTCGGCTGGCGCTATCATGCAGCGAATTCAAGCTTGCCGCCTGAGCACCGGTCGAAAGGAACGCCTGGCGGGTCGTGTCGAACATCAGCTGGCGCAAATGCGGGGAAGCCGCATCGCTTTCCGGCGTCGTCATCATCTTGGCAATCAACGCACGCAGCATCACAGCCATCGGATCGTTCGCCAGGAGCTTGCGGGCCACGTCAAAATCGACCTTGCTGTTCGAATACATCAGCTGCCTAGGCAAATGCAGCGACAGATGGTTGGAGAAGTGGCCGCGAAAATAGAAGGTCGTCGGCCGCGTGGAATCGACAAGAATACATTCGCCGACGTCGAGGATATTCTGCTGGCCGGAATGCTCGACCCCGCACACGCCTTCCAATTGCAGGATCAGGAACAGGTGCTCGTTGGCATCGCGGCGAATGTCATCCCAATCGCGGTGGACATAGTCGAGATCGTTGGAAACATGGGCAAATTCCATGCCGCAGACGTCGATGCGGCTTGCCGTGCCGACGACGCTGTCCCCGCGCTGCATCACATGTGGGTTGAAGTTGCCGCAAATGCTTTGAAGATCGTCAACCCACTGGTCGTAAGGTGTCGGCGACCAAGTCCGGTCAACCAGGCTGCGGTTCTGCAACAGGTCCAACTCCGCCTCCCAACAGTGTCAGCACTGCGGAAGACTGCTACAGATCCTTTGGCGCGTCAATCAAATAGTTAACATATTAATAAAACTGGAAGACGGCTTTCAATCCTCGCTGACCGATCCGTTCTCCAATTTCAACGACGCCAGTTCATCCAGCATATCGAGAAGCTTCTCCACCCGCTCGGCACCGAAACGGGCATCGATATCGGCATAGACCTTCAAACTTTCCGGCATGACGTCTTCGACGATCGCCTGCCCCGCCGGCGTAATCCGCAGCAGCACCCTGCGGCCATCGGCATCGTCCTTATGCTTGGTGATGAAGCCGCGCTCCTCGAGCGAGCGGATCATGCGCGTCAGGCTGGGCGCAAGAATGGATGCCTTATCCGCCACTTCGGTTGCATCGAGCTTGCCTGCCTCGTAAAGGACGCGAATGACACGCCATTGCTGCTCGGTCACATCATGGGCAGCCAGGATTGGCCGGAAGTGGCTCATGACCGCCTCGCGGGCGCGCAGGAGCCCTATAGCCAGAGAACGGCGACGGTCACGATGCGGCTGGTCAGGCGGTGCGGACGATGTATCCGGCTCTGGCGGTTCCCTGAAATTATCGTGAATTTGCTTTTTCATCCTGCGTGCCTGGTTAGAATCGGATCGCCAGCTGATTAACATGAGAATAATGCCGTGCAAGGCAATGCCGGGAATCTCATTGCCGACGATTTCCGATAAATGCCGGTGTCATACTCTCATTTGCACTGAAGCGACATTCTCAAAGATATCCATGACCGCCAAGCCTATTTCACGGCGGCAGCCCTTTGCCGTTCAGCGACCTGCAGCATTTCGATAAACCGCCTCACCTTGGCCGGACGAAAACGGGCTATCGGCAGCACAGCATGGATCCCGCCGGCAGGTAGCGTCCACTCGGGCACGAGCCTTTGCAGGCGCCCGGCCGCAATATCGTCCGCGACCATGTAATCCGGAAAGACGGAAATGCCCATTCCGGCCTTGACACAGGCATAGGCCGACGGTGTCTTGTCCGTCCGTACCGCAGAGCGCATCTCGATGATCTCGGATCGCCGGCCCTCTTTCGAAAACACCCAGCGCAAAGGCTGCCGCAGGATTGCATTTTCGATCCAGGGCAGCGCCGGCAGGTCCCACGGTTCCATGGCTTTGGGAAAGCTTGCCGCCAGCTTTGGTGTCGCTATCAAGTACTGCTGGAATGTACCCAGCCGTCGGGCCTTGTTGCTCATGTCGGTCAGCCAACCGACCCTGATCGACAGATCCAGTTGGCCATTGGCGAGATCGATGACGCTGTCATCGAATATGAGATCGACGTGCATTTGCGGGAAGCGCTCACGATAGGCTGCGACCACGGACGCTACGACCGCGGCGCCATAGTCCAATGGTGCGGTCAGCGTCAGCGTGCCGGCGGGTTCGTTGGCGTGCAGGGACATTTCTCCATAGGCGGCTTCCGCTTCGCGCAGGATGATCAGGCAGCGGTCGTAGAACACCCGGCCCTCTTCCGTCGCATGCAGCCGCCGCGTCGTCCGCATCAGCAACGAAACGCCGAGCTCCTCCTCCAGACGCGCCACTTGGTGGCTGACCACAGCCTTGGCAACGCCAAGCCGCTCGCCGGCGGCGGTGAAGGACCCGGTCTCCATGACGGAGGTGAAGAAAACAAGCCTGTTGAGATTGAGGAGCTCGCTCATGCCATTGTCTGATTAATTCATACAGTTTGTATGATTGGACGATATTTTTCGATGCGGCAAGAGCTGAGATGATCAGGTCCTACGAACCAGGGACCCGATCCATGCAGGACTTGTCAGCCACCTATCTCTTCGACCCCTTATGTGGCTGGTGCTACGGTGCAAGCCCGATGCTCGACCGTCTGCGGCTAGCGGGCATCGACGTCCGCCTCTTGCCCACGGGCCTGTTTTCAGGAGCCGGCGCACGCGAGATGGACGCCGCGTTCGCAGCCTATGCCTGGTCGAACGATCAGCGGATCGAACGCCTGAGCGGCCAGCCGTTTTCCGAGGACTATCGCTCGAAGGTCTTGAACAAGACGGGCTCGCTGTTCGACTCGGGTGCCGCCACGCTCGCCATCACGGCGGCAGGCCTTGCCGACCACCGCAAACGCTTCGATGCGCTGCGCCTTATCCAGCATGCGCGCTATGTGACAGGGCTGGACATCACCGGCATGGATGTTCTCTCCAATCTGCTCGCTTCCGCAGGGCTTAGCGAAGCCGCGCGCATCTTGAACGAGGGGGCGGGCGATCTGCTCGAGGCCAATCGGCAACTCGTGACGGAAGGACAGGATCTGTTCCATCGACACGGAGCGAATGGCGTTCCGGCCCTGGTGATCGAAAGAAACGGACATCAGCGCCTTCTCGACGCAAGCGCTCTCTTCGGCAGCTATGACAATCTCATGGCGCATCTGAAAGCCGCATGATCCCACAAACGACAAAGGAACCAGCATGTTTACCAGACGCGATGTAGTGAAATTTTCCTTGGCCGCGGGTGCTGTCTCGATCATGCCCCTTGCTGCGTCCCAGGCGGCAAGTTCGAAGCTTCAATGGCAATACTTCCAGGCGCCCGAGGCAGGATTCCGCCGCACGCCGGTCCTGCTCACCGGCAAGAAGGACGCAATCCTCATCGACGGCGGCTTTACCCTTTCGGACGGCCGCGCGGTCGCCGACGCCATCAGATCGACGGGCAAACGTCTGACCACCATCTATGTGAGCTGTAACGACCCCGACTATTACTTCAGTCTGCGGCCGATCGTCTCCACCTTCCCCGATGCCAAGGTCATCGCCAAGCCTGTCACGGTTGCGGCCATCCATGCCAACGTCGAAGGCAAGCTTGCCGCCTGGGGACCGCAACTGAAGGAAAATGGTCCGCAGAAGCTGGCTGATGTCGTCATTCCGGTGGCGTCGGACCTGAAGGCACTCGAACTTGACGGCGAGAAAATCGAGATCGTCGAAGTTCCGGATATGCACGATCGCCGCTATCTTTGGGTTCCCTCGCTCAAGGCCGTGTTCGGGGGCGTGCTGGTTTCCTCCGGTATTCACATCTGGGTCGCCGACGAGGCCACGCCGGAGAAGCGGCAAGCCTGGATCAAGGCCCTCGACAAGCTGGCGGCTCGCAAGCCGAAGATCGTCATCCCCGCCCACCAGACCGAAGGCGCGCCGCAGGGTCTCGACGCCGTCAAATTCACCCGCGACTATCTTGTCGCCTTCCATGAAGAGGAAGTGAAAGCAAAGGACAGCGCGGCCTTGATCGCCGCAATGACCAAGCGCTATCCCAATCTCGCCGACGTCGGTTCCCTTGAATTGGGTGCCAAGGTCGCAAAGGGTGAGATGAAGTGGGGATAAGTTGAATGAGTTTCGCTTGAGGTTCAGCGCATTGTCGAGGTCGTACAATCCGATCATCAGCATCATGGGGTCGGACGGAGAAGGCAGGAAGCCGACGGCCTCAGTAAAGGCTCTTGCGTCATCTGAAATCGCATGAAGCAGCAAACCTTCGATGCCAAGTCCTTCAGCGGCATCAGGCTTGACGCTCATACTCACCGATAGGCTTGCGCCGGGCTTTTGCTCCTGCGCGAGGTCGGCATCGACCGGGGCGTGCGCATCAGTTCGGCGCCTGGATTGACGACCTGACCGACAGTGGTAAGCGCCGATGCGGTTACAATGCCCTCGATCAGGCCTGCAATTGTGATCGACTGGCGGCGCTTATACTCGCCTTGACAAATTTACTGTAGCAGAAACCGATCGTATTCAACGTCTTGAATATAATCAGCGCGCCGATCAGCAACTTCCTGATCGAGAGGCCTTTGACGGATGTCATACTCACGGTGAACGTTCCCTGCCCGCATCCGGCATGATGGTAGCGCAGATCTGGGTCAAAGCGTAAGCCGTCCACGGTCCGATCCATCACCGGCTCATGAAATCGTGTGCATCTGGACCGGCCCGTGGCTGCTATAATTTGAACGCGGTTGCGACGCGACCAGTCTCAGCCAGCGGCATGAAAGTCAGCCGGGATCCCGGCTGGCATTTCGTATCCGCCGCGGCTGATCAGGAATGGAAATGAGCCTGCGCGAAGTCGAAGATTGATGCTCGAACGCCACGTTTTCGCGATGACCCGCAGTTGGTTCGAAATAGCGGAGCATTTTATAGGTTTGTCTCCACCCGGCAGCGTCACAGCCGGGTGGAAAGATGTCAAAGCAGAGTGGAATTCAACATCCCACGGGCAGCGGTGATAAGTTAGTTCACTATTGCCGGAGACTAAGTCACTTAACCGGCTTGATCGAGGCGACGATTGCCTTAACTTCGGCGTCGTGCTTGTCCTCGTCCCCCTTGTTTCCCCAGTACGTCACAACGAGAGCGTTGTCAGCGCTTACCTGTACAATGAGCAAGCCGATGCTGACCGGACCGTCTTCATCCTTGCCATCCCATTCCAAGGTGGCCATCTGCAAGCCGTTGACCTCGGTAGTGGGCGTTTCCTTTTGAGTTGAGGGGTCGATCGTTATCTTGTTTTTTGCGAGAAAATCGATCGCACCGGTAACAACTTTCTCCATGGATTTGCCGCTGGCGACCTCGGCTGAAAGATAGACCGCAGAATCGTCCGAGGTTCCCTGGACGCCGTTGTCGGTTTCCTCCGGCTTCCAGCTATCCGGAATGGTGATACTTGCGACGGGCTTGTCACCAGGAAATGTCAAGGTCGCAGCGTGCGCCGCGAGCGGAGACGTTAATGCAAGCAAAGCCAATGCGATGATTTTCTTCATGATAAAATCCTTAGAGCTTAAAGTCGGACGGCATGAAACTTCTAAATAAAACATATTAAAATCTTGATCACCTGACGAACAAAGGAGCAAGATGAAAGGAAATAAGCCCAACGGAAATATACTGCCGTTACTGGCACGTTTGGCCAGAACTCAATCTCCGGTCGCAGGCCGTAGCTTCATATTCAATAATTGGGCAAGGATAGTGAGGCCGCGGATGTTAGTTACATACTAATCCATCGCGACCCCATTTCGCGATAACCCACTGTTGGTAGGAAATAGAAAAAGAACGTCATAGGTCTGCCCGCCCCTGGTGGGTCAATGTCGGACGGAAGCGATCAGCGCGATCTCGACATTAGCCAGCGGCGCACAGACGCGATCAAGGAAATCCTTGCCGTTGTCCCCAATTCGCTTTTGTTCGATCAGAACGCTCTGTGGTTTCGGATGTCGCTTTCGATACGCGCTACGCAGCCTTCTATTTTTGCCAGCAGAATTTCAAAATCGATGGGTTTGGTCAAATAATCGGCAGCTCCCGCCCGGAGCCCCATGACGACGTTCTGCTTATCGGTCATCGCAGTCAGGAATATGAACGGCACATTGGCAAGCTCAGGATAATTGATCTGAATTTCCGCAAGCAATTGATGCCCATCCATTTCCGGCATGGTGATATCGCAAATGACGATGTCCGGCCATTTGGAAATCAGAAGTTCCAAACCTTCGCGGCCGTTTGAAGCCTCCAATGTCGTGAAACCTGCCTCGATCAGTTCCTCGACGATTAGGCCTCGAATTTCCGCTTCGTCATCGATACACAAAATTGTAGTCACTAGCTTGTCCTCTTGGCGATCATGCAGCGTTCGTACGATCATCCGGCGACGCCGGAGAAAGTTTTTGTGCTATTGGAAGTGCGACGATGAGGGAGGTGCCCTTTCCCTTCTCGCTCTCGATCTCGATCGATCCACCATGGAGTTCGACGATTTGCTTTACCAGGTACAGACCCAGGCCTGTACCCGGAATTCCCGTGGACGTTCGCGCGCGGAAATACCGCTGAAAGATCTTTGGCAGGTCTTCGGCGTCGATGCCCACTCCATGGTCCCGCACGATGACTTTCACCATGTTACCTTCTTGCCGGCCGGCAATGCGGATATCGGGATGACCAGGCGCGTATTTGATGGCGTTGGACACCAGGTTGGAAAATACCTGCTCCAGAGCGAATTTGTCGGCATCGATATAGTCGGGCAAGTCGCCAAGATCGACCGTGATGCGATGCGACTTACTGATGTCCGACTGACGACGACAGCAGGATTCGATGATGGCCCCAAGTGCACAGCGGTCATAACGAATTTGAATCGCCCCGTTATCCATCCGGCTGGCGGCAAGGATGCTTTCCATCAAATCGACAATTCTGACCACCGACGATCGTATTTGATCTGCTTTATCTCGGACAAACTTGGACGCGATATCTCCCTTCGCTCGCAATAAGCGTTGCGCGGCCGCATCGATGATAGCCAAAGGCGTGCGAAACTCGTGAGATGCAAGCGCAACGAACTGGCGTTGGAGTTCGTTGATGTTGCGCTCCTGCTGCAGGAGACGCTCCAGTTCGCGCGCCTGCTCCTCGACCTCCTTGGTTCTCAAAGCGACCGTCACTTCAAGCGTCTCCTTATGCCGCACCAAGATCTCGGCGTTGCGAACGCTTTCCGAGATGTCTTCATGTGTTGCCACGTAGCGGCCGTCGGCCATGGAGCTATGCGTGATACGGATCACTCGCCCATCCTGGAGGGCGATATCCTGGCTTGCTCTTCCGCCCCGTTTCTCCGCCAATCCAATCACATCGAAATATGTCGCAGTGTGAAGGGGACCGTTGCCCAGTTGCGAGCGATAGTCCAGTATGGCTTGAAGCGGCGTGCCGCCGACGGTCAAGTCCTCGCGCAAGCCATACATATTCGCATAAGCGACGTTGCACAAAATCAGCCGGCTATCGGCTGAAAACATGCAAAGACCATGCGGCATGTTGTCGAGCGCAATATCGAGCAGACCATCTGCCTGGCCAATAGTCCATTGCTGTACATCCATCATGACCCAACCTTCCCATCTCCTCAGCTGAAAATAGATTTATAATGCTAATTTTGCGTTGCAGACCGGCCGCCTTCACACGCGCGGCACTTGCGATCGAGCAAGCCTAAAATTGTGATATCGACGGCAAGGAGACGCTAACAAACTGGCTGGTAGAATTGACTGTTCTATATTGTGAATGAAACATGCTCCTTTGGTGATTGGAGATGGAACTGCACAAGAGCGAGATTCCGGTCAGCAAGCCGGATATTGATGTGAAAATCCAGCAGAACGCATCGACGTCCCTGCCTATAGGAGAGGTGGAACGGCTCCTTAACGGTCGTACCCGAGATATACGGCTGAAGGGTGAGCTTCGTCGCCTCTTTCGGGAGCGTTCCTGGCCGCGAACCGCCAAGATCATCCGCTCATGGATGATTTGGGTAACGTTCATAGACCTGCTTACGTTGGGACTGAACGCGATCCTGCTTCCGAGACCGGTTGCACTCTCCATGCTCGCGCCGGCTTGCATTTTACCTCCCGCGGCTTTGGGCGCGGCCTTTTTTTGGAGAAAACCAGGCCTGCCCAGGCTTCAGATAACCGTCCTCGTTGCCTGCTTGTTCTTCATCCTCCTCTCCGTTGCTCTGGTCGGCGTCACTGCCGGAGGCGAATTTTACGAGCGGCATTTGAACATCATGTTGTTCGTGGCGATTTCCGCGATCATTATCTTCGCCATCCCGCTGCCGGCGACGACGACCATTGCGGCGATGGCTCTGGGCCTTTATCTCTTCTTCCAGATCCATAATCCGAGCATCACCGTCGGAAGCGTGGAGGCGGCAACCTTGTTTTTTACTGCCGGCATCGTCGCGACAATAGTGTCACGGCGCACGATGACGATCCTCGCGCAAAAAGCCTTTCTTCTCGAGCTCCGGGACCAAAGCCGCGTAGCGGAACTGGCCGCGGCAAATGCACGCCTTGAGCTCCTGGCAAGAACCGATCCGCTCACCGGCATCGCCAACCGACGCTGGATGATGGAACTGCTCAATCGCCTTTGGGATGCAGGAGCTGAAACGGGGGGTATAGCCCTGTTGATGTGCGACATCGATCACTTCAAGGCGCTGAACGACAGCCTCGGTCACGGCGAGGGCGATCGCTGTCTCGTGAAGGTCGCTGGCATCATTCAGAGCAACTTGAGAGGAAGCCTTGATCATGCGGCGCGCTACGGGGGCGAGGAATTCCTGGTCGTTCTTCCCGGTATCGCGGAAGAGGAAGCGATAGAGGTCGCCAGACAGATCCGGGAAAGCGTGGAGATCGCATCCCTTCCCAATCCCGCTTCACGGGTATCGTCCCATGTCACGGTCAGCATCGGTGTGAGCCACGTAGAAGATATCCAAAGTACCACGCCGGAACAGCTTCAAAGCCAGGCAGATCAGGCACTTTACCGCGCTAAGGAATCGGGCCGGAATCGTGTCGTGCCATATGGTCGCTGAGCGACTTCAAAACCATGTTGAGCACACGGCATGCCACGCTGAAGGCGTACGAATGCGTCAGCCGGATGCCATGACGAGACGATCGTCTCTTTCCTCGGTGATCCCATAGCTAACGGGATTTTGACGTGCCGCGAGCGCATTTCCGACTGCGATGAGTACCGGATTGTCGTAACCGACACTCGCGATCCCGCTCGGTATGCCGAAAAGCGTTCCGCGCCAATCGCGCTCCGTTGGCCTGCTGACATCACTGATGATGATCGCCGATGTCTCGGGCGACAAGCCTTCCTTGAGCAACCGTTCTGCAATCAACGGCGCCGTCCGGCCCGCCATGTAGAATACGGTCGTCGTATGCGGATCGGCAACGGCACCCCAATCGATGTCCGCGGGTAACCCACCGTGCCGGGAGTGTCCGGTCACGAAACGAACCGACTGCGCATGATCCCGATGTGTCAGGGAAATGCCGAGCCGGGACGCCATCGCGCTCGCCGCCGTTATTCCGGGAACGACATCGACGGGAATGTTTTGCCGGTCCAGGTGAGCGATCTCCTCGCCAGCCCGGCCAAAGATCATGGGATCGCCGGATTTCAGCCGAACAACATGCTTGCCAGCTTTTGCGAGCTTCACCATCATGTCGTTGACATCTTCCTGCCGGCAGCTCGTACGGCCCCCGCGCTTGCCGACCAGCATGCGTTTGGCTTCACGCCGGGCAAGCTCCAGGACCTCGGCCGAAACCAGATCGTCGAAGAGGATCACGTCGGCCGCCTGAAGGGCGCGGACAGCCTTCAGCGTCAGAAGCTCGGCATCGCCCGGACCCGCTCCGACAAGCGTGACGCGGCCACCGGACGAGTGGGCGGGCGCCTCTCGAAGCCGCTCGGCTTCCTTGAGAAGCTGCCCGCCGACGCCCTCCTCCGGCGTATCCAGGCTCGAAAACGCGCGATCGACGAAACGCTCCCAGAAGACGCGCCGTAGCGGTCCGGGCGCCAGCCGTTGATTGACTGTCTCACGCAAAGACTGCGCCAGAGCTGCCCAGCCTTTCAACGCCCGCGGCAGCAGCGTCTCGATCCGTCGGCGGATTGCCTGGGCGAGGATCGGGGCTGCTCCGTCGGTCGAAATCGACACGACGACCGGAGAACGATTGACGATCGAACCGAACTGGAACTGGCAGAAGGCGGGCTTGTCTATGACGTTGACCGGCACACCAGCCTTGCGGGCAGCCTCGAAAAAAGCCAGCGCCTCGCCGTCTTCTTCGCAGTCGGCGATGGCGATGGCCGCACCTGCAAAGCTTGCTTCGTTCCATATCCGCGGGTGATGGGTAAAGCCAGCTTGCGGATGTTCGCCGCCGCGCAGGATCAGCTTTTCGAACGCATCGGAAAGTTCGCCTGCATAAATATGAACATCCGCACCGCAGGCGGCGAGAAGCTCCGCCTTCCAGGCCGCCGCATCGGAGCCGCCGGCGACGATCACGCGTTTGCCTTGAAGGTCCCAGAACACCGGCAGCTTGGCAAGCGGCTCCATCCGAGCCGGCACGTCACTCGGCGGCAGCTGCAAGACATCCATCGATGACCCCCTTGATCTCGGCGCGGCAGGAGCCGCAATTGGTTCCGGCGTTGAGCTCCTTGCCGACGGCTTCGACGCTGTGGCAGCCGCTGCGAATAGCCGCGACGATCTGATTGATACCGACGCTGAAACAGGAACAGACCGTCGCGCCGGCATCGACCGTACCGGCGCCTGGTCTGCCGGCGATGAGCGCAAACCGTTTCCTGAGATTGCCGTGCGATGCCGAAAGCTGGGCGATCGCCCAGCTTCGCGCCACGGCAACCGGCTGGCGGGCGACGAAGAGGGCGGCAAGCAGCCGCTCGCCTTCGAAGAAGGCAAGGCGCAGGTCTCCGGAAGCCTGATCGGCATAGCCGAGCGGCTCGAGATCGGCCGGTATATCGAATGTCGCACGGCACCAGCCGATCCAGTCTTCCCGTGCCGTATCGAAGGCGAGTTCGGTCCGCCAGCCGCCATCGGCTTTGGCAAGCGCCCAATAGGGGTTATCGAGGTCGTGCGGCTTTGCCGCGGAGACGGCGAATCCATAATGCGACGCCTGGAAGCGGCGGGCACGGACTGCAACATTCTTGGAAGCGGGCTGACCGGAAATCGGATCCGTGACCGGGGCGACCACGGCGTCGATCCTGGCCTTGGCGGCAAAGCCGTCATTCCAATGCATCGGCACGAACAGGCTGCCGCGAGCCTGCCGTTCGGTCACCAGAGCGCGGACGATCACCTTGCCATACGGGCTTTCGATCTCGACCAGGCCGGCTTCTGCAACACCGATTTCGATCGCATCGCGCGGATGGATCTCGGCGAAGGGCTCGGCAATATGGGCCGACAGCCGCGCGCTTTTGCCGGTGCGCGTCATGGTATGCCAGTGATCGCGAACGCGTCCGGTATTGAGCGTGAGCGGGAAGCGGCTATCGGTTCGATCGCTTGCCGGAGGCTCGATCGCGACAAAGCGCGCCTTGCGATCGGGATGATAGAACCCGCCATCCGCAAAGAAGCGCGTGACCTTCGGCATCGCTCCGGCAGGCTGCGGCCATTGGAAAGGCTGGAGTGCGTCATACTCTTCCGGCACGATCGCTTCATGAGCGCCGATGTCGAAATCGCGGCTGCCCTCATTTTCAAAGCCGGAGAGGCCCGCATGCTCGGCGAAGATGTCTGCATTTGTGCGGAAGGCGAAGGCTTTGGAAAATCCCATGCGGCGGCCGACCTCGGCCATCTGCCACCAGTCGGGCCTCGCTTCGCCCGGTACGGCCAGAAACTGTCGCTGCCTGGAGATCCGCCGTTCGGAATTGGTAACGGTTCCGTCCTTTTCGCCCCAGCCGAGCGAGGGCAGCAGCACATGCGCGTGCCGCACCGTATCCGTCTCGCGCAGAACATCGGAGACGACGACGAAGGGGCAGGACTTGATGGCCGCCTCGACGGCATCGGCGTCCGGCATCGAGACAACCGGGTTGGTCGCCATGATCCACAGCGCCTTGATACGGCCGTTGGCGACGGCGCGAAACATATCGACCGCTTTCAATCCCGGCCTTTCGGCGATCCCTGGCGACTGCCAGAAGCGCTGCACCCGGTCGCGATCCCCAGCGTTCTCGACCGCCATGTGAGCCGCAAGCATATTGGCGAGGCCGCCGACCTCGCGGCCGCCCATCGCGTTCGGCTGACCGGTCAGCGAGAACGGTCCCATGCCCGGCCGGCCGATCCGGCCGGTCGCGAGATGGCAATTGAGGATCGCATTGACCTTGTCCGTGCCGGATGAGGATTGATTGACGCCCTGGCTGTAGCAGGTGACGACTTTCTCGGTTTGGGCAAACAGCCGGTAGAACTCGCGAAGCTGCATGGCAGGCAGGCCGGTCAAATCGAGCACGTCGTTGGACGATAGCGAACTGGCGGCGGCGAAAGCTTCGGCGAAACCGCCGGTATGTTCGGCAATGTAATTCTGGTCGATCGTATTGTTGGCGATCAGATGTTCGAAAAGGCCTAAGAAAAGGGCGACGTCACCGTCCGGCCGGATCGCCAGATGCAGATCGGCGATATCGCAGGTCATGGTCCGGCGTGGATCGATGACGACGATCTTCATCGACGGCCGTGCCGCCTTCGCCGCCGCCAGCCGCTGATAGATGACGGGATGGCACCAGGCGAGATTGGAGCCCGTGAGGACGACGAGGTCGGCAAGCTCGATATCCTCGTAGGTGCCCGGCACCGTGTCCGAGCCGAAGGCGCGGCGGTGGCCGGCGACCGAGGATGACATGCAGAGCCTGGAATTGGTGTCGATATTGCCAGAGCCGATGAAGCCCTTCATCAGCTTGTTGGCGACGTAATAGTCCTCCGTCAGCATCTGGCCGGAGACGTAGAAGGCAACGGAATCGGGTCCGTGCTCGGCGATCGTCTCACTGAAGCGTTGCGCGACCAGATCAAGCGCGTCGTCCCAGCTTGCCCTTTGGCCGGCAATTTCCGGATGGAGCAGGCGGCCGTCGAGATCGATCGTCTCGGCAAGTGCCGATCCCTTCGAGCATAGCCGCCCGAAGTTGGAGGGGTGGTCGGGATCGCCTTTGACGGAGACCTTGCCGTCATCATCGACCCTGGCGATGACGCCGCAGCCGACGCCGCAATATGGACAGGTGGTCTTGGTTTCAATGGACATGGAGCATATCCACGAATCTTGGGGCTCGGGAGAGTACCCCCCTCTGTCCCTGCGGGACATCTCCTCCACAAGGGGGGAGATCATATGGTGCCGCCATCACCGGCTTCGTTGTCTTGGCTCGATGAAGGTGGCTTCTCGCTCCGGTTGATCTCCCCCCTTGTGGGGGAGATGTCAGCGAAGCTGACAGAGGGGGGTGATTTCTCCCGCGCTCGATCATCTTCACTCCGCCGCCATCATCAGGCTTTCGAGCGCGATGAAGAGCGCGCCGTTCTCGTTGCGGACAGGGATGGTCCGCACCTCACCCTGGTCGGCGCCGAGGGCCTTGCCGGTTTCGAGCGAGATCACCCAGTTGTGCAGCGGACACGTCACGGCTTTCCCGTGAACGATACCCTCAGAGAGCGGGCCGCCCTTATGCGGGCAATGATCCTCGATGGCGAAGACCTCGTTTTCAGCCGTACGAAACACGGCGATCTTGCCCTGCGGGGTTTTCACGCAGCGCGCGCCGCGCAGGGGAATGTCCGAGATATCGCCGATTGCATGCCAGGTTTCCTGTGACCAGGTCGTCATATGCGTCTCCTTACTCGGCTGCCTGCGGGAAGCCGACGGTCGCCATCGGCTTGAACTCATGCTTGTCCTTGCCGGAGACACGCTCCGACCAGGGATCGACCTGCGCGAACTTCTGGCTGAAAACGAAGCGTTCGTAATAGGCCTTCCGCTTCTCGTGATCCTGCATGATCTGGCGGCGGATTTCGTCGAGGCCGATACGCTTGGCCCATTTATAGATGCGCTCGAGATAGCGGGCCTGTTCGCGATACATCTGCGTCAGCGCCACGATGTGCTCGAGTGCTTCGTCCTCGGTCTTGACGAGGCCGAGAACCTCCGTGCCCTTGATGTCGAGACCGGCGGCACCGGCAAAATGGATTTCGAAGCCTGAGTCGACGCAGACGACACCGATGTCCTTGCAGGTCGCCTCGGCGCAATTTCGCGGACAGCCTGAGACCGCCATCTTGAGCTTTGCCGGTGTCCAGGAGCCCCACATGAATTTCTCGATGCGGATGCCAAGCCCGGTGGAGTCCTGCGTGCCGAAGCGGCACCAGTCGGAGCCGACGCATGTCTTTACCGTGCGCAGGCCCTTGGCATAGGCTTGCCCTGAGATGAAGCCGGCCCTGCCGAGATCGGCCCAAACGGCTGGCAGATCCTCCTTCTGCACGCCGAGCAGATCGATGCGCTGGCCGCCCGTCACCTTCACCATCGGGATTTCGAACTTGTCGACGACATCGGCAATAGCGCGCAGCTCGTTCGAACTCGTGACGCCGCCCCACATGCGCGGCACGACGGAATAGGTGCCGTCCTTCTGGATGTTGGCATGCACGCGTTCATTGATGAAGCGCGATTGGTAGTCATCGGCATACTCATCCGGCCAGTCGCAGACGAGGTAGTAATTCAGCGCCGGACGGCACTTGGCGCATCCGCAGGAGGTCTTCCATTCAAGTTCCTGCATAACGGCAGGAATGGTCTTCAAGCCCTTGGCTTTTATCAATCTTCTGACGTCGTCGTGGCCAAGCTCGGTGCAGCTGCACATCGGCTGGACGGCGGCCGGATTGTAGCGGTCGCCGAGCGTGATCGACATCAGCTGCTCGACAAGGCCGGTGCAGGAGCCGCAGGAGGCCGACGCCTTCGTGTGGGCGCGCACATCGTCGAGCGATGTCAGGCCCTTGGCCGATATGGTTGACGTGATCTTGCCCTTACAGACGCCGTTGCAGCCGCAGATTTCCGCATCATCCGGCAAGGCTGCAACGGCCGCCATAGGGTCCAGCGGCGACCCTCCCTGATAGGCCTGGCCGAAGATGAGCGTTTCGCGCATCTCAGAGATATCTGTCGCCTTCTTCTTCAGGTCGTTGAACCAGGCGCCGTCGGCCGTTTCGCCGTAAAGCACGGTGCCGATGATCTTGTTGTCCTTTAGCACGAGGCGCTTGTAGACGCCGGCTGCGGCGTCGCGCAGGACGATTTCCTCGCGGTCGTCGCCATCGGCGAAGTCGCCGAGCGAAAACAGATCGATGCCCGTGACTTTCAGCTTCGTCGGCGTGTCCGAGTGCACGAAGGCGGCGCTCGTGTCTCCTGCAAGATGCGAGGCGGCAACCCGCGCCATCTCGTAAAGGGGCGCGACGAGGCCATAGACCATGCCACCGACCTCGGCGCATTCGCCGAGCGCCATGATCGAGCCGTCCGAGGTCTGCATGCCGCCATCGACGACGATGCCGCGGTTGACGGCGATGCCCGCCTCCTTGGCAAGGCCGACACTGGGACGGATCCCGACGGCCATGACGACGAGCGTGGCCGGGATCACGCGCCCGTCCTCCAGTTCGATCCCCTCGACCTTGCCGTCACCGACGATCGCCTTGGTGTTGGCCTTGGTGATGACCTTGATGCCGCGCTCCTCGACGGCCTTTTGCAGGAGATAGCCGGCAGCCGGATCGAGCTGGCGTTCCATCAGCGTCGGCATGACGTGGAGAACGGTCACATCCATGCCGCGGGAGGCAAGGCCAGCTGCCGCTTCGAGACCCAGCAGACCGCCGCCGATGACGACCGCCTTTTCGCGCGACTGGGCGGCAAGCAGCATCGCCTGCACATCGTCGAGGTCGCGATAGGTGATGACACCCCGCAGCTCCTTGCCGGGAACCGGAATGATGAAGGGAACGGAACCGGTCGCGATCACCAGCTTGTCGTAACTCTCGGTCACGCCGTGATCGGAGGTTACGGTCTTTGCCGCCCGGTCGATCGCGACGATCTTGTGCCCCTTATAAAGCGTGATGCCGTGCTTGATGTACCAGCCGTCGCCGTGGATGATGATCTGCTCGTAGTCCTTCTCGCCGGAGAGAACCGGCGACAGCATGATGCGGTCGTAATTGACGCGCGGCTCGGCGTTGAAGATCGTGACCTCATAGAGATCAGGCGCCTTTTCCAGAAGATGCTCCAGCATGCGCCCTGGCGCCATGCCGTTGCCGATGATGACCAGTTTCTGAGGCATAATTCCAAGTCCTTGATAGTTAGCTGGCGGTCACGACGGACGCGGAAAGCCCGCCCCGTTCAAGTCGCCGAATAGACAGGTGCATCCAGATGAGCGAGATCGCGACGATCGCAAACAAAAGCAGGAAGCAGCTCGACCAAAGCCCGGTCAGATCCTTGAGCACGCCGAAGGCGATGGGCAGGATGAAACCGCCAAGTCCACCCATCATGCCGACGATGCCGCCGACTGCGCCGATGCTTTCCGGATAATAGGCAGGGATATGCTTGTAGACGGCCGCCTTGCCGAGGCTCATGAAGAAGCCGAGAACGAAGATGGCGACGATGAAGATTGGAGGCGTCACTCCGAAGGCGGAGCCGGATGCAGGCGCAGCCGGCAACGAAAGGATCAGCGTCGCAACCGCCGACACTGCCAGCATGACGTACATGACGCTCCGCGCGCCTCTTTTATCGGAAAGCATCCCTCCGAAAGCCCGGAAAATGCTGCCGGGGATCGAGTAGGCGGCAGCTACCATGCCGGCGACTTCGAGGTTGAAGCCATAGACGCCGACCAGATAGCGCGGCAGCCAGAGCGACAGGGCGACGAAGCCGCCAAAGGCGAAGAAATAGTAGAGCGAGAAGCGCCAGACCTGAACGTTTTTCAGCGGCGCGAATTCCTGCAGCAGGCTCTTGGAGGCGATGCCGCGCGCGCGGCGGGCCTGGAAGGCTGGATCGTCTGTCGTGGTGAACCAGAAGACAAGCGCCATGACTGCCAGCACCAGCGCCCAGATCTCGGCCACCGCCTGCCATCCCCATGCGATCAGCACGAAGGGGGCGGCAAATTTGGTGACTGCCGCACCGACATTGCCGGCGCCGAAAATGCCGAGTGCCGTTCCCTGCTTCTCCGGCGGAAAGAATGGTGAAACATAGGCGACGCCCACCGCGAAGGAACCGCCGGCAAGACCGACGCCGAGACCGGCGATGAGCATTTCCGCGTAGGTCGTCGCATAGGACAACAGGAAGGTTGCGAGCGCCGCGGCCAGCATGGTCAGCGTATAGACCAGGCGACCGCCATAGCGGCTCGTCCAAACCCCGAGCACGATGCGGACGATCGATCCGGTAAGAACCGGCGTGCCGACAAGCAATCCGAACTCGGCTTCGGAAAGGCCGAGCTCCTGTTTAATCCGAATGCCAATGATCGCAAAGATCGTCCAGACGGCGAAACAGAGCGTGAAAGCAGTCGTGGAAATCCACAATGCTTTGGCTGGCTCGCCGGCGGGTATGGATTGCGCTTTCTCGTGAACAGACATGACTTCTCCGAGGCCCGACAAAGGTCGTGCCGATCCATCGCTAGGGTTGAAAACAAAATGCCGCTGGTCAGGGCGCGCATACGTCGATGTAGCGCGAGGTCTCCTGATCAGCGGCTTTGCTGAAGGCGTCCGTCGTTAGACGCCAAATTCTTGGCCTAAGGCCTGCTGTTTATGAAGCAAGCACCGTGCCAGATTATGTAACACTTTGTTTTAAAACGATTATGTGGAGAATTCGCAGGCCGATAGGTTGGTGCGCCGCCGAAACCGACCGCAACAGGTCTGTCAAAAATTGTGCAATGCGCACAAAATAGGCACAACGCTATGGCTTTTCCTGAGCCGCGATGTAGGCATCCACCTCATCGGGATCGAACAGGTTTCCATCGAAAAAGCCATCGGGACCTAATGTCAAAGCCCCGCTGGAGCCGACGGGCGTTTCTGCAAGCAGAGCTCCCTCCACTTTCGAACTGGCGGATGGCATCGCGACGTTCAATTCCCGCAAGGCATTTCGGTAGAGATCAGGTCGGTATGTATCGCCAGCGATCCGCTGATGGCGATCGCTATGCGCGATATGCCGCCATCGCACCATCTGCGTGTAGAACCAGAGGGCATGGCTTTTCCACGGAAAGGTCGCTGCCTTGGCATGCGGAACGAAGAAGTCTTGCACACTTCGCGATTCGCCATTCCCCATGGGCAGGACGCCGCTCAGCGCCGGCAGCAGATACTCGACCGGCCGGCCCACATAGGCGGGCTTCGCCAAAAGCCATGCCAGCTCGCTATGATTTTCGGGGCGGGAACACCAGAGCGATGCCCCATGGAGCGCCTTCAAGAGGGCCGCCAAGGCGTCTGGATTTGCGTCAGCCCATCCGGCATGAACACCCAGCACTTTTTCGGGACTAGACTTCCAAATCGCTGCTTTGACTGTTGCAAGACGGCCGCCGCGATCCAGAACACCGAATGTGTTCCATGGTTCGCCTGCGCAATAGCCATCGATCGTCCCGGATAGGAGCGCGTCGCCCATGTCGGGCGGCGGCAAGACCATGATCTCGACATCCCGATCGGGGTCGATGCCGTTCGCCGACAGCCAATAACGCAGTTCGTAGTTGTGGCCGGAATAGGGATGCACCACGGCAAAACGGAGCTTGTTGCTGCGACGACGGATCACGTCTCGCAGGGCGGTTCCGCTTTCCCGTGCGTCAAGATTGCTGGCGACGCCGTGCTCAGCCATATCGCGCCAAAGGTCCTTGGCGACCGTCACGGCATTTCCACCAAGACCAAGCGCCATCGGCACGATCATCTGAAGCCGCGGCGCCATGAGCCCGAGATTGCAGGCGATCGGCAAAGGGGCAAGAATGTGGGCGACATCGAACTGACTGACCGCCAGCCGGTCGCGAATAGTCGCCCATGAGCGTTCACGAACAAGATTGAGATTAACCGCCGCCGCCTCTGCGAAACCTTTCTCCTTGGCGACAACAAGCAGCGCGCTGTCCAGAAGCGGCACAAAACCGGCGGTGACTTCATATGGCGTCATTCGTCGGCTCCGGGATCGAAAAGGCTGGCGGCGGTAACCAGGCTTTGCGCGATTTCCTCGATTTTCCGGTTCTCATTCATCGCTGCCCGCCGCAGCCGCGAATACGCCTCTTCTTCCGATACTCCGCGCGAACGCATCAGCAGGTGTTTTGCCCGGTCGATCACCTTGCGGCTTTCAAGCTGGCCGCGCGCTTCTTCCAGTTCACGATTTAGCCGCGAGAACGCATTGAAGCGGCTGATCGCCATTTTCAGGATCGGTCGCACGCGCTCCTGTTTGAGGCCGTTGACGACATAGGCGGAGACCCCAGCCTCCACGGCGGCCTCTATGGATGCCTCGTCCGATTTGTCGACAAACATTGCGATCGGCCGCTTAACCGCTCGCGAGATCTGGAAGAAGCTTTCCAGCATGTCGCGATTTGGATTCTCGATATCTATGACAATGACATCCGGATTGATTTCCATGATCCGCCTTGCAAGGCCGTTCATGTCATGAATGATCGTGACGTTATCGTAGCCTGCTTCGCGCAGACCCAATTCGATAATCGATGCCCGAATGCTATTTTCGTCAATGACAAGCACATTAAGTTTGTTGGAAACAGTCGTACGGTTTGCCACGGACTTATCGCGGGCCTTTGTCGTTCAGCATATCCGAGCATGCTGCCAACGGCGATCTTGAAGCAAATACCATGCGCCTTCCCACTTGCTGTGGCCCCTATGCTCTTTCCTGCGGCTATTGAATGCGAAAACATCGCCCAAAAATCAAGCGATCCTCTCACGAATAAGACAAGCCTCATCACGACACAGCTAATGTCTGTGGACTAAAAATTTTCATTTGCATCGGCATTCACTGAATTTTCGTGAGAAGCTCGCCACTTCTGGGAATCGCACATGAGTCATCGCGCTCGAAGCGGCGGCACGAAACAAGACGGTGCGGGCGCCATGCGCATAACTCCGTCCGGATATGGAGTTGCAGGTATTGCCAGGGCATGATGCCGAAACCGTAAGCGGTCTTCGAACGGCATCATGCCCTACTTCTTCGATTTCAAGCGTGGGCGTGTGGATGATGAACGTCCCAGACTGCCCAAAGCGACACCGCGAAAATGAGCGCTCCAAGGACAACGTTTGTCCCTACTGCGTTCATGTTAGTGGTAAAACCCAGCAGCCAGGGCGATGCGATCGACCACAGACCCAGCGCCATATTTACCCATTCCTCCCATTCGGCGAATACCGAAAGGGCCGCGACCGATAGAACTCCCAACATGGCGGCAACGATCCAGGCGTTCCAGCTTGGCATTGTCTCATTTGTGAAGCCAAAGACCCACGGAGATACGAACAGACATGCCGCAAGGACCAAATTCGCCCAATCCTGCGTCCGTTTTCCTTTCATCAGAACGATTGCCATGACAATCTCCTCCTCATGCGAAGCCGGATTCGCGGCTTCATCCCGCGTAAAATTTACGCCTAATATAAAAGTAATTTCAATCGGATTAAATTCAAGATAGTGCGGATATTCTTAAGTGCGCATGCCAGATATTTACCGAGGGATGAGTGCACTTCATCAACGACGGTGCCGAAACATGGCAATGAGCGGCGCAACCATCTTACAGGCTCGAACGCGCGCCCTGATGGAATGATTGGGCATCGTTGCGACCAAATAGTCGTTTGCCACGCATTGATGAGAAGCGCCTCGTAGACCAGCCCGATAAGTTCACGCCGCAAGCCCGAACGTTCCAAGTTGCGCGTCGAATGACAGGTTTCCGCGCTGATGCCGAGGCAGCATGGCCCAGGATCAACTGCACCGGACTTGGTGGCAATGATAATGATTGGCTTGCGCATTTTGCAGTTGCCAGCGGCATTCATTTGCATTAGCCATTACTTCAATAATTCAAGGATTATTGAAATATGAATCGACGTCAAGCCCTGATCGCATTCGGTGCGCTTTCCCAGGAGACCCGTCTGCACATCATCCGCATGCTCGTGGTCGCCGGCCCTGATGGCATGGCAGCCGGTGCAATCGCGGAAAAGGCCGAGGTGTCGCCGTCGAACATCTCCTTCCATCTGAAGGAGTTGGAACGGTCCGGCCTGATCGCGCAGCAGCGGGAATCCCGCTCAATCATCTACACCGCAAACTATGACGCGCTCGGGGGCCTTGTCCGCTTCCTGATGGAAGACTGCTGCTCAGGGCACCCGGAAATCTGCGCACCGGCGGCAAAGATCGCCGCCTGCTGCGCCCCTAAAACGGAGGAGAAACTGCAATGACCACCGACCGCGTCTACAACGTCCTCTTTCTCTGTACGGGCAATTCCGCCCGCTCGATCCTTGCAGAGTCGATCCTGAACGCGGAAGGCAAAGGCCGCTTCAAGGCATTCTCGGCCGGCAGCCAGCCCAAGGGTGAGGTCAACCCGCATGCTCTGAAGGAACTGGAGACTCTGGGGTATCCGTCGAACGGTTTTCGTTCGAAAAGCTGGGACGAGTTCGCCGAACCCGGCGCTCCGAAAATGGACGTCATCTTCACGGTCTGCGACAGCGCCGCCGGCGAGGCCTGCCCGGTGTGGATCGGTCATCCGATGACCGCTCACTGGGGCATCGAAGATCCCGCCGCCGTCGAAGGCAGCGAAGTCGAGAAAGCCCGCGCCTTTGCGCAAGCCGCCCGCTTCCTCAAGAACCGCATTATGTCCTTTATCAGCTTGCCGCTCGCCTCGCTCGACAGGCTCGCGCTGGAGACGCATCTGCGCCAGATCGGCGCCATGGAAGGCGCCAGCATCAAGCAGCCGAAGGCAAGCTGATGGGTGGATTCGATCTGCCACGGCGGCTGGTTGCCGAAGGCCTCGGGACCGCAATGCTGGTCGCGACGGTGGTCGGTTCGGGCATCATGGCAACATCACTGACGCAGGACGTTGGCCTGGCATTACTCGGTAACACGCTGGCAACCGGCGCGATCCTGGTGGTGCTGATCACCATCCTCGGACCGATCTCGGGAGCCCACTTCAACCCTGCCGTCTCGTTGATCTTCGCGATCTCCCGTACATTGCCGAGGAGCGATCTCACCGCATATGTGCTGGCGCAGATTGTCGGCGGCGTGATTGGCACGATCGCCGCACACCTGATGTTCGGCCTGCCGCTCATCGAACTGTCGAGCAAGGTCAGGACAGGCGGCGCCCAATGGTTCTCCGAGGGCATAGCAACATTCGGGCTGCTGGCGGTGATCCTCGCCGGTATCAAGTTCGAGCGGAAGGCTGTGCCGTGGTTGGTCGGGCTCTACATCACCGCCGCCTATTGGTTTACCGCCTCGACATCCTTCGCCAATCCAGCCGTCGCGCTCGCTCGGTCGCTGACAGGCACTTTCTCAGGCATCCGCCCGATCGATCTGCCGGGCTTCTGGATTGCTGAGATTGCCGGAGCGGTCGTTGCGCTCATCCTGTTCACCTGGCTCCTGCGGTCACCCGCCTCATCAACAGTCTCGATTAGGCGGCCTTTCGACAAACCTTAACACTTCCGCGCCGCTGCAATTCGATTTCAAAAACGCATGACAACTTTTTCCTGCCTATCCAGCTCGCCTTATTTCCTATCTGTCTGGCGACAGCGAGATCTGCTCAAGCGTCAAAGAAGCAGAGCATAATGTCGTCCGAAAGCCGATCACACCTTTCGGCATCGTGCTCCGTTGAAAACACAACTGAGGCTGGTTGGCCTTGGTTTCGTGGGCCGGTCTTTGCCGGAAAATTTCACTCCATCACGACCACTTTGATTTGAATCAATATCCGGAAGCGGCACATGGGCGATGAACGGTGTGATGCTGCGAAAGCAGTGGCTCCGGAGAGGATGTGCTGATCCGGCAGCGAAAAGGAAGAATGATGGACGACACTGCCCGTGGGCTGCTGCTCAAATGCCTTGGTGCTACGCGCGATGGTATGGATTTTCCTTCGATATGGGACGATATTCTGAGACAGCATTTTCTCGTGCTCGGCCCGCCGATACAAATCAATAGGAACGGTTTGCCGCATCTCGAAATCCCGCTGCTGGGCAGCCGAACGCTCCTTTACAATTCATCGACGAGGGAATTCTTCTTTTCGTAGCCTCGCCGGCAAATATGGCAGATCGCTCTGACCGACCTGCCCGGATGTTGTGCTGCTCCTTCACGTTTTAAGCACCCGGTAGATCGCCGGAATGACGAGCACCGTCAGCAAAGTCGAGGAGGCAAGCCCGAAGAGAAGCGAGATCGCGAGCCCCTGGAAAATCGGATCCGACAGGATCACCGCTGCCCCGATCATCGCCGCCAACGCCGTCAGCAGGATCGGCTTTGAACGGATCGCACCAGCTTCGATCAATATCTCGACTAAAGGTTTTCCAGATGGTGCGGAGTGCCGGATAAAATCCACAAGCAGGATCGAGTTGCGCACGATGATACCGGCAAGCGCGATAAAGCCGATCATGGAGGTAGCCGAAAACGGAGCGCCGAAGAACCAATGGCCGGACAGGATTCCGATGAATGTCAGCGGAATCGGCATAAGGATCACCAAAGGCAGTCTGAACGATCCGAACTGGGCAACGACAAGGATATAGATGCCGAGCAGCGCAACGCCGAAGGCGGCGCCCATGTCGCGGAAGGTCACCCAGGTGACTTCCCACTCGCCGTCCCAAAGAACGGTCGGAACGGATTCGTCCGACGGCTGGCCATGGAACGCAATCACCGGCTTCTGCATGCCCTTCCAGGTCTGTGCGTCGAGCGCATGTTGCACGGCGATCATGCCGTACAGGGGGGCCTCATACGCTCCGGCGAGTTCCGCAGTCACCATCTCCGCGGCGCGACCATTGTGCCGGAAAATCGGGTAAGACGCCTTTTCCTCATGAATTTTGACGACGTCGCCGAGCTCCACCACGCCTCGCTCTCCCGGAAGCACGTTGGCCGGGATGGGCGTGGTCAGGAAACCTTCGTCCATCACCCGTTTATTTTTGGGAAGCTCGATCCGGATCGGAATGGGCGGCCTGCCGCCGCCGCGATGGGAATAGCCCACCGTTTTGCCGCTATTGAGGATTGCAAGCGTATCCAGCACGTCTGCTTCCTCGACATGAAAAAACTCCGCCTCGTCGGGTGAAATGGTGGCTCTCAGACGCCTTGCCGGCGTTCCATAGGAATTATCGATATCGACGATGAAGGGAACCGTGCGGAAGGCCTCTTCTACCCTTGCCGCCGCCTGCCGCCGTGTCTCGGCATCGGGACCATAGATTTCGGCGAGCAGCGTGGAAAGTACAGGCGGCCCTGGCGGCGGTTCGACCACCTTTACTCGGGTGCCGGCAGGAACAGCGACCTTGGCAAGGCGCTTGCGGATCGCGACCGCCAAGTCGTGGCTGGTGCGGGACCGCTCGCCCTTGGGAAGCAGTTCAAGCGCAACATCCCCCTGCTGACTGCCGGTGCGCAGGTAATAATGCCGGACGAGGCCATTGAAGTTGAAGGGGGCGGCGGTTCCCGCATACGTCTCGGACGAACGCACTTCCGGAAACTCCATCGCCGCCTGCGCCATGGCTTGCGTGACAGCGTCCGTCGCCTCGACGGAAGAGCCTTCCGGCAGATCGATCACGACGGACAGCTCGGACTTATTGTCGAAGGGCAGCAGTTTGACAGTCACATCTTCGGTGTAGAACAGCAAGAGCGAGCCGAGCGTCAGGACGCCCACGGCAAGCAGGAAAACCCAGCTTCGGGTTTTTGATGCAAGAATAGGCCTGGCCATTGCTGCATAAAGCCGGCCGACCATCCCTCCCTGCCCATGATGATCCCCGCCTTGGACAGTGGACCTGCCGGCAAACTTCATCATCAACCAGGGGGTCACAATCACCGCGACGAAAAAGGAGAAGATCATCGCAGCGGATGCATTGGCTGGAATCGGGCTCATGTAAGGCCCCATCATGCCTGAGACGAACAGCATCGGCAGAAGGGCTGCGACAACGGTCAGCGTAGCAACGATCGTGGGATTGCCGACTTCGGCGACCGCCTCCACTGCCGCCTGATAACGGGGGCGCCCATCCGCCATTGCCCAGTGCCGCGAAATATTCTCGATTACCACGATCGCATCGTCGACCAGGATGCCGATCGAAAATATCAGGGCGAAGAGGGAGACGCGATTAAGCGTGTATCCCATCAATTGCGAGGCAAACAGCGTCAAAAGGATGGTGACCGGAATGACGATCGCGACCACCGCGGCTTCGCGCCAACCGATTGCGACGGCTACGAGCACGATGATCGAGAGCGTCGCCAGTCCGAGATGCAACAGCAGTTCGTTGGCTTTCTCATTGGCCGTTTCCCCGTAATTGCGGATAATGCCGACTGTGATCTCCTTAGGGATCAGGGACCCCTTGAGCGCATCGATCCGGGTCATCAGAGCAGCCGCCACATCAACCGCATTGGCGCCGGCGCGTTTTGCCACGGCGATGGTGACGGCAGGCAGACGCTTCAGGTCCGAATTGTCACGAATGAGCCGAGACGCAATCATCTCGCCGGAATCGGATGCCAAAGAGATTTCAGCCACATCGCGGACATAGACGGGCCTATTGTCGCGGGTTGTGATCAGCAAATTGCCGATCTGCTGTGGCGCTGCAAGGGTCTCGCCTGCAACGAGACCGATTTGTTCGCCTTTGTCCCGCAATGCTCCTGCCGGAAAAGTCTGGTTGGCACCGGCCACCTTCTGTGCAAGCTGCTGCAGAGTGACGCCGTAAAGCGCGAGCTTCTGCGGATCGGGCGCGACCCGAAAGATCTCATCCGCCTCACCGACGAGATAGGTCAAACCGACATTCTCGACCTTCGACAACTCGGTGCGAACTTCTCTTGCGACGCGCGTCAGGTCGTTGGCCGAGATGCGGCCGGCAGCCCCGGGAGCGGGCGAAAGCGTAAAGGAAAGTATGGCGACATCGTCTATGCCTCGTCCGACGACGAGCGGCGCAGGGATGCCGACTGGAATGCGGTCCATGTTCGCCTGGATCTTTTCGTGAACGCGCAATACGGCCGTATCGGACGATGTGCCCACGAAAAAGCGCGCGGTAACGAGGACATGATCATCCTGGATCTGGGAATAGACGTGCTCGACGCCGTCGATGCCTTTCACGATCGTTTCCAAGGGCTCGGCAACGAGTTTCACCGCATCGTCCGCTTTTAGGCCACTTGCCTGGACATGGATATCGACCATGGGAACGGAGATCTGGGGTTCTTCCTCGCGCGGCAGCGTAACAAGGGCGATCAAGCCGAACGCGAGCGCCGCCAGGAGCAAGAGCGGCGTCAAGGGCGAACGGATGAACATGCCGGTAAGCCGCCCGGCCATGCCGTAATCGTTGGGTTGCGGGGTCATGGCAGGACGATCTCGTCGCCAGCGGCAAGTCCGGTCAGCACTTCCCTAAAGTCGCCCTCCGGGCGGCTTATGATTTCGCCGGCGATGACAACGCGTTGCACCGTCCCGGCGCCTCCGCTCACGGAGACGAAATCGACACCGTCGTGGGTGGCGATGGCGCTGGCCGGCACGAGAAGCACCTGCCGCTCTCCCACCGGGAGCTGAACGAGAACGCGCGCCTTGACGAAGGTCGTATCGAGGGCACCCGCCTCGACATCGGCGGTAACTCTCCCATTTTCGATTTGCGGATAAATCTTTGCCAGTTTTCCAACGATCTGCCGCCCGTCCAGGGAGACCCTGATTTCGGCGCCCTGCCTGAGTGCGCCGGCGTGTCGTTCGGGAACGGCGAGACGCAGAAACAGGCCGCCACCGCCTATCGTCGCCACGGTCTCACCCGCCATGATCACGGTACCGCGGGTAACGGGCACCGTTAAAATCTTTCCGTCCGAAGGTGCGTCCACCTCGCCCTCCGATTGCTGCCGGACAACGACGGAACGCTGCGCCTCCATTGCGGTCATCTCATTCTGCAAAACGCCGGCCTGGGATCGAAGCTCGTCAAGCTTCTGCTGGGTGACGACACCCCGGCTCACCAGGGATTCGCCGCGCATCAGGTCGGCCTGAGCTGCCGTCAGCTGCGATCGCAACGCACCAATTTGCGCATCGAGCGCTGCGATCTGGAATGCAAGCTTTTCGTCTTCGACCGTTGCGATCTTCTGTCCGGCTTTGACGACATCCCCCTCCGTAGCACTGAGGTCGGCAATGGTTCCGCCTATGCGGGCACGGGCCGGCACCGTATTGCGTGCCTCGATCGTACCATAGACCGCTTTCCATTCGGTGATGGTGACGGGTTCCAATTTCATGGTCGCGGCATTTGCCTCGCCCGCAACCAACGGCAGGACTAAGGTGAGCAATAGAAGTCGCATAGTGAGGCCTCAGAATGCAGTGCCTGAGCGGATACCAAGCTTGCGAAGTACCATTGCTGCGGGGCAGAAACCGGTAAAGGCCGATTGCAGAAGGTTGGCGCCGACAAATATCGTCAACCAAACGAAGTAGGCCGACACCCACAAGGTCAAAGCCACCGACAGGAGCACCATAAAACCTGCGAATGCGAGAACCGAACGATCGAGAGTCATTTCTTTTCCTTTCCTTGTCTATGCTATTCAGCGCACTCCGGAACCGCGGATGAACCGGGCCATCGCCACAGCTTGCGCCGTCCCGGTTCAGCACCCGATCTCATGCTCCGGCATATTTCACTTTACCGCCTTGACTCCGATCAAGACGGCTGGATATCGCAGCTTTTGGAGTACTTCCTGCACTCGATCCCGCACAGTGGCACATCATTTGACTGAAACTTAAATTCATGAAAATATGATATGGTAAAATTGTGAAATGTAAAGAGGCTCCGATGAACATTGCCGAAGCAATTGCCGGAAAGGCCGACAAGGCTGCCGAATTTCTCAGCGGCCTTGCGAATACACATCGACTGCTCATCTTGTGCGAGCTTGCCGACGGCGAGCGCAACGTGTCGGAGCTCATACAGGCAACCGGCATCGCCCAGACATCCATGTCTCAGCATCTCAACAAGCTGAAGAAGGAGGGCATCGTGAATTTTCGACGGGAGCACCGCACACTCCATTACTTCATCGCCGATGCTGCGGTGCTGCAGATCATGTCGATTTTATACGAGAAATTCTGCCGCAATTAATCGGGGAGCAGACGGCGAGGACTTCGCGTTCGCTCCCGCACAACACCCGGCGGTCGAGCGCCACGTTGGGACCCGACATAAGCCCCGCTCATGCCATCGCAAGGATAGCTTTGGTTCCGGACGGCGCAAAACCGACTATTCCCCGAGAACCCGCCGTCGCTCTTCAAATTCGTCCTTGTCGATTTCACCGCGAGCAAAACGCTCCTTGAGAATATCGAGTGCCGAGCGGGCGGGCGGGGCGTGATGCGGTGGCGCCGTTCCCGGCCATGGCCCGCCCAGCCCGCGAACGAGGAACGCTATGGCTGCCATCAGTATCGCAAAGAATAGGATCATGAACAGAGGACCGAATATCATGGCATACCAGCCTCCACCCCACCACATCATGTGCGGCCCCCAAGCGTAGCGCCCGACATCTGGCGGTATCTGCGCCCACGCAGCACTCTGCGAGACCAGAACCAAACCTATTGCTGCGGCAAAATTCTTGGAACAGTTGCGCATCGCTTCTTTCCCTCATGGACAACTCCTCCTTTATGACGCTCTTTGACGCAATGCATTGCGCCTGATCAAATGCCGCAAGCAGGGTCGGCGAAAAGTCACAGCATGATCAGCGCCGTCTGTGACGCTCATGCCGCAGGACATGAATTGGAACCGAGCCGTTTGAGGCGGCGCGTTTGATGAGATCTTGGAAGATCGGACAGCATCCGAAAGCGAAGCTGACGATATAGATCGTATGTGCCAGAGGCGGCCGCCTCGGCTCAAACCAGCCCGCAGATGTCGATCCGGACGCCCCGGGAGCCATCGGCAAGCAGAGCAGCCGTAAGGATCATGCGTGGCTCAAAGCCCGGAACGCCCGGCGCGCGAACGGACGGACTAGAAAAGAGCGTGATCGCGAATTGCATGCTGCTCGGCGTTGGTAGCGAGGCGGCGATACCGGTTTCACCTCGTCCGCCGCAGCCGCATCCGACCACAACGGACTTGGAAACTTCGTGCCGAGTTTGGCTCGGCGCCGCGGACATGGGCGCCGAGCCGATGCCGATGACAATTCTTTGCGCCGATCGCCAGGACGCTGCATTTCAAGCCGATGTCGTTCTTCCACTTAAGGCGCGTCGCGATCTTTCAGATTCGCTCCCCGCGCTTTGGGTCTCTGATTTGGCGCATGTCGTCATCGCAAAACCGCTTCGCACTTTTGCGCGACATGCTTTTAGGCCTTTGACCTGCCTTACTTTGAGAGCCGCCTCGTCAGCGGCTCTCCAATATCCGCATCAGCCGGCCGCGATAGCTGTCGAGAATGACGGCCAGCACGATGACGGCGCCGATCACGATCGGCTTGATATTGTCGTCGGCGCCCAGCAGCTGCAGTCCCGTGGACAGCACCTGCAGAATACAGGCACCGACCAGCGTTCCGACGATCGATCCCTTGCCGCCGGAAAGACTGGTTCCGCCGATGATGACGGCTGCTATGGCATTCAGTTCATAGCCGATCCCCGCAACCGGGCTGCCGACATTGAGACGGAGCAGGTAGACCATGGCCGCAATGCCGGCGGTCAGTCCGGAAATGGTGAAGACCGCGATCTTGTATTTCTTCGGCTCATGGCCCGATAGGCGGACCGCCTCCTCGTTCGTCCCGATTGCAAAGACGAAGCGTCCGAACACGGTATAGCGCAGCACGAACCAGCCGATGAGCACGACGACGATGGCGATCAGGAAGATCGACGGCAGGACACCCCAGAAGATCAGATTGCCGAAGTCGACGAAGGGCTGCGGCAGACCGGTGATGGTGGAATTGTCGCTGACGACGCGCGCCAGGCCGCTTGCGACGTTGAGCATGCCGAGCGTGACGATGAAGGATGGAAGTTTCCACTTCTCGCAAATCCATCCGTTGATGGCACCCAGGACCGCGCCAGCGCCCATCGAGGCGATCGACGCCAGAACGATCGCCTGCCAGGGGGAAAGCCGTGGATCGATCATGATAGTTGCGCCGATGACCGTGCAAAGCGCCAGCAGCGAGCCGACGGAAAGATCGATGCCGCCCGTGAGGATGACGAAGGTCATGCCGGCGGCAAGCACCGTATTGATGGCGATCTGCACGAAGATCTTCAGGAAGTTCTCCGGCGTCGCAAAATAGGGCGCCGTCAGCGAGAAGAAGATCAAAATCAGAACGAGGGCGATGGTGACGCCGGCCTCCTTCATCGAGATCCGGATGAGCTTGTCCCAGACGCTGGGCGCTTTCGCCTCTGTCATCTTTTCAATGTTGCCGGACACGACTGTACTCCTTGTAAGCGAGTGAGAGAATCCTGCTCTCGTCAAATTTCTCCCGGGCTATTTCCCCGGCTATCTTGCCGTCCGAGAAGACGATGATGCGATGGCAAATGCTCATGAGCTCCGGCAGGTCCGAAGACACGACCAGAACGCCCTTTCCCTCGGCGGCAAACTTCCACAAAAGCTCGTAGATTTCCGCCTTGGCACCCACATCGATGCCGCGGGTCGGCTCGTCGAAGATCAGCACCTTGGGGCCGCGAAACAGCCATTTGGCGATGACGACTTTCTGCTGGTTACCGCCCGAAAATGTCCTGACGGCCTGATGGACGGATGGTGTCTTGATCCTGAGTTCGCGCACCAGCTGCCGTGAGGAATCGTCCTCCATCTTGCGTAAGATCAACCCGTTGCGGGAAACCCTGGCGAGATCGGTGATGGTGGTGTTTTGCGCACAGCTCATGTCGAGCATGAGGCCTTGTATCTTGCGGTCCTCGGTCGCCAGGCACAGTCCGGCAGTTACGGCGTCCTTGGGCGAGGCAATCTCGACCGGTTTGCCATCTATGCGGATTTCGCCTTCAGCCTTGGCGTCGGCGCCGAATATGGCCCGAACGGCCTCGGTGCGGCCACTGCCCACAAGCCCGGCGATGCCGACGATTTCCCCCTTGGCGACGGAAAATGACAGGTCCGGGCTATGGCTCGTTACTTTGAGGCCGGAGACGCCGAGCGCCTCGCCGGAGATGGTGCTGTCGCCGCGGAAGGCATCGTGCTGCGCGAGTTCGCGCCCGACCATGAGTTCGACGATTTTCGGAATTCCGAGCCCTTCGAGCGGCCGTGTGATCACATGCTGTCCATCGCGCAGGATGGTCACGTCATCGCCCACCTCGAAGATCTCTTCGAGCCGATGCGATATGTAAAGCGTGGTGACGCCCCGTGCCTTCAGCCGCTTCAGAATCCCAAAGAGACGATCGACTTCCTTGGAGGTCAAGGTTGCCGTCGGCTCGTCGAGGACCAGGAGCTTGCTTTCGTTGGAGAGCGCCTTGGCAATCTCGAGCAGTTGAAGCTGGGCGACGCTCAAGCTGCTGGCAAGCGTCGTCGGCGCCACATTGAGGCCGACCTCGGCCAGCAATTCCGCCGCCCTGGCGTTCATTTGCTTGTAGTTTACCAGGCCGTATCGGCGCGGCAGATGCTCGAAGAGCAGATTTTCGGCGACGGAAAGATTGGAAAGCGGGTGCAGTTCCTGATGGATGACACGGATGCCCGCCTTGAATGCCTCCAGTGGAGAGGATGGATGATAGGCTTTACCGTCAAACAGGATGCGGCCATCGTCCGGCTTGAAGACGCCGCCCAGCAGATTGATCAGGGTCGATTTGCCGGCACCGTTTTCGCCGAGAAGAATGTGACCCTTGCCGCGGCCGATCTCCATGGAGACGTCCTTCAGCGCCACGACGCCCGGGAAGCGCTTGCCTATTCCTTCCAGCTTCAGGATGGCATCATCTATTGTTTCTGGCACGTCCACCTCATGCGCATTTTTGTTTCGGGTTGGAGATGGCGACTTTCCTCACGCCGCCTTCCGGCAGGGCTCAAAGTCCCATCCCGAGCGGCCAGTAAGAAGATCGATCGCGAAGCGGATGCGCCGGCATTTGCCGGCGCATCTCTACCCGCAAGACCGATGGTATCGGTTATTTCAGATCCTTGGCGGTGACGAGCGTGACATCCGTCTTGACCCAGCCGGTGAATTTTTCGCCGGCATATTCGCGAAGACCGTACTTGATGCCCATGGCCGCCATTTCCGCGCCATACTGCTCGACGGTGGCAAGCATCTTGCCACCCTTGATCAACGGCTTGACAGACGGGATGTTATCGAAGCCGACGACCTTGATCTTGCCTGCCTGGCCTGACGCATCGAGCGCCTTGACGACACCGAGAGCCATGGAATCGTTGGCGGCCATGACACCTTGAATATCCTTATATTTCGTCAGGAAATTCGTCATGACGGTATTGGCTTCTTCAGTTTCCCAATGCGCGGTCTTGCTGTCGAGCAGCTGGAGCTTGCCGGCCTTGATGGAATCCATGAAACCTTCCTTGCGCTCCTTGGCGTTGTCGGCCTCGGGATTGCCTTCCAGGATCACGACCTTTGCGCCAGGCCCCAGATCCTTGGCAAGCGCGTCGCCGGCAAGCTTGGCGCCGGCGGTGTTGTCGGGGCCGAAGAAGGCGAGATCGATACCGGCCGCCTTCTTGGCGTCGGCATCGAGCGGCACGTCGATGTTGATGACCTTCACGCCGGCCTTCACCGCCTTGGCAAGCGGCGTAGCCATGGCCTTGGAATCGGCCGGCGCGACGACGATGATGTCGTATTTCTGTGTCACGAAGTTCTCGACGGCATCGACCTGGGCCGCGAAGTCGCGCTCGTCCTTCATGCCGACGGCCTTGAAGTCGAACTTGTCCTTGTTTTCGGCCGCGTATTTGTCTGCGCCGGCCTTCATCTGCTTGAAGAACTCATTGGACAGAGATTTCATGATCAGCCCGACCTTGGGCTTGCCGGCCGCAAAGGCGGGCGACACGCCGCAGGACAGCGCAAGCACCAGAGTGCCGGCAAGCCCGAGTTTCAGCGCCGCACGCCGCTGCGCATTGATCAAGACGGATTCACGCTTCGTAGAATTGGACATTTTCTTTCCTCCCGAACGGCCCTGGGCTCAGCTCCAACTGAGTTGTCTGCGACAATGAACCGTTTCCACGTATATTGGGTAACACGCTGCCAGAAATTGTCAAGGCACCATCCGCTCAAGGTGAAATCCTCTTAAAATTGCGCCTTTACCAATTATGGAAGAGAGGTATGATGAACCGTTTCCATTGATCGGCGTCAACCGTTGCATAATGGAGGCTCAGCTTGACATGAACCCTTTGACTAAGGCGGAAGAGACCATTAGCTGAGAGCCCGGATCAGGCGCCTCGGAAGGTGAAATGAAGGGATATCGGTATCCATTATGCCAAAGGTCGGTATTCGAGATGTTGCCAAACTGGCGGGAGTTTCCACCGGAACCGTTTCAAGGGTTTTGAATGATCACCCTTCCGTGACGGATGAATTGAGGACGCGGGTCAGAAGCATCATCGAACAGCTCGGTTATATGCCCGACCCATCTGCCAGAAGCATGCGCAGCAAGGTCAGCCGCCTCATCGGCATCATCATTCCCGACCTGACCAATCCCTTCTTCTCGGAACTCGTCCAATCTGCAGAACAAGCCGCAGCGAAGCATGGCTATAACATCATCGTCATGACCTCTTTTGATCGTGCAGCCAAGGAGGCGGATCGGATCGGTCAGCTGACAAGCCGCAAGGTGGACGGCATCATCCTCGTTCCGAGCAACGATTTCCATGCGCTCAAGGTGCCGAAGGGGCTGCCCATCGTCATCGTCGACCGCCTCTTGCCGGGATATTCCGGCATCGCCGCCGATCATCGCAGTGGCGTTCGTCTCGGCGTCGAGCATCTCGTGAAGCTTGGCCATCATCGTATCGGCTTCATTTCAGGCCCGAAGAGCTCGGTGCCCGCCAACGATCGTCTCCAAGGCTATCTCGATGCGATGAAATCTGCGAACAACGGCAGCCAGAGTGCGGCACAGCTGATTGCCGAAGCGGCTTTCGATTATGAAAGCGGCCGATCTGCAGGAAACTATCTTCTTGCCCGCGCCCGCCACGAACGCCCGACCGCCGTATTCGCAAGTTCCGACCAGCAGGCGATCGGCTGCATGCGCGCGGCCCATGATCTGGGAATTCCGGTTCCGGCCGCCCTCTCCATCGTTGGCTTCGACGGTATTCCGCTTGCCAGTATGACAACACCGCGCCTGACCACGGTGAAACAGCCCATTCAGCAAATCGCAGCCGCAGCGGTCGCAGTTCTGTTGGGCAAACAGGATGCCCCGGATCTTGGAAAGCCACTCCTATTGCCTTGCGAACTCTCCAAAGGCGAAACGACCTGCGCTCCGCAGCCGGACTGAATACGCCATCAGCGAATGGGAATTGGCCCAGACGTTGAAGACGGAGAAATCGGAGGCGACATAGGCATAGGTCAGCACGCCGAAGGAAAAGGCGACCAGCAGGAACATGACGATCGCGCCGGCCGGCGCAATA
>Ga0209026_1000213_pt1 | contig 80756 bp, 64 predicted proteins | sample AraplaCL_Col_mCL_FD_184262 | JGI IMG/M metagenome (GOLD analysis project Ga0209026, IMG submission 184262) | Arabidopsis root microbial communities from the University of North Carolina, USA - plate scrape CL_Col_mCL (SPAdes) (version 2) | ecosystem: Host-associated > Plants > Roots >...
CGCTAAACTCTTCGGACTCTGATGCGGGGTGGAGCAGTCTGGCAGCTCGTCGGGCTCATAACCCGAAGGTCGCAGGTTCGAATCCTGCCCCCGCTACCAGATCTTTCTTGATGCAAGAAAGCCTCCTCGTGAGGCTTTTTTGTTGGGCGCTAGGATGCGCCGTGCCGAGCCGCCGCGAGTGGCTCCGGCAACGGAAGGAGCTGTAGGAGAGGGACATCGGCGAGATAAGGAAATGGGCCGTTGGAGCCCATTTTTTGTTTCTGCTGTTCTGAGAAAGCGATCCGGGAAGGCGAACCCATGGATATACAGGCACTGACGCAACGCTTCACCGAGGTATTGGCCGATCTGGGCCTGGAATGCCTTGGCGTGGAGTTCAACCCTTCGCAAGGGCAGAGTACCCTGCGTATTTATCTGGATCTGCTGGACAAGAGCGGGCCTGACGGCGAACGCCGCGAGGTCGGCATCGAGGATTGCGAAACCGCCAGTCGCGAGTTGTCCGCGCTGCTGGATGTCGAGGATCCCATTCCCGGCAATTACGTGCTGGAGGTTTCTTCGCCGGGCATCGATCGACCGCTGTTCACTGCCGCACAGTTTGCGAGAGTCAGCGGGCAGGAAGTGAAACTGCTGCTGAAGGCGCCGCTGGAAGGGCGTCGCCGCCTGCGCGGCAAGCTGGTTTCGGTGGAAGGCGAACATATAGTGTTGGAAGGCGAAGGCAAGACATTCGAATTCGAGCATGCGCTGGTGGAAAGTGCGCGTGTGGTGCCGGATTGGCAGGCGCTGGGTTATGCACCGCAGCCCAAGCGTGGTGGCAAGACGCCTGGCAAGAAATAATTAGTGCGGCCATTCATGGCCGCGTTCCGAGTTTTGTGTTCTGGAATGAACGTAACAATTTAACCATCGGTATCCGGACAGGATGCCTACGGAGTTGCTGCAATGAGCAAAGAACTTTTGCTGGTCGTCGACGCGGTCGCCAATGAAAAGGGCGTGCCGCTGGAAGTGATTTTCGAAGCGATGGAGGCCGCCCTGGCCTCGGCCGCCAAGAAGCGCTATCCGGACGAGGAGCCCGACATTCGCGTGTCGATCAACCAGAGCACCGGCGAGTACGAGACGTTCCGGCGCTGGGAAGTCATTGCCGACGATGGCGAGATGGAATCGCCGTCCTACCAGCTGCGCCTGATGGATGCGCTGGATGAGCGCGCCGACGCCAAAGTGGGCGAGTACATCGAGCAGCAGGTCGAGAACGCCGAATTCGGCCGCATCGCCGCGCAGGCCGCCAAGCAGGTGATCGTGCAGCGCGTACGCGAAGCCGAGCGCCAGCAGGTGGTGGATGCGTTCGCCGACCGCGTGGGCGAGCTGGTCACCGGTATCGTCAAGCGCGTCGAGCGCGGCAACATCTATCTCGACCTGGGCAGCAATGCCGAGGCGTTCATTCCGCGTGACAAGACGATTCCGCGCGAATCGGCCCGCGTCGGTGACCGTGTGCGCGGCTACCTGTACGAAGTGCGTTCGGAAGCGCGTGGACCGCAGCTGTTCGTGTCGCGCGCGGCCCCGGAATTCATGATCGAACTGTTCAAGCTCGAAGTGCCGGAAGTCGGCCAGGGCCTGGTCGAGATCAAGGGTTGCGCACGCGATCCGGGCGATCGCGCCAAGATCGCCGTACTGGCCCACGACAGCCGCACCGATCCGATCGGCGCCTGCATCGGCATGCGCGGTTCGCGTGTGCAGGCTGTCTCCAACGACCTCAACGGCGAGCGCGTCGACATCATCCTGTGGCACGAGAACCAGGCGCAGTTCGTCATCAACGCGATGGCGCCGGCCGAAGTGCAGTCGATCATCATGGACGAGGAAAAGCACTCGATGGACATCGCGGTGGCCGAGGACAAGCTGTCCCAGGCCATCGGTCGCGGCGGCCAGAATGTCCGTCTGGCCAGCAAGCTGACCGGCTGGCAGCTCAACGTGATGACGCAGGATCAGGTTACCGCCAAGAGCGAGTCCGAGCAGGAGGCCGCGCGCCAGCTGTTCATGGACAAGCTCGAAGTGGACCAGGAAATCGCCGTCATCCTCGTGCAGGAAGGCTTCTCCAGCGTCGAGGAAATCGCTTATGTGCCCAGCGCCGAGCTGCTGGCGGTGGAAGGCTTCGACGAGGACATCGTCGAGGAACTGCGTGCCCGCGCCCGCGACGCGCTGCTGACCGAGGCACTGGCGGTGGAAGAGGGCGTCGACGAACATCAGCCGTCCAGCGAACTGCTGGCGCTGGAGGGCATGGATGAAACGACGGCCTATGCACTGGCCGCTCGCGAAGTGAGCACGGTCGACGATCTGGCGGATCTGGCGGTGGATGACCTGATCGATATCGATGGCATGAACGAAGAACGCGCTGCAGCACTGATCATGGCGGCACGTGCGCCGATGATCGCGCGGCTGGAGAAAGGCGGCTAACCGCGGACGGCGGCACCCTGGATGGGTGTGCCGAGAAAGGCTTTGCGAAGCCTTTCACCAGGGATGGAGGTGGCGGCATGGATAATGTCGCACTGACGATAAGCGCGGGAACGGCGGAGCAAAGAACACGATGTCGGATGTCACGATCAAACAACTCGCCCAGGTGCTGGGCATGCCGGTCGACCGGTTGCTTACGCAACTGGGCGAGGCGGGCATGAAATTCTCCGATCAGGAGCAAGTCATCAGCAGCACCGAAAAGGTGAAGCTGCTTGGCTTTCTGCGTCGCACGCACGGCAAGACCGAAGCCGCCGCGGAGGTCGACGACAGCGCACCGCGCCAGATCACGCTCAAGCGGCGCACGGTCGGCGAACTGAAAGTCGCCACGCCGGGCGGCCGCGGCGCCGCAGGCTCAGCCAAGACGGTCAACGTCGAGGTTCGTGCCAAGCGCACCTACGTCAAGCGCAGCGTGATTGCCGAGGAAGCCAGCGTCGAGCCCGAGCGCGAGGATGCCGTGCGCAAGCTGCAGGAATCGCAGCAGCAGCGCGAGCAGGAGGAACAGGATCGCCTCAGCGCCGAGCATCGCCGTCAGGAGGAAGCGCGGCAACGCGCCCTTGACGAGCAGTCGCGGCAAGCTGAAAAGGCGCAGCGCCCGGTTGAGGCAGCCAGCGCACCCGAGCCGGACGTGGTCGACCGTGTCGAGGTCGAGACGGCGCCGGAAGCGGCAGTAGCCGAGGCCTCTTCGTCGGATGCTGGCGATGACGCTGCGGGATCCGTCCAGCGCATGGACCAGCGCGATCTGGGCATGATCCTGCCGCGCATCCATGAGCCGCGCAAGCGCGAAAAACTGGTCAAGCCCGTGCCGCCACCGGCGCCGGCGCCCGCTGCCCCTGTGCCACCGGCGGCTCGCGTAGCCGTGGCCGGTCCCGGCGGAGCGGCCGCACCGGCTGCAGCCGGCGACGCCAGCCGGAACAAGCCAAAACATGCGCGCGAGCGCAATGACAGTGCGGGTAATGGCAATGGTGCGGCTGGCAAGGAAGGCCGTGAAAGCGCCGGCAAGCGTTTTGCCGGCGGCCAGATGCATCTAAGCGAGGCCGACCGGGCTCGCCGCTCCTCCTCCAGCAACAAGCGTGGCAAGCCGGGTCGCAGCAGCGGCCGCGAGATGCTGTCGCGCGGCAACAATCCGCCGAGCGGTCCCCATGGCTTCTCGCGTCCCACCGCGCCGGTGGTGCGCGAGGTGGTCGTCGGCGAAACCAATATCGTCGCCGAGCTGGCGCAGAAGATGGCGGTCAAGGGCTCCGAGGTGGTCAAGGCGCTGTTCAAGATGGGCGTGATGGCCACCATCAACCAGACCGTCGATCACGATACCGCGGTACTGGTGGTCGAGGAGCTCGGTCATACGCCGGTTGCCGACAACCAGAACAATGCCGAGGAGACGCTGGCGGCACATACCCAGAACGTCGAACTGGAAGGCGAGAAGATTACCCGCCCGCCGGTGGTGACGATCATGGGCCATGTCGATCACGGCAAGACCTCGCTGCTCGACTACATCCGCCGCACCAAAGTGGCTTCCGGCGAAGCCGGCGGCATCACCCAGCACATCGGCGCATATCACGTGGAAACATCCAAGGGCGTGATCACGTTCCTGGATACTCCCGGGCATGCGGCGTTCACCTCGATGCGTGCCCGTGGCGCGCAGTCGACCGATATCGTGATCCTGGTGGTGGCGGCCGACGACGGCGTGATGCCGCAGACGGTGGAAGCGGTGAAGCATGCGCGTGCCGCCAAGGTGCCGCTGATCGTCGCGGTCAACAAGATGGACAAGGACGGCGCCAATCCGGACAACGTCAAGCAGGGTCTGGTGCAGTACGAAGTCGTGCCGGAAGACTGGGGCGGCGACGTCCAGTTCATTCCGGTATCGGCCAAGACCGGCGCGGGCGTCGAGGATCTGCTCGATGCGATCTCGGTGCAGGCTGAAGTGATGGAGCTGAAAGCCGTGGCCGATGGCCGCGCCTCCGGCGTGGTGATCGAATCCAGTCTGGATCGTGGCCGTGGCCCGGTGGCGACGGTGCTGGTGCAGCAAGGTACGTTGCGCAAGGGCGATTTCATCGTCTGCGGCATCGAATACGGCCGCATGCGCGCGCTGATCGACGAAACCGGCAAGCAGGTTCTGGAAGCCGGTCCGTCGATTCCGGTACAGGTGCTCGGTCTGTCCGGCGTGCCGGAAACCGGTGACGATTTCGTCTGCGTCGAGGACGAACGGCTGGCCCGCGAAGTCGCGCAGGAGCGAGAGCTCAAGCGTCGCGAAACGCGCATGGTCAGCAAGAGCAACCGGCTCGAGGACATCATCGCCAAGATGGGTCAGGGCGTGGAGCAGCAGACCCTCAACATCCTGGTCAAGGGCGACGTGCAGGGTTCGGTCGAGGCACTGCGCGAATCGCTGACCCAGATCGGCAACGAGCGGGTCAGGGTCAACGTGGTCTCGTCCGGCGTCGGCGGCATCAACGAATCCGATGCCACCTTGGCGGCGGCTTCGAAGGCGCTGATCATCGGCTTCAACGTGCGCGCCGATGCGTCGGCCCGCAAGGTGATCGAGACTGCCGGCCTGGATGTGCGCTACTTCTCGATCATCTATGACGTGATCGATCAGGTGACCCAGGCGGCCACCGGCCTGCTCGGCATGGAAGTGCGCGAGGACATCATCGGCACCGCCGAGGTCCGCGACGTATTCCGCAGCTCCAAGTTCGGCGCCGTGGCCGGTTGCATGGTCACCGAAGGTTCGGTCAAGCGCAGCAAGCCGATCCGCGTGCTGCGCGACAACGTGGTGATCTTCGAAGGCGAGCTGGAATCGCTGCGTCGCTTCAAGGAGCTGGTCGACGAAGTGCGCAACGGCATGGAGTGCGGTATCGCGGTCAAGCAGTACAACGACGTGAAGCCGGGCGACCAGATCGAGTGCTTCGAACGCACGGAAGTGGCGCGTACGCTTTAAGGCAGAAATGAGTGGAGAGGAGTGAGAAATGAGTGGGGCGCGGTCGCACTCTCTCGTCTCTTCTTCCTCCCCACTCATTACTCGCCTTGTCTCTCGCTCAAAAGCAGAAACGAGAATGTGGGGGTGAGGAATGAGCGTGGCGCCACCGCTCTTTCTCGTTTCTCACTCCTCTCCACTCACTACTCAGGTTGTCCCTATGCCATCTCGTGATTTCAAACGTACCGACCGCATCGGTGCCGAGCTGCGCCGCGAGCTTGGCTTGCTGGTGCATGCGGCCGTGCGTGATCACGGGCTGCCGTCGGTCAGCGTGTCGGACGTGGAAATCACCCGCGATCTGGACTGGGCCACCGTTTGGGTGACCGCGATGCTGCCCGAGCAGGGACTGCCGGCAGTGAAGGCGCTCAACGCGATGGGCCACGAGATCCGCCATTCGCTGGCACACAGCGGCATGCGCATGCGTCGGGTGCCGGAGCTGAAGTTCAAATATGACGACTCGGTCGACAAGGGCGAGCGTATCGAAACGCTGCTGCGCGGACAGGCGCGCGATCTGGCGCCGCTCAAGGACGACGAATCGACCGGCGACAAGCAGGATTGAACCGGATCGTTGGGCTGTGAGCCGATGAATCGTCCGCCGCGTATCAAGCACCGTGATCTGCATGGCATCGTCCTGCTCGACAAACCGCTGGGCCTGAGCTCCAACCAGGCGCTGCAATCCGTGCGTCGATTGCTGCGTGCGGCCAAGGGCGGTCATACCGGTGCGCTCGATCCGCTGGCCACCGGGTTGTTGCCATTGTGTTTCGGCGAAGCGACCAAGCTGGCCGGCAGTCTGCTCGGCGCGCGCAAGGCGTATGTAGCTGAATGCCGGCTCGGCATCACCACCGATACGGCCGACCGCGAAGGCGAGATCGTGCGGCAGCGCCCGCTACCGGCGCTCGACGAAGCCGCCATCGAGTCAGCGTTGGCCAAATTGCGCGGACACATTCTGCAGGTGCCACCGATGTATTCGGCACTGAAGCAGGATGGCGAGCGGCTGTATGCCAAGGCGCGTCGTGGCGAAAGCATCGAGGTGCCGCCGCGCGAGGTCGAGATCCACCGGCTGGAGCTGCTGGGGCGTACGGACGACACGCTGACCTTGCTGGTGGAATGCGGCTCGGGCACGTATGTGCGCTCGCTGGCGGTCGATCTGGGCGAGGATCTGGGCTGCGGCGCGCACCTGACCGCGCTGCGCCGGCTATGGGTGGAACCGTTCCGCGAACCGCGCATGGCGACGCTGGAGCAGCTGCAGGCGGCGGCGGAGCAGGGCGACGAAGCCTTGCTGGCCTGGTTGTTGCCGGTATCGGCCGGATTGTCCGATTTGCCGGTGCTGCAACTCGATGAGCTGCAAAGCATGGCGATTGCGCGCGGCCAGCAGATCGAACTCCCGCAGGCCCCGTCCACCGGCCGCTGCGCCGCTTTTGCCAAAGATGGCGCGCTACTGGCGCTGCTGGAGCTGGACGACAGCGGCCGTGCGCGCATCCTGCGGGGCTTCAACCTGCCGCCAGACTGAAGAAAATGTGCTCGATAACCGCTTCGCACTTGTTGTAACACCACTCCCATCAGTAGAATAGACAAGTTATTTCAACGCTTTCATTCATCTAGGCGAAGCTTGCGCTTGCGTCATCGCGATGACGCAAGCGCAAGCTTCGCATCGCCTTTCAAGGAAACGTATACCCATGTCTCTTACCGCAGAACAGACCGGCAAGATCATTGCTGATTTCGGCCGCGTGCCGAACGACACCGGATCGACCGAAGTCCAGGTGGCACTCCTGTCCGCCCGCATCGACCACCTCACCGGCCACTTCAAGGAACACAAGCAGGATCACCATTCCCGCCGCGGCCTGCTGAAGCTGGTCAACCAGCGCAAGCGCTTGCTCAGCTATCTGAAGGATCGCGATCTTGCGCGCTACCAGACCCTGATCGAACGCCTCGGCCTGCGCCGTTAATTCACCGGACGAGGAGTAGAACAAAGTGGCAAAAGTAACCAAGTCATTCCAGTACGGTAGTCACGAAGTCACGCTGGAGACGGGCGAAATTGCCCGCCAGGCGTCGGGCGCGGTCATGGCCAGCATGGGCGGCACGGTGGTGCTGGTCACCGCGGTAGCCGCGACCAAGCAGAAGGAAGGGCAGGATTTCTTCCCGCTCACCGTCGACTACGTCGAAAAGTTCTACTCCGCCGGCCGCATCCCGGGCGGCTTCTTCAAGCGCGAAGGCCGTCCGACCGAAAAGGAGACGCTGACCTCGCGTCTGATCGATCGTCCGGTGCGTCCGCTGTTCCCGGAAGACTTCAAGAACGAAGTGCAGGTCATCGCGCAGGTCGTCTCGCTCAACCCCGAGGTTGACGGCGACATCGTCGCGCTGCTCGGCGCGTCCGCCGCGCTGTCGCTGGCCGGTATTCCGTTCAAGGGTCCGATCGGCGCCGCCCGCGTCGGCTACGCCAACGGTCAGTACCTGCTGAATCCGACGACTACCGAGCTGAAGACCTCGGCGCTGGATCTGGTCGTTGCTGGCACCGCCGGTGCGGTGCTGATGGTGGAATCCGAAGCCCAGCTGCTGTCCGAGGATGTGATGCTCGGCGCGGTGATGTTCGGTCATCAGCAGATGCAGACCGCGATCCGTGCGATCGCCGAACTGGCTGCCGAAGCCGCCAAGCCGTCATGGGACTGGCAGGCGCCGGCCCGCAACGAGTCGCTGGTCGCCGCCATCAAGGGCGCGGTCGGCAGCAAGCTGGAAGAAGCGTTCCAGGTGCGCGACAAGCTGCAGCGCCGCGACGCGATTTCCGCGATCAAGGCTGACGTGCTGGGTGAGCTGAAAGCGCAGGCCGAAGCGAACGGCTGGGTGTCGGCCGAGCTGGCCAAGGAATTCGGCGAGCTCGAATACCACACCATGCGCGACAGCGTGCTGAAGACCAAAGTGCGTATCGACGGGCGTCAGCTCGACGACGTGCGCGCGATCACCGCCCGTGTCGGCGTACTGCCGCGCACCCACGGTTCGGCGCTGTTCACCCGCGGCGAGACGCAGGCACTGGTCGTCGTCACGCTGGGCACCACGCGTGATGCGCAGATCATCGATGCGCCGAGCGGCGAGTCGAAGGATCCGTTCCTGTTCCATTACAACTTCCCGCCGTTCTCGGTGGGCGAGGCTGGCCGCTTCGGTGCGCCGAAGCGTCGCGAAATCGGCCACGGCCGTCTCGCCAAGCGCGGCGTGCAGGCGGTCAAGCCCACGATCGAGGAGTTCCCGTACGTTGTGCGCGTGGTCTCGGAAATCACCGAGTCCAACGGTTCCTCGTCGATGGCTTCGGTCTGCGGTTCCTCGCTGGCGATGATGGATGCCGGCGTGCCGCTGAAGGCGCCGGTGGCCGGTATCGCGATGGGCCTGGTCAAGGAAGGCGGCGACTTCGTCGTGCTCTCCGACATCCTGGGCGACGAAGATCACCTCGGCGACATGGACTTCAAGGTGGCCGGCAGCGCCGAGGGCATCTCCGCACTGCAGATGGACATCAAGATCGACGGCATCACCGAAGAGATCATGAAGGTGGCGCTGGAGCAGGCCAAGCGCGGTCGCCTGCACATCCTCGGCGAAATGGCCAAGGCGCTCACCACGGCCCGCTCGGAAATGAGCGAGTACGCCCCGCGCCTGATCACCATCAAGATCCACCCGGACAAGATCCGCGAAGTGATCGGCAAGGGTGGCGCGACCATCCGTTCGATCACCGAGGAGACCGGCACCACGATCGACATCAGCGACGACGGCACTATCATCGTCGGCTCGGTCAATCGCGAGGCGGGCGAAGCGGCCAGGAAGCGCATCGAACAGATCGTTTCCGACGTCGAGCCGGGCCGCATCTACGAGGGCAAGGTCGCCAAGCTGATGGACTTCGGTGCGTTCGTCACGATCATGCCGGGCAAGGATGGTCTGGTGCACGTGTCGCAGATCTCCGACGAGCGTGTCGAGAAAGTTTCCGACAAGCTCAAGGAAGGCGACATCGTCAAGGTCAAGGTGCTGGAAGTCGACAAGCAGGGCCGCATCCGCCTGTCGATGAAAGCCGTGACGGAAGACGAGCGCGCCAGCGGCGCCACCGCCTGAGTTTTTCGGTAGAAAGCGATCAGTAAAGCGATCTCACAAGGCCCGGCTCACGCCGGGCCTTGTGCGTTCTGGCGCCGATGATTTTGTGCAACACGTTTTTGCTAGGATGCTAGGAACCATGCATGAGGACGCACCGATGGCCGACCCGGCGAACGATTTCATCAGGGACTATCAAACCCTGGCGCAGCAGTCCTGGGACGCCTGGACGCGCCAGCTGCAACAGCAGCAGCCCCAGCCCACGGTCAATCCGTTTTTCACGCCGCCGCCAGCACCGGCTTCCGGTAACGACACGCTGGAACGTACGCTGGCCGGCCTGAAGGGCTATTTCGACTGGATGCAGGGTGCCGCCGCCAGCGGTGCCGCAGCTCAGCCGGTCGATTGGCGTCAGCAATTGCAGCAGCTGTTCGGCGGAGCGAGCCAGCCGTTTGCGCAGGCGTTCGGTGGCATCGACAGTGCCGGTGCGGAAGGTTTTTCCAGGCAATGGCAGTCGTGGCTGCAGGCCGCGCAGCACAGCGGCTTCGGTGATCTGCCGGGTGCGCAGGCACCGATCCCGGCGTTCGGATTGAACCGCGAGCAGCAGATGCAGCAGCAGGCCATGAGCGCCGCAGTGCTGGCTTCGTTGCAAGCGTCCGCGCGCTACCAGGCGCTGATTCAGCGCGCCAGCCAGCAGGGCATGCAACGCCTGCAGGATAAGTTGGCCGAGCATGCCGAACCGGGTCGCCAGATCGATTCGCTGAAGGCGTTGTACGACTTGTGGGTGGATTCGGCCGAAGAGGCTTATGCCGAAGTCGCGATGTCGGACGAATTCCGCGAAGCCTATGGCGAGATGGTCAACACGCAGATGCGCGTGCGGCAGATGCAGCAACAGCAGACCGAGCAGATGTGCCAGCAGCTCGGCGTGCCGACGCGCACCGAGGTGTCCAGTCTTGGCGAACGGTTGCAGGCTCTGCGCCGTGAGTTCCGCGCCAGCCAGACGCCGGCGTCCGCGGATCACGCCGATGAGATCACGGCGCTGCGCCGCGATCTGGCCGCGCTGAAACGTCAGGTTGCCGATCGCGCAACAGCGGCGCCTGTTGCGGAGAAGGCCACGCCGGCCAGACCGTCGCCTTCGGCGGCAATTAAGTCCATTTCGAAGGCCCCTGCAAAGGCGGCGCGTACGGCGGCAGCCGGCAAGGCCAAGCCAGGCGCCGCATCAAAATCCCGCATCAGTTCGCGCAAGCGCAAGTAAGGAGACGTCGCCATGTACACGCCATTGCGCATCGACCCGACCAAGGCCCTGGGCGATATCGCCACGTTCCAGCGCAAGCTCGCCGCCGGCATGGGTCATCTGCGCGGCATGCGCGAGCCCGAGTACGCGAACACGCCGCGTGAGCTCGTCTACAGCGAAGACAAGCTGAAGGTGTGGCATTTCACCGGCCACGGCAAGACGACGGCGAAAACACCGCTGCTGATCGTGTACGCGCTGGTCAATACGGTGTGGATGACTGACCTGCAAGCCGACCGCTCGATGGTGCGCAATCTGCTGGAGCAGGGAGAGGACGTCTACCTGATCGACTGGGGTTATCCCGACGGCGCCGATCGCTGGTTGACCCTGGACGATTACATCAACGGTTATCTCGATCGCTGCGTCGACGCGGTGCGTCAACGCCACGATCTCGATGCGATCAATCTGCTGGGCATCTGCCAGGGTGGCGCGTTCTCGCTGTGCTACACCGCGCTGCACCCGGACAAGGTGAAGAATCTGATCACCATGGTTACGCCGGTGGATTTCCACACGCCGGACAACATGCTGTCGCACTGGTGCCGCAGCATGGACGTGGATTTGTTCGTCGACACCATGGGCAATATCCCCGCTGGGCTGATGAACTACGTCTACCTTACACTGAAGCCGGTGCGGCTGAATCAGCAGAAATACATCGGCATGGTCGACATTCTCGACAACCCGACCGAGCTGGAGAACTTCCTGCGCATGGAGCGCTGGATCTTCGATTCGCCGGATCAGGCCGGCGAGGCGTTCCGCCAGTTCATCAAGGATTTCTACCAAGGCAACAAGCTGGTCAAGGGCACGCTCGAGATCGGCGGCAAGCCGGTGGATCTCGGCATGGTGACGCAGCCCGTGCTGAACATCTTCGCCGAGCAGGATCATCTGGTGCCGCCGGATGCGTCGCGCGCGCTGGGCAAGCACGTCGGCACCACCGATTACACCCAACTGGCGTTCAAGGGTGGCCATATCGGCATCTACGTGTCCGGCCGCGCGCAGCGCGAGGTGCCCCCGGCTATCCATCAATGGCTGAGTGCGCGAAACTGACGCCTTCCCCGCAGAGGCAGAGGTCGTCGATATGGAGAAGCGTTTATACCGCTCGCGCAATGACAGAAAACTCGCCGGTATCTGCGGAGGGATTGCCGAATATTATGGCTGGGACCCGACCCTGGTGCGGGTTGCCTGGATCGTGCTGACCCTGCTGGGTGGATCGGGCATTCTCATCTACCTGATCCTGTGGCTGGTGATGCCCGAGTCGCCGTAAGCACCCCATGGTGGTTCCAGCCCTGATCAGGCGGCATCCAGCAAGTGACATCCGTTCGACCGAGTAGCAAACAAGCCCATGAATTACGACCGTTACGACCGCATCCGTGCCGTGCAATGGCAGGGCGAACACCTGCGGCTGCTCGATCAGCGCCTGCTGCCGGGCGAGGAACGCTGGATCGACTGTGCCGACGCCAGCCACGTCACGCAGGCGATCAAGGATCTGGCCGTGCGCGGTGCGCCGGCGATCGGCATTGCCGCCGCGTGGGGTGTGGCGCTGGCCGCGAAACAAGGCGAGCCACTCGACGAAGTGCTGGCCACATTGCGTGCTGCACGGCCCACTGCAGTCAATTTGATGTGGGCGCTGGACCGGATGAAAAAACGCATCGCCGCTGGTGCCGATGCCGAAGCCCTGGTGCGCGAGGCGCAGGCGATCCAGGACGAAGATCTGGCTGCGAACCGGCATATGGGCGAGCTCGGGGCTTCGCTGATTACTCCCGGCTCGGGTGTGCTGACCCATTGCAACACCGGTTCGCTGGCCACCGCCGGTTACGGTACGGCGCTGGGCGTGATACGCGCGGGTGTGGCCGCGGGACGGATCGATCGGGTCTACGCCGGCGAAACCCGGCCATGGCAGCAAGGTGCGCGACTGACCATGTGGGAGCTGGTGCGCGATGGCATTCCGGCGCAGCTGATTGCCGACTCCGCCGCTGCGCACCTGATGAAATCCGGTGCCGTGCAATGGGTGATCGTGGGGGCTGACCGGATCGCCGCGAATGGCGATACCGCAAACAAGATCGGTACCTACCAGTTGGCGATCGCCGCGAAATACCACGGCGTGAAATTCATGGTGGTGGCGCCTTCCTCGACGGTGGACATGGCCACCGGTACCGGTGAGGAAATCGAGATCGAACTGCGCGATCCGGCCGAGCTGCTCAGCACGGCCGGGAAACGCACCGTGGTCGAGGGCGCGCAGGCGTGGAATCCGGTGTTCGACGTGGCGCCGGCGGAACTGATCGATGCCATCGTGACCGAGCGCGGCGTGATCGAGCGGCCGAACAGCCTCGCAATGCAGGCGATGTTCGGGTGGTGAAGGTGTCGCATCGAGACCGATGACGGCGTCTGCGCACACGTTCGCCTTCGCACTTTTCAGACCTGCATTGGCGGCCGGTACAGGCCGTCCCCGCAGGTTCGGCGGCCGCCTCGCTGGTCAATTTTTAGGCAGTCCGCGGATCGCTTTTCAGGCGATCTAAAACAATGTCATAAACTATTGATTAATAACAAGTAAAACCTGTCGTTTTGATGACGTTCGTGCTACACTCCACAGGTTGATTTCGGGTCGCTTGCGCATGCGCTGGAGGCGCGGCGCCAGCGTCCTTTTTTCGTTATCAAGGAAGCCGATTCATGGCAGAACTCGCCAAAGAAATCATTCGCGTCAACATCGAAGACGAGATGCGCCAGAGCTACCTCGATTACGCCATGAGCGTGATTGTGGGACGCGCCCTCCCGGATGTCCGCGACGGTCTGAAACCGGTGCATCGTCGTGTGTTGTTTGCGATGAATGAACTGGGCAATGTCTGGAACAAACCGTACAAGAAGTCGGCCCGCGTGGTCGGTGACGTGATCGGTAAGTACCATCCGCATGGCGATCAGTCGGTATACGACGCGATCGTTCGCATGGCGCAGCCGTTTTCGCTGCGCTATCTGCTGGTCGATGGCCAGGGCAACTTCGGCTCGGTCGATGGCGACAACGCCGCCGCGATGCGTTACACCGAAGTGCGCATGTCGCGGCTCACGCATGAGCTGCTGGCCGACATCGACAAGGAAACCGTCGACTTCGGCCCGAACTACGATGAGAGCGAACACGAGCCGCTGGTGTTGCCGGCACGCGTGCCGAACCTGCTGGTCAACGGCTCGGCCGGTATCGCCGTCGGCATGGCCACCAACATTCCGCCGCACAATCTCAATGAGGTGATTGCGGCGACGATGGCCTTGATCGACGATCCGTCGCTAGGCATCGACGATCTGATGCAGCACATCCCTGGGCCGGATTTCCCGACCTACGGCATCATCAATGGATCCTCCGGCATCATCGAGGCGTATCGCACGGGTCGCGGCCGCATCCTGGTCCGCGCAAGGGCGGAGATCGAGACCGAGGCGAATGGCCGCGAGACGATCATCATCCACGAGCTGCCGTACCAGGTGAACAAGGCGCGGCTGATCGAGAAGATCGCCGAGCTGGTCAAGGAAAAGAAGCTCGAAGGCATCAGCGAGCTGCGCGACGAGTCCGACAAGGACGGCATGCGCGTCGTCATCGAGATCCGCAAGGATGCGATGGGCGACGTGGTGCTGAACAACCTGTTCCAGCAGACCCAGCTGCAGGTGACGTTCGGCATCAACATGGTGGCGCTGCTCGATGGACAGCCCAAACTGCTGAACCTCAAGGACATCCTCGAAGCGTTCATCCGCCATCGTCGCGAAGTGGTCACTCGCCGCACGATCTTCGAACTGCGCAAGGCGCGCGCACGTGCGCACATCCTCGAAGGCCTGACCGTCGCACTGGCCAACATCGACGAGATGATCGAACTGATCAAGACCTCGTCGTCGCCGGCCGAAGCGCGCGAGCGCATCGTCGCCCGGCGCTGGGAAGCCGGCATGGTGCGCGCGCTGCTCTCGGCCACCGGCGCGCACGCGTCGCGTCCGGAAGAGATGGATCCGCGCGATGGCCTGAAGGAGGATGGCTACCAGTTGTCCGAGGCACAGGCGCTGGAAATCCTGGCGATGCGTCTGCACCGCCTGACCGGGCTGGAGCAGGAAAAGCTTTCCGACGAATACAAGCAGATCCTGGAAACCATCCGCGGCCTGATCGAGATCCTGGAAAACCCCGAGCGCCTGCTCGAGGTGATTCGCGGCGAACTGGAAGCGGTCAAGGCCGAATTCGGCGATGCCCGCCGCACCGAGATCCAGCATTCGCAGGAAGACCTCAACGTCCTCGACTTGATCGCGCCGGAAGACGTGGTGGTTACGCTGTCGCATACCGGTTACATCAAGCGCCAGCCGGCCAGCCTCTATCGCGCGCAGAAGCGTGGCGGCAAGGGCCGTTCGGCGTCGGCATTGAAGGAAGAGGACGTCGTCGAGCAGTTGTGGGTGGTCAACACGCACGACACCTTGCTGACCTTCACCAGCACCGGCCGCGTCTACTGGCTCAAGGTCTATCAGATGCCGGAGGCGGGTCCGGGTGCCCGCGGCAAGCCGATCATCAACCTGCTGCCGCTGGGCGAGGGCGAAAAGGTGCAGGCGGTGTTGCCGGTACGCGAGTACACCGATGACCGCTTCGTGTTTTTCGCCACGAAGCAGGGCACGGTGAAGAAAACCCCGCTGACGGAATTCGCGTTCCAGCTGCAGAAGGGCAAGCTCGCGATCAAGCTCAACGAGGGCGATGCGCTGGTCAATGTCGAGCTCACCGACGGCAACAGCGACGTGCTGCTGTTCGCTTCCAACGGCAAGGTGAATCGTTTCGACGAGAACACCGTGCGCTCGATGGGCCGCACCGCTGCCGGCGTTCGCGGCATGCGGCTGGCCAAGGATGCCCAGGTGGTCTCGCTGATCGTGGCGGCCGAAGGCGACATCCTCACCGCGACGGAACGCGGCTACGGCAAGCGCACCCAGCTGGCCGAGTTCACCAAGAAGGGCCGCGGCACCCAGGGAGTGATCGGCATCCAGTGCTCCGAACGCAACGGCGCGCTGGTCGCCGCCGTGCAGGTCACCGAGGCGCACGAGCTGATGCTGATCTCCAACCAGGGCACGCTGGTGCGTACCCGCGTGGCGGAAGTCTCGCAGCTGGGCCGCAATACCCAGGGCGTCACCTTGATCCGCCTGCCGGCCGACGAGACACTGGTCAGCGTGATGCGGCTGGATGCGGAAGAGGACAATGGCGAGGAAGGCGTGGTCGTCGATGTCCAGGCGCCGACCGATGATGAAGGCTCAGCCGCGATCGAGCCGACAGCCACGGAAGAATGAGATTGATGTTGTTTTGAACGAAAAACCCCGGCGCTGCCGGGGTTTTTCGTTTCTGCCAGCTATGGTTCATGGCGAACTATATGGAATCCTTCTTCGCTTGAGGGTGGCACGAAGTACTGGGTGATCTCGTCGAACTCGGCATCGCTTGGTGCAAAAGGGTGAGAGTCTGAGACATTGCGGGCCCGCAGCCGACTTTTGCAGATCTCGTCGGGAACATCGAGGTAGTGCAATTCGTGGGAGACATCGGCACCTGCAATGATCTCTTTCATCCATTGACGGTTGCCGAGCGTATTTGCCGGAAAATCGAGCACCACGGAGAGGCCGGTCAGCAGCAGCGATTCGATGTGTGGGGCGAGTGTCTTGCGCAGTTGGCTCGAGCGGCGAACGTAGTCGGTAAGAGTATGGATTTCGTTGGTGTAGAGCTGCGACTCAGAACCGTTCTGGGATGATTGGCCAGTTGCCGGGTGAGCGTTGATTTTCCAGCAGCGATCTTTCCACAGACCAGGTGGAGAACCGGCCGCTGAAGGTTGTCGGAATTCATGAGGGCTCCTGTTGATTGGGTTGTCCGGGAGCCGGATACAAACAACCCGCCTCCAGGGCGGGTTGTTTTGGCGACTTCAGAACGCGCGCTAACCCACCATTTATCGTCTGGTGCGAATAATCAGCGAAAGAGGGCGCTGCGTGCAGTTCATGGCAAAACCATAAGTGACCGAACCTCTTGCGTCAATCCCAGAAAATGGAACTGATGTTGCCAACGGTCGATGAGTTGCCACGCAGCTTGCGACCGACATGCGGTCGCAATGATCTCAATGTCCGATCACGGCCAGCATCGCCTCCGCGCTGGAAACGCGCAGCTCACCAGGTGCCTCCACCTGCAGCAGGCGCACCACGCCGTCTTCGGCGTACAGCGCGAAGCGGCGCGTACGCAGGCCCATGCCGAATGCGGTGCCGTCCAGCTCCAGTCCCAGCGCGAGGGTGAAGCTGGCGTTGCCGTCGGCCAGCAGCAACAGGCCCGGGGGAACGTGTTGCGAGGCGGCCCAGGCCTGCATCACGTAGGCGTCGTTGACCGACAGGCACATCACGCTGATGCCGCGCGCCTGGAACTCGGAAAAATGTTCGACGTAGCCGGGGAGATGCCGGTTCGAACAGGTCGGCGTGAATGCGCCGGGCACGCCGAACAGCACCGCCTTGCGGCCGGCAAACAGCGCGCCGGTCTGTGCGGGCTGGATGTCGCCGTCGATGATCTTGATGGAGATGTCGGGAAGGGTGTCGCCGGGCTGGAGGCTCATGCGGGACTCGCTCTTGAGAGGGGAAGGAATGGCAGCACGCCATGCTAAACCGTCCGCGGCGCTGCTGCCTTGAAACCGTTCCGGCAGCACCTATTTTTCGCAGCAGCCGGCAATGGTGCCGCGAGACAATCGAGGAGGCAGTGACATGAATCCGAGTCGTCAATCCATCTGGGGCCATGATCTGGGGCCATCCGAGGACTTCCGTCGGGCTCTGGGACGCTTTTTCAGCGCCGATGACAACGACCAATCCACCGTGGAGACCAGTCAATGGGCACCGCGGGTGGATATCCGGGAGGAAGCCAAGCGTTTCATGATCCTGGTCGATGTGCCGGGTGTCGACCCGGCCACGATCGAGGTGAGCATGGACAAGAGCATCCTCACCATCAAAGGCGAGCGCAAGGTCGACAGCGAGGAAAACGCGGGCAAGTTGACTCGGCAGGAGAGGGTTTACGGGACATTCCATCGCCGCTTCGCGTTGCCGGAAAGTGCCGATGCCGACAGCATCAGCGCGCACGGCAAGTACGGCGTGCTCGAGATCTCGATCCCGAAAAAGCCGGAAACTACTCCGCGGCGCATCACCATCAATACTGCCGGGTAACCGCAACGCTGTATCAAAGCCCCATCCGCCGTGGATAATGATTCACGGCGGATCGCGGCTTTGTGCTGTGCGATACCGGTGATCAGGAGTTTGCGTGGAATTCAAAGACTATTACGAGATCCTGGGTGTGAAGCCGGATGCCAGCGAAGCCGAGATCAAGGCGGCGTATCGCAAGCTGGCGCGCAAATACCACCCGGACAAGAACAAGGAAACCGGCGCCGAGGAGAAATTCAAAGCGGTCAACGAAGCGAACGAGGTGCTCAAGGACGCCGAGAAGCGGCGTTCCTACGACCAGCTGCGTGCCGGTGGCTATCGGCAGGGGGAGCAGTTTCGTCCGCCCCCGGGCTGGCAAGGGCAGAGCCAGGGCTTTGGCGACGTCGGCGACGGCGACTTCAGCGATTTCTTCGAAAGCCTGTTCGGCCGCGGCGCAGCCGGCGGTCATCGTGGCCAGCCGCGGCCGCGGCGTGGCCAGGACGTGCAGGCGTCTGTGCGGATCGACCTGCAGACCGCGTTCGACGGTGGCCGTACGCGCTTGGCCATGCATGATCCGGCCGGTGGCGAGCGTGTTCTGGAGGTGAAGATTCCCGCCGGCATCCAGCCCGGGCAGGTGATCCGCTTGTCCGGACAGGGCCAGAGCGGCATGGCCGGCGGGCCGAATGGCGACCTGCTGCTGGAAGTAGGCATCCACGACGACGCGCGCTTCCGCCTGGATGGCCGCAACGTCGTGCATGTGCTGCCGATCGCGCCGTGGGAAGCGGCGCTGGGCGCCAGCGTACCGGTGCCGACCCTGGCCGGTACGGTCGACCTGCGCATACCGGCCGGTTCGCAGTCGGGGCGCAAGCTGCGCCTGAAAGGACGGGGCATGCCGGGTACGCATCCGGGCGACCAGCTGGTGGAACTGTCGATCCGCACGCCGGTAGCCGACAATGACGAACAACGCGCGGCTTACGCGGCGCTGCACGAGCACTTCAAAGACTACAACCCGCGCCAGTAAGCGATGGGTTGCCAATGAAAAACGGCGCCTGTAGGCGCCGTTTTTTTTCATGAACCGGATGAATCGCCGGATGATCAGTGCGGCAGGAACTCGTTCAGCGCCTTGATCAGTTCCTCTTCCTTGATCGGCTTGGTCACATAGGCCTTGGCACCTTGGCGCATACCCCAGACCTTGTCGGTTTCCTGATCCTTGGTGGTCACCAGGATGATCGGGATATGCGCAGTGTCGGCATTCTTGCTGATCGTGCGCGTCGCCTGGAAGCCGTTGAGGTTGGGCATCACCACATCCATCAGGATCAAATCGGGCTTTTCCAGCTTGGCCACTTCGACGCCGGCGGCACCATCTTCGGCGGAAAGGGTCTCATGCCCGAGTTTTTCGACGATCCGTTTGATACCCAGCAACTGGGACGGGGAATCGTCGACGATCAGGATACGTGCCATATGGTGATATTCCCCAGCGGGTTTCGTTGATTCTAATGCTGTGGTGATGGTACCTCCAAGCGCGGTTTCGTCAAACCATGCTTTCGTCAAACCGTGTTGCCGATACGCACGAGCGTGCGACCCGAAGAGTCGCCCGCAAGCATACGCGCAAATATCCCGGGCAGTCCGTCGAGCGTGACTTCGCGCGTGGCGATGCGTTCGAGATGCCGCGGTTTCCAGTCGCTGGCCAGGTGCTGCCATACGCTGTCGCGGATGTCGCGGGCGGTGCCGGCCGAGGCGATGCCGAGCAAGCTGGCGCCGCGAATGATGAACGGCATCACCGTGCTGTCGAATGCGACGCCGCCGGCGTTGCCGCAGATCGCCACGTTGCCGTACGGGCTGATCAGCGGCAGCAGGCCGCTCAGCATGCTGCCGCCGACGTTGTCCAATGCGCCGCCGAAGCGCGCCGAATCCATCGGCTTGCCGCTGAAGACAAGCTGGTGACGATCGATGCATTCGCTGGCACCGAGCTCGCGCAGCAGGTCGAAATGATCCGTCTTGCCGCTGATCGCGTGCACTTCGTAGCCGGCGCGGCTGAAGATGTCGATCGCCAGTTGGCCAACCCCGCCGCTGGCGCCGGTCACTGCGATGGGACCGAGTGACGGCGTCTGCCGGTTGTCCTGCATGCGCAGCAGCGCCAATGCGGCAGTGAAGCCGGCGGTACCGAGAATCATGCTTTCGCGCAGGCTGAGCCCCGCCGGCAGCGGGATCGTCCAGCGCGCGTCTAGGCGCGCGTATTCGCTGTAGCCGCCATCGCGCGTTTCGGACAGGCCGCTGCCGGTGCACAGCACGGCGTCGCCTTCCTTGAACGCGGGATCGGTCGAAGCGATCACGTGCCCGGCCACGTCTATGCCACCGTTGAGCGGATACGTGCGCAGGATCCGGCCTTTGCCGGTGCCGGCCAGGGCGTCCTTGTAGTTGACCGATGAATACGCCGTCTTGACCAGTACCTCGCCGGGCGACAGCGCATCGGCGCTCATGGCTTCGATGCCGGCGCGGTAGCCGGCTTCATCGTTGTGGATGCGGAGCGCGCGGAACATGGTCATATCGGATCTCCGGTTTTCAGGCCTTGATGCTGGATGGGCCGATCACGCGGGATGCATGGCCGCCGTCGTAGCTGGCCATCCAGTCGAACAGCGCGTCCATCGAATCGCCAAACCAGACGCTGTCGCGCTGGCCGGGCCGCACGAAGCCTTCGCCCACCATGTGATCCATCATCGTGCGCAGGCCGCCGTAATAACCGCGTACATCGAGGAATGCACATGGATAGCGATGCAGGCCGAGTTGCGCCCAGGTCAGCATCTCGAACATTTCGTCCATCGTGCCGAAGCCACCAGGCAGGGCGACGAACGCATTGGACAGTTCATACATGCGTGTCTTGCGCTGATGCATGGTATCGACCACCTGCAACTCGCTGAGCCCCGGGTGCGCCACTTCGAGATCCACCAGCTGGCGCGGAATCACACCGATCGCCTTGCCACCAGCGGCCAGCACGGCATCGGCCACCGTACCCATCAGGCCGACCTTGCCGCCGCCGTAAACCAGGGCGATGCCGCGACGCGCCATTTCACCGCCGAATGCACGAGCTTGCGCGGCGTAGTCGGGATGTGTGCCGGGGCTGGAGCCGCAGTAGACGCAGAGCGAGGTGGGTTGTGGCATGAAGTGACCCGAGTCGGAGATTGGATAGGAGCCCGCACGCGGGCTCCTACAAACAAAAACAACGGCCCGCCCATGTCGCCACGAGCGGGCCGTCGTCGAGCGGAGGCGCTGGACCCCGGATCGACGCCCATCCATGGGCTGACCGGGATGAGCGGATCCTGCGCTCAGTTGCCCTTGTGGATCGCGCGCTTGTCGACCGCCAGCGCCGCTTCGTGCACGGCCTCGGACAGGGTCGGGTGCGCATGGACGATGCGCGCCAGATCTTCGGACGAGCCCTTGAACTCCATCGCGACGACGCATTCGGCGATCAGCTCGGAAACGCCCGGGCCGACCATGTGCACGCCGAGGATGCGATCGGTTTCGGCGTGGGCGAGCATCTTCACCTGGCCGATGGCTTCGTTCATCGCGACGGCGCGGCCGATCGCGGCGAACGGAAAGCTGCCGACCTTGTACGGGATGCCGGCGTCTTTCAATTCCTTCTCGGTCTTGCCGGCCCAGGCAATTTCCGGTTCGGTGTAGATCACCCACGGAATCGTGTCGTAATTGACGTGGCCGGCCTTGCCTGCGATCCACTCGGCCACCGCCATCCCTTCCTCGAAGCCTTTATGGGCGAGCATCGGGCCGCGCACAGCGTCGCCGACGGCCCACACACCGTCCACGCCGGTGTGGCAATGCTCGTCGACGATGATGCGGCCGCGTTCGTCCAGCTTCACGCCGGTGTCGTCGGCCAGCAGGCCGTCGGTATAGGCACGGCGGCCCACGGCCACCAGCAGTTTGTCGACCACCAGCGTCTGCTCGCCGTCCTTGTCGGAATAGGTGAGATGGACACCATCCTTCTTCACCTCGGCCTTGCTGAGCTTGGCGCCGAGCTTGATCTCCAGGCCTTGTTTCTTGAATTCGCGCTGGGCGACCTTGGCGATGTCCGCGTCGGCGGTGCCGAGGAAATCGGGCAGCGCTTCGAGGATCGTCACCTGGGCGCCGAGCCGGTTCCATACGCTGCCCAGTTCGAGGCCGATCACGCCGGCGCCGATCACGCCAAGGCGCTTGGGTACCGCGTTGATATCCAGCGCGCCGGCGTTGTCGATGATGTTCTTGCCGTCGAACTTGGCGAACGGCAGCTCGATCGGCACCGAACCGGAAGCCAGGATCACGTTGGTGGCGGAAATGGTCTGCTTCTTTCCGTCGTTGCCGGTGATCTCGACCTCATTTCCCTTGAGGAGTTTGCCCTTGCCGAAGAAGCTGACGATCTTGTTGGCCTTGAACAGCTGATCGACGCCACCGGTGAACTGCTTGACGATCTTGTCCTTGCGTCCGATGAAGGTCGCCATGTCGACCTTGGCGTTCTCCACGCTGATGCCGTGCGCGGGCAGATTGTGCGACAGGTTGAAAAACTGCTTGGACGAATCGAGCAGCGCCTTGGACGGGATGCAGCCCACGTTGAGACAGGTGCCGCCCAGCGCAGCCTTGCCATCTTTGCCGACGAAGGCGTCGACCACGGCACTCTTCAGGCCCAGTTGCGCGGCGCGAATGGCGGCGTGATAACCGGCCGGACCGCCGCCGATGACGATGACATCGAATTTGTCGCTCATGGCATTTCTCGCTTTGTCCCTCTTCCATCGGGAGAGGGTGGCCAAAGGCCGGGTGAGGGTATGGGCGGAGCGAGGCGTTGTAGTGTTACCGAACCCTCACCCCAACCCCTCTCCCAGTGGGAGAGGGGCTTCAGGCGTTTAGAGGCCCAGCAGCATGCGCTGCGGATTCTCCAGCTGGTTCTTGATGTCGACCAGGAACAGCACCGCGTCCTTGCCGTCGATGATGCGATGGTCATACGACAGCGCGATGTACATCATCGGCGCGGCGATGATCTGACCGTTCTCGACGATCGCGCGCTCCTTGATCGTGTGCATGCCGAGGATCGCGCTCTGCGGCGGATTGACGATCGGGGTGGACAGCAGCGAACCGAAGGTGCCGCCATTGGTGATGGTGAACGTGCCGCCTTGCAGGTCGTCCAGCGACAGCTTGTTGTCGCGTGCCTTCTTGGCGTAGTCGGCAATGCCTTTCTCGATGTCGGCGAAGCCCATGTCCTGCACGTCGCGCAGCACGGGAGTGACCAGGCCCTTGTCGGTAGACACCGCGATCGAGATGTCCTGATAGCCGTGATAGATCACGTCGTTGCCGTCGACCGACGCGTTGACGAACGGATAGCGCTTCAGCGCTTCGGCGGCTGCCTTGACGAAGAAGCTCATGAAGCCGAGCTTGATGCCGTGTTCCTTCTGGAACGCCTCGCCCAGCGTCTTGCGCATCTTCGTCACTTCGCTCAGGTTCACTTCGTTGAACGAGGTGAGCATGGCGATCGAGTTCTTCGACTGCATCAGGCGCTCGGCGATGCGCAAGCGCATGCGCGTCATCGGCACGCGCTCTTCCGGACGCGAGCCCGGGGTCGGCTTCGCGGCCGGCGACGGTGCAGCCGGGGCCGGCGCGGCGCTGCCACCCTTGCCGTAGTTGACCAGGTCTTCCTTGGTCACGCGGCCATCGCGGCCGGTGCCGGCGACCTTGGACGGGTCGATGTTTTCTTCGGTGGCCACGCGCAGGCCGGCCGGGGACAGGTCATCGGCGCCCTTGGCTGACGCTTTCGGTGCCGCGGCCGGTGCTGCAGCGGCCGTTTTCGGGGCTTCCGCCGTCGGCGTCGGGGCGGCGGCAACAGCGCCTTCCTCGATGATCGCGATGACTTGCTGGCTGTTCACCGTATCGCCGACCTGGTGCTTGATTTCCTTCAGCACGCCATCGACTGGCGAGGGGACTTCCAGCACCACCTTGTCGGTTTCGAGATCGACCAGGTTCTCGTCGCGCTTGACCGCGTCGCCCGCCTTCTTGTGCCAGCTGGCGATGGTGGCGTCGGAGACGGACTCGGGCAGAACGGGGACTTTGACTTCGATGGACATACGTGGCCCTTGAGTTTGTGCGCTCGTCCCTGAGCGCAAAGATCAAAAAGCGGCCATCCTGGCCGCACTATTCGAAAGAGCTTACTCTGCTGAGTGATCGGTGCCGACCGGCGCAACCAGTGCCTGCTCGACAAGCGCAGCCTGTTCGGCGATATGGGTGTTGAGATGGCCTGCGGCCGGTGCCGGCGAACGCGCGCGTCCGGCGTAGGAGAGGCTGTGCTTGCTGCCGATGCAAGCTTGCAGGTGGTGGCGGATCTGGAACCAGGCACCCTGGTTCATCGGTTCTTCCTGGCACCAGACCACTTCCTTCGCGGAAGGATACTTGTCCAGTTCGGCGCTGACCTCGGTGCGCGGGAACGGATACAGCTGCTCGACGCGTACGATGGCCACGTCGTTCAGCCCGCGCTTCTCGGCGTCTTCCAGCAAGTCGTAGTAGACCTTGCCCGAGCACAGCACGACGCGCTTGACCTTTTTCGCCGCCAGCTCGCGATGCTCGCCGATCACCAGCTGGAAGCTGCCGTTGGCCAGTTCGTCCAGCGATGACACCGCCAGCTTGTGGCGCAGCAGCGACTTCGGCGTCATCACGATCAGCGGCTTGCGCACCGGGCGCAGCATCTGCCGCCGTATCATGTGGAAATCCTGCGCCGGCGTGGTCGGCACACAGACCTGCATGTTGTCGAACGCGCACAGCTGCAGGAAGCGCTCGAGGCGCGCGGAGGAGTGCTCCGGACCCTGGCCTTCGTAACCGTGCGGCAGCAGCAGCACGAGACCGCACAAGCGGTTCCACTTCGCTTCGCCGGAGCTGATGAACTGGTCGATCACCACCTGGGCGCCGTTCGCGAAATCGCCGAACTGGCCTTCCCAGATATTGAGCGTGTCCGGATCGGTGGTGGAGTGGCCGTACTCGAAGGCCATCACCGCTTCTTCGCTGAGCAGCGAGTCGATCACTTCCACGTCGGCGCCGCCACGGATCGTGGCCAGCGGCATGTAGGTGCGACCATCCTTCTGGTCGTGCAGCACCGCATGGCGATGGAAGAACGTGCCGCGGCCGGAATCCTGGCCGACCAGGCGCATGTCGTGGCCGGCATCGATCAAGGTGGCGTAGGCGAGGTTCTCGGCGAAGCCCCAGTCGGCCGGCAGTTCGCCCGTCGCCATCTTGCGGCGGTCGTCGTAGATTTTCGCCACGCGCGCCTGCAGCGTGATGTCGGCGGGCAGGGTGAGGATCTTGCTGGAAAGCTCCTGGAGCTTCTGCTTGGGTACGCTGGTGTCGGTAGGCGTCGACAATTTGCCGCCGATGAACTTCGCCCAGTCGACATGACCGTCGCGGGCCGGCGAGTTGTCGAGCTCGGTCATCGGTGCACCGGCCTCAAGCCGGTCGCGGTAGGCCTCGAACTGCTTCTGCGCGTCACCCTCGGCCAGCACACCTTCCTTCACCAATTGCTGCTGGTACAGGTCGCGCGCGGTCGGGCGCTTGCGGATGACCTGGTACATCACCGGCTGGGTGGCGGACGGTTCGTCGGCCTCGTTGTGGCCGTGGCGGCGGTAGCAGACCAGGTCGATCACCACGTCGCGGCGAAACTGCTTGCGGAAATCGTAGGCGAGACGGGTCACCGCGATCACCGCTTCCGGGTCGTCGCCATTCACGTGCAGCACCGGCGCATTGACCATCTTGGCCAGGTCGGTGCAATACATGGTGGAACGTGCATCCTGCGGATTGGAGGTGGTGAAGCCGACCTGGTTGTTGATCACGATGTGCAGGCTGCCGCCGATCTTGAAGCCGCGGGCCTGCGACATGTTCAGCAGTTCCATGTTCACGCCCTGGCCGGCGAACGCGGCGTCGCCATGGATCAGCACGGCCATCGACTGCGTGTGCAAGGTGTCGCGGCGGCGGGTCTGGCGCGCGTGCACCGAGCCGGTCACCACCGGATTGACGATCTCCAGATGCGACGGGTTGAACGCCAATGCCACGTGCACGCCACCCTTGGGCGTCTTGACGTCGGCGGAGAAGCCCATGTGGTACTTCACGTCACCCGAATGGGCCGGGTCGTCCGGATGTTCGAACTTGCCCTCGAACTCATCGAACAAGGTCTTCGGCGGCTTGCCCAGGATGTTGACCAGCACGTTGAGGCGGCCGCGATGGGCCATGCCGATCACCAGCTCCTTGATGCCGTTGTCGCCAGCGGCGCGCACGACGTCATCGATCATCGGGATCATGCTGTCGCCGCCTTCCAGCGAAAAGCGCTTCTGACCCACGTACTTCGTGTGCAGATAGCGCTCGAGACCTTCAGCGGCGGTGAGGCCATCCAGCACGCGCTGCTTGCCGGCCTTGTCCAGTGCGCTCTTGCCGGCGGCCTGCTCGAGGCGGCTGTAGATCCAGTTGCGCTGCTCGTGATTGCTGATGTGCATGAATTCCGTGCCGATCGTGCTGGCATAGGTCTTCTGCAGGCGGCTCAGAAAGTCGCGCAGTTTCAGGCGCTGACCGCCGCCGGCGTAGTTGCCGCAATCGAATTCGGTATCCAGGTCGGCATCGGAGAGGCCGTGGAAGGCAAGGCCCAGATCCGGCGCCGGCATTTTCTCGGTGAGGCCGAGCGGATCGAGGTCGGCGGCGAGATGGCCGCGCGAGCGATAAGCGGTCAGCAGGCGCAGCACGCCCGCTTGCTTGCGCGCGTGCTCGTCGCTGACCGGCGCGGCAGCTGCGCCATTGCCCGCATGACGCTGCTTCTGCGCTGCCTCGATACGTGCAATGGCCGCGGTATGGGAGACGTCTCCCGACTCGCGGCCCTTGAAGGTTTCAAAATACTTGTTCCACTCGGCGGGTACCGACGAGGCGTCGGCCAGCCAGGCGTCATAAAGCGATTCAACGTAATCGGCGTTGCCGCCAGCGAGTTGGGAAGATTCGAAGAACTCGCGGATCAGGTTTGTACTCACGTCACCACCGGCAGGGAAGGGATGCTTGCAGCCATCCGTGTGACCTTGAAGTCGCGGTTTTCCGTCGGTATTCAAGTCCGACAGACCCTTCAAGCGGATGACTGGAGAGAATCCGGACAATTATAGCCTTTGCTTGCTGCGACGCGACAACCCGTGAGGCGTCGGAAACGGGCTGCAGGCATGGATTCGTGATGATCACCTGGCGATTTTTTCGCTGCGGCCAGCAGTTTCATGTGGTTGCCGAGGCCGCTGGCGACCGGCCGGGGAAACTCCGGGCCAGCTTGTGTTCAGCCGGATCCGACACCGGCATGCCGGCTAGATACCCAGCGTCTGCAGGATGCTGGCGCGTTCGGCGCGTTCCCACACTTCATCGAAATGCTGCTGCAGCGGGGCGTGGCTCGCCCGATCGCGAAGAGCGGCGCGGCCTTGCGGGCGATCCGCCTCGGGCAGGAACAGATAACCGCCGGTGTCGTTGAACAGGTAGGCCGAGACGTAGGCCAGGTCGGCTTCTTCCAGCGGCATGCGGATCTGGATGGCGCTGGACAGGCGCTGCGCCAGCGCGACCAGGCGATGATCATTGCGCAAGGCCGCGGCGGGGTCGTGCAGCAGGATGCGGATCTGCGCGCCGCGGCCGGAGATCGCGATACGCCGCAACTCGGCCAGTTCTTCCGCGCTGGCGTAACTGTCGTTGCCGAGCAGCGGCATGTAGATGGACAGCCGATGGCGTGTCTCGCCCAGCAGCTGCAATCGCGCCGTGGCGGTTTCGCTACGCGAGCCGGCAGGCAGCGCACCGATGTCGCGCAGCGACGGTTCTTCATCGGCAGCCGTAGTCAAGCTCAGGCGCATGGACCGATGCGCCAGCCCGGCATCCTCGAATTCCTTGCCATACGCGATGAAACCTTCGCGTTCGTAGAAACCGATCGCATCGACCTGGGCATCCAGCGCAACGTCGGGCCAGCCCTGCGCGCGGGCCCGCGCGATCAGTTCGCGCAGCAGCGCTACGCCGACACCTTGGCCACGCCATTCCCGCAGCACCGCCATGCGGCCGATTTTGTGCGCCGGAGTGAGCCGGCCGCAGCCGATCGGCCGGCCGGCATCGTCACGCGCCAGCACGTGCCAGCAGTCGACATCGAGACCGTCCCGTTCGCGTCGCTCGGGCACGTCCTGTTCCTGGATGAACACGATGCCGCGCAGATCGAGCAGGGCTGCGCGCTGGTCTTCGCGTGACCAATCGGCGATCTCGAGGTGGAAGTTCTGCAGCTTCATCGGCGGCGGGATTTTCTCGGCAGAAGGTGGCCATCATTGATCAGCGCCAGCAGCAACGCACGCTCGGCGGCGGAAGGTTTGCCCGCGAGGCTGAGCACGCGCTGTTCGCACAGCTGCTGCGCCAGCGCAGGCGTGGCCGGATAAGCGTGACCGCTCGCATACAGTGTGCAACTGGGTTTGCCGCGGCTCCAGGCCAGTCGCGACCAGGGGTGGCGCAGCAGCTGCGCGCCGGCATCGAGTTGCTTGGCCAGTGCGGTATCGTTCAGCGGCTTTTCCAGCGGCGCCGGCAACTGGGCGTTGCGGTAGCGGGTAATGAAGCAGCCGAACCAGTCGCGCAGCATGTCGTCGTTCAGCGCGGCGGCAAACGGCAGCGTGGTCTTGAGGCGGTCGATCGCCGCGCGGTCGATCTCGCCGGCGGCCTTGGCCGGCTTCAGATCGGGGTCGGTATAGCGCATTTCTTCGGGCAGATGCTCGGCGATATGGTCAGCCAGGTCACCGGTCAGCTCGGCCTGCGAGGGCGCGCGCATGCCGATCGAGAACGTCATGCACGGGCCGCCGAAGGCGACGCCATCGTGCGGCACGCCAGGCGGGAGGTACAGCATGTCGCCGGGCTCCAGCAGCCACTCGTGGGTCGGCTCGAACTGAGCGAGCTGCTTCAGCTCGACGTCGTGACGAAACTCCCTGGGCGCCATCAAGTCATCGCTGATCGCCCAATGGCGCTGGCCCAGGCCTTGCAGCAGAAAGACGTCGTACTGATCGACATGCGCACCGACGCCGCCGCCCGGTTCGGCGTAGGAGACCATCACGTCATCCACGCGCCAGCTGGGCAGAAAGTCGAAGTGCTGCAGCAGTGCGGCGACGTCCGCATCCCACTTGTCGACATCCTGTACCAGCAAAGTCCAGTGGGTGCTGGGTGTTTTCGCGAAATCCGCTTCGTTCAGCGGGCCAGAATTGACGTGCCAGCGATCGCGTTTCTCGTCATGCACGATGAGTCGGGCCAGGGCGCCCTCCTCGCAGGCCAGGCCCGCCAGGTCGTCCGGCTGCAGTGGTGGCTGGAAATCGGGGAAGGCATGGCGGATCAGCAACGGTCGTTTCTGCCAGTAGTCGCGCAGGAACCGGGCGGGCGACATGCCCAGCGGTTGCTTCAAGGAGCCGTTGACTTCGATCGGAAAGGGGGTGGGTTTGGTCATCCGCGCATTGTAGCGGCGGCAGGCGGGGTCAATGTCAGTGCAGTGCCTTCATGACATTGTTGAGCCCCAGCCCCAGCACCGCGGTGGCGGCCAGCAGCGTCGCCGCCCGAGCCGGCATGTGCCGGGCGAACAAGGCGCCCAGTGGGGCGGCAGCCACGCCGCCAGCGATCAGGCCCAGTACTGCCGTGCCATGGGTGGCGCCGACATGCAGCAGGAAACTGACGCTGGCGGCGGCACTGACCGCGCATTTGGCCAAGTGCACTGTACCGATCACGGTGCGTGGCGTGGCGCCGCGAGCGACCAGGGTGGTCACGGTCACGGCGCTCCAGCCGCCGCCGGCCACGGCGTCGGCAAAGCCGGCGATCAACCCCAGGGGGCGAGTGGCGCGCGGCACGATGTCGTCGTGGCCGTTTTTGCGCCGGGTTCCGCGCAGCAGCAGGAACAGGCCCATGCCCAGCAGGTAAGGCGTCAGTGCCAGCCGCATCCACATGGCCGGGACATGGCTGACCACGTAGGCGCCGATCACCGCGCCGACCACCCCCGGAACAACAAGCGCCCAGAACAGCCGCCGGCGCACATTGCCGGCAGCCAGATGGCTGAGGCCGGAAGCGCCGCAGGTGAAGGTCTCGGCGTAGTGCACGCTGGCGCTGGCCACCGCCGGCGGCAGGCCCAGCCCCAGCAACATCGCGGCGGAGACGACGCCATAGGCCATGCCCAGCGCGCCGTCGACCAGCTGGGCGAGCGCGCCCACTGCGGCGAAGGTGAGGAATTCGGAGAGCGGCGGCATGGGGGCATCCGTGCGCGGTGCGGAATGGTGCCGAGTATCGGAATCAGGCTCTTTGCACGGAAATAAGGCCTCGGCATAAGCACATGCCGACACATCCTTTGTAATAGATGCGGTTAAAAAATAATTTGGACGTCGAGAAGTATAGACGTCCAAATGGAGTCATCGTGAATTCTGTCGTCGTGCCGAACCTTCCCGCGGTAAGCCTGGATGCGGAAAAACTCGCCCTGCTGGTCCGGGGCCTGGAAGGATTGACTGCGGCGCAGCTGTACTGGGTTGCCGCGTGGGCTGCCGCACAGGCGGTACAGGCGCAACGCAGTGGTCCGGCCGCCGTAGCCGTGACAGCCAGGACGGCCGAGCGGCTGACCATTGTCTACGGCAGCCAGACCGGCAACGCGAAACGCATCGCCGAGGAGCTGGCCAGGCGCAGCGAGGCCGCCGGGCTGCCGGTACGGCTGCTGCGCGCCGACGCCTATCCGCAGCGCGAGCTGGCGCAGGAACGTCATCTGGTCGTGGTGATCAGCACCCAGGGCGACGGCGAACCGCCGGACGATGCCCGCGGCCTGTTCGAGTTCATCGCCGGCAAGCGGGCACCGAAGCTGCCCGCATTGCAGTTCGCCGTGCTGGGGCTGGGCGATTCGAGCTACCCGCAATTTTGCGTGATCGGCCGGCAGCTCGATGCGCGGCTGGCCGAGCTGGGCGGCACCCGTTTCGCTGCGCTGGGCGAAGCGGACGTGGAGATCGAAGCGGTGGCTGCGCCCTGGACGGAGCAGGCGCTGGAGCAGGCGCGCGAACTCCTGAAGCAGGCTGGTGTGTCGGCGCGGGTCACCCCGCTGCATGTGGTGCCGAGTCGCAGCAGCCATTCGCGCGAGCAGCCGTTCGCCGCCACCGTACTGGCCAATCAACGCATCGTGGCGCGCGACAGTGAACGCGATGTGCGCCATATCGAGTTGTCGCTGGAAGGTTCCGGGCTGCGTTACGAGCCCGGCGACGCATTGGGCGTGTGGCCACGCAATCCACCGGCGCTGGTCGATCAATGGCTGGATGCACTGCGATTCGATGGTGCGCAGGAAGTCGCGCACCAGGGCCGCACACTGACGCTGCGGCAATGGCTGGAGCGCGAACGCGAGATCACCCGGCTCAATCGGCCCTTCCTGGCGGCACTGGCCGCCGCCAGCGGCGATGACGGGCTGATGCGCGTGCTGCAGAAAGAACAATCCGCGGAGTTCACGGCGCTGCTGGCCGCCGACCAGCCGATCGACCTGCTGCGCCGCCACCCGGCGATCTGGCAGCCGGAGGCGCTGGTGGCTGCGCTGCGGCCGTTGGCGCCACGGCTGTACTCGATCGCGTCCAGCCCGAAGGCCGTGGGCGAGGAAGTGCATCTCACCGTCGCGGTGGTCGAATACGAAGCCCACGGCAGCGCGCATTGGGGAGCCGCCTCCGGCTTGCTTGCCGCGACCGACGAGGATGGCAAATTATCGGTATTCATCGAACCGAACGAACGCTTCCGCCTGCCAGCCGATGGTGAGCGCGACGTCATCATGATCGGCCCGGGCACCGGCGTGGCACCGTTCCGGGCATTCGTGCAGGAGCGGCGGGAGAGTGGCGCCACGGGGCGCAACTGGCTGTTCTTCGGCAACCGCCACTTTTCCAGCGACTTCCTCTATCAGGTGGAGTGGCAGCAGGCGCTGAAGGACGGTTCGCTGCACCGGCTCGATCTGGCGTTCTCGCGCGATGCTGCCCATAAAACCTACATCCAGCAACGTTTGCGCGAACAGGGCGCGGAACTGCATGCCTGGCTGAAAGGCGGCGCGCATATCTACGTCTGCGGCGATTCCACGCACATGGCCCGCGATGTCCACGCGGCGCTGATCGAGGTGATCGCCACCCACGGCAGCCAATCGCCCGACGAAGCGAAAGCCTGGCTCGCCGAACTCCTGCAGCAGGGCCGCTACGCCCGCGACGTGTACTGACATGACCACGGAACTCTCGCATCTCGAACAGATCAAGGCCGCCAGCCGTTTCCTGCGTGGCGGCATCGCCGAAGGGCTGGCCGATTCGGTCACCGGCGCGATCGCCGACGACGACACCAAGCTGCTGAAGTTCCACGGCAGCTACCAGCAGGACGATCGCGACCTGCGCGAGGAGCGCCGCCGGCAGAAACTCGAGCCGGCCTACGCCTTCATGCTGCGCGCGCGTCTGCCCAGCGGCGTGGTGACGCCGGCGCAATGGCTGGTGTTCGACCGTATCGCTCGCGACTATGCCAGCGGCTCGCTGCGCATCACCACGCGGCAGACGTTCCAGTGGCACGGCATCATCAAGCGCAAGCTCAAGCCGACCATCGCGGCGATCCACGATGCGCTGGCGACCACCATCGCCTCCTGCGGCGATGTGGTGCGCAACGTGGTGAGCACGGCCAATCCAATCGAATCGTCCGCGCATGCCGAGGCCTACGCCTGGGCCACGCGGCTGTCCGCCGAACTGGAGCCGAGGACGCGGGCGTACCACGAGATATGGCTGGATGGCGAGCAACTGGCCGGCGAGGAAGCTGTCGTCGAAGAGCAGGCTGCCACAGAGCAGGAGCCGCTGTACGGCGCCACTTACCTGCCGCGCAAGTTCAAGATCGGCCTGGCGATCCCGCCGCTCAACGACATCGATGTGTTCGCGCAGGACCTGGGCCTGATCGCCATCGTCGAGCAAGGCGTGCTGCAGGGCTTCAACATCGCCATCGGCGGCGGTATGGGTGCCAGTCACGGCGACGCCACCACCTACCCGCGGCTGGCCAGTGTGGTCGGCTTCGTGACGCCGGAGCAGCTTTTCGGCGTGGCCGAGGCGGTGATCGGCGTACAGCGCGACTGGGGCGACCGCGTCGAGCGCAAGCATGCGCGATTGAAATACACGCTCGACCACCGCGGCCTGGACGCGTTCAAGGCGGAGCTGGAGTCGCGCCTCGGCTATGCTTTGGCGCCGGCGCGCGACTACCGCTTCGACCACAACGGCGACCGCTATGGCTGGGTCGAGGGCCACGACGGCCACTGGCATCTCACCTTGCATATCGAGTCCGGGCGGCTGGCTGACGCGGGCGAGCGACGCTGGCTCAGCGGCCTGCGTGAGCTGGCACAAGTGCATGCCGGCGACTTCCGGTTGACCTGCAACCAGAACGTGATCGTGGCGAACGTCGCCGCGAACGAGCGTGCCCGCATCGATGCCATCGTCCGCGAATATGGTCTGGACGTTTATGCGAAGCAGAGCGGCATTCGCCGCCACGCGATCGCCTGTGTCGCGTTGCCCACCTGCGGCCTGGCCATGGCCGAGAGCGAACGCTATCTGCCGGCGCTGCTGCCGAAGCTGGAGGCGCTGCTGGCGCGCCACGGCCTGTCCGACGCACCGATCCTGCTGCGCCTGTCGGGCTGCCCCAACGGCTGCTCGCGGCCTTACTTGGGCGAGATCGCGCTGGTCGGACGTGGGCCGGGACGTTACGACTTGCGCCTCGGCGCCGATTTCATCGGCCAGCGGCTGAACCAGGTGCATCGCGAGAACGTGGACGAGACGGCCATCCTCGACACGCTAGCTCCGCTGTTCGCGCGCTATGCGGCCGAGCGCGGCGAGGGCGAAGGCTTCGGCGATTTTCTGTTGCGCGCCGGCATCCTCACGCCGATCCCCTCGCGGCGCATTCCGGTCGAGGTGGTGGCATGAACGCCGTGCTGGTCGAGCAGGCGCCTCACGAACCGCTGGCCCTGGCCGAGCTGAATGTCGCGCTGGCCCGGCTCACCGCCGAGCAGCGTGTGGCATGGGCGCTGGAGCACGTCCCCGGCGAGCATGTCTTGTCGTCCAGTTTCGGCGCGCAGGCGGCGGTGTCGCTGCATCTGGTGACGCGGCAGCAGCCGAGGATGCCGGTGGTGCTGATCGATACCGGCTATCTGTTTCCCGAGACTTACCAATTCGTCGACGAGCTGACCGAACGGCTCGCGCTGAACCTCAAGGTCTACCGCTCGCCGCTCAGCCGCGCCTGGATGGAAGCGCGCCATGGGCGACTCTGGGAGCAGGGCGTGGCCGGTCTGGATCGCTACAACCAGTTGCGCAAGGTCGAGCCGATGCAGCGCGCGCTGGCCGAGCTCGGCGCCGCCAGCTGGTTTGCCGGCTTGCGCCGGGGCCAATCGCGCAGCCGCGCGACGATCGACTTTGCCGAGCATCGCAACGGCCGCTGGAAGTTCCACCCGCTGGCCGACTGGACCGATCGCGACGTCGGTCACTACCTCGCGCGCCATGGCTTGCCGTACCACCCGCTATGGAGCCAGGGCTACGTATCGATCGGCGACGTCCATACCAGCCATCGCTGGGAGCCGGGCATGGACGCCGAGGACACCCGCTTTTTTGGACTCAAACGCGAATGCGGATTGCACAGCATTGCGTAGCCCGCCAGCCATCGCCTCGCGATGGGGCGCTCTCCTTCCATCACTCTTATCCTGATCGGACCGCACACCATGAGTCATACCGCGCTTGCCACCAGCCCCGATATCGTTCTCGACGACGCCTTGATCGCCCCGCACGGCGGCGTGCTGAAGGAGCTGTACCTGCCGCCCGCCGAGGCGGAAGCATTGAAGCAGCGCAGCGCGCAGCTGCCCGGCGTGGATCTCGACACGCGCCAGCTATGCGATCTGGAACTGCTGCTTAGCGGCGCGTTCTCGCCGCTGGAAGGCTTCCTGGGACGCCGCGACTACGATCGCGTGGTGGAAGAACTGCGCCTCGCCGACGGCACGCTGTGGCCGATCCCGATCACGCTGGACGTGAGCGAGGATTTCGCCGCCAAGCTGAGCAGCGGCAGCGAAGTCGCGCTGCGCGACAGCCAGGGCGTACCGCTGGCGGTGCTCGAAGTGCAGGACATCTATTGGCCCGATCGCCTGCATGAAGCGAAGCAGGTATTCGGCAGCACCGACCGCCTGCATCCGGGCGTGGCCGAGTTGCTCGATCGCACCAAGCCGGTGGCGTTGGGTGGCCGCGTGCGCGGCATCCAGCCTCCTGCGCACTACGACTTCGGCGAGTTGCGCGATACGCCGCGCAGCTTGCGCGAATGGTTCGCGGCGAACGGCTGGAGCCGCATCGTGGCTTTCCAGACGCGCAACCCGATGCATCGTGCGCACCGCGAACTGACTTTGCGCGCGGCGCAGCAGGCCGGCGCGAATTTGCTGATCCAGCCTTCGGTAGGCCGCACCAAGCCGGGCGACGTCGACCACTACACCCGTGTGCGCTGCATCCGTGCGCTGCTGCCGCAGTACCCGGCCGACAGCGTGAAGCTGTCGCTGCTGCCGCTGGCGATGCGCATGGGTGGTCCGCGCGAGGCGTTGTGGCACGCGATCATCCGCAAGAACTACGGCGCCAGCCATTTCATCGTGGGGCGCGATCATGCCGGCCCCGGCAAGGATTCCAGCGGGCAGCCGTTTTATGGGCCGTTCGACGCGCAGACATTGTTGGAGCAGCATCAAGCCGAACTGGGCATCCAGATCGTGCCGTTCCCGGCGATGGTCTACGCGGCCAATCGGGACAGCTATCTGCCATCGACCGAGGTCACCGCCGACGACGAAGTGCGTGATATCTCCGGCACTCAATTGCGCAAGCATCTGCACGAGGGCAGTGAAATCCCGGCGTGGTTCAGTTTCCCCGACGTAGTGAAGATCCTGCGCGAGCGCCATCCGGTGCATGCGCCACGCGGGTTCGCGCTGTTCTTCACCGGCCTGTCCGGCGCCGGCAAGTCGACCATCGCACAAGCGGTGATCGCGCAACTGCTGGAGCACACCAGCCGGCCGGTGACGGTGCTGGACGGCGACGAGGTGCGCAAACACCTGTCGCGCGGCCTGGGTTTCTCGCGCGAGGACCGCGCCGCCAACGTCACCCGCATCGGCTATGTCGCCAGCGAGATTGTGCGTCACGGCGGCATTGCGGTATGCGCGCCGATCGCACCGTATGCCGATGCCCGTGCGGAATCGCGCGCGCTGGTCGAGGCGCAAGGCGATTTCATCGAGATCCATGTCGCCACCACGCTGGAGGTATGCGAAGCACGCGACCGCAAAGGCCTCTACGCGCAGGCGCGTGCGGGCAAGATCGCCCAGTTCACCGGTATCAGCGATCCCTACGAAGAGCCCGAACAGCCGGAGCTGCGCATCGATGGCAATGCCGCCGAGCCGGCCGCGCTGGCCCGCCAGGTGCTGGCGCTGTTGCGCAACAAGGGTTTGATCGAAGGCTGACCAGCGCGATGTCCTGTAGGAGCGCACCTTGTGCGCGATGCTCTTCGCCACGCAACGGAAAGCATTCGCGCACAAGGTGCGCTCCTACGAAACTCAGGCCGCGTCAGGTAGCGGAGCTACCGGCCGTTCCCGCCAATGCGGCACGGCCGGCCATTCGGGCGGCACCGTGTCGGCGGCCATGGCGCGTACCACGTCGCGGCGGTCCAGATGCGGTGCGAACTGAGCGATGAACTCCAGCACGTATTCGCGCAACACGCTTTCCCGGCGCAGCACGATCCAGGTCGTGCACCGCGGGAACAGATGGTCGGCCGGCAGCGTGTCCAGGTCGGTGTCGCTGTCCAGCATGGCCATTTCGGCCAGTACGCCGATGCCCAGGCCGGCGCGCACGTAGGTCTTGATCAGGTCGGCATCGCCCGCCGTCATCACGATATGCGGCTTCAGGTCAGCGGCCTCGAACGCCCGGCGCAGCGAAGATTCGGCCTTCAGCGAGGATTCGTAGCTGACCAGCGGCAGCGCTGCCAGTTGATCGAGGGAAGGCGGCTGGCCGCTGCTCGTCAGCGGATGCCCTTGCGGCGCGACGATCACCCGGTGCCAGCGATAGGCCGGCAGCGCGATGCCGATACCTGGTGGCGCGCCGGCGGTGCTGATCACTGCGAGGTCGACCCGGCCGGCTTCCAGCTGGGCCAGCACTTCGGCGTCGCGGCTCGGCTGCAAGTGCACGCTGACCTGCGGATAAAGCACGCTCAGTGCGCCAATCGCGGCGGGCAAGGCGAAGCGGGCCTGGGTATGCGTGGTGGCGATGCGCAGTTCGCCGCGCGCATCGTTGCGCAGGTTGGCGGCGATCGAACGGATGTTGGCGGCTTCGGCGAGGATCGTACGGGCGCGCTCCAGCACGTGCTGACCGGCATGGGTTACCGAATCGAGGCTCTTGCCCTTGCGCACGAACAGCTGGAAACCCAGCTCGTCCTCAAGTTGCCGAAGCTGCTTGCTCAGGCCGGGCTGGGTGGCATGGACGCGTTCGGCGGCCAGCGTGATGTTGAGGCCGGAGTCTGCGATGGCAACGAGATAGCGTAACTGGATCAGCGTCATGGCGATGGGCCCGTGAGCGGTCGAGATCGTTGGATTGAGGCGCGAGCGGAGCACGGATACATCGCATGGAACGAGCCGGAATCATGTCTTGCGCATGCGTGTGGACGGCTAAATGGTGGCCGTGCGGGAGTTCTTCGATGTGGATGTTGGATCTCATGATCAGACGTCTATACGTCTATTTGCACATAAGGTCAAGGCTTGTGTCGTTTGAGGCGGGTCATAACGCGATGGCATATACGCGTCGATGCAAATCATTTGCGGGGGTGGAGCGCTCTGCGTAGCGTGGCTTCGTCCCCATGCATGCGAAGCGGTTCCGCTCGAATGAAGCTCTATCCCTTGTTCGCCGATCTGTCCCACCGCGCCGTGCTGGTCGTGGGCGGCGGAGCGGTGGCCGAACGCAAGATCGCCGGCCTGCTCGGCGCGCAGGCACAGATCACCGTGAATGCGCCTACGCTCACGCCGCAGTTGCAGCGCTGGGCAGCGGAAGGGCGTATCGCCCATCGCCGAGATGCGTTCCAGGAAAGCTGGCTCGATCGGGTCTGGCTGGTGGTTGCAGCCACCTCCGACGTCGAATTGAACCGCGTGATCGCCACCTTCGCCGGACTACGCCGGATCTTCGTCAACGTGGTCGACGATGCGGCACTGTCGAGTTTCCATGTGCCGGCAGTGGTGGACCGAGCGCCGCTGACCATCGCGATCTCCAGCGGCGGCGAGGCGCCGATGCTGGCGCGGTTGCTGCGCGAGCGACTGGAGACGCTGCTCGATCATTCGCTGGGTGCGCTGGCCACGCTGGCGGCGCGCCTGCGCCGGCGCATTCGCCTGCGCCATCCGGACCTCGCGGCGCGCAGGCGTTTCTACGAAAGCCTGTTCACCGGACCGGTGGCGACCTTGCTCCGTCAAGGCCGCCCGGAGGAAGCGCGGCAAGCGGCGGAACAGGCGCTTGCCACGGCGCCGGCCGCTTCGACAGGATCGGTGGTGCTGGTGGGCGCCGGCCCGGGGGACCCTGGCCTGCTGACTTTGCGCGCGCTGCGCGCGTTGAACGAGGCCGATGTGATCCTGCATGACCGGCTGGTCAGCGCCGAGGTGCTCGACCTGGCGCGCCGCGATGCCGAACGCATCGAGGTAGGCAAGCAGGCCGGTCATCATCACACCACCCAGGACGGCATCCATGCCTTGCTGCTGCAGCATGCTCAAGCCGGGCGGCGGGTCGTGCGGCTGAAGGGCGGCGATCCGTTCGTATTCGGTCGCGGCGGCGAGGAGCTCGAATTCCTGCGCGATCACGGGATTCCGTACGAAGTGGTACCGGGTATCACCGCCGCGGTGGCCTGCGCGGCCTATGCCGGCGTGCCGCTGACCCATCGCGACCATGCACAATCCGTACGTTTTGTCACCGCGCACTGCCAGTCCTCCCGCGACACCCTGGACTGGGCCGCGCTGGCGCAAGAACGGCAAACGCTGGCGGTATACATGGGCGTCGCCGAGCTTGGCGAGCTGCGGGCGCGTCTGATCGAACGCGGTCGTGCGCCATCGACCCCCTTTGCGTTGATCGAGAACGGTTCGCGCCCGGAGCAGCGAGTGATCACGGGTACTTTGGCCAACCTGGCCGAGCGCGCGGCGTTCCACGCGGTGCGCTCGCCGGCCTTGCTGATCCTGGGCGAAGTGGCGGCGCTGGCTACGTCACTGGCCTGGTTCGGACCGCCGCCACTAGGGGCGACGGTGCATGAGATCCCTGCTCCCAGCGTGGCGAGGCCAGTTCGCGCCGATATACTGGCGGCGGTTCACCGCGCCTGACGAAAATCTTTACCTGAGCCGTAGCATGATCGCGCGACGGTTTCTCCCTCAAGTCTGCCGGAGCGTTCCCATGATTCACGACAGCATCCTCGACACCATCGGCAACACCCCGATCGTCAAGCTTCATCGTCTCGCGCCGAAACACGTCGAGCTCTACGTGAAGGTGGAGGCATTCAACCCGGCCGGCTCGGTGAAGGACCGGCTCGCCCTGGCGATCATCCTCGACGCCGAGCAGCGCGGCACGCTGAAACCCGGGCAGACCGTGATCGAGGCCACTTCGGGCAACACCGGTGTGGCGCTGGCCGCGATCTGCGCGGCGCGCGGCTACCCGTTCGTGGCGGTGATGTCGGATACGTTCTCGATCGAGCGGCGCAAGCTGATCCGCGCCTACGGCGGCAAAGTGGTGCTCACGCCGGGTGCGGCGCGCGGTAGCGGCATGGTGGCGAAGGCGGTGGAACTCGCGCAGAAGCACGGCTGGTTCTTCACCAACCAGTTCGAGAATCCAGCCAACCCGGCGTACCACCGGCAGACTACCGCGCCGGAGATCCTGCGCGATTTCGCCGGCCGCCGGCTGGATTACTTCGTCACCGGCTGGGGTACCGGCGGCACTCTGACCGGCGTAGGCGAAGTGCTGAAAGTGGCGCGTCCGGACGTGCGGATCATCGCCAGCGAGCCAGCCGGCGCAGGCCTGTTGTCCGGCAAGGAATGGCAGCCGCACAAGATCCAGGGCTGGACGCCGGACTTCGTGCCGGCTGTGCTCAACCGCAAGGTGGCCGATCAGATCGTACTGATCGACGACGTACTGGCTCGCGATACGTCGCGCCAGCTGGCGCAGCAGGAAGGCATCTTCACCGGCATCTCGTCCGGTGCCACCTTGGCCGCCGCCTTGCTGGTGGCCGCCGATGCGCCGCAAGGCTCGGTGCTATTGGCGATGCTGCCGGACACCGGCGAGCGCTATCTGTCGACGTTCCTGTTCGAGGGTGTCAACGAGGGCTCGGACGAAGTCTGAGCAAGCTACGACGGACGGGTCGCCGTGCTTACGGCGACCTTACGAACCGCTCACTTCACTGGTGCGCGCGCGCTGCTCGGATCGGCACGGCTGGTGCGCGCGTTTCCCACTCCGCGATCAACTTCTGGCCCACGTTGGTGAGGGCCTGGATGGCAGGTAGCAGTTCGCGGCCGAGGCGGGTGAGGGCGTATTCGGCCGACGGCGGCGAGGTGTCCAACACCCGCCGGGTCACCAGCCCACGCGATTCCAGCTCGCGCAGCCGCGCGCTCAACACGCGTGCGGAAATGCGGGGGATGTCGTGACGCAGTTCGCCGAAACGGCGTGGCTCGGCGCTCAGATACCAGATGACGTTGGCCGCCCAGGCGCCGCGCAGCAGCGCAAGACACTCGGTGAGCGGGCAGGCCGGCGGAGCGGCAACTTTGCTTTTGCGTACAGGCAAGCCCATCGACATCCGTCCTTGCAGATTCCGGTAACCACCGGGATACCGCATTTTGCACTAACTTGAAGTTACATGGTATCGATCAGTAACCATGTATGGCTATCATGCGGCCCTCACCGCAGCGTGGTAGCCAGTGGCTCCCACCGTCTGCGGCGATGGTTCTTCCCGACATCCCCTCTCACGGAGAAATGCATGAAGCTCTATTACTCCTCTGGCGCCTGTTCACTCTCGCCACACATCGTTGCGCTGGAAGCTGGCATCGACCTACCGCTGGAAAAGGTCGACGGCAAGGCCAAGCGCACCGAGAACGGTGCGGATTTCTGGCAGATCAACCCGAAAGGCTACGTGCCGGCCTTGGCGCTGGACAACGGCGAGCTGCTGACCGAGGGTCCGGCGATCGTGCAATACCTGGCCGACCTCAAGCCCGAAAGCGGCCTCGCGCCGGCCAACGGCACACTGGCGCGCTACCGCCTGCAGGAGATGCTCGGCTACATCAACTCCGAACTGCACAAAACCTACAGCCCGCTGTTCAAGCCGGAAACGCCGGCTGAAGTCAGGCAGGAGCGCAAGGAGTACCTGCGCAAGCGCTACACGCTGCTGGAAGGCGTGCTGGCGAAGCAGCCGTGGCTGCTGGGCGAGCATTTCACCGTGGCGGATGCCTACCTGTTCACCGTGACCAACTGGGCGAAGGCCGTCGAGCTGGATTTGTCCGGTTTCCCGGTGCTGCTGGCGTTCCAGAAACGCGTGGCGGCGCGGCCGGCGGTACAGGCGGCGCTAGAGGCCGAGGGGTTGACCAAGAAAGCCGCGTAAAGCGGAGCAACCCAGCAGCGGCCGGCCTCGCGAGATGCCGGCCGTTGGCGTGTCGCCGCGGTGGTCCGGCAGTCGAAAGTTGTGGTGTGGGGTGGTTCGAGACAACTGCGCTCAGATGTCCTTCGCCAGCTCCTCGGCCAGGCCGATGTAGCTGCCGGGTGTCAGGTCGAGCAAGCGCTGCTTCGCGTCGGCCGGCAGGTCGAGGCCATCGATGAATTCGCGCATCGAATCCTTGGTGATGCCGTGGCCGCGGGTCAGTGCCTTCAGTTGCTCGTACGGCTCGGGCAGGCCGTAGCGGCGCATGACCGTCTGCACAGCTTCAGCCAGCACTTCCCAACTGTTGTCGAGGTCGGCGGCGATGCGCTCGGCGTTGACGTTGAGTTTGCCCAGGCCCTTCTTCAGCGATTCCAGCGCGACCAGGCTGTGGCCGAACGCGGTGCCCAGCGCGCGCAGCACGGTGGAGTCGGTGAGGTCGCGCTGCCAGCGGCTGATCGGAAGCTTTTCCGCGAAGTGGCCGAGCAAGGCGTTGGCAAGGCCGAAGTTGCCTTCGGCGTTTTCGAAGTCGATCGGATTGACCTTGTGCGGCATGGTCGATGAACCGACTTCGCCGGCCTTCAACGTCTGCTTGAAGTAGCCCAGCGAGATATAGCCCCAGATGTCGCGGGCCAGATCGATCAGGATGATGTTCGCGCGGCGCACCGCGTCGCAGTATTCGGCGACGCCGTCGTGGGGTTCGATCTGGGTGGTGTAGGCGTTGTGGCCGAGCCCGAGGCTTTCCACGAAGCGCTGCGAGAACGCGCGCCAATCCACTTCCGGATAGGTGATGAGGTGGGCGTTGTAGTTGCCGACCGCGCCGTTGATCTTGCCGGAAATCTCCACCGTGGCGAGCTGGTTGCGCTGGCGCTGGAGGCGCGCCACCACATTGGCGATTTCCTTGCCCAGAGTGCTGGGCGATGCGGTCTGGCCATGGGTGCGTGACAGCAGCGGCAGTACGGCGTTGGCGTGTGCCAGCCCGCGCAGCTGGGCAATCACGGCGTCGAATTGCGGCAGCAGCACCTGGCCGCGCGCATCGCGCAGCATCAGCGCGTAGGACAGATTGTTGATGTCCTCGCTGGTGCAGGCGAAGTGCACGAATTCCTTGGCCTGGGCCAGGCCGGCGTCGGCGCCGATCTTTTCCTTGATGAAATACTCGACCGCCTTCACGTCGTGGTTGGTGGTCGCCTCGATCGCCTTGATCCTCTCGCCATCGGCCACGCTGAAGTTCTCCGCGATGGCTTTCAGCGTCTTGATCTGGCCCGCGCCGAATGCCGGCAGCTCGGCGATCTTCGGATCGGCGGCCAGTGCCAGCAGCCATTCGATTTCCACCTGCACACGGCGGTGCATCAAGCCGTACTCGCTGAAGATCGGACGCAGGGCCTCGACCTTGCCGGCGTAGCGGCCGTCCAGTGGTGACAGGGCGGTCAGGGCGTGAGTGGACATCGAGGCATTCCGGCAAGGTGAAACGGCTATTTTACATGCGCAAGGCCTTTCGCTGTTTTTGGCCGGCTTGTCGCGCCACTGACGGGCAGCGGCCTATAGTTGGGCATTGGTCAACTTCAGGAATCCGGTCATGAGTGGTTTTCGCATCGAGCGCGACAGCATGGGGGAATTGCAGGTACCTGCCGACGCGCTGTATGGCGCGCAGACTCAGCGCGCTATCGACAATTTTCCGATTTCCGGGCTGCACCTGCCGCGCCCGTTCATCCGCGCGCTGGGACTGATCAAGGCGGCCGCGGCCGAGGTCAACTTGTCGATGGGCTATCTGAAGAAAAATCAGGCCGCCGCGATCCGCAAAGCGGCGCTGGCGGTAGCGGATGGACAGTACGACGCGCAGTTCCCGATCGACATCTTCCAGACCGGTTCGGGGACCAGCACCAACATGAATGCGAACGAGGTGATCGCGCATCTGGCGGTGAAGGGTGGCACCAAGGTGCATCCCAACGATCACGTCAATTACGGCCAGAGCTCGAACGACGTGATCCCTACCGCGATCCACGTCAGTGCCACGCTCACCGCCAGCGAGCAGTTGCTGCCGGCTCTGAAGCATCTGAAGAAGACGATAGACAAGCGCGCCCGCGAACTGAGGAATACCCCCAAGACCGGTCGCACGCATCTGATGGATGCGATGCCGATCACCTTCGGGCAGGAGTTGTCCGGCTGGGCGGCACAGATCGGCTCGGCGATCGAACGCATCGAGGATGCGCTGAAACGCACGCGCCGGTTGCCGCAGGGCGGTACGGCCGTCGGCACCGGTATCAATGCCGATCCGAAGTTCGGTCCGGCGGTGGCGCTGCAACTGAAAAAGCTGACCGGCGTGAAGTTCGAGTCGGCGGAAAACTATTTCGAAGGGATGGCTTCGCAGGATGCGGCAGTGGAACTGTCCGGCCAGTTGAAGACGCTGGCGGTGGCGCTGATGAAGATCGCCAACGATCTGCGCTGGATGAATTCCGGTCCGCTGGCGGGGCTGGGCGAGATCGAGCTGCCGGCCTTGCAGCCTGGCTCATCGATCATGCCAGGCAAGGTCAATCCGGTGATTCCGGAGGCGGCCGCTATGGTTGCCGCGCAGGTGATCGGCAACGACGCCTCCATCACCATCGCCGGCCAGTCCGGCAACTTCCAGCTCAACGTGATGCTGCCGTTGATCGCTCACAACCTGCTGCAGTCGATCGGGATATTGGCCAACGTCAGCATGCTGCTGGCCGACAAGGCGATCGCCGGCTTCAAGGTCAACACGGCGCGGGTCGATCAGGCGCTGGCGATGAACCCGATCCTGGTTACCGCGCTCAATCCGGTGATCGGCTACGAGAAGGGCGCGGCCACCGCCAAGCTGGCGTACAAGCAGCACCGGCCGATCATGGAAGTGGCGCTGGAGACCACCGGACTGTCGAAAGACGAGCTGAAGAAGCTGCTCGATCCGATGGCGCTCACCAGGGGCGGTATCCACGGCGAGGGCGGTGGCGGTTGAATCGGCTCCCTTCCTTAGTAAGGCTGTGCAGCGAGGGGTGTGGTGCCATTGCGGCCCAAACCCCTCGCTGCACCGCGTACGCGGGAAGTGGTTTCCCGGATCAATCGGAGAACGTGGCGAAGCCTTTCTTGCCGTCCTTGTCCTTCATGTCCTTGCTGCAATTATCGACGTCCTTCTGCTGCATGGTTGCGTAAGGCCTGAATTCCGGCATCGCGGCGGCCAGTTTCTGCTGCGTGGAGAGCAGGTCGGGCAGTCGCAGGCACAACTTGGCGGCAGCGGCCTGGATCCTGTCGGTTTGCGGCTTGATGGCCGCTTCGAGGTCCTTGTCGCTTTTGCCGGTGAGTGCGCCCCATATCCCCTCCTTGGCCGCTTTGACGCCCAGATCGGCGCCTTCTGCGCCGATGTCCATGCCGGCTTCGGCGATACCGACGATCTGCTGGCGGTAGTCGAGCAGCAGTTCGTGCTGTGCCGGCGTGGCCGTCACCTTCTTGCCCTCGACCAGCAACTCGCCCTGCGGGGTGATCTGGGCCTTGGAATGCGAGTCCTTGTCCCTGGAATGGCCATCGCCGATGTGGACGCTGTCCACGTCGATGTTCTTGGTGGCCAACTCCTTCTTGGCCTCCTGCATCGCTTTCCGGATTTCTCCGGAAATCATCGACGGGGAGGTTTTTTGGTCGGCGTCCTTTATCGCCTGGGTTACGTTATCGGCGACGCCTGGCTGGGAATCGGCCTGCCTGGACTGGCCGCAAGCGGCCAGTGGCAGCAGCAAGACCAGGGCGAGCGCATTGAGAGTAGTGGGCTTCATGAGTGTTCTCCTTAATCTTGAATTAGGTCGGAAATCAGCTGTCGTCGCGCCAGCGGCGGAACCAGATAGCACCGGCCAGCAGGCCCAGGCCGACCACCACACCGATCCACAGGTTGGCGGATGCCAATAGTTGGTAGGTATTGCCCAGATCCATGAAGTCCATGCCCTGGTTGCCCGTGACTGCGATGTCTCCCTGGTGACCGAACACGCTGCCGGTGCCGGGGAAGACGCTGAACAGGCCGCGCTGCACGATGTTCTTCCAGAACCAGATGGTCGGCAGATCGAACAGTCCCATGATGCCGAACCAGCTGACCAGCAGGCCGGTGGCCACGGGCAATGCCACGGCCCACAGGAAAGGCTTGTTGCGTGCCCAGGCCGAGCAGAGCAGCAGCCAGCCCACCGAGGGCAGCGCCCACAGCACATACAGCGGGATGTAGCCGATCAGGTTGGCCATGACGCGGAACGGGTGGGCCAGCACCAGCAGCTGCCATACGTTCACGCCGTGAAAAGACAGCGTGACCGCGAGGATCAGCAGCTGCAGCATGCCAACGATGATGCCGGTGATCACGGCGACGATCGGCGCGAGCATGGTGGCGCTGATGATCTTGGACAGTACGGTGCTGGTGTCGGAGATCGGCAGCGACTTCCAGAACAGGATGCTGCGGTCGCGGCGATCGTCATATAGCGCACTGAGGCAATAGAAGAACACCACAAAGCCCAGTACGACAATCAGCAGGCCCATCGCCGAGTACATCGCCATGTCTAGGGCAAATCCGACCTTGCTCAGGTCGCCGGTGTCCATCTCGGCGATGACGTGTCGCAGGCCGCCGCTGGCGCCGAAGTTGATGCCGTGCTGGGCGCCGATGACCTCGGCGGCGATGATGCCCATGATGTTAAGCAGCAGAAATACGCCGCCGGTGATGATCGGGGCCCAGAAGAAGCCGCCCCGATGCTCCCAGAATTCGCGCTTCACCAGCCAGTACATGGTTTTCCAGGCTGAGGTTTTCATGCGTAGGTTCCCTTCATGGTGGCAACGAACAGATCGCTGATGGAGGGGCGGCGGGTTTCGCCCAGCTGCTCCAGCGCCGCGCGGTTCGCGCCGTCAAACAGAAAAATGCTCTTGCCGAAGACTTGTCGCTCGTCCAGCGGCTTCAGCGCACGGGCCGTGTCGGCCTTGTCGGCACCCACCATCACTTCGATGAAGCGGTCGCCGACTGCGTCCATGTCGGAGTCCAGCACGATCTTGCCGTCGCGGATGAACATCAGGTCGGTGAGGATGTGTTCGACTTCCTCGACCTGGTGCGTCGTAACGATGATCGTCTTGTTCTCGTCGAAGTAGTCTTCCAGCAGATGCTGGTAGAACTGCTTGCGGTAGAGGATGTCCAGACCCAGGGTAGGTTCGTCCAGGATCAGCAGCTTGGCGTCGATCGCCATCACCAGAGCCAGATGCAGCTGCACGATCATGCCTTTGGACATCTGCCGCACGCGCTGGTTGGGGGTGAGCTTGGTGCGGGCCAGGAATGCTTCGCACTTGGCGCGATCGAAGCGCGGATGCACGTTGGCGACGAAATCGACTACCTCGTGCACGCGGATCCAGCGCGGCAGTACCGCCACATCGGCGATGAAGCACACGTCGCCCATCAGCTTGCCGCGCTGCTTGCGCGGATCGAAACCCAGCACATTGAGATCGCCGGTGAAATCGGTGAGGCCCAGGATCGCCTTCAGTGCGGTGGTCTTGCCGGCACCATTGGGACCGATCAGGCCGACGATGCGGCCGGGCGCGATCTGGAAGCTGACATTGTCCAGCGCCAGCGCCGACTTGTACCGCTTGGTCAGGCCGCTGGCCGTGATCACCGCGCTCATGATTGCTCCTCCTTGTTGGTTGGATCCTTGTCGGCGTGTGCCTCGCGCAACAGCGTCTTGAGGTCCAGCCCCAACCGTTGCAGCCGTGCGAACAGCACAGGCCACTCTTCGCGCAGAAACCGCTCGCGTTCGGATTTCAGCAGCGCCTCACGAGCGCCTTCGATGACGAACATGCCCAGACCCCTCCTTTTTTCAACCAGTTGTTCGTCGACCAGTTCCTGGTACGCCTTCGATACTGTCAGTGGATTGATTTGATAATCCGCCGACACCTGGCGTACCGACGGCAGCGGGTCGCCCTCATTCAAGGCGCCGTCCAGGATCATCGCCACCACGCGTTGCTGCAGCTGGCGATAGATCGGGACGCTGTCGTTCCAGGTAATGGTCATGTTTTATTCCTTGGTGATACGGCCGAACTTTTTGCCAAACGAATAGTAGGGCATGGCCAATGGCGACCCGAGCAGGCTGAGCGGCCCGGATGCGCCGGTTCCGTCGTTGTGGGTCATCGACGGGATCGTGGCGATGGCGCTGATGTCGACATCAGCCAGCAAGGCAGCGGCGCGCAACTCGGCGGCGCTGGGATGGACGTTGACCGGTGCCAGTTCGATGACTTTGACCGCGCTGGTCTTGCTGCCTGTGGCGGGCTGAACGTCGACGTTGTAGTTGACGACACTCAGGCTGGCAAAGGTGAAGAGGACGGCGGCGACGCTGGGGAGCAGATTGAGCGCTTTCATGACATGCCTCCTTGGTGAACTCGTTAGGTGGTGTTGTAGTGAACTATAACACCGAGTTTTTAGCCGTCAATAGGCAGGGCGCCCATTCGCAACATGACTGATGGCCTATGCGCCGCTCCGACGCTTGTCGCTGGCGGCCTCACCGTATGAGCTAGCTGGTGGCGGCGGCTCAAATGGCCGCACTCGCCAACGAAAAGGCCAGCACTCAGGCTGGCCTTTTCGTTGCTCGGTTCGCGGTGATCAACTGCAGGGGCGTCTTCTACGGATGAGGAAGGCGTCTGCGGGCGACGTGGATCAGGCGGCCTTGGCCACCAGCGTGTCGATGGTGCTGCGCGCCGATTTCAATGCCTGCGCCTTCTGCTCATCGCCGACGGCGATGCCTTCGGCCCGCACGAATTCGATATCGTTGATGCCGATGAAGGCGAGTGCGGCACGCAGGTAGGGCTCCTGGAAGTCCATGGCTGCAGCAGCGGTGTCCTTGCCGTAGAAGCCGCCGCGGCTGGAAGCAACGATGACCCGCTTGCCGCCGGCCAATCCCTCGGGGCCGTTTGCCGTGTAGCGGAAAGTCTTGCCGGCGACCAGGATGCGATCGATCCATGCCTTGAGCTGGCTGGAGATGGCGAAGTTGTACATCGGCGCTCCAATCACCACTACATCGGCAGCGAGGAATTCCTCCAGCATCTGGCTGCCCAGTACAGCGGCCGGATCACTGGCGTCGGCCACTGGCGTCCAGTGCGGCAGCGGCTGAGCCGCCAGGTCGTGGTACTGGATTGTGGTGGCCGGTGTATTGCGCTGCAGCTCGGCTACGATGTCGGCGGTCAGCTGGCGCGAAACCGAGTAACCACCCAGTGCGCTGGAATCGATATGCAACAGTTTCATGATGAGGCTCCTGGTTGGGCCGGTTAACCGGCGATACAAACAGGATATATTTGGAACAATGTGGCGATAAGTCTGGCATATCGAGACTTATCGTTCTTCATAGGAAACAATAATGACCGTATTGGGCGGGGCCTTGCAGGACCTCAATGACTTGTACTTTTTTGCAGCGGTGGTCGAACACGGCGGGTTCTCCGCCGCGGGTCGAGCCCTGGGCGTACCTAAATCGCGATTGAGCAAACGGGTGGCCCAGCTCGAAGAGCGGCTCGGCGTGCGCCTGCTGCAGCGGACCACGCGGCGTTTTGTGGTGACCGAAGTCGGCGAGCGTTTCTACGCGCATTGCCGTGCGGTGCTGGAAGAGGCGCAGGCGGCGCAGGATGCGGTGGACGAGTTGCGTGCCGAACCGCGCGGCATGGTGCGTCTCAGCTGTCCGGTGTCGCTGGCACAGACGGTACTGGCCTATTTGCTGCCGGATTTTCTGGCGATGTATCCGAAGATGCAGGTGCGGTTGCTATCAGGCGACCGCCGGGTCGACGTGATCGGTGAAGGCTACGATCTGGCGATTCGCGTGCGCAACAAGCTGGACACCGATGCGAACCTGGTGGTCCGCACGTTCGGCCAGTCGCGTACCAAACTGGTGGCCAGTCCGGCGCTGTTGAATGCGCAAGGGCGTCCGACCCAGCCGGATGAGCTGGCGAAGCTGCCGGCGCTGTCGATGCGCGAACATGAGGGCGCGCAGGTGTGGGAGCTGATCGATGCGAGCGGTACGCAGGTCAACGTGGAGGTGCACGCGCGCCTGATCACCGGCGATTTTGCCGTGCTGCTGGAGTCCGCCCGTCGCGGCATGGGTGTGGCGCTACTTCCGGAGTTCGTCTGCGCGCCGGCGATCACCCGCGGCGAACTCGAAGTGGTGCTGCCGGAATGGAGCATGCCCGAGGGCACCATGCACTTCGTCTATCCCAGCCGGCGCGGCATGCTGCCGGGCGTGCGTGCTCTGGTCGATTTCCTGGCCGAGCGGCTGCCGGCCACCACGTTGCTGAAGCACGAGCAATGCAAGCAGCGTCCGCTGGAAGACCTGCCCAAATCGTGATGCGCGCCGCATCGCCGATACGCTACGCTTGAGTCTTTATGGACATCCAAACGGCCGAATGATGATGATCGAAACCAAGCTGCCGAAAGTAGGTACCACCATCTTCAGCGTGATGAGCCAGCTGGCGCTGGAGCACAAGGCGGTCAACCTGGGGCAGGGCTTTCCCGATTTCGAACCACCGCAAGGGCTGCGCGACGCGCTGACGCGCGCCATGAACGAAGGCCGCAACCAGTACGCGCCGATGCACGGTACGGCGGCCCTGCGCGAACAGATCGTGTTGAAAGTCGCACAGCTGTACGGCCGCAAGCTCAACGTCGACACCGACATTACCGTCACCTCCGGTGCCACCGAAGCGATCTTCGCAGCGATTGCCGCGGTGGTGCGCGCAGGCGAGGAAGTGATCGTGTTCGATCCGGCTTATGACTGCTACGAACCGGCGATCGAGCTGCAGGGCGCGCGCGCCGTGCATATTCCGCTGACCGTGCCGGCGTTCGCGGTCGACTGGCAGCTCGTGCGCGATGCGGTGACGCCGAAGACGCGGATGATCCTGATCAACAGCCCGCACAATCCGTCTGGCGCGGTGCTGTCGGCGGCCGACCTGGAGGAGCTGGCGGCGATCGTGCGCGATACCGGCATCGTGGTGCTGTCCGACGAGGTGTACGAACATATCGTGTACGACGGCGCGCAACACGAGAGTGTGTTGCGCCACCCTGAACTGGCCGAGCGCAGCATCGTGGTCTCCTCGTTCGGCAAGACCTATCACTGCACCGGCTGGAAGGTCGGCTACGCGGTGGCACCGGCAGCGCTGTCGGCCGAGTTCCGCAAGGTGCATCAATACCTCACGTTCTGCACATTCCATCCGGCGCAGGTCGCGTTCGGCGAATTCATGGCCAGCAACCCCGAGCACTATCTGGACTTGCCGGCGTTCTACCAGGCCAAGCGCGATCGCTTCCGCAGCTTGCTGCAACCGTCGCGCTTCAAGCTGCTCGACGTACCGGGCGGCTATTTCCAACTGGTCGATTATTCGGCGATCCGTGACGAAGACGATCTCACTTTCAGCAAGTGGCTGGTGCAGCACGGCGGCGTGGCGGCTATTCCGTTGACGCCGTTCTATGAAAGCGCGCCGGGCACGCGCCTGCTGCGGCTGTGCTTTGCCAAGAGCGATGCCACGATGGATGCGGCGGCGGAGCGGCTATGCAAGCTTTAAGCGTTTCATTGGTGCAGGGTGCCACCCGCTGGCATGACGCGCCGGCCAATCGCGACTACTACGGCACGCTGGTGCGCCAGGCAACCGGCAGCGATTTGATCGTGCTGCCGGAAACCTTCCTGTCGGGCTTCAGCAACGACACCCGCGCCAGCGCCGGAACGATGGACGGCGAAGGTGTGGCGTGGCTGCGCGCGCTGGCGATCGAGATGCGCACGGTGATCTGCGGCAGCCTGGCGATCCGCGAGAACGACGTCGTCTACAACCGTTTGCTGTGGGTGCAGCCCGACGGCAGCTTTGCGCAGTACGACAAGCGTCACCTGTTCCGCATGGCCGGCGAACACACCCGTTACGGCAGCGGCAATGAGCGGCTGATCGTGGAGCTGAAGGGGTGGCGGATCCTGCCGCAGGTCTGTTACGACCTGCGCTTTCCGGTGTGGCTGCGCAATCGCCGGCTGGCCTCCGCCAACGGAGGCATGGATTACGACCTGGCCCTGTTCGTGGCGAATTGGCCGGCGCCGCGTCGGCAGCCGTGGCGCACGCTGCTGCGCGCGCGCGCGATCGAGAACCTCAGCTATGTGATCGGGGTGAACCGGGTCGGCGTGGACGGCAACGACATTCCCTATGCCGGCGACAGCGCGGTGATCGACCCGGTCGGCGAGCCACTGGTCGAGCTGGGGCCACAGGAACAAGTGGTGACGATCATGCTTGATCCCGCTCCGCTGCTGGCACATCGCGAACGCTTTCCCGCGTGGATGGATGCCGATGCGTTTTCGCTCGATGTGGATTGACGATGCCTGATCCGACGACGAACGCGTAGGAGCCCGCTCGCGGGCGATGCTTTCGCTTTGATGTTAGGGAAATTCAGAGCAAGAGCATCGCCCGCGAGCGGGCTCCTACAGTATCGCCAGCACCGCTTCCGGCGGTCGCCCGAGTGCAGCCCTGCCGTTGGCGACCACGATCGGGCGTTCGATCAGTTTCGGATGCGCCACCATCGCAGCTATCAGCGATGCATCGTCGAACGCAGGATCATCCAGCCCCAGCGATTGATACTCCGCTTCGCCCGTGCGCAGCAACTGACGCGCCGTCATGCTCAGCTGCTTCAGCAACACGCTTAGTTCGGCGGCGCTCGGCGGGTGGTCGAGATAGTTGATCACCTCGACCTCGCCGCCGCGCTGCTCCAGCAACGCCAGCGTGGCGCGTGACTTGGAGCAGCGGTTGTTATGGTAGATGCGCACCATCGGTCAGTGATCCGTCATGCTGAATTTTGGCTCAGCGATTGCCCGAACGATTGCCGCCGCGGCCCGGCGGGCGTCCGCCGGCAGGGCCACCGTGACCTTGGGGACGTGCGCCGCTGTGCGAACGGTTGCCGCCTTGACCTTGCGGCCGGCCTGCGCCTTGCGGCCGGTTGCCACCCTGGCCTTGCGGACGCGCACCGCCCATGCCTTGCGGCCTGGCGTTGCCGTGTGCGGGATTGCCCTGTGCCCGATTGCCCTGGTTTTGACCCTGGCCTTGCGGACGACCGCCATGCGCAGGCCGCGCACCATGCGCACGGTTGCCCGTACCACCGGCAGCGCCGCGCGATTCGCCGCCAAAGCCGCTATACGGGCTGCCGCCGGCAGTACGGCCTTCGCCACCCGCACGGGCGCCGAACGGTTTGCCGCCGGCCGGACGACGGTTGCCCGCAGCGCCACCGCCGGCGTTGCCGCGCGGTGCGCCAGGACGACCGCTGCCGTCGCGGCTTTCACCGGCAAACCAGGTACGCACCGACGGCAGTTCCTGGCCCGGCGCCACGCGCCGCCCCCTGCTGCCGCCTGCATTGCGTTCGGGACGAGCGACGTTGCCGTTGACTTCCTTGCCATCGCGACGCGGCGGCTTGCGGCCACGGGTCGGTTCCTCGCGGATGCGGTCGTAGGCGCGCAATTCGCGTGCCTCGTCCTGGCCGCCGGTCCAGGCGTTGCTGGTGCCGCGTTCGGGACGATATTCGGTGACGCTGCGGTTGGCACGGCGCTGATGCAGTACCGGGCTCAGCGTCAGCACCGGCTGCGGCGCGCCGAGGCCAGTAGTCTGGCGCAGTTCCTTGACGCTTTCCGCATCGAGCACTTCGCATTCGCCGCGGCGCAGGTTGCGCGGCAGCTCGATCTTGCCGTAGCGGATGCGCTTGAGGCGGCTGACCAGGAATCCCTGCGAGTCCCACAGGCGGCGCACTTCGCGGTTGCGGCCTTCGCGGATGACCACGCGGAACCAGCTGTGGCTGCCGCCGCGACTGATCACGGCGATCTCGTCGAAGCGGGCGGGGCCGTCGTCCAGTTCCACCCCGGCCTTCAGCCGCTCGATGATCTCGTCCGGCACCTCGCCGTGCACGCGGCACAGGTATTCGCGCTCGAGACCGCTCTTGGGATGCATCAGCCCATTGGCCAGCTCACCGTCGGTGGTGAGCAGCAGCAGACCGGTGGTGTTGATGTCGAGCCGGCCCACGGCGACCCAGCGCGCGCCCTTCAGGCGCGGCAGCTGCTCGAACACGGTAGGGCGGCCTTCGGGATCGTCGCGGGTAGTCAGCACGCCTTCGGGCTTGTGGTAAATCAGCACCTCGGTGTCGTCGCGGCTGTCGGTGGCGACGACGAATTGCTTGCCGTCGATCACCACGCGGTCGCCAGCGTGCACGCTCATGCCGATTTCGGCGGGGCTGCCATTCAGTTCGACTTCGCCGGACTGGATGCGCACTTCAAGCATGCGGCGCGAGCCGAGGCCGGCATTAGCCAGCACTTTGTGCAGGCGCTCTTCCAGCGCGGGCGCGTCGTTGTCGATGCGTGGTTCGCGTTTAAGGGATAAAACGGATTTCTGTGGCGCAGTCATGCGCGGTACTCCTCGGTATCTTGCTCGGCGGTGTCGGGTTCGACGTCCGCGGCGGGGTTCGCTGCCTCATCGGCAGTGGCAATCGGGTTATCGGTGAGTGGGCTCGTGTCGGAGCCAGGCTCGTCGGACTCGGGGGAAGCGGCTGGCGCGTCGGCGTCGGTCGCGGTTCTGGTGTTTTCAGCATCGGCGTCCGTGGATGCCGGGTGTTCTGTGTCGGGCTCGCTGTCGCCGTCGAGGGATTCCAAAGTGGAATCGGTCGGCGCCTCCTCATCGTCCGGATCGATCGGTAGGTCGCGCATGATGCGGGCGGGCAGGGGTTCCGGTTCGAAGCGCAACTGCGGATCTTCCATGTCGCGGATTTCCGACAGCGGCGGCAGCTGGTCCAGCGATTTCAGGTTGAAGTAGTCGAGAAACGCACGGGTGGTGCCGAACAGCGCCGGCTTGCCGGGCACGTCGCGATAACCCACCACGCGGATCCACTCGCGCTCCTCCATCGTCTTGATGATGTTGGAGGACACCACCACGCCACGGATCTGTTCGATCTCGGGGCGGGTGATCGGCTGGCGGTAGGCGATCAGCGCCAGCGTTTCCAGCAGGGCGCGCGAATAGCGGCTGGGTTTTTCGGTCCACATCCGCGAAATCCACGGATGCACGTCCTGGCGCACCTGGTAGCGGAAACCGGAGGCGACTTCCTTCAGCTCGATGCCGCGACCGGTGCAATCTTCACCAAGCGCTTCGAGCGCTCTGGCGATCTGGCCATGATCGACTTCGTCGGTTTCATTGAACAGGTCGCCCAGCTGATGGACGGTCATCGGCTGGGTGGAGGCCAGCAAGGCGGCCTCGATGATGGGTTTGAGTTGCTCGATCTGCATAACCTTGGATTCGGATGCCGGTTGGATCGGTACCGCTCAGTGGGTGTCGTTCATTCGCCGGACGATTCGATCAGTGCCGATTCGCCTGCTTGTGCGTCGTCCGCCGGTAACTCGGCGGATTCTTCGGAGTGGCTCGCCTTCGCCTTTACATAGATCGGCGCCAGCGGCTCCTCCTGGACAATCTCGACCAGCATTTCCTTGGCCAGCTCCAGCATCGCCAGGAAGGTCACCACGATGCCGAGGCGCCCCTCGCTGATGTCGAACAGGCTCTCGAAGCGATGAAAACTGTCGTCGTCGAGCCGGCTCAGCAATTCGCCCATGCGCTGGCGCACGCTGAGCGCTTCGCGCTTGATCGCGTGATGCCCGAACAATTCAGCCCGGTGCATTACGTCCTTCAGCGCCAGCAGCAGCTCGGTCAGCTCCAGCGGGGGCGGCAACTTGATCACGTTGCGCTCGCCCACCTCGGCATGCACCACCACACTGTCGCGCTCCTGCCGCGGCAAGGCTTCGATGTCTTCCGCGGCACGCTTGAACCGCTCGTATTCCTGCAAGCGCCGCACCAGTTCGGCACGGGGGTCCTCTTCCAGCCCTTCCTCGGCCGGCGGTCGCGGCAGCAACAGCCGCGACTTGATCTCGGCCAGGATCGCGGCCATCAGCAGGTATTCCGCGGCCAGTTCCAGCCGCATCACATCGCGCATCAGCTCGATGTAGGCCATGTACTGCCGGGTGATCTCGGCGACCGGGATATCCAGGATGTCCAGGTTCTGCCGGCGGATCAGGTACAGCAGCAAGTCCAACGGACCTTCGAAAGCCTCCAGGATCACCTCGAGCGCATCAGGCGGTATGTACAGATCCTGCGGCATCTGCAGCATCGGCTGACCGCGCACGATCGCCAGTGGCATTTCCTGCTGTTGCGGTACCGACGCGAATGCATCCTGCGGTGCGGTGACCAGGCTCTGTGGCTCGACTGGCTCAGTGCTCATCAATGCATGTCATGAGGCCGCCTTCAGCGGCTGGCAGTGCGTTCAACACGATCGGAATCATTCACACATCACAACAACATGTGGAACGTCCGCGCTCGGAACACGACGGTGAGGCAGTGTTCCCGGGGTACTGCAGTTCTTCACATCTTCAGCCGAGGTGCGGCGGGTGCCATCGTCACGGGCGAGATGAAGCCACTCGGTGGTGGTTCGATCAGGCAGGTCGCAAGCGGCCATCGCACGCCATTCCGGGTTGTCAGCCACGGCAAGGGCGCAAGTCAAAAGTGGCGAAGAGCAGCGCCACTGACTATTCACTGTTCGGTTCGAGAGCCATCGAATGGAAGCCATGGGTCGCCGAAAGTGCTCGGCAGACGCTGTTCATGCAGCCATGCGCAGGTGAAGAGTAGCGGCTAGCCGCGGGCAAGTCCAGCGGGGCCGCTTCGGACATCGGCTTGCGCCGGGGTGTCATTTGGGGGATGCGATGCCGCGTGGCGGCTGGTTTCATGACGGTGTTCGCGACAGGCACAATAGGCGGATCGCGTCGGTCGGCGCGCCAGCCGAACTGGGCCAGTCAAATGGGATACGCGGCGCTGCTGGGGCGGCATGTGACCTAATGTGACGATATGCGGCAGGGCCGTGCGTGGAAACGCGGACATCGTGGAATCCGGCAGCTCAGACGCTTCTGTCGATTCGTGAGATATCCGGTTGATTAGGCTCGTTGATCAGGCCTGCTCCGGATGGCCATAGCTCTTAGAAGCCGAAACGCGGATAGGGGCGGGATGAATCTGCGGTGCTGTGCATGCATGGCAACCCGACTGGCATGACGGTTGCTTGGTAAGGCTGGCCATCGCAGCCAGCATGTGCGCAGCGGATGACGTACACGGGCCATGCGCGCGAGATGTGCTGCAATCGCTTGATGATGCGGCAGAAAGGTTTCAAGGTTGTTGCTGGACATCGCGTCGTTGCCAGCGACAGGTGTAAACGCAAATGGACGGTAGAACTGATGACGATCGGCAAAAATGGACAAGGTGACGGCGCACCGGAACAGTTGCGTCCGGCGCGCATGCAGATCGAGACGACGGTGCTGATGAGCCGGCACGGCGAGTCGCATCCGACCGAACTGGTCGATATCTCGGCCACGGGTGCGTTGTTGCGGCGTCCCCTCGGTTGGTCCGGTGAAACGGGGCAGAGCTGGGTGCTCGACATGATCTTCGGGCACGACCTTCACATACATCTGGAGGCCGTCGTCGCGCGCATTTCCGATCATCACATCGGTTTTTCGTACAGCCGCATTCCCGAGGACAAACAGGTTCCGCTGTGGAATCTGCTGGGTGGTTACGCCGATATTCTCGAGTATTGGAAAAACGGCTGAGCGTGTGGTGTCCCCCGTAATAAAACGCCCGCATGAACGCGGGCGTTTTTGCTTTAGGGTATCGGGCGAGATTTCAGGCGGAGACTTTTTTCTCGTCGCGCAATTCGCGGCGGAGGATCTTGCCCACGTTGCTCTTGGGCAGTGAATCGCGAAATTCGATGAACTTGGGTCGCTTGTACCCGGTGAGATTCTCGCGGCAGAACTGCTTGAGCGCATCTTCCGTCAGAGTAGGATCCTTGCGCACCACGAACAACTTCACCACTTCGCCGGAATGCTCGTCCGGCACGCCGACCGCGGCGACTTCGAGCACGCCGGGGTGCGCCATCACCGTATCCTCGACCTCGTTCGGATACACGTTGAAACCGGACACCAGGATCATGTCCTTCTTGCGGTCGACGATGTAGAAATAACCGTTGGCATCCATCTTCGCGATGTCGCCGGTATGCAGCCAGCCATCGTCGCCGAGCACCTTGATGGTCTCGTCCGGCCGCTGCCAGTATCCCTTCATCACTTGCGGGCCGCGCACCATCAGTTCGCCCACTTCGCCGGTCGGCAGCGGTTGGCCTTCTTCCGACCATATCGCCACATCGGTGGACGGCACCGGCAGGCCGATCGAGGCGTTGTATTCCTTCAGGTCCAGTGGATTGATGCAGACTGCCGGCGAGGTTTCGGTCAGCCCGTACGCCTCGGCCAAAGTGCAGCCCGTAGTCTTTTTCCAGCGCTCGGCGACGGCGCGCTGCACCGCCATGCCGCCGCCCAGGGTCAGGTGCAGCTTCGAGAAATCCAGCTCGGCGAAGCCCGGTGTGTTGAGCAGGCCGTTGAACAGCGTGTTGACGCCGGTCAGAGCGGTGAAGCCGGATTGTTTCAGCTCCTTGACGAAGCCGGGCATGTCGCGCGGATTGGTGACCAGCCAGTTGAGGCCGCCCAGGCGGGTGAACACCAGTCCGTTCGCGCATAGCGAAAAGATGTGATACAGCGGCAGCGCGGTGATGATCACTTCCTCACCGGGCTTGGCATTGGCGCCGATCCAGGCGCCGGCCTGCAGCATGTTCGCGATCATGTTGCCGTGGGTCAGCATCGCTCCTTTGGCGACACCCGTGGTGCCGCCGGTGTACTGCAGGAAGGCGATGTCATCGTGGCCCAGCGCTACCGGTTGCAGCGGATGCGGCGCGCCATGCTTCAACGCATCGCGGAAACGCACGGCCTGCGGCAGGTCGAACGCCGGCACCATCTTCTTGACATGCTTGAGCACGAAATTGATCAGCACGCCTTTCGCACCCAGCAGGTCGCCTAAGCCGGTGGTGACGATGTGCTGCACATGGGTTTCCGCGACGACTTGCTGCAGCGTCGCGGCGAAGTTGTCCAGCACCACGATGGCTTTGGCGCCGGCGTCCTCCAGCTGATGCTTGAGTTCGCGCGCGGTATACAGCGGGTTCGTGTTGACCACGACCAGGCCGGCGCGCAAGGCGCCAAAGAGGGCAATCGGATACTGCAGCACGTTCGGCATCATGATCGCGATGCGATCACCTTTGCCAAGCTTGAGTTCGCCGGTGAGGTAGCCGGCGAACTGCCGGCTCATCTCGTCGATCTGGCCATAGGTTAGCCGGTGGCCGAAATTCGCGAAGGCGGGTCGTTCGCGAAAACGCTTGAACGCTTCCTCGAACACGGCGGGTACCGAGGCATAGGTATTGACGTCGATCTGGCTGGGCACGCCTGTTGGATAGTGATCCAGCCACGGACGTTCAATGCTCATGCTTGGGTTCCCTGTGTGGATGATCGCTGATCGAGGATGGATGGACTTTGGATGGCGACGACGTCCATCATGGATCGGGCCATCCTGAATCAGGTATGTGGTTCATTTGAGCATACGCCCGCGTACAGCGGCAAGCCGCATTGCAGCGACCTCCAGCCATGATCCGATCGAGAAAAAACGCCTGCCTGCTGACCGCTTTCGCACTGTGGGCGCTGGCCTTGTCAGGCTGCCGGCACACGCCGGACGAACAGCAGGTGCGCGAGTCGATCGCCGCGGTCGCGCAGGCCGCTGAAGCCGGCGCGGCAAGCGACGTGAGTACGCCGCTCAGCGACGACTTCGACGGCAATGCCGGTGAGCTGGACCGGCGTGAGTTGACGAACATGGTCAGGCTGCTTGCGCTGCGTGGTGAACACATCGGCGTGACGATGGGGCCGGTATCGATCGAGCATCGCGGCGAGCGGATGGTGGCCACGTTCACGGTCACGCTGACCAGCGGCGGCAAGCTGCTGCCCGACCAGTTGGGCCTCTACGAAGTCGAATCGGCGTGGCGCAAGGACGACGGCAAGTGGCGCTGTTATACGGCTAGCTGGAAGCACGCGATGTAGGTTTTTTTCGCAAAGAAAAACCGCCCCGAATTCGGGGCGGTTTCCGTTTGTCGCAGGATCGCACTGAAACTCAGGCGGCTTTCCTGCCGGCCAGCTGGCGCAACACGTACTGCAGGATGCCGCCGTGACGGAAGAAGTCGCGTTCCTTCGGGGTCAGCAGCATCACGTTCACGGTGAATTGCTTCTTGCCGCCGTCGGCGGCGGTGGCGGTGACTGTGGCTTCCTTCGCGTTGCCGTTGTCCAGGCCGGTGATGTCGAAGCTCTCGTTGCCGGTCAGGCCCAGCGATTGCGCGTTCTGGCCATCCTTGAACGTGCAAGGCAACACGCCCATGCCGACCAGGTTGGAACGATGGATACGCTCGAAGCTCTCGGCGATCACCGCCTTCACGCCCAGCAGCAAGGTGCCCTTGGCCGCCCAGTCACGTGAGGAGCCGGTGCCGTATTCCTTGCCCGCGAACACCACCAACGGGGTCTTCGTTGCCTTGTACTTCATCGCCGCATCGTAGATCGCCAGCTGCTCGCCGCTGGGAATGTGGCGGGTGAAGCCGCCCTCGACGCCGTCCAGCATCTGGTTCTTGATGCGGATGTTGGCGAAGGTGCCGCGCACCATCACATCGTCGTTGCCGCGACGCGAGCCGTAGGAGTTGAAGTCGATCGGCTGCACGCCGCGCTCGATCAGGTAGCGACCCGCGGGCGAATCCTTCTTGATCGAGCCGGCCGGCGAGATGTGGTCGGTGGTGATCGAGTCGCCGAACATGCCCAGGCAGCGCGCGGCGTGGATGTCCTCGACCGGGGACAGCGCCATCGTCATGCCGTCGAAGTAGGGCGGGTTCTTGATATAGGTGGAGGCTTCGTCCCAGGCGTACAGGGCGCCGTCCGGCGAGGCGATTCCGCTCCAGCGTTCGTCGCCCTTGAACACGTCGGCGTAGTTCTTCTCGAACATTTCCGAGGTGACCGCGCTGGCCATCAAGTCGCTGATTTCCTGGTTGGTCGGCCAGATGTCCTTGAGGAATACGTCCTTGCCGTCCTGGTCCTGGCCCAGCGGATCGGTGCTCAGGTTCACGTCGAGCGAGCCAGCCAGGGCATAGGCCACTACCAGCGGCGGCGAGGCCAGGTAATTCATTTTCACTTCGGCGTGCACGCGGCCTTCGAAGTTGCGGTTGCCCGAGATCACCGCACCCACGGTGAGGTCGCCCGTGCTGATCGCCTTGCTGATTTCCTGCGGCAGCGGACCGGAGTTGCCGATGCAGGTGGTGCAGCCGTAGCCGACCAGGTAGAAGCCGAGCTTGTCCAGTTCGGTCAGCAGGCCAGTCTTTTCCAGATAGTCGGTGACCACCTTGGAGCCCGGAGCCAGCGAGGTCTTCACCCACGGCTTGGACTTCAAGCCCTTGGCGGCAGCCTTCTTGGCCACCAGGCCGGCGGCCAGCATCACCGCCGGATTGGACGTATTGGTGCACGAAGTGATCGCGGCGATCACCACCGAGCCGTCATTGACGTGGAACTGCTGACCGTTCATCGACACATGCTGGCCAGGTGCGGCCTCGCTCTTATCGTGACCGACGGCGGTGCCGCCCCCCTCATTGGCAAAGCGCGCTTCGGCGCCGTTGCGCTTGACGGTGGTGCTGTCGAGGTTGTCACGGTAGTTCTGCTTGACGTCGGTCAGCAGCACGCGATCCTGCGGGCGCTTGGGGCCGGCCATCGACGGCTTGACGTCGGCCAGGTCCAGTTCCAGCGTCGCGGTAAATTCGGCATGCGCGCTGTTTTCGTCGTGCCACAGGCCCTGGGCCTTGGCGTACGCCTCGACCAGCGCAACCTGCTCATCGCTGCGGCCCGACAGGCGCAGGTACTTCAGCGACTCGGCGTCGATCGGGAAGATGCCGCAGGTGGCGCCGTATTCCGGTGCCATGTTGCCGATGGTGGCGCGATCGGCCAGCGCGAGATGCTGCAGGCCCGGACCGAAGAACTCCACGAACTTGCCGACCACGCCCTGCTTGCGCAGCATCTGGGTCACGGTGAGCACCAGGTCGGTGGCGGTAGCTCCCTCCGGCAGGCGGCCGGACAGCTTGAAGCCCACGACCTGCGGAATCAGCATGGACGAAGGCTGCCCCAGCATGGCCGCCTCGGCCTCGATGCCGCCGACGCCCCAGCCCAGCACGCCCAGGCCATTGACCATGGTGGTGTGCGAGTCGGTGCCGAACACGGTATCCGGGTAAGCCCACAGCTGCCCGTCGACTTCGCTGCCCATCACCACGCGGGCCAGATGTTCCAGGTTCACCTGATGCACGATGCCGGTGCGCGGCGGCACCACCTTGAAATCGGCCAGTGCTTTCTGGCCCCAGCGCAGAAAGCTGTAGCGTGCCTGGTTGCGCTGAAACTCGATGTCCACGTTGCGTTCCAGCGCGTCGGCGCTGCCGAACACGTCGACCTGCACCGAGTGGTCGATCACCAGCTCGGCGGGTGACAGCGGGTTGATCAGGGTGGGATCGCCGCCCAGGGCCTTCATCGCGTCACGCATCGCAGCCAGGTCGACGACGCAGGGCACGCCGGTGAAATCCTGCAGCAGCACGCGTGCCGGCATGAAGGCGATTTCGGTGTCGGGCTCTTTCTTGGAGTCCCACATGGCGACCGCCTCGATCTCCTTCGCCGTCACGTCGATGCCGTCCTCGTGGCGAAGCAGATTCTCCAGCAGGATTTTCATCGAATACGGCAGCCGCTTCAGATCGAAGCGCTGGCCCAGCTTGGCCAGGCTGGCGAAGGCGTAGCGCTTGCCATGGACCTCGAGGGTGTCGTGTACGGAAAAGGTGTCTTTCATGGGGACGTGCTCCTGGCTGAATCCTGCGGCTGGGATGGCTGAACGTAGGCGATGGGTGCTCGCGCCGGCCCGGCAAAAACGCAATTATCGCCCAAACGTCGTGCTGCGGCGAGGTTGCGCGTGATGCGTGCGATCGTGCTTCGGCCGTGCCGCGAGTAAACTGCGCCAACGCTTGTAGCTGAACTTCGCCGCACAGGATGAGCCCGATGCCCACCGCACACAAACGCCTTTGATGACATGCAGCGTTCGATGATTTCGACCACCCTCTCGGCCGTCTCGCTGCGTGATCTCGCGCTGGTGCAGGCGGTGCATCGCCACGGCAGTTTCAACAGCGCAGCGCGGGCCATGCACATCAGTCCGTCCGGGCTGTCGCATCAGGTCCAGAAGGTGGAGCAGGCGCTGGGTGCGCCGCTGTTCGAACGCGGCGGCCGCAGCATCGTGCCGACCGCTGGCGGCCAGCGGCTGTTGCAGCAGATCGACGCCGTACTCGCTGCGGGCGAACACTTGCAGCAGGTGGCCCGTGCCGGTGCGGTCGCCTTCGGCGGCGAATTGCGGCTCGGCGTGCCGGCGTCACTGGGGCCGTATCTGCTGCCGCACCTGATCGCGCCGTTTCCGCAGCATTTTCCCGGTGCCACACTGGGCATTTCCGAAGGCAAGCCGCGCGGCTTGCTGCGCCGCCTGCACGAGGGCGAACTCGATGCCGTGCTGGCGCCACCGACGCCGGCGGTCAGCGGTATCGCAATGCGGCCGCTGTTCGCCGAACCATGGGAGCTGATGCTGCGTGCGGATCATCCGCTGGCCGGTCAGAGCAGCATCGCGCTGGACCAGCTCGATCCGGCCGAGGCGACCTTGATGGCCGAGAGCCATGCGGAGGGTCTCGACATCGATGGCAGCGAGCGTGGCCATGTGCAGGACGTCAGCCTGGAAAGTCTCGCTGCGCTGGTCAGCCTGCGCGGCGGCTACGCGCTGGTACCGGCGCTGGCGCACGAACGGCTGGCCTCGATGCCGAACATCGTGCTGGCGAAACTCAAAGGGCAGGCGCCGGGCCGCGAGATCGCGCTGTACTGGCGCGACGCCTCGCCGTGGCACGACGACCTGCAGGCGTTTGCCGAGCTGCTGCGCAAGCTCGCGCGGCAGCGGCCGGGTCTGCGCGTGATGGGCGCGAAGGCAAAACCCGTTGCGCCATAGCCGCACACGGTAGCCGCACACAATAGCCACATAGCAGAAGGCCGCCTTGCGGCGGCCTTCTGCTCAATCGCGCGAGATGGAAACTCAACCGCGCGAAGCGCGCTTGCGATCGTTCTCGGTGAGGTGCTTCTTGCGCAGGCGGATTTCTTTCGGGGTGATCTCGACCAGCTCGTCGTCGTCGATGAAGTCCAGTGCCTGTTCCAGCGTGAACTTGATCGCCGGAGTCAGCTGGATCGCATCGTCCTTGCCCGAGGCGCGCATGTTGGTCAGCGGCTTCGGCTTGATCACGTTGACGGTGAGGTCGTTGTCCTTGGCGTGGATGCCGACCAGCTGGCCTTCATAGACCGAGTCGCCTTCGGCCGCGAACAGCTTGCCGCGATCCTGCAGCGGCCCGAGCGAGTAGGCCGGGGTGGTGCCGCCGGCGTTGGCAATCATCACGCCGTTGAGGCGCTTGGCGATCTGGCCGTCTTCCTTCGGGCCGTAATGGTCGAACACGTGGAACAGCAGGCCCGAACCCTGGGTCAAGGTCTTGAACTGGTTCTGGAAGCCGATCAGGCCCCGCGCCGGGATCTCGTAATCCAGACGCACGCGCCCCTTGCCGTCGGACTCCATGTTCTTCAGCTGACCCTTGCGTACGCCGAGCCTTTCCATCACGGCACCCTGGTGGACTTCCTCCACGTCGACCACCAGTTGCTCGATCGGCTCCATCTTCTGGCCATCGATCTCCTTGATGATCACTTCCGCACGCGACACAGCCAGCTCGTAGCCTTCACGACGCATGTTCTCGATCAACACCGACAGATGCAGCTCGCCGCGGCCGGAGACCAGGAACTTGTCGGCGTCGGAACCTTCCTCGACCTTCAGCGCCACGTTGTGCACCTGCTCACGATCCAGACGCTCGCGCAGCTGGCGACTGGTCAGGAACTTGCCGCCGGAAAGATCCTTGTTGCCGGCGAACGGCGAGTTGTTGACCTGGAAGGTCATCGAGATGGTCGGTTCGTCCACGGTCAGCGCGGGCAACGCCTCAGGCGCATCCAGCGCGCAGACGGTGTCGGAGATGGTCAGATCGGCGATACCCGAGATCGCGACGATGTCGCCGGCCTCGGCGCTTTCCTGCTCGATCCGCTCCAGGCCGAGGAAGCCCAGCACCTGCATCACCTTGCCTTGGCGCTTCTTGCCATGGCGATCGATCACGGCGACCGGCATGCCCTTCTTCAAGACGCCGCGCTGGATACGGCCGATGCCGATCACGCCAACGAAGTTGTTGTAGTCGAGCTGGCTGATGCGCATCTGGAATGGACCATCCGGATCGACGTCCGGCTTGCTCACGTGCTGCATGATCGCTTCGTACAGCGGGGTCATGTCGCCTTCACGCACGTCGTCGTTGAGGCCGGCATAGCCGTTCAGCGCCGAGGCATAGACGATCGGGAAGTCCATCTGCTCCGGCGTGGCGCCCAGACGATCGAACAGATCCCACACCTGCTCGACCACCCACTCCGGGCGGGCACCCGGACGGTCGACCTTGTTGATCACCACGATCGGCTTGAAGCCCATCGCGAACGCCTTCTGCGTCACGAAACGGGTCTGCGGCATCGGGCCGTCCATCGCGTCGACCAGGATCAGCACCGAATCGACCATCGACAGCACGCGCTCCACTTCGCCGCCGAAGTCCGCATGTCCCGGCGTGTCGACGATGTTGATGCGATTGCCCTGCCAGGTGATGGCGGTGTTCTTGGCCAGGATGGTGATGCCGCGTTCCTTTTCCTGGTCGTTCGAGTCCATCACGCGCTCGGCCAGCACGGTGCGCTCGTTGAGCGTGCCGGACTGCTTGAGCAGACAATCGACCAGCGTGGTCTTGCCGTGATCGACGTGGGCGACGATAGCGATGTTGCGCAGTTTTTCGATGGACATAGAAAGCACTCGGGTGGCGCTTGTAGCCACCACGTGGGTTATCAGAAGAATTAACCCGACGATTATACGGATTTATGTGACAACTTGCTGCGGTGCCGCGTCAGCCGTTCATGGGAGCTCACGCGAGGCGCCTGTTTGACGCCACTGCGACCCTCCTGGGGCAGGGGCATCTGGCCGGCGGGAATGGCCCGGGATGCCGCTGGAGCTTGTCCTAGCCCATCGACCGGCGGGTCGAAGCCGCGCGAGCTGATTCGATCCGGCTTTGGCAAACCGGCGCACGTATTCCAGCGTGCGCCGGCCGGCAGCAGCCTTACTGCAACAGGCTCACCTGATCGGCGGCGGTGAGCCACAGCAGCTGATAGTGGCCATACGGATAGTCGAAGCTGTAATCCTCGCCGGGAATCGTCGAGGTATGGACACCGTAGACGAGGCAGCTGGTATAGCAATTGATTTCATCGCTCCACGATTTCATCGAGTACATGTGTACGCCGAAACGATGCCCGGCGATGCTTTGCAGGAACGGGCTGCTCACCGACAGGCCGTAATAGCCGCAGGTGGCGGTGGCGACGTTGAACGGATACATGCCGCACGACCACAGCCCGTGCACCGCACCGGCGATGCCAATGAACACATCGACCTTGCTGGCCACGCCAAGCTTGTCGATCTCGCGCATCGCCAGGGTCACTCCCATCGAATGGCCGATCACATCGATGTGCCCGCTGCATGAGCTGGCGATAGCAGTGCTGATCGCATTCATGACCGGCGTTTCTTCGCTGCCGTTATGGTCATTGCAGGCGGCGCATAACGCATTGCCCCAGGCCGGCGCGACGATCTGGGCATCGCTCCAGCCCTGCTGGCGCAGCAGGTTGTAGGTGTTCTGAAAGTCGGCGGGGCTGCCGGTATTGCCGTGCACCAGCACCACGGTGTCGCGGCAGGTGGCCCGCGCGGACAAGACCGGCATGAACAGCAGCAGGGCCAGAAGCCCCAATACGTACGTCTTGATCGACATCGCTCATATCTCCCTTCGCTTCACGACAGTTCCGCTTGCGCGGAACAGGAGGAGCCGCGCGCAACCGTGCGGCTCCGGATCGGTCTGGCGTCGGCGATCGGTGTGTGACCGGTCGGGGGAGCGACGTCGTTATGGTGGCGGTCTAGATCACGCCGGTGAGGTAGAACGCGGCGATCACCACCAACACCGCCAGCGTCTTGATCACCGTGATCGCGAAGATGTCCTTGTACGCCTGCCGATGGGTCAGTCCGGTCACTGCGAGCAGGGTGATCACCGCGCCGTTGTGGGGCAGCGTGTCCATGCCGCCGGATGCCATCGCGGCAACCCGGTGCATCACCTGCAGCGGAATGCCGGCCGCGTGCGCGTTGGCGATGAAGGTATCGGCCATCGCACCGAGCGCGATGCTCATGCCGCCGGAGGCCGAGCCGGTGATGCCGGCCAGCGCGGTGACGGTGACCGCCTCGTTGATCAGCGGGTTCGGAATCGTGTGCAGCGCATCGGCGACCAGCTTGAAGCCGGGCAGGGCCGCGATCACCGCGCCAAAGCCGTATTCCGACGCTGTATTCATCGAAGCCAGCAACGCGCCGCCGACAGCCGCCTTGCTGCCGTCGGCAAACTGCCTGACCACCGGCCGCCAGGCGAACGCCAGCACGCACAGGATGCCGACCAGCAACGCGCCTTCGACCGCCCAGATCGCGGCGATCTTGGCCACTTCCTGCACCACGGGCTTGGCACTGCCGACCACGCTGGGCAGAAACGATTGCGTCTCGCCGTAGACGCGTGGAATGGCGTCGGTGAACAGCTTGTTGCACACACCGACCAGCACCAGCGGCAGCAGCGCGATCAGCGGATGCGCCAGCTTGCCGCCCTCGAACGCAACCGGTTCGTTGACGAGATTGTCGCCATAGCCTTCGCCAGCCGCCGCCGCTTTCCGCCGGCGCAGGTCGAGATACGCGAGTCCCACGATCAGGATGAATACCGCGCCTATCGTGCCCAGCCACGGCGCCGCCCAGGTGTTGGTGCCGAAGAACGCAGTAGGGATGATGTTCTGGATCTGCGGCGTACCCGGCAGCGAGTCCATGGTGAAGGTGAACGCGCCCAGCGCGATGGTGCCGGGGATCAACCGCTTCGGGATATCGCTGGCGCGGAACAGTTCGGCGGCAAACGGATACACCGCGAACACCACCACGAACAGCGATACGCCGCCATAGGTCAGCAGCGCGCACACCAGCTCGATCGACAGGATCGCCCGGCTGCGCCCGACCAGGCCGATCGTCGCGGCAACGATGGCCTTGGAAAAACCGGACAGTTCAATCAGTTTGCCGAACACCGCACCGAGCATGAAGACCGGGAAGTACAGCTTGAGGAAGCCGACCATCTTGTCCATGAACAGGCCGGTGAAGATCGGCGCGACCATTGCCGGCTCGGTCAGCAGCACGGCGCCCAGTGCGGCGATCGGCGCGAACAGGATCACGCTGTAGCCGCGATACGCCGCGATCATCAGAAAACACAGCGCGGCCAGCACGATCAGAAATGCCATCCCGCGAAACTCCTCGGACGTCTGCGTCCATACGATGGACTGCGAGTATCCACGGCACCCATTGGCGCGGGCACTGTACGAAGGTACAAGTGCCCAGACCGGTCACCCTGCCTATGCTCACCCGTATCAGCATCCATCGCCGATGGCTGCGTCACCTGCGGGGGAAGGGTTATGAAGCGCACGCGTCTGAGTCTGGCGATGGGTCTGACATTCGGTCTGTTCTGTGTCGCGCCACTGAGCGCGCAACAGGCTTCCGGGGAGGCGAATGCCAACGCCGCCAAGCCGGGCGATGCCAAGCCGGTTAACGCCAAACAGCTCGGGCAGGTGACGGTGACCGCCCGCAAACGCGAGGAAACCCTGCAGGACGTGCCTATCGCGGTCAGCGCATTCACCGCCGCGTCGCTGTTCAAGCAGAACGTGCAGAACCTGGCTGACCTGCAGGGCAAGGTACCCTCGCTGCAGGTGTATGCCGCGCGCGGTTCCAACACCACGCTGACGGCTTACATCCGCGGCGTGGGCCAGGCCGACCCGACCTGGGGTTTCGATCCGGGCGTGGGCATCTATCTCGACGACGTTTATCTGGCCCGCCCGCAGGGCGCTGTGCTGGATGTGTTCGACGTCAATCGGATCGAAGTTTTGCGCGGGCCGCAGGGCACCTTGTACGGCAAGAACACGATCGGTGGCGCAATCAAGTACGTCTCCAACCCGTTGCCTGTGAAGACCGAAGGCTCGGTCGACGCCACCGTGGGCACCCATGGCGAGAAGGACATCAAGGCCAGCGTGGGCGGCGCCAGTGCCGATCAGGTCTGGCGCGCGCGGGCGGCCGTTGCCAGCGAACACAACGATGGTTTTGGCCGCGACGTGCTCACCGGCAGCCGCAATGGCAACAAGAACACCAACGCCGCGCGCGCCACGCTCGGCTTCTTCCCATCCAGCCGTTTCAATGCGCAGTTGTCGGTCGATGGCGTGCGCGACAGCTCCAATCCGCGCGGCGCCAAGATGCTGATCGTCAACAAGCTCGATCGGGCGTATGCGCCGCTGTCCAGCGATTTCGACACGCGCAGCGGCATGGCGCAGGTCAACCACACGAAACTGTACGGCACCGCGTTGACGATGAACTGGATCGCCAGCCAGGAGTGGTCGTTCAAATCGGTCACCGCGGTGCGCGGTTCATCGACCCTGACCAACATCGATTTCGACACGCTGCCGGAAAAGATCGCCGACGTCAGCGCGATCTACAAGGACCACCAGTTCAGCCAGGAATTGCAGGCCAATTACGATGCCGGCGGCAGCGTGCACGGCGTCGCCGGCTTGTATTACTTCGACGGTTCGGCCACTGGACAGATCCACAACATCTTCCTCGGCTCGCCACCGTACAGCACGCTGGGCTTGTCGCAGTACGGCAGTACCGGCGGGCGCATGGGCACCAGGAGCTACGCCGGTTACGGCGATTTCAGCTGGGATTTCAGCCCGGCCTGGAGCCTCGATGTCGGGCTGCGCTACACCCATGAGACCAAGACCGCGCTGATCCAGAACTTCGGCTTCGCCAACGCAAGCTTCAGCACGCCGATCTCGACGGTGGCGAACTTCAGTGGCTCTCACGCCAGCAACAATGTCTCGCCGAAGGTCTCGCTCGACTGGAGCGTCAGCAACCAGATCAAGCTCTACGCCAGCTACAGCGAGGGCTTCCATTCGGGCGGCTTCAATATTCGCGCCAACTGCGTGGCCGTGCCGGCGTCGTGCCGCCCGATCGACGACGAGAAAGTGCAGTCGTACGAACTGGGTAGCAAGATGACGTTCCTCGACGACCGCCTGATGCTTAACACGGCGGCGTTCCACAACGTGTACTCGAACATCCAGCTGTCGGTGTTCAGCTCGTACACTTTGCCGAACGGCAGCCAGGGCTTCTTCGGTGATTTCACCAACGCCGGCAAGGGCCACATCGACGGCGTGGAAGAGGAGTTTGCCTGGAAGCCGACCGAGGCATGGACTTTCAGCGGCAACTTTGCCTACTTGCACACCAAGTACACCCAGTACCTGACCAGAGGCGTCAATGTCGCCGACCAGCAGAAGTTCACCAACGCACCGAAGTGGTCCGGTGGCCTTTCGCTGGAAAATACCCACGAGCTGGCCAACGGCGGCAACCTCACTGCCCGCATCAACTACACCTACCAGAGTCTGGTGTACCCGGAAACCACGCTGTCACCGCTGATCGCGCAGCCGGCCTACGGCCTCTGGAACGCCGGCGTGATCTGGCAGGTCAGCCAGCCGTGGACGCTCAGCCTGCAAGGCACCAACCTGGCCAACAAGTCGTACCGCACCACCGGTTACAACATCAGTTCGCTGGGTATTGTCACGGGGTTCTATGGTGCTCCGCGGATGGTCACGTTGAGCGCACGCTATACGTTCTGATCGCGGTCGTTTGACGCGGATCTGCTCCCACTGAAGTGAAACATCGCGCCATAACCCGACGAAACGGAGCAGACCGATGAATACTCGAGGGGTAAAGTGCCTGCTGTGGCTGGCCCTGTTGACCAGCGCCGGCACCGTATGCGCGAAAGACGCCGGTGCGAGCCTGCCCAAACTCAGGATCGCTCCGGCACGTACCGCCGTGGTCGGCCTTTCTTCTGGCGCATACATGGCGACCCAGGCGCAGCTGGCGTATCCGGAGCTGTTTCCGAACGCGGCACTCGTAGCGGGTGGTCCGTTCGGCTGCGCCGGCGGCAAGCTGGACGTCGCGCTGGGCACTTGCATGAAGGGCGTGCCGACGCCGGATGTCGCGGCGCTGGTGGCGAGTGCCCGGAAACGTTCCGCTGCCGGCGAGATCGGTGCGCTGAAGGATCTCGCACACGCACATGTCTACTTGCTGCATGGCAGTACCGACGTGCTGGTGGCGCCGGTGGTGGCGGAAGCCGGCGCGCATTTCTACGAACAGTTGCGCGACGGCACGCCAGGCCTCGAGGGTATGCAGGTGCATGACGATGGCCAGCGCGCGTTCGCGCATAACTTGCCGGTGGCTGCCCGTGGTGACGACTGCGACAAATCGGTCGCGCCGTATCTCGGTCACTGTGGCTTCGACGCCGCCGGCGAAATCTTCACCCGGATGTTCGGCAAACCGGCTCATGCAGCGACTGCGGCGCGTGGCGAGCTGCGCAGGTTCGACCAGGATGCACTGCGTCCCGGCGGCGCCGATACCTTCATGGCCAGTTACGGCTACGTCTATCTGCCGCCTGCCTGTCTCGCCGGCAAACCGTGCGGTGTGGTGGTCGCGTTCCACGGTTGCAAGCAGAACGCGGAGGCTGTGGGCGAGTCGTTCGTCAAGGACGCCGGCTTCAACCGCTGGGCCGACGTGTACGACGTGGCGGTGTTATATCCTCAGACCCGCGCAAGTTTTGCGCCCTTGAATCCGCAAGCATGCTGGGACTGGTGGGGATATTCCGGAACCGACTACGACAGCCGCCACGGCGTGCAGTTGCGCTGGCTGGTGAACGCGGTGCGGGCGCTGGGGTTGCCGGCGGGGCATTGATGGCGGCGTGGCGCCGTCACGTCGCTTGCACTTGTGTAGGAGCGCACCCTGTGCGCGATGCTCTTGCTCCATTCAGAGCTGGAAGCCTTCGTCTGCCTTCGGCAGCCGAGTTACTTTCTCTTTGCGTGGCCAAAGAGAAAGTAACCAAAGAGAAAGGCCACCCCGCTTGGCGCTTGCCGCCCATCCATGGGCGGCAAGTCCGTGAGTCGGGGCCGGGCTTTTCGACAGGGCTCCTGCCCTGGCGAAAAGGAGTCGACATCCTTGTCGACTCCCGCTGCGCGGCCTGTCGACCCCGACTCACCGCCGCACAGGGGCCCCGGGTAGAGCAGCGGGCCATCATGGCCCGCACTCGGTGGAAAGCCGAAGAGCTGAAAAGCCGGAGCCCCAGCCACAGTAAAGCGATATTTTGCTGTGGCTGTGCTGTTGATCTGGCTCTTCTGAAAAGTGCGCGCCGGGAGCGCGCTGCTCTACGCGGGGCCCCTATGGCGCGGCGGGTGGGTGGAGGAAAGGCCCCGCAGGGGTGGCTCGCAGGGAGGCGAGCCAGTTCGACGTCAGGGCAGGAGCCCTGTCGGCGAACCCCCGTAGCCCACCCGCGTACCCGGAGGGCAGGATGCCCGCAGGGCGCGCCATCGGGGTGGCCTTCTCTTTGGTTACTTTCTCTTGGCCAAGCAAGAGAAAGTGACTCGCCCTCCGCAGGAGGACGAAAGCTTTTTGCTCCAAAGGAAATACATGCAGAGCCGTCGCGACTGAAGTCGCTCCCACAGGTGCGCGTGCCATGCTGAGCGCCAGCATTATCGCCATCGCCGCGCTGTGCTGGCTGGGCCTGCTGTTCGGCGTGGCGCTGCTGGGTGAGCGCCGCCCTCATATCTTCGAAAAACGCTGGGCGATCGTGTACGCGCTGTCGCTGGCGATCCACTGCACGTCGTGGACGTTCTACGGCACGGTAACGCAAGCCAGCCGTTCCGGCTGGTGGCTGCCGCCGACGTTTGTCGGGGCCATCCTGGTCTATCTGTTCGCGCTGAAATTCCTCGGCCGGCTGGTACAGCTGGTGCGCGAGTACAACGCCGGTTCGCTGGCCGATCTGATCGCGGTGCGGCTGGGGCGTCACTCGGGACTGGCAGCGTTGGTCACCGCGGTGGTGGTGATCGGCATCGTGCCGTATATCGCGCTGCAGCTGAAGGCGGTGGCGATGAGCTACGGCATCCTCAGCCACGGCCAGTTGTCCGAGTCCGATCCGTGGCAGGACAGCGCGCTGTACGTGGCGTTGCTGATGGCGCTGTTCGCGATGCTGTTCGGCACGCGGCGCGCGTCGACCATGGCGCACAACCGCGGGCTGGTATTGGCGATGGCGTTCGAGTCGCTGTTCAAGCTCGGCGCGATGCTGGCGCTGGGCACCTTGCTGTTCACTGCGTTGCCGGCCGGTCTGCCGGTCAACGTGCCGCCACCGCCGGACAGCGACGGTTTCCCGGCGCTGATCCTGCTTGGCGCGCTGGCGATGTTCACCATGCCGCATCAGTTCTATGCCGGCATCGTGGAGTGCCGCAACGACGGCAACCTGCGTACCGCGCGTTGGCTGTTTCCGCTTTATCTGCTGCTGATCTCGCTGCCTATCCTGCCGCTGGCGCGGCTGGGCGATGCGTTGCTGGGACCGAGTGGCGTGTCGTCGGACATGTACGTGCTGGCGCTGCCGCTGGCGCGCGGCGAACACGGCCTGGCGCTGATCGCGTTTCTCGGCGGCCTCAGCGCCGCCACCAGCATGGTGGTGATCGCGACACTAGCGTTGAGCCTGATGGTGGTCAATCACTTCATCGCACCGTTGCGGGTGAAGGCGGGCTGGGGTCGCGACGAGCACGGCGACCTGCGCGGCGAACTGCTGAATCACCGGCGCGTGGCGATCCTGCTGGTGATCCTGTTGGCGTGGACTTACAGCCGTGTGCTGGCACGTAACGAGGCGCTGGCGGATATCGGCGCGATCTCGTTTTCCGCGCTGGCCGGACTCGCTCCGGCACTGCTGGCCGCGGTGTATCGCCCACAGCTGGGTTCTCGCGCGGTAATGGTCGGGCTGGCCGCCGGCACGCTGGTGTGGATGTACGCGGTACTGCCCGCGTTGCTGCCGTCCGCGCCGGCATGGTTGCACCGCGGTCCATTCGGATGGCATTGGCTGGCACCTGACGATTTGCTCGGACTGTCCAACTGGAATCAGCTGGGTCGCGCCGTCGTGGTGAGCTTGCTGGTGAATATCGCCGTGATGCTGGCGGTGGCCGGTTCGCGCTACGGCCGCATCGCGCGCGCGGTCAGCGTGGGCGATGTCGGCGTGGTCGAACTGCGTGCACTGGCGGCGCGCTTTCTGCCATCCGAACGGGTCGAGCATCTGTTCGCCAGTGCGCCGGCAGCCGGCCTCGCCGGCAGCGTGCGGGTCGGCCAGGTCGAACACGAACTGGCTGCGGTGATCGGCGCCGCCTCGGCACGGTTGCTGCTGGAAGTGGTGCACCGGCAAGGCCGCGACGATCTGGACACGGTCGTCGCCATCGTGGGCGAGGCTGCACAGGATCTGCGCTTCAACCAGCGCGTGCTGGAGGCGGCGCTGGAGAACATGAGCCAGGGCATCTGCGTGGTCGATGCCGAGCTGCGCTTGGTCGCCTGGAACAGTCCGTATGCGCGCCTGTTCAACTATCCGCCCGAGCTGCTGCAGGTTGGACGTCCGGTGGCCGAGCTGACCCGCTACAACATCGACGCCGGCATGCTCGGTCCCGGCGAGGCGGAGCAGCGTGTGCAGCGCCGGCTCACACACATGCGCGCCGGCACCCGGCACCTGTCGGAGCGACGTTTCCCCGACGGCACCATCGTCGAGATTCGCGGCAACCCGATGCCCGGCGGCGGCTTCGTCGCCACCTTCACCGACGTTACCGCGTTCCGCCAGGCTGAAGGCTCGCTCAAGCGCGTCAACGAAACGCTGGAACTGCGCGTGGAAGAACGCACCCGTGCGCTGGCTGCGGCGTCCGCCGAAGCGCAGGCTGCGAACGACGCGAAGAGCCGCTTCCTCGCTGCGGTGACCCACGACCTGATGCAACCGTTGCACGCGGCGCAGCTGTTCGCCCATTCAGTGACCGAGCGCGGCAACGATGCCGCCACCATGCAACATCTCAACGGCGCACTCGCCGCTACCGAAGGCCTGCTCACTGGCCTGCTCGATGTGGCACGCCTCGAAGGCGGCCGCCTGCATCCGCAAGCGCGCGCGTTCCTGCTGGCCGAAGTGCTCGATCCGCTGGCCGCCGAATTCCGCGCCATCGCGCTCGACCGCGGCGTGCGGCTGGACGTGGTAGGCACCCGTGCGTGGGTGCGTTCCGATCCGCAACTGCTGCGCCGCGTGCTGCAGAACTTTCTGTCGAATGCGATGCGTTATGCGGAGCACGGACGCGTACTGCTGGGCGTGCGCCGATTCGGCCAGCAACTGCGTGTCGAGGTATGGGACACCGGACCGGGTATCGCGCCGAACGAACAGCAGCTGATCTTCCAGGAATTCCGCCGCGGCAGCGCCGCGGGCGGGCAGGGACTCGGACTCGGTTTGTCGATCGCGCAGCGCATGGCCGGCTTGCTTGGCCATCCGCTCGGACTGCGCTCATGGCCTGGCCGCGGCAGCGTGTTCGACCTCGGTATGCCGATGGCGCGAGCCGCCACACGACTATCGCCTGTCGCCGATGCGCAGCAGTCATTGCCGGCGGGCCGCGCGTTGGTGCTGGACAACGAGCCGGCCGCACTCGCCGCGCTAAGCAGCCTGCTCGTCAGCTGGGGTTGGCATGTGCATGCCTGCCGCAATACCGAGCAGGCGCTGGCGGCACCGTGGCAACCGGACCTGCATATCCTCGATTTCCATCTCGATGGCGGGTGCACAGGGCTCGATGTGTGGGAGCGGCTGCGTGCGCGCCACGCCGATGTGCCGACTGTGATGCTGACCGCCGACCGCGACGGCGAGCTGCGCCAGCGCTTGCTGGATGCGGGCATCGGCGTGCTCTACAAGCCGCTCAAGCCGCTGGCGCTGCGGCAGGTACTGCAGCGGGTGGCAGCCGGCGTGGCGCAGGCTTGAACCGGCGCTGGCTTGCGTAGTGCAAGAACGCAGGCCACTGCTCGATGGTTTGGGCAGTGGCCTGGCGGGAAACGCTTTTCGGGTAAGTGCCCGATGCATTTCCGCATCGGGCCTGCGATCGGTTACCTGTTCTTGTCGCTGATATCGACGAACGGTACCGCGCCATTGCCGCCGACGTATTGCGGCAGCACGCCGTTCCAGTGCTGAATGGTGTAGAACTTGGTGTACAGCGGGTTCGCCTGCATCGCCTGGCCGACCACTTGAATGGCTTTGGCCTGAGCGTCGGCTTCCAATATGGTGGATTCGGCGATGCCCTTGGCCGATTCGATCTTGGCTTGCGCCTCGGCCGCCGCGGTGACGGTTTTCTGCTCGCCTTCGTACTTCTTCTGCAGCACCGTATTCTGCGCCTGGACCGCTTCGGCTTTGGCCTTGACCGCCTGCTCCACGGAGGCGGAGAACACCGGCGAGTATTTGATGCCGGTGAGCTGCAAGTCGACCACGTTGATGCCGAACAGCCGCTGCAGCGCCATGCCGACTTCCTTGCGCATCTGCTCGGTGATCTGCGCGCGCGAGTCCGAGACATTCAACGTGTTGTATTTCGCGAATACCGCGAGGGCGCGATCGCGGATGACCGGCACGATGGTCGATTCGATGTCGGTATTGCCGGTCTTGCCCACGTCGTACAGCAGATGCATCACCGCCGTGGAGGGAATCTGGTAGATGACCGAAATGCTGATATCGACCGACTGATTGTCGTTCGTGTACACGCTGAGGTCGGGCAAGGTGTAGGTCGATTGCGAGGTTTGCAGGTAGTCCGCCGTTTCCAGAAAGGGCAGTTTGAAGTGCAGGCCCGTGCCTAGCGGCTGCTTGGTAGTGACGGTGCCTCCAAGCCAGCGCACGGCAGCCATCTCGCTCGGCGGTACCACGAAGAACGAACTGGACAATACGATCACGACCAGAACGACGATCGCGGCAATGCTGACAGCACGGGTGCTGATTCCCTGAAACATGGTGGTTCCCCCTGAGTGGTAGTGCTGAGTGGCAGTGCGTAGTAGAGATCAACAACGCCTACTTTAAGCCAGACGCGCGATGCCACGACATGTCAGGATCAACCCACCCGCGCCGGTTCGCCCAGGTCCAGCGAACGCAACAACATCCCCGCCTGCGTCCGATTCCTTACCTTGAGCTTCTCGAAGATCGCGGTGACATGCGCTTTCACCGTGCGCTCCTGGATCGCCAGGCGATCGGCGATCTGCTTGTTGAGCAGGCCTTCGGCGAGCAGGGCGAGCACGCGGGATTGCTGCTCGGTGAGGCGGGCGAGCCGGCTGGCGAGGTCGGTGTCGTTGGGGTTGACGGGTAGCGCGGCGACGGCGTCGGCGAGGTGAGGCGGCAGCCAGGTGCCGCAGTCGAGCACGCAGCGGATCGCTTCGCCGATCTCGACGGGGCTGGAGCTCTTGGGGATGAAGCCGGCGGCGCCGTGATCGAGTACGCGGCGCACGATGCGTGGTTCGTCATGAGCGGACACCACGAGCACGGCGACGGCGGGATGCTGGCCGCGTAGCGTAGCGAGTCCAGACAAACCCTGGCTGCCGGGCATGTGCAGGTCGAGCAGGACCATGTCGATGTCCGGCTCGGCGGCCAGCGTGGCGAATACGCCTGGCAGGTCCGCGGCCTCGCGCACCGCGCAATCGGGCAGGCTTTCACTGGCGGCGAGGCGCAATGCAGCGCGGAACAGTGGATGGTCGTCGGCGATCAGCAGGCTCGTCATGTCGTTGAAGTTAGCGGGCCGCGGCGATGGCGTCGAGTTCAATGAGCGACTTGAGGTGGCTGGGACTGGACTTTCGTACGATGGCAGGCAACGGTGTGCTTGTTATGGTGGCGGAATGAAGAAGTCCGTCCGCTTTTCGACGCTGCTGTGTCTGCCCGTGCTGGTATCAGTCATGCTGTCGGCTTGTGCCCGCGGCCCGATGACCAAGGAACCTGCCATGCGTGAGGTCGATTACGGCGAAGTGCGTGTGACCGAACATCGTGGTCACGATGATCTGTTGAGCGCCGGTCTGGGGCAGGCGGGTTTGGCAGGTGCACCGCTACCGTTTGCCAATCCGCTGGACCCTACCGCTGAAGAGCTGCGTCGGCGGGCCATCCAGACCAGTTGGAAGGGCATCGCCGATCTCGGCCCGCTAGGCGGTTACGGCACGGTGTACGGCGGCGTGCCGGATGTGCCCGGCCGCGAGTATCAGGCGTTTGCGCGCATTCCCGGCGCGCGCGCTCCCCATCGCGTGCTGCTGCAGTTGCCCGATCATTTCGACAAGCAGAAGCGCTGCCTGGTAGTCACTGCCTCGTCCGGTTCGCGTGGCATCTACGGCGCGATCGCGCTGGCCGGTGCCTGGGGGCTGCCGCACGGTTGTGCTGTGGCATACACCGACAAAGGTACGGGCGCGGGTTATTTCGACTACGCCGACAATAGCGGGGTGGCGCTGGATGGTCGCCGCGCGAAACGCGGCGAAGCAGAATTGGAGTTCCAGCCAACCCCGGCCCCAGCGGGCACCGGTATCGCGATCAAGCACATGCATTCCGGCGACAACCCGGAGGCCGATTGGGGCCGCCATGTGATTCAGGCGGCGCAGTTCGGGCTGGCCATGCTCGATCGTGCGTTTCCGGACGAGGCGCCGTTCACGGCGCAGAACACGAAGATCATCGCCACCGGCGTGTCCAACGGTGGCGCTGCGGTGCTGCAGGCGGCCGGCCTTGACCAGGATCGCTTCTTCGCCGGCGTAGTGGCATTGGAACCGAACGTGCACGTGTTCGAACGCGGCCGCGCGATGTACGACTACGCCACCGAGGCGGCGATCTGGTTGCCGTGCGCGTTGGGCAGCGAGCGCTTCGCGGCGACTCCGTTCGCGCGTGGCCCCGGCGGCGTGTTGCCATCCGCATGGCCGCTGCGCTGTGCCAGCTTGCGCGCGCAAGGCAAATTGCGCGGCAACACCGTGGCCGAGCAGGCGGAGCAGGCTTACCAGTACCTGCATACCCGTGGCTGGACCGACGAAGCGCTGAATACAGCTGCCAGCACCACTACATTCGATCTGTGGCGGGTGATCGCCGCGGGCTATGCCTCGTCCTATCTGCGTCGTGGCGCCACCGACATGCCGTGCGGTTTCCATTACGCGGCGATCGGTGTGGGCGGCCTGCCTGGTGTAGCCGATCCCGTCACCCGGGCAGCGTGGTGGGCAGATGGTGCGGGCATTCCGCCCGGCAATGGCATCGGCTTGTTGGGAGGCACGAGTGTCTCGTCCGATCCCACGCTGATCGGCAGCGAATGCCTGCGCGCTCTGTGGACCGGCGACGATCACCAGTCGCAGGCGCTGCATGCTTCCATTGCGGCCACGGCGGCCAAGCTGCCGCGCGGCGACCTGCCGCTGTGGGTGGTGCACGGCGCCAGCGACGGACTGTTGCCGACCGCGTTCAGCTCCGAGCCGTATGTGGCGTGGCTGCACGAGGAAGGACGCGCGCCGATCTACTGGAAGGTACCGTACGCGCAGCACTTCGATGCGTTCCTGGCGCTGCCCGGTTTCGGCGAACACCATGTGCCGCTGCTGCCTTTTGGCTATGCGGCGCTGGATCGGTTGTGGGCGCACCTGTACGAGGGAGCGACCTGGCCGACCGATGTGCCGACGCCGGCGGTCCAGCCGCGAGGCGCGGGTGTGCTGGAGCGCCGCATGCTCGATTTGCCGTAGCGCGGTGTTGCAAGCGCATGCCTGAGCGCCGCCGCTGGGGTATTCTTGGCAGCCCGCGTGCCCGTGTCGTGGCACGGTGCAGCTTCTGACCCCAAGGATTTGCGATGACCATCCATGTCACTTTCACCACCAACCGCGGCCCGATCCATCTGCGTCTGCATGAAGACAAGGCGCCGGTGACGGTGGCCAACTTCGTCAACCTGGCCAGGCGCGGTTATTACGACGGATTGTCGTTTCATCGCGTGATCGCCGACTTCATGATCCAGGGCGGTTGCCCCGAGGGCAGTGGCCGCGGCGGTCCGGGCTACAAGTTCGAGGACGAATTCAACCCGTCGCTGCGCCATGACAAGCCTGGCGTGCTGTCGATGGCGAATGCCGGTCCGCGCACGAACGGCAGCCAGTTCTTCATCACCCATGGCGCCACGCCGTGGCTGGACGGCAAGCACAGCGTGTTCGGCGAAGTGGTCGATGCGGCCGACATGGCCGTGGTCAACACGATCCAGCAGGGCGACACGATCGAAAAGGTCACCGTCGAAGGCGACGTCGACGCACTGCTCGCTGCGCAGTCCGATCGCGTGAAAGAGTGGAATGCGGTGCTCGACCAGCGCGGCTGAGTTTCAAGCCCAGGATTCGCAGGAAACCGCCGGTTTTGTAACTGGCGGTTTTTTTTTGTGTGCCAAGGTCATGACAGTGTCGCCGGCGCCGGCCTATGATCGGCGGGCTCTACTTATATCAACATCTTCCAAGGAGAACGACCATGTCATTCCTCAATGATTTGCTCGGCGGTCAGGGACAACAAGGTGGCACCGGCTCGCTGATTGGCGTGGCTGGTGAGCTGATCGAGAAGGCCGGCGGTGTGCAGGGCCTGGTCAGCATGCTGCAACAGCATGGGCTGGGTGGTGCTGTGCAATCGTGGGTCGGCACCGGCGCGAACCAGCCGGTGTCCGGCGACCAACTCGGCCAGGCGCTCCAGAGCGGCGGCATGGGGTCGGCAGTGCAGGAGGCGGCCAGCAAGCTGGGTGTCGATCCGAATGTGTTGCTCGGTCAGCTATCGCAGGTATTGCCGCATGCGGTCGATCATCTGACGCCGGACGGCCAGGTGCCGGCGGCCGGGCAGGGCAGCGGCTTCAATCTGGGCATGCTCGAAGGCCTGGCCGGCAAGTTGCTCGGTGGTCAGGCCTGAAACCTGATTCACGAAAACGAATCGGCGGGGAGTGACCCCGCCGATTTTCGAACGTGTTGCCATGCATACCAGCGCGGGCGCACCGGTCAGTGGCGACGGTTACATGTGGAATGCGTAGCGCAATACCAGCAACAGGACAATGGCACCGACAATCGACATCA
>Ga0209026_1000214_pt1 | contig 80595 bp, 58 predicted proteins | sample AraplaCL_Col_mCL_FD_184262 | JGI IMG/M metagenome (GOLD analysis project Ga0209026, IMG submission 184262) | Arabidopsis root microbial communities from the University of North Carolina, USA - plate scrape CL_Col_mCL (SPAdes) (version 2) | ecosystem: Host-associated > Plants > Roots >...
CACTATGGTTGTATACGCATCGACGGCCGCCCGGTCCGCGGCGTGAAAGGCCAGATGCGTGCCTGCAGGGTTCGCCCCGCTCTGCGCATACAACCATAGTGAAGGTGCATCCTTGGGCCCCAGGCCTGCGCTCGTCTCATCGCGCGAGCAGAGTACGTGGCCCAGCTCCGCCAGGGTGGCCGTGTAGAAACGTACGCTGGCGTCGAGATCGCTGGCCTTCAGTCCGATGTGGTCGTACATGATGATTTTCTCCGGTGCATGGTGTCGGGTGGAACCCAAGCATCGGAGAAGCCGGCGAGCCTTTCTTGGAGAATCTTGCGATCGCCGTGGCCGGCCTGACGGAAACTTCTTGGCGGCATGCCGGCGCATCGATGAAAGGTACGCACGAAGTTGGAGAGGTCGCCAAAGCCGGCATCGAAGGCGATATCGGTGATCGGACGCTCGTCTTCGAGCAGAAGGCGGGCCGCGCGGCGCAGGCGGGAGCGCACCAGGTACTGATGCGGCGTGACACCCAGCACGCTGTTGAACACGCGCAGAAAGTGGAACGGGCTCAGTCCTGCCTCGCGTGCCGCCGACTCGAGATCGATCTGTTGCCGGGCGTGGGCATCGATCCACAAGGCCGCCGCGACGGCACGCCGGCGATTCTGCGCCGTGGTTCGCAGCGGCGCGTTGCCGCGGCCGGACGCCACATTCATGAAACGGGTCGCGAGCAGCATGCCCACTTCATCCAGCCCGAGGTCGTTGCGGCCTTCGGCGGTGGCCTGCGCCAGCTCGCCCAGCACGATCAGTTCCGGCAGCGGCGCGATGCACCCCATGCGCCATGCCGCCGAATCGCCGCCGAGGGAATCCAGCAGTGCCGGCGTCAGCTGGAAGGACAGGCATTCGTCGCCGCCGTGATGGTGGTCGTGCGTGCAGATATATTCGTCGCCCGCGCGGCCGACCATGACCGAGCCCGCCACCAGTTCGAAAGCTCGCCCGCGCACGCGGCAGCCGAAACTGCCTTTGCGCACGTAGGAAACCGAATAGCGGCGGTGGACCTCAGGATAAGGCTCGTCGCCGGGCACCGCCGTACAGCGATAGTCCAGCGCAAGGATCGAGCCATCTTGCAAGGTGGTTATGACAGGCATTTCGCGGGAGCAAACAGCCGTGGGCCGGCAAGCATAGAACAAGGACTGGTGGTTGAATCGTCCGCTTCCTGGTCAGCCCGTACGTTTGGCATGCCATTCGCAATTACGGCCGCACTCTTGGTCCGAGGGTTTCAAGAGCAAGGGCCGTTTACCTCTGCTCCGCCTACATCTTCACTACTTACATTTGCTCTATCGGCAGCACACGGCGACGGGCACGCTCCCGCAAAGAGCAATCGCGCAGCGTTTCGGCCATCGCCTCGAGTCCGGGGATGCCGTACAGGGACACCGAAGACATGTCCTGATCGGACGAATGCAGGCGCACTTCGCACTGGCCCAGCAGGCGCATGCCGAACGGCTTCAACACGTCGAAATGGTCGACCCGGAACAGTTCGAGGTTGTCTTTCACCTTGGAGAACAGTCCGCGCTCGATCTGCACACGTTGCGTGGTGACGGTGAACGTGACGTTGAGGCTGCGGATCCAGTACACCAGAAAGGCGATGCCCAGCGTGCAGACTGCCAGTACAAATTGGCCGAAGGTGTAGATCGCTTTCGGATGGCCTGAAAACAGTGTCTTCTCCACCGTCGCCTCGTGCGCCGCCACGTAGCTGTCGATGTCTGTGCCGCAATGCCGGCATTTGTGCGCATCCGCCTGGATTTCTTCCGCGCATGCCGGGCATCGCTTCATTGCCTGTTCCATGGTTGCCTCCGTCTGGAATATCGACCGGTCCCTAGACTAGCTGCGTTTCGGGCGCAGCGGATCGAACACGCGGTGAACGATCGCCGGACGCCCAGCCTAGCCCGCCCGACCTAGCCGGCCAGGCTTTCGAAGGCGCGCACGATACTCATCCACGTGGCCGTGGCCGCAAAGGGCACGGTCAGCACTTGTTGCGCGAGCAATACCGCGCCGCCATAGACATACACGGGATGCGGCCGACCGATGATGCGCCAGTCGCGCACCATGGCGACCACCACGAAAAAGTCCGCCATCAGTGCCGGCGGTATCGACACGAACGGCGGCGGCGGTCCCGCGGCGCCGGCGTGCGCAAACAAGGTGAGAAAGACGCGGGCGATCGCCGGCGTCATCATGGCGCTCATCAGCAGTGTCATCAGGCGCTTGTGCACTTCGGGGCGGCGCACGTTGGCAATGGACAGGGTAAACATGCTCACCATCAGCGGCCATGCGCACAGCGTCACCGCCGCGAAACGACGCGACGCCTCGCCCACTCCCAGCGCCTCGTCCCGTTTGAGCACCGCCATCTCTCCCACCAGGATCACGCAGGCGATGACGCTGAACAGCGCGATGCCCGCCAGTCCCCACGAGCGATGGTTCATCGTGTGGCCGGTCGCCACCAGCGTCGCCTGCACGAAGTAGAAACACGTCCACGTAAACATCAGCATGCCGTGGATGTGGATGATGGGCGGCGCATGGAACGTCCGGGCGATCACCGGCGCCCAGTACGTCGGCAGGAATCCTCCGAAAGCCACCAGCACAAACGCGCCGGCCATCCAGACGTAGAAATGCCGACCTGCAACCACATCCGCCGCAATGGCGGAATCCCGTGCATTCATGGGAATCACCCCGTCAGTCAATGCCGTAAGCGTGCTGCCGCGCGCAGCGGCACACGTGCCCGATCGCAAGCGGCCCGACCCGCGATCTTCGACAACCCCTTCCGGCCCCCGACAGCGACGGCAAACCTTCATGGGCAAGCGCCGCCAAGACGAAGACCGGCGACCGGCCGGCCCTCTCCAACAAGCCGGAGTCTCCTCCTGCTCCGGCCGGCGCGAAAGTGCCCGTTTATCCCCCGAACGGCTGGCACTTCGAAGCCTCACCAAGAGGCGGCATGAGGCTGGATCCCGGATGCCGGATCAGTCCGGCGGTACCGTCATCGGCATGCCCGCTTTCACCGGAAGGCCGCTCACATCGCGCGATGCGATCGCCGTCGTCGTTGTTGTAGGAGCCCGCGTGCGGGCGATGCCCTTGTTTTGATCTCTCCTACCCCTAAGCCATCCATCAGAGCAGGAGCATCGCCCGCACGCGGGCTCCTGCATGGGTAGGGGAGGCGTGGGCCTTTACTGCCCGATCTCACGCAGCGGTTTGCCCGACATCAGGTTGCGTTCGATCTGCTCCAGCGTGACGTTCTTCGTTTCCGGGATCAGCCAGAAGGTGATTACCAGGAACAACACGTTGAGCCCCGCATACAGCCAGAACGTCGCCGCGTTGCCGATGCCGTTGAGCAGGCTCAGGAAGGTCACGCCGACGATCATGTTGGCGATCCAGTTGGTGAAGGTGGAGCAGCCGATGCCGAAGTCGCGGCCCTTCAGCGGCTGCACTTCCGAGCACAGCGTCCAGATCAGCGGGCCGGCCGACATCGCGAATCCGACGATGAAGGTCAGCAGCATCACCACGGTGAACATCTGCTCGACATGCGTCTTGATGCCCAGGTGCATCATGGTGCCGACCACGCCCAGGCCCAGCGCCATCACCGTGAAGCCGATATACAGGATCGGCTTGCGGCCGAGCTTGTCGACCAGCCCGATCGCGATGAAGGTGGCCAGCACGTTGGTCAGGCCCACGATGGCGGTGAACCACATCTGCGATTCAGTGTTGTAGCCCATCCCTTCGAAGATGCGTGGCGCGTAGTACATCACCACGTTCATGCCGGTGAACTGCTGCATCACCTGCAGCAGCACGCCCAGCCCTACCGAGCGGCGGAAGTTGCTGTTCTGCTGGAACAGGTGCCAGCCGCGCTGCGGCGTCTTCAGCTGCTCCTCGATGTCGGCCACTTCGTGCGCCACGTGCACGGCATCGCCGCGCAGACGGGTCAATACATCGATCGCTTCGGCCTTGCGTCCGCGCATCATCAGCCAGCGAGGGCTGTCCGGCAGCAGCAGCACGCCCAACAGGAACAGCGCGCCGGGAATCGCGATGATGCCCAGCATCCAGCGCCAGTTGCCGCTGTAGCTGAAGGCGGTGTCGGACAGGAACGCGACCAGGATGCCGACGGTGATCATCAGCTGGTAGGTGGAGATCATCGCGCCACGAATGCGCTCGGGCGCCACCTCGGCCAGATACAGCGGCGCGGTGAAGGTGGCCACGCCAATGGCCAGGCCAAGCACGAAGCGCGCACCGATCAGGGTGGCCGGCGACCACGCCCAGCCGCTCAGCAGCGAACCGGCCACGAACAATGTCGCGGCGAGTATCAGCGAGCGTTTGCGGCCCAGCGCGGCGGACATCCAGCCGGCTGCCAGCGCACCGGTGGCGGCGCCCAGCATCATCATGCTGACGATCCATTCGATAGTCCGGTCATCGACCCGGAACTCGGCCTGGATGAAATGCGTGGCGCCGGAAATGACGCCGATGTCGAGGCCGAACATCAGTCCCGCCAGCGCCGCCAGCACACACGTGAAGATGGTCGCCGCCATCGGATGGGCTTTGATCGGTTCCGCAATGGTGTTCATGGATGGCTCCGAGTGGAAGTCGCACCGCGTCGCGGTGCCGGGGATTGCGATTCTTTGCGAGGATCGTCGGGTGAGTCGTCGTGGCGTTCGCACGCAGCCGCGCTGCGGGGCACGCCGGCAAACCGCGGTTCCGGCAGGCCTTGCACCGGCGACGGAACACGGAACAGATGGCCGGCCCGCGGATCTTCGCGGCTAGCCTGCGCGGACAGACCATCGCGGGCGCTGGTGATGTACAGCGTGTCCAGCACGGTACCGCCGAGTGCGGGCCGGGTCGGCTGCCGTGCAGGCACGGTCACCACCAGGTCCTGGACTCCGTCCGGCGTGTAGCGCACGACGCGGCCCATGCCCCACTGCGCGTTCCACAAGCCGCCGGCGGCATCCACCGTGGATCCGTCCGGCTCGCCATCCATAGTGCGCAGATCCAGCCAGTCCTCGGCGTGGCCGACGCTGCCGTCGACGGCATAGGCGCAGCGCTGGATGACCCGCCTGGGCGAGTCGCAGAAATACATCGTGCGTCCGTCGGGGCTGAACGCCAGGCTGTTGGAAATCGCCACGTGGCCGAGATCGAGCCGGTGCAGCGAGAGATCCGCATCGAAGCGGTAGAAACTGCCGACGGGCTTTTTCGGGCCGCCATCGTGCGGCTCGTGCAAGGTACCGAACACAAATCGACCTTCGCGATCGCACACGCCATCGTTCAGACGTGTGGGCAACTCCGCCTCGACCTCGCACAACGGCTCCAGCGCACCGCTGGGCAGGTGCAGGAAGGCGAGGCGGCTGGCCAGACCCAGCAGCAGCCAGTCGTCGCGCTCGCACAGCGCGAACGAGGCCAGCCGCTCGGGCATCGGCCAGGTTTCGGTGCTGCCGGTCGCGGGGTGATGGCGCCACAACATGGACGCCTGGATATCGGTCCAGTACAGGGCCTGCGCACGCGGACACCACAGGATGCCTTCACCCAGCAGGTTGCCCGCATCGAGTGCGCTACTGGCGACGAGGCCGCTCACACCCAACCGCCGTCGACGATGAAGTCCTGGCCGGTGCACATGCTGCTGTCGTCGGCCGCGAGAAACAGCGCGGCGCGGGCCAGGTCGGGCGCCATCAGATGATCGGGCAGGCACTGCCGGCGGGCGATTTCCGCTTCGCCTTCCGCGTCGAGCCACAGCTCGCGCTGCTTGTCGGTGATCACCCAGCCCGGCACCAGGCAGTTGATACGGATGCGGTCGCGACCGAGCGAACGCGCCAGACCGTTGACCAGTCCGCGCACGCCGGCCTTGGCCATGGCGTACATCGGGTAGCCGTCGTTCTTGATCATCCAGCCGGTCGAGCCCAGGCAGATCACCGAACCGCCGCCCAGCGCGCGCATGTCTCCGACCACCGCCTGGGTGGCGAAATACTGATGGCGCAGATTGACCGCGATACTGCGCTCGAAATCCGCCGCGGTGGTGCCGCCCAGCGCATGGCGCACATCGTTGGCCGCATTGTTGATCAGCACCCCGATCGGGCCGAGACGCGTGCGGGCTTCGGCTATCGCCGCATCCAACGCGTCGAGATCGGTGACATCGCAGCGCAAATACAGCGGCGCATGCGCCACATCGCCCAGACCGCGCTGCAAGGCATCGGCGCCGGTATGGTCGATGTCGAGGAACGCCACCCGCGCGCCCTGCTGCGCAAAGGCCGCGACGAACGCGGCGCCGATGCCGGTGGCGCCGCCGGTGATGAGTACCGTGCGATCGACGAGGCTGGGGTAACAGGCAAAAGCGGACATGGCGTGTGTTCCGGGATCAGTGTGTCGGGCGCTTACCATTCGGCGACACTGCCGTCGGCGTGGCGCCAGATCGGATTGCGCCAGCGATGACCGACTTTCGCGCGCTCGGCAACGTATTCCTCGTTGACGCTGATGCCCAGGCCGGGCCCGTTCGGAATGCTGACGAAGCCGTCGTCGTAGGCGAACACGCTGCGGTCGCTGACATAGTCGAGCAGATCGTTGCTGGCGTTGTAGTGGATACCCAGGCTCTGCTCCTGGATGAAGGCGTTGTGGCATACGCCATCGAGTTGCAGGTTCGCCGCCAGCGCGATCGGGCCCAGCGGGCAATGCAATGCCAGCGCGACATCGTAGGCCTCGGCCATCGCCGCGATCTTGCGCGTTTCGGTGATGCCGCCGGCATGCGACGGATCGGGCTGGATGATGTCGACGCCGCCGATCGCCAGCACGCGTTTGAAGTCGTAGCGCGAATACAGCCGCTCACCCAGCGCGATCGGCGCCGGGGCGATCGCGGCCAGTTCGGGTATCGCCTCGAGATGGTCGGACAGCACCGGCTCCTCGATGAACATCAATTTGAACGGCGCCAGTTCGCGCATCAGCACCTTGGCCATCGGCTTGTGCACGCGGCCGTGGAAATCCAGCCCCAGGCCGATATGGGGCCCGACCGCGTCGCGCACGGCCTGCACGTTTTCCAGCACGCGCTCGACCTTGTCGTAGGTGTCGACGAACTGCAGTTCCTCGGTGGCGTTCATCTTCACTGCGGTGAAGCCGCGTGCGACCGCATCGACCGCGGCCTTGGCGGTATCGGACGGACGGTCGCCGCCGATCCACGAGTAGACGCGGATGCGCGAGCGCACCGGCCCGCCCAGCAACACGTGAATCGGCTGGCCGAGATCCTTGCCCTTGATGTCCCACAGCGCCTGATCGATACCGGCGATGGCGCTCATCAGCACCGGGCCGCCGCGGTAGAAGCCGCCGCGGTACATCAGGCTCCACAGGTCTTCGACGTGGCGGGGGTCCTTGCCGACCAGGTAGTCGCCCAGTTCGTCGACGGCGGCCGCCACGGTATGCGCGCGCCCCTCGACCACCGGCTCGCCCCAACCGCTGATGCCTTCGTCGGTGTCGATGCGCACGAACAACCAGCGCGGCGGAACCAGATAAGTGGTGAGACTGGTGATCTTCATGCGCGTTGCGTATCCCTGGTTATGGCTGATTGCATGACGTCCATGCGCCGGCGAAGGCGCGAGCCGCGTCGGCGACATCGGCGACGCTGCGCCCCGGTGCGTACAAGGCCGAACCGATGCCGAAGCCGGAAGCACCGGCGCGCCGATAGCCGTCCATATTTTCCGGGCTGATCCCGCCCACCGGCAGCAGCGGCAGCTCCGGCGGCAGGACCGCGCGCCAGGCGCGCAGCACGGACGGCGTGACGAGTTCCGCGGGAAACGCCTTCAGCGCATGGGCGCCGGCGCGCAGCGCGGCGAAGGCTTCGGTCGGCGTGGATACGCCGGGCACGCAGAACAGACCGGCACGGCACGCCGCCGCGATCACGGCGGTATCGGCATGCGGCATCACGATCAGCCGGCCGCCGGCCGCGGCGACCTCGGCCACCGCGTCGACATGCAGGACGGTGCCCGCGCCGATCAGGCAGCGATTGCCCAGAGCATCGGCCAGCAGGCGGATGCTTTCCAACGGCTGCGGCGAGTTCAACGGCACTTCGAGCATGCGGAAGCCCGCGTCCGCGATGGCGCTGCCGACGGCCACCGCTTCCTGCGGGCGCAATCCGCGCAGGATGGCAATCAGGGGCAGCGGTTCCAGCCACTGGCTAAACATTCAATATCCTCCGCGGGCAAAAGTGGACTGACCGACCAGCGCCGCTACGTGGGCGATGCGCCACAGTCCCTGCGCCGATGCGTCGGCTACCGTGTCGGGTTCGGCGAGATGAAACACTGACGCGGCCCGTTGGTAACGCGCGCACAGCAATTCGTCGCCGATCAGCAGCGGCGGTGTCTGTGCATTGATCCAGCCCAGCGCCAGGGCCGCACGCCATTCCTCGCCAATCAGCAGGCCGGAGAGATAGTCCGGCACGGCGGCCAGCGCCAGGCGGCCTTCGAGCACCAGCGCGCGCGCGGAGAACAGCCGCGTCAACACGCCGGCGGTACCGCTGTTGCGGGCCTCGCGCACGCCGGCATCGAACGCATCGGCGCCGTCTGGCGAAGTACCCGCCTCGGCGATACCGGCACCGAGAATCGAATGTTCGCGCAGTACCGCATAGAGCTCGCCCGTCATCATCGTGGCCAAGCGCACGATGCGGCCGTCGCGCACTTCGATCCACTTGCTGTGCGTGCCAGGCAACAGCAAGCGCGCGTGACCGCGCAGTTCGGGACGCAACGCCAGTGCGCCGATCGCCTGGGTTTCCTCGCCGCGCATCATGTCGACGGCGGCGCCGTCGCGTACCCCGGGAATGATGCCGACCTCGCGGCCATCCGCGCTGCGCACGCTGACGATGCCGGCGACCAGCGCGTCGACGTCGGCAGGTGTGTCGACGTAGGGCACTTCGCGCCAGCCCTGGCGGCTGCCGATCATGCCGGCCGCAAGCACCGGCACACGCGGCCAGCCGTCGCAGATCGATGCCAGCGCGGCGTCGAAACCGCCTTGCGGAAGATGACGGATGCCCCAGGGCCGGCTGCGCGTCTCGTGCACGGCGCCATCGCTGTCGAACAGCATCGCGCGCAATCGCGAGGTTCCCCAGTCGAGACCGATCAACCAGTGCATGACGTCAAACCTTCGCGCCGCGGCGGCGCTTTTCAATGTTCGCGCGCGAATCGTCCACCATGCGCAGCATGGCCCGGCGCGCCGCGTCTGGCTGGCGCCGGCGGATCGCCTCCAGCACCTTCTGGTGATGCGGCAGGGAATATTTGAAATCCTTGGCGGTGCGTGCGGACAGTACGAAGAACGTGCCCAGGGCGGTCTCGATTACCGAGAACAGCGAGGCCATCAATTCGTTGTTGGTGGCATTGAGCACCGCTTCGTGGAAGGCGAGATCCGCCTGGGCCCAGTCGTCCAGGTCCTTCGCCGCCGCCATGGCCGCATAGGCGGCATCCAACCGTTCGAGCTGCTCTACGCTGCAGCGCACGGCCGCCGCCGCGGCTGCGGCCGGCTCGATCACTTCGCGCATCTCCACCAGCTTGCGCACGAAATCCTCGGTGGGCATCAACGCGCAGCGCCACGCCAGCACATCCGCATCCAGCTGGTGCCAGAAACGCGGATCACGCACACGCGTGCCGACCTTCGGTCGCGATTCCACCAGACCCTTGGCCGAAAGCACTTTCATCGCTTCGCGCAAGGCGGTGCGGCTCACCTGCATCTGGTCGGCCAGGGCTTCCTCGCGCGGAAGCAGCTCGCCGGGGCGCAATTCGCCGCCGACGATACGCTGGCCGAGCTCGTGCAACACATGACCGTGCAGATTGCGCGGCGGCGAGGAGCCGGGCACGCGGCGGCGCGGCGGCGCGGCACGGACGCCGGTCGCGGCTGCCTTCGGTGCCGGCGGGGTGAGATCCTTGGTTGGTTTATTTGTCATACAAGTGGTTTATATCAGACCATGGAGACAGCGTCATTGTTCGATGGATTCCCCAAGCGCCGTGCGGCATCGCGAGTGATGGCCCGTGAGTCTGCAATGGCGGGGCTTAACTGCCATTCTGGCTATCCCATGTTGCTGCAATGCGTCAACCCCTTTCGTTCCATCACGGGTGCCGTGGCTGCAATGGCCGTCGTCGTTACTTTGATGGCTTTTATATTGTACTACAATATGATTGCATTCGATCACATCTCGTCTCGATGGCAGCTGAACACGAAGGTGGCGCACACGCGCTCGACATCGACTATCTGCAGGTGTACGCCGGAACAACCCAGGTGAACGATCCGGTCATCGCGCCTTGATGCAACCGTCATCCAGCTGGGGCATCCTGATGCGCCATGTGATCCCTTCCACTGGAGCAAACCCCATGCGCCCTTCCCGCTTGTTGCTGAGCGCCATCGCGATCGCCCTTCTCGGCCTGTCCGGCGCCACGCTGGCGGCGCAGGTATTGCGCGTGATGACCTTCAACGTGCGCTATCCCAACCCCGACGATGGCGCGAATCGATGGGAGCTGCGCCGCGACCTGATGGTGCGCACCATTCGCGAACAACATCCGGACGTGCTCGGCACCCAGGAGCTGTACAAGCTGCAAGGCGATTACCTGGTCAGCAAGCTGCCGCAGTACACCTGGTTCGGACTCGGCCGCTACGGCGACGATCGCGACGAACACATGGGCGTGTTCTACCGCACCGACCGACTGCGGCTGGTGGAATCGGGCAACTTCTGGCTGTCCGACACGCCGGATAAACCGGGCAGCATTACCTGGGGGCACCCGCTGCCGCGCATGGTCACCTGGGCGTTGTTCCAAGAGAAGGACAGCGGCCGCCGCTTCTACTATTACAACACCCACTTCCCCTATCGCGAGCAGGATGAGCCGGCGCGCACCCGCGCCGCGCAGGAAATCGTCGGGCGTCTCAAGACCTTGCCGGGCAACCTGCCGTTCGTGCTCACCGGTGACTTCAACACCACACCCGATAGCCAGGCCCATGCGCTGCTCACGCAGACGCTGCAGGATGCGCGGATCAGCGCCGGCACGCGCAGCGGTCCGGAAGCCACCTTCCACGACTTCACCGGCAAGCCGGACCATCGCATCGACTGGATCCTCTGCCGCGGTTTCCATGCCACTGCCGTGCACACCATCACCACTGACCAGGATGGCCGCTATCCATCGGATCACTTTCCGGTAAGTACCGAGCTCACCTGGGACGCCGCGCCCCCACCGGCCAAATAAGCCGTGTCCGTTTGTTGAACGCTCCGACGCGGATGCATGGAGAAACGGTGCTTCATTGAGGCTCATGGCCGGTCGATTTGCGCCCCACCCATTCGTCGTCAAGATGAGGGCCAGTCCTCTTCATCGGGAAAACCAACATGGCAACCAACAGCCTCCGTCTCCATCGCGTTCTGCGCGCGCCGCCCGAGCGGGTCTACCGCGCCTTTCTCGAGGCCGACGCCATCGCCAAATGGCTGCCGCCGAACGGCTTCACCTGCAAGGTCCATCAGCTGGACGCGCGGGTCGGCGGCAGCTACCGGATGTCGTTCACCAACTTCTCCACCGGCAAAGGCCACAGCTTCGGCGGCACCTACCGGGAGCTCGTGCCGGGCGAACGCATTCGCTACAACGACCGCTTCGACGATCCCAACCTGCCCGGCGAGATGACGACCACCATCACCTTCCGCGCCGTTTCCTGCGGCACCGAAATGGAAGTGGTGCAGGAAGGCCTGCCCGCCGTCATTCCGGTCGAGCAGTGCTACATGGGCTGGCAGGAATCGCTGGTACTGTTGGGCAAGCTGGTAGAGCCGGAAATCCCGGATTGATTCTGCGCGGGACAAAACCTGGCCCTCAAAAACCCGCGATTTTGACCGTCATCCCGGCGAAAGCTGGGACCCCGTGCCTCTCATTCGTTGAAATCCAGGGGCGCTGGGTCCCAGCTTTCGCTGGGATGACGAACAACAGGAAAAGCTTCGCCGGCTGGCCCGCACGCACGCCGTTTTGCACCGAAAAAACCTCACGCAAACGCCTTGGCCAGCGCCTCGAACTGCGTGTGCCACGACTTGTCATGCGGGGTGATGCGCGGAACCTCGCGATCGATACCCATCAGCTGGTAGACCGCGATCTGCGCCGCCCGAATCGAGTACTCCACGGTAAAGACGACGTCATCCGCAATTTCCACAAACTGGCTGATGAATGCGAAATTCTTCGAGCCCTCCGGTACCGGCAGCGGTCGATCGCTGCGCAGGCGCGGCATGAACATGCTGGTGATGTAAGGCATCCGGCACGGTATGCAGGTTGCCGATGCAACGGTCTCCTGGTCGAAGCGCAGATGGCCGCACAGCTCCTGCAGGATTTCCGCTCCGTTGCACTCGGCCATCGGCTTCGCCACGAAATTGCCGACCCGGTCCGGGAACAGCGAGTAGCCCCAGAACACCTGGGTGTCGGCAGGCTGGTCGGCGAAATGCGGTTGGTGCGCCAGCACGATGGACATCAACCAATGCGAGTCCTTGAACGTCACCAGTCCGCCGGTACCCGGCTCGTTGCCGCTGAAGCGCGTCATCTTTTCGAAGAAGTCGAGATCCTTCAGCGTGACGGTGAACGACTCCCAGCACGACTGGGCCATGCAACTGTTGAAGGCGGCGGGATTGCCAAATGCCGGCCGACCCCGCGCCAGCTTTTCCCATAGCAACCAACCGCCGCTATCCGCCTTGGTCAGCCTGGCCGGGGCGCTCGTCATCGAGCCGAGGCTGGACGCATCGGTCATGGAGCCGTTCTGCATGAAAACCAGGTCGCCTTCATTCACGGCAAGTACTTCGGCGTTGCCTTGGCGCACACAATGGATCGCTGTCACCGCGAAGTGGCCGTCGCCGGTGGTGTGATCGAGGTCGATCACCTTGCAATCCGTGATCAGCTTGACGCCTTTTTCGCGCAGCCACGCCGTCAGAGGCAAAACCAGGGAGTCGTACTGGTTGTAGATGGTGCGCTTGACGCCACCCAGGGTCTCGATCCGGGAAAACTCGAGCATGAATCGGTGCAGATACCGCTTGAACTCGACGGCGCTGTGCCACGGCTGAAAAGCGAATGTCGTCGCCCACATGTACCAGAACTCGGACTCGAAGAAGCCCGGCGAAAGCCAGTCGGTGATGGCGCTTGCACCCATCGCGCTCTCGTCTGCCTTGCTCAGTTTGAGCAACTCGACGCGGTCCTGCATGGAGAACCCCATCGACGTTACCGGCACTTTCGCGCGGCGGCTGTCGACCAGCCGCGCCAGCGAATGGGCCTTGTGCATCTCGTTGAAGGCCAGGGTTTCGTCGAACACTGTCTGACCCGGGTTGTTCAACGAGGGAATCGACTTGTAGAGATCCCAGGTGCATTCGTAGTTGTCGGTGGTCAGCATGCGGCCGCCACGCAGCGAATAGGTACCGGGCTGGATTTCCGCCCCGTCCAGGCTTCCTCCCAGGACGGGCATTGCCTCCAGGATCGAGATGTTCTCGCCCGGTACGCCGCCGTCGCGAATCATGAAGGCCGCGGCCGCCAGGGACCCTATACCGCCGCCTACAAGATAAGCCTTTGGTTTCGTGCTCATGGATCGGGTTCCTCAAAAGTGGGATGGCGCAGTACAAGCAGGCGCAGCAGAGTCGGGGCCATCGCGAAGTCACGGGCAAACGGCGGCCTTCATGGTCTGCTCGCGCATGGTGGCCTCGAATAACTCGTCATTCCTGCGCAAGCAGGGATGGGCGAGAGCGGGTTCTTCGGACGTCCCCGCATGCGATGCCCGCCGTACCGCGCTGGGTGCAGGCAGTTTCGCAAGGAGTGAGCACGGCCAACTTGATCGTGGTCAAGCCGGGCAAGTGCCAACGTCGGCTGCGGCAACACGCCGTGCCGGTGGTGAGCCCACCATAGGTCCAAGACTTGTTTCGTCGAACGGTGGCCCGCGCGCGATGCGCAGTCCCGGTTACTTCGCCGGCAGCGAACGATTGAAGTCGAGTGCGGCATCCACCAGTTTCTGGCGCAGCGCATCGTCACCGTAGGCCTCCGGCGCCGCCCGCACCCAGCCTTGCATGTGCCGACCCCGCGACAGCATCGGCACGATGCCCGGGAGATCCAGCGCCCAGCCGTCGTTGCCCTTGCCCAACCGCACCAGCATGCCGTCGTCGCGGGCGGCGCAAAGCAGGTTGCCATTCAAGAGCCACGCCCAACCGCCGAACATGGGCTTCCGGGCAAGCCCCCGTACGGTTTCCAACCGCTCGTTCAGCAGTTCCTCCAGACCTGGGTCGCGAGCCATGCGCGTTCTCCGGAAAAGGCCGAGTTCGTTACGGTCGATTGACCGCCAGAATTCCCGTCAGCGGCTTGCCTTGAATAGTGCCGAGAGAAACGTGCAGAAGACGCGCGATCGTGGGCGCGATGTCGACGTTGGGAAATGCCGGGATTTCACCCTTGGGCTGAATGCCGAAGCCCGCAGCAATGAAGATGCCCTGCATGAGGGGGTTCGAGTTGGGATAGCCGTGCTCTCCGATTTCCACAGTCGGTGTCACGAAGTCTCCCGTGTCGCCCTTGCTGAAGACATAGTCGTCTGCGGCGTAGAGCAGCAGATCGGGCGCTTGATTGCTCTGTGCCGGCGTAGGCCAGCCTTCCTTCGCCGCTTCTTGAGGAGTCAGTGCGGAGCGGATGCCGGGCTGGCCCACGTAGAGCGACTTCAATGCCTTGATCGAAGCATCCGTGGCGTGCTGCTGAAAGACCAGGGCGAACCCTCCGTCGGTCAGGCAGAAGGTGGGGCGCGCCGCAGAGTCTGCCTGCAGCCCCGCTTGCTTGAGCAGCACGTTGGGGTGCAATTGCTGGTGGACGCTTTGCTGACCGTGGTCGGAGACGATGATGAACGTGGTGCGGTCGAACTCACCGGCAGCGCGCACCGCGTCGACAACCTCTTTGACGCGGTCATCGAGAAACGCGATGGTATTGCGCCCCGCGTTGTTGCCGAAGCCCGTCTCGTGCTCGATGCTGTCCAGCGCCAGCAAGTGCAGCAACAGCAGGTCGGGATGATGCTTCTCGATGATGTCGACAGCCGCGCGGGTATACATGCGATCGCGCCACGCCTGGGATGGCACGCCGAAATGCGCGAGTTGATCGCGGGTGATGACGTCCCGCCGCACGAGATCCTGCTCGATCGCGCCGTCGGGATCGGGGTGCTCGGCGAATTGCCAGTCGATGTTTTGTGAGCCTTCGATGGCGACCCAGTCCACCTGCGCCGTCGTGAGACCCGCCTGGTGCGCGGCATCGTAGACGGTGGGAACGGCGACCAGCTGGGACTTCGGCGCGCCCATGTCGATGCCGGGCAGCGTCGTGCTGCGCTGGTTGACGATGAGCCCGTTGACCAGCACGTGATGCAGGCTCGCGTTGACGCCGGTGACCATGGCCGTATGGTTCGGCCAGGTGACGGTGGGGTTGATCGGCTGCATGGAAACCGCATAGGTGCCGCGCTGCATCAGCGCATGCAGCGTCGGCGCCGGTAGCTGCGGCTCATGCAGGCTGGCCGCGCCGAAGGCGTCCAGACTGATGACGATGATCTTCGGACTCTGCGTTGCGGCTGCCGCTTGTGCGCAAAACGGAAGCGAGGCTCCGCTCGCAAAGAGCATCGCCGTGGCCAGGACGGTTCGAAACAATGGGGAAGTCGAGCACATCATGCGATTCCGTCGGTGGAGAAAGAGCGCCTGTCGCTACACTGCATCACTCGATCACTTTGCGCCACCCACTGTCCCGCTCGTGGCAGGTATGCCGGGCGTCTTTTTGAGCAGCCATGAATTGATCAGCGGCGATTTGAGCAGCAGCGATTTGATCAGGGATGAGCTCGCCGTATCCACGGGTTTGCCTACCTGCTCCGGGTCCCATACGAAAGTCGCCACACTCTGCGGTGGCATCGTGTATTGGAAGCGGGTTTCCCCCTGCATCACCGAGACGCTGCGGGCCTCCAGTTTGCTGTTCACCATCACCAGCACGACCGACCCGTCGGAAGCATTCTGGAACGCCACATTGGCGAGTCCCTTGTCGGGATCGCCGGAGCCCACCCGGAAAGCGCCGGGCAGGACGAAACGACTGAAGTGGGCGAACGCGTAGTACTCGTCGTTACGGCTCACCTCACCCGTGTGCGAGTCGATCGTGACCACACCCTTGCAGGCGTCGCACCCACCGAAGTGCGGACCGTGTTGCTCGTCGAGCGCCAGGTTCCAGTACACCACGCCGCGCGCCCAATGCCTGATCCCGGCGAGCAGCAAGTCTCGCGCAAACCACAGCAGTTCACCGTTCTTGGTGGCCTCCCAGTCGCCGCCGGAACACTCGGTGATGTAGGCGTCCTTCTTGGGAAACGCACGATGCACTTCGCTCTGCGCAGACGCGATGCCTCGATAGCAGTGCCAGGCAATGCCGTCGACATAACGCGAAGCATCGGGGTCGGCCAGCACGCTCAGGGGTTGCTCAGGTTCGTCCCAGTTATGGTCCCAACCGAGAATAAGCGTCTTTGGCTTGCGGTTTGCCAACGCCGGGCCGAGATATTGGGTGATGATGCGCGCCCGGGTAGCCGCGGGCAATTCCGTACTCGGGTAGGTCAGCGGCACAAAGCCCGGTTCATTCTGCAAGGTCAACGCGAAGATGGGGATGCCGTAGCCGCGGAAGGTATCGAGGTACTTGACGAGGTAGGCCGCGTACGTGCTTTCGAACTGCGGCAGCAATTCTCCGCCAATCAGGTTTGCGCTGGCCTTCATCCATGCCGGCGCGCTCCATGGCGACGCGATGATGCGCAGCTGCGGATTGACGGACAGCGCCTCGCGCACCGTAGGTATGACGTCGCGCAAATTGGATGCGACATTGAAATGCAGCAACTGCGGATCGGTCTGGCCGAAAGGAACATCATCCAAGGTGTATTGCTGCAGCGAGAAATCCGAGGCGCCGATGGTGAGGCGCGTCATGTTCAGATTGAGGTTGGGCGGTGGGCCGAACAGCTCGTGCAACAGCGCGCTGCGCTGCCGATAATTCAGCTTGTTCTGCAACAGCCACGCCGACGAATCCGTCAGCGCTGCGCCAAAACCCACGATGGACTGATATTTCTTGCCGACGTCGATGACCACGTCGGCGGGCGACGACTCGTGGGCGCTCAGCGCGACGTCGGGCTGCTGCACCAGACGCAGCCGACGATCCGCCGTACTCAGCCACAGTTTGACCCCGGCTGTCACCGGAAGCGGCGTCACGGTAACTTCGGCCCGCACCCCGAAATGCTCGCGGCGCGGCACATAAAGAGCGGCCAGTGCGAACAGGGAAAGCAAAACGATGGACGAGACCGCTATCCGGCGAGAAATATATTCGCCCTCATCCATGGCGCGCACGAAGCCCATCGTCCACGTTGCAGTTCACTTGCGACAACTCCACGATCACGAAGCTTCCGGGCGAAGGGATTACCGGACCATTTTGAATCCGAAACTCGGCGGATGTCACTCTACCGGGGCTGCGAAACAGTGATCGGGGTCGGCTTTCCCAAGGTACATGCCGAGCCGAACCCTTTTCTCAAGCCGACTTTCGAAAAAAAATACACACAGGTCCTGGTCTCAGAGCTTCCCGGCCCCCTTGCGCAGCCAGGAATCGATCAGCGATTTCTCGTAGCGCAGCGGATCCTGATCCGACCCAAAGCCGTGGCTGAGAAAGGCCGGGGCTCGCAGCTTGCGCTGGCCCTCACGCAGCATCTCGCCGTCGACGCTATACAAAGTGAGGTTCAGGTCGATGCCCGGCGGATACAAGTCCTTGATGATGCGTCCATTGTCGAAGCGAGGTCCGCGCCAGGGCTCGTCTTCGCGGGCGCGGCCCGCATCGGTTACCTCGATGTCCAGGCGCTGGCCCGGCGCCAGCATGCCCGAAATACGCTGGACGATGTAGGCATTGAGCAGTTTCAGATATGCGTCGGCATCGAAGACGTGCACCCCGAAACTACGCTTTGCCTCGGTGAAGTTCTGAGGATCCATGTAGCGCACGTTGACGTCGTCCGGCGGTATCGCCGCCCAATCATGACGGAGGCGAGGGCCAGGCAGGCAACCACCGGACCGCACGAACGGCTGCGACCGGCCCGATGCTTGCTGTTCGGGGCAAGCCCATGACAGATCTTGGTACCGCGCCGTAATTTCCGTTCGCCACGATAAAGCGCAAGTCCAGGTTGGCAACGAGGGGCCGCACGGATGGGATCAACGCACTGAGGATGATGCTCGGCATGCCAACACGGCACAGAGCCGCGCCTGGCCGAAGATTCCGGGAACCCGGCGCAGGGTTCCCGGAATCCTAAGCGTGCGTTGTAGGCAAATACCGTTTTGTCGTGTAGGCATATGCGTGACCCTGACATCTTGAGCGACACATCAACGGCATAGGCCATTAAGTGGTATCGACCTGTCCATTGACAGCATCGAAGATGCAACCCCTACCGGGTAGCCCATAAGAAGCCCGACAAAGAGCATTTGGAGCTAGCGGCGAGTGGAGTGGAGGGGCTGCACCGTCATGGCGTGGCAGCCGCGTAACCGGACATTTCCACGCGAATCGCGGCTGATCTTGTGGATTGGCTTCGCCATAGACGGGCAAGGCATTTTTGGAAAATGGTCGCTTCACGAAGCATTTGAATTTAAATATCAACATCTTACCGAAATATTCCATGCAATCTTCGGTGCCGCCATCGGTGTACTTGATCGGATTCTGGAACGCATAGTGCTGCCGAGATTTCGCGGGGAATGTGGTGTATGTTTGCGAGCCCGCCCAGGTCATACGAATGTATGACAGCGGGGATAATGGGGGCGACGATATGATCGGAAGGTCGCGTGCTTTCAGAGAGATGTTGGCGCTTATCGGGAAGATAACCGCGTATGACGCGCCCGTATTTATTGAGGGTGAAACCGGCACGGGCAAAGAACTCGCGGCGCGTGCGATTCATTATCAAGGACAACGGCGAAACGGCCCCTTCGTTCCGCTCAATTGCGGCGCCTTACCCGACAGCCTAGTCGAGAGCGAACTGTTCGGGCATTGCCGTGGTGCATTCACCGATGCCCGTGCCGATAAGCCTGGCGTGGTGGAACTGGCACACAAAGGCACCTTGTTTCTCGATGAGGTAGATGCGCTGTCGTGCAAAGCGCAGGTGGCCTTGTTGCGCTTTCTGCAAGACCAGCAGTTTCGCCCTGTGGGCGGCTGCACGGAACGTCGATCAGATGTCCGCATTGTTGCGGCGACAAATCGCAAACTCTGCGAACTGGAGGCGCAAGATCATTTCCGCATGGATCTGCTTTATCGGCTGCGCATTCTCCATTTACGTATGCCGCCTTTACGCGAACGCGAGGGTGACGCCGAGCTATTAGCCGAGCATTTCGTGCAGATCGGCAGTGTGCGCTTCGGAAAAAGCGTTCGGCCGATCGATGCGCAAACGCTAGACTGGTTCAAGTGTTATGGCTGGCCAGGAAACATTCGCGAATTGGAAAACATGGTCTATCAGGGATTTCTTCTGAGCGATGGCCCTTGCGTGCAAATGGCCGCACCTGCAGGGCTACAACCACTGGAGACCAGCGCGAGAGAAATCCTCTTGAATTATCGCTGCGCGAAGGATCGCGCCATTGCCGAATTCGAGACACATTTTTTGCGTCAAGCCATGCTCCGTGCCGGCGGTAATGTATCGGCCGCTGCCCGCCTGATCGGCACCGAGCGCCGTCATCTTGGACGCTTGCTGAAGAAATACTGTATCGACGCATCGATGCCAGCGAACCCAGAGCCTGCCCGACTTCTTTAGAACGGTTCGGTCTCGGAAATAGCCTCGCTCAGTAGCGCCGCATGACCGCCGGTCAAGCGCTGCGCGGCACCGCATCCCCGCAAACCCCAACTGGAACCGACTGACGGCGGCGCCATATGCGCGACTGCCCGATCCCGTCTGCGTTCGATAACACCCACCCCGGGGGCTGCTGGCCCCACCCCCGCTGGCGCGGTTTTGCTGCTCCGATGCGTTTTATATCGCTCGAAGTGGGGTCAGACGGACCCATCCCCGCTTTTCGGGTGGTCATTTAAATCTATTTATATCAATAACTTAATCAGAGTCCAATACTGGCACGCCATTTGCTCCCAATAACCAATAGGCATTACGTCGATGAGATAGGACGGAAGTGCACCGATGGCTTGCGATGACGACGCCACGAGGAAAGCAAGCCTGCGCGCTGCGGTTCTCCGTCACATCGCAGGACATCCGGATGCATCCGACACGCTGGAAGGCATACAGCGCTGTTGGCTACTTATCTCCGGTACGCCGGATATCTCGCGACTGCTTGAGGAAGTTTTGGAGGAGTTGGTGAGAACAGAGCAAATGCGACGCACACCGCTTCCCGATGGCGGCGTGCTTTACACGGCTCTACATCAGGAACGCTGATTTAAGAACGCTCACCTCGGAACGATCAGATCAACAAAAGGATGTTGTGGATGTATCAGGCATTGCACGCGACCAGCGCCACCTTGCAGCGATTCCTCGGCGATCAGATCGTTGCCGATAATTTTCTATACGCCCCAAATGCACCTTATCGCCAACGTTCGATGGCCGTTGTGCTCAATACGCCGAAGGAAATGGAGGAGAACTCTCAGGAGGGTATTTCGCTGTGGCTTTATCGCGTAGTGCGCGACGATCAACGCCTCAACGACCCTCCCCTGCGTACCGACCCGCATACATTGAAGCAACCGCCGCTGCCGTTACGGCTGCATTATCTGGTAACCCCGCTGACCTCGCGCGCCAACAAAGGCGATCCCGATACCGAGCAGTATTTGATGGGCAAGGTCATGCAGTGCCTGCATAGCCATGCGGTATTGCGGGGCGCCGACCTGCAACAGGAGTTGAGCGGCACCACCGCCGAGCTTCATGTGCGGCTGGAATCGCTATGCCTGGAAGAACTGACACGCGTATGGGACGCCTTGGAGGGGTCGTACCAACTCTCGGTGTCGTATGAAGTGAGCGTCGTCAACATCGACGCCGCACAGGCGCCGGAACCGGTCGTACCGGTGCTGGAAGTGATTCCGCGCGCCGGCCTCATCGTGCGTACCGCATGACCTACGAAACCGTCACGGTCGGCAGCTATCAATACAGCGCCGCATTCGACGCGCCGGTACCGGTGCGCGCGCATCCCTGGGCCATCGCCAGTGGCCGCGTGGTGGATGAACTCACCGGCGTGGCGCCCACGGTGCCGGTAACGATACAAGTACGGGAGCCGGGCCTGTCGGTCGTTATCGGCGCCGATGGCACGTTCGCCCTGGTTGCCCTTCCCTGGCAACGCTTTTCGATGTTCGACACGGGCGCTCTTTCACTGCATCTCACCGCGATGGCCAGCAATTACCTGAGCTATGCCTGGGAGGCGCACTTACTCGATTTGCGCAGACATGTCGCCGCGCCGGCGGTAGCAGCGGGCGCCACGCAAGTCACCCTGGATAGCACAGCCGGGCTTTTCAGTGGACAGACTTTGTGGTTTGGCCCCGCTGGCGCCACCGAGGAAGCCACCCGCATTGCGGCGCTGGGTCCTGGCGCTCAACAAGTCACGCTTGGCGCCCCCACGCAATTCGCACATGCCTTGGGCGATGTCGTGGTGGCCGACGAGTACGCCACCACGGTGCTGGGCGATGTTCCCTTGCGTCGTGCACCCACAGTTTTACGCGGACGCACCTATCGCCGGGACGACGCCACGCAGACCATTACTCCGCTGGCCGGTGCCACGATCAAGCTCACCGACTTCTGGCGCAGCCTGCCCGCGCTGCGCGCCATGCAACCGGGCGCCATGACCGATCCCAATCCCGCGCTACGTCAGTTCGCGCTTGCGTGCGCACCAGGCATTTATCTCGCGCATGGCACCGGCGCATCGCTGCAAGCCCTGCCGCTGTCGCCGGTGGCAGGCACCGAAAAAAATCTCGCGGCGGCTTGCGCTGCGGAAGCAACGGCCTTATCGCTGTCGGATCGTGTCGGTGTCAGTGCCGGGCGCGTGCTGTGGGTGGATACCGCACAGGGCGACGCTGCCGAGGCACTGTCCGTGCAGAGCATCCCCGCCGTCGGTAGCGCGGTTGAACCCGTGAGCGCCACGCTGAGTATCTCCACGCATGGCGCGCATGGCGTGGACGCCGATGTCCAGGTCTTACAGCCCATGGCCGCCACGGCAAGCGCCACTTTGCGCGATGCGACCGCACCCGGGGATCGCTGCGTCCTGCTCGATGGCTTGACCGGCTTGACCACTACCGGTTGGGCCGAACTTGGCACAGGCGTACCGGAGTACCAACGCGTGGGCTTGTTGGACGCGGTGAGCGACGCCGATGGCTATTTTCGTTTTTCGCCGCTGCATCGCCTGGCTGCCCTGCAATTGCAGGCCAAGTCAGGCGTGTTGCCGCCGGTGAGTCTCACCGTACAACCCGACTACACGCAAAGTGAAAACTGGATCGACATCGTCTTCGCCTGATCGACATCACCTGACCAACCTCGCTTGGCTAAGGGAGAACAGCAATGCCTGAATATCTCGCGCCCGCCGTCTATATTGAAGAGATCGACACCGGCTCCAAACCCATCGAAGGGGTGAGCACTAGCACCGCAGGCATGCTGGGCATGACTGAGCGTGGACCGGTCAACGTACCCGTGCTGGTGACCAGCTACGGCGACTATGCCTACTGGTTCGGCGAACGCCTGGATCCGGCGCTCTTCCCTGGCGAAACCTGTTACCTGCCGCATTCGGTAGAAGGTTTTTTCACCAATGGCGGTCAGCGCCTTTTCGTCTCGCGGGTGCTGGAAACCGCCAGCGCGGTTTTCGCCGACACCAAGCTGTTCGATCGAGGTACGGCGGCGGCCGTTTCCACTCGTCTGTTGACGGGAGTAAGCGTATCGCCACCTGGCAGCACGATTTATGTGCTGAGCAATACCGGCCTGAATCTCACCGTGCCACCCACGTGGGTACAAATCGGCGACGGCTCCAGCGCCGAATTCCGCACCGTGCTCGCCCCCGCCAGCACACCCAATAGCGTGGCCCTGCGCCTGCCGCTGTATTACAGCTACGACAACGCGGCGGCGGCCGTCACGGTAGATCATTTCCCCCCTGCCGCTATCGCCGTGGCGTCGTCGCCCAAGTTGCTGATTGCCGTTGCGCCCGGCGGCACCGCCATCACCATCGATAACGGCACCGGTATCGCGGCGGGTACCTTGATCCGTCTGGGCGCTGTCGCCACGGGTGACGAAGAATTGCTTTACGCCAGCGGCGCAGCGACGCCGGCAGGCAGCGGCCGCTTCGAAGTGGTGCTGAACACGCCCACCAGCTTCGCTCACTCGGGCGGCAACCCAGCCGACACGATCGATGTACTCAATGCGCTGGCGCCCGATCCGCCCCCGTTGGCCGACATCACCACGCTGGCTGCTCCCGGCAACTCGGTAAGCGCCGGCAGCTCCTTGCTGTTTGTGGCGGCACCGGGCAACTTCGTTACGGCTGGCCATTTGGTGCGCATCACCGATGGCAGCCATACCGAGCTTCGGCGCATCGGCCATCTCGGCAGCCTGCCGCTCGCCACGCCTGCTTATGCGCCCTACCTTGCCGGTGCAGTAGTCGAGGAATGCACGGTCGCCGATGACCTCACCGGCAACCGCAGCGTCACCGTGGCCGCGTCGGTGGGCGATACCACGCTGACGCTGGACAATCGTCAGGGCTTGTCGGTGGGCGATTTGCTGCGCATCGGCCTGGCGGCAGATCCCCTGCATGAACTGATCGAAGTCGCCGCCATCGCCAATCATCTAGGTGGCGTCGATCCCGGCGTGGTCACGTTGAGCGCCCCGCTGCAGCGAGCATGGGCGGCGGCGAGCCAGGTGCATGGGCAAACCGTGACGCGTACCGCGACACCCGCGGCAACGCTATCGATGGCGGCGGCCAGCGGCGACGCGACGGTGATCATTTCGGACTTCAGCGGACTTTCCGCCGCCAGCGTCCTGCGTATCAGCGCCAGCGGCGATCAGTACTTCCACACTCTCAGTGCCGCCCCCACCGCGCTCAACGCGCAGCCGGTCACGCTGAACTCGCCACTCAATCTGATGCACGCCGCCGGTGAGCAAGTCATCGCGCGAACGCCGCTGTTGACGGTGCGCGCGCTGGATCAAGGCGCCTGGGGCAACCGATTGCGGGTTGCGGTGATCGACAACGACCCGCCTCTGGCCAAGACCAGCATCCGCTCGATTCAGGACAACCAGCATCTGCGGCTCATGACGGCCAACGGTATCGAGGCGGGCACGGTATTGCTGCGCGTCGACGCCAACGGCCACACACTGTCCACGCACAAAGTCATCAAGGTCGATCGCCAGAGCGACTCGCTGATTACTCTGGATGCCGCCACGCCGTTGCCAGGCACCGCTGCCGTGGCCGACCACATGGTCTCGCAAGAGTTTCAGCTCAACGTGTACTTACTGCGTCAACCCGATCCAGCTGTCCCTACGCGCAGCGAGACGATACTGACCGTCGAGACGTTCCCCTATCTGTCGATGGACCCGCGGCATAGCCGCTACGTGCACAAGGTGATCGGCACTACCTGGGTCATCGGCGCAGCGCCGCCACTGGACGACGACGGCCAACCGCTGCGCAAGAGCGATCGCCGCTCCGAAGGCGGGTCTTGGCTGATCCGCATCCGCGACGAGCAAAGCGACCCGAGCAAGAAACTGGCCGTGCGCCTGGGGCCGACGCCGTTGACCGACACGCTGCCCAGCGGCGCCAATCAACCCGCTCGCCTCTCGCTGACGAGTGGCGACGATGCCGTGGGAGCGGTGAGCGACAGCACCTACATCGGTCAGGACGACGTCGAGCCGGAGTTGCGCACGGGCTTGTACAGCCTGCGCAACGAAGAGGAGATCAGCATCGTCGCGGCACCGGGCCGCACCGGAGCGGCGCTGCAGGCGGCGGTGATCGCGCATTGCGAAAACATGCTTTACCGCTTCGCTGTGCTTGATGGCCCGCCGCCACCCGACGATCAGCTCACCGACGTGCAGACTTTGCGGCAGCAATTCGACAGCAAGTACGCCGCGCTCTACCACCCCTGGCTGGTCATACCCAACCCCTACCCCGCCAACCTGGGCAGCATTGCCGATTATCCGGTGCCGCCCAGCGGCCACGTAATCGGCGTGTATGCGCGTGTGGACAACGAACGCGGCGTGCACAAGGCGCCGGCCAATGAAGTCGTGCGCGGCATTACCGGGTTACGCCGGCGTTTGCACAAGGGCGAACAGGACATCCTCAATCCCTACCCGGTGAACATCAACGTCATCCGCGATTTCCGCAGCGATAGCCGTGGCCTGCGGGTATATGGCGCACGGGTCATCACCAGCGATCCGGATTGGAAATACGTCAATGTGCGGCGCTTGCTGATTTTCATCGAGGCATCGCTCAACCGTGGACTGCAATGGGTGGTGTTCGAACCCAACGCCGAACCGCTATGGGCGCAAGTGCGTCGTTCGATCAGCAACTTCCTGACCCAGGTCTGGCGCAGCGGCGCGCTCGAGGGCACCAAGGTCGAGGAAGCGTTTTTTGTGCGCTGCGACCGCACCACGATGACGCAAACCGACATCGACAACGGGCGTTTGATCTGCCTGATCGGAGTGGCACCGGTGAAGCCGGCGGAATTCGTGATCGTGCGTATTGGCCTGTGGACTGCGACTGCGACCGACTGAGGAGTAAAGCATGGCTACCGCCGAACGTAGAGATCCCTACCGCGCCTTTAATTTCCTGCTGCAGATCGATGGCATTCCTCTCGGTGGCTTCAGTGAAGCCAGCGGACTTACCGCCGAGGGCGATGCTGTCGATTACCGCGAAGGCAGCGACAAGCAATCCAACGTGCGAAAGCTGGTCGGCTTGCGCAAATACGCCAATATCACTCTCAAGCGCGGCTACACGCAGGACACGTCGCTGTGGGATTGGTACGCCAACATACGCAACGGCGTACCCGACCGGCGTAACGTCACCATTCTGTTGATGAATGAAGCACGCCAGCCCGTACTGCGCTGGCACGCCGAAAACGTGTGGATCAACAAAATCGAAGGCCCCAGCTTCAAGGCCAGCGGCAACGAGGTGGCGATCGAATCGGTCGAGCTTGTGCACGAAGGCCTGATCATCGAGCCAGGCGGCTGATGCATGGGCGCTTATGCGACCCCGGGCGTTTACTACGAACGCGTCGACAGCGGCGCGGCGGCGGTGTCGTCGCTGCGTACCGATATCGCCGGCTTCGTCGGCATGGCCGCGCGTGGTCCCCTGCATATACCGATGCCGGTGCAATCGTGGCGACAGTTTCAAGCCTATTTCGGTGACTGTATCGGCGGTGGCTATCTGGCCTATGCCGTGCGCGCGTTCTTCGAGAACGGCGGCCGCCGTGCATGGATCGTGCGCATCGCTTCGTCGTGGGCCGCCAGCGCCGCGTTCGATCTGGCCGACCAGGCAGCACAGCCGGCCTGGAGTATCCGGGCGATCAGTCCTGGCGCATGGGGTAACACGGTGCGGGTCGCGTTGCGGGCGACGCATCGCGTACAGACCTCGATGGATCCGCTGCAGTCGACCCCGGAGTATGCGCGGGTGACCAGCGTGGCCGGGTTTCAACGTGGTACCCACGTGCGCATACCGATCAAGCCGGGTGTGGCGGTGTATCGCATGGTGGCCGCCGTCGATGCATCCACACACCGGATTTACTGGGTCGATCCCGATCCTCGCGGCCGCAGCGACGCACAACAGCCGCTGACCGGCCTGGACCCCAACAGCACGCCAGTGCTGGAAAGCGTGGAGTACACCATGCTGGCTTTCGACGGTGCGCGCCTGCTGGCCACCTATGAGGGATTGTCGCTGCTACCGGATCACCCTCGTTATGGCCCGCAGGTGCTCGCTCCACTGCCGGCACCACCGCCCGATCCGCGCGATTGGAAACTTCCCGATACGCCGCCAACTCTCTGCATCGTCGAGTTGCGCACTCCAGCGCAGATCAATGCCATGCAGCCGCTGGCGGATGCGGCGATGGGCTCGATGCTTAGCGGTGGTGCCGATGGCCTAAGTCAAGTGACGGTGCGCGACTTTATCGGCGAACCCGTGGATATCGCCGACAACGATGCGGTGCGACGCGACAAAACGCGTGGACTCGCGGCGCTTGCGGCGATCTCCGAGGTGGCGCTGCTGGCGATTCCCGACATCCATATTCAACCGGAACAGCCGCCGCTCTATCAGCCCATGCCACCGTGCATTCCCGATCCCTGCTTGCCGCAGCCAGCGCCGCCCGATGCCCTGCGTCCATCGACGGAAGCCGATCTGCCGCCACGCTTCAGCGATGCCGCGGTCTATCAGGTGCAGGCCGCGATGGTGCAGCAATGCGAGACGTTGCGCGATCGCTTCGCCTTGCTCGACGCGCCCTACGATTGCGTGCGCGATCCGCGTTTAGGCGTCGCTGCCGTACGTGCATGGCGGCAGCGCTTCGATTCGCCGTTCGCCGCGCTGTACTTCCCCTGGGTGCGAGTCGTCGATCCCTTGTTTTTACCCACCGTACGCTCGCGCGATATTCCTGCCAGCGGCCATGCGGCGGGTTTCTGCGCCGCCACCGACATCGCGGTGGGCGTGCACAAAGCACCCGCCAATGGCGAGTTGATCTGGCTGCAAGACCTGACTCAGCCCGTCGACACGGTGACTCACGGTCTGCTCAACGACGAGCACATCGACGTGCTGCGCGCTTTCCCCGGCCGTGGCCTGCGCATTTTCGGCGCGCGCACCTTGTCCAGCGATCCAGACTGGATCTACATCAATGTGCGCCGCCTGATCAGCATGATCGGAAAAGCGCTCAAGCAGAGCTGTCAGTGGGCTGTGTTCGAGCCCAACGACATCACCACCCGCACCAAACTGCATCTGGCAATCACCAGCTTTCTGTTGATCCTCTGGCAACGCGGCGCGCTTGCCGGAAAAGCCGCCCGCTCCGCCTTCTATGTCATCTGCAACGAAGACAACAATCCACCGGCCATCCGCGACGACGGTCAGCTGATCGTCGAAGTCGGCATCGCGCCGGCAATCCCCTTCGAGTTCGTGGTACTGCGCGTCGGCCGTGTCGGCAACGAGTTCGACATCACCGATACCGGCCAGCCAGGAGGGCATGCGTAATGAGCCGCAACGACCCCCTGCTCAACCACAATTTCCTGATCAGCCTGATCGACACCAGCAGCCTGCTGTCCGTGATTGGAACGATAGCGTCAAAGGTCTTGGACAGCGCCGTCGGTGGCTTCAGCGAATGCACCGGCATTGAAATGGCGATGGCACCCGAGGAATACAAAGAAGGGGGGCGTAACGGCGGTCTGCTCAAGTTTCCCACGCGGGTGACCTGGAGCAACCTCATCTTGAAGCGTGGACTGGCAAACAGTACGGAACTGTGGGATTGGCACTACGGCTTCGCCATCGGCGAAGGCACGCGCCGCGACGGCATGATCACCTTGCTGGACGAACAGCGAAGCACCCGCTGCATCTGGTACTTCACCCGCGGCCTGCCGATCAAGTACAGCGGACCGGCTCTCAACGCCACGCAGAACAACGTCGCCATCGAGACCATCGAGATTGCCCATGAAGGCCTTTACCAGGTGGGCGGACTCGGCACGATCAGCGGCGCCATCGGCGCGATCGCCGGATTGGTGGGCTGAGTGGCGCCGAGACAAGTGCTAGTCGAACAAACCGGTACGACAAACCCTACGAGGTAAGTCATGGAAGTCGAGATTGGTGAGGTGTCGAGCACGGTGCACACGGTGGATAGCGAACTGCCGCTTTCCGTGCAGGCGATGCAACGCCTGGTGCATGCGGTAAGCACGGCCGTTCGCGATAGCCACGCGCACCAGAAACGCAGCGAGGAAGAACGCCGCGTCACCGGCGGCGTAAGCGCCGAACGCGATGCCGAAAGCCACGGCGACTGAGGGTTAGCGCATGGAACAGTTGCAAAAAGCCATGTTGATCGCGACCTACAGCGATGGGTCGACGGACGCATTCGAAGTGCCGTTCAACCCCACCGACCTCTCGTTGGACAAGAGCGCGCAGATTGCCGAGATCAATATTCCCGGCCTGGATTCGCCGTTGCTGCAATTCGTGCGCGGCCAGAATGAAAAGCTCACCGTGGAACTGTTCTGCGATACCACCGATCACGGCATGGGCGATGGCGCAACCAGCGTCACCACGCTTACCGACAAGGTGTATTCGCTGATCAAAATCGAACCTTCAGGGCATGCGCCGCCCATCTGCACCTTTATCTGGAACAGCAACTTCCCCGGCGCCGATCTTCTATCCGGCGCAGGCAATCAGCGCCGCAACGAATTTCAGTGCATTGTCGAGAGCATCAAGCAGAAGTTCACCTTGTTTGCGCCCGATGGCACGCCGCTGCGCGCGACTCTGACCTTGGTCCTGCGCGAATACAAGACGCTGGATCAGCAACTGGCGCAACTCAACCTCAGCTCGCCGGACCGTAGCCATAGCCACGTCACGCGGCGTGGCGACCGTTTGTGCGGCATCTCCTGGCAGTACTACCACAAGCCCGATGCATGGCGGGCCATCGCCGCCGCCAACAGCATCGAAGACCCGCGCAGGCTTGGCGCCGGCGTTTTTCTACGCATCCCAAAACTGAACTGAGCCGCCCATGGAACTGGTCACACTTGCCCAAGAATCGGCACAGCAAAACGGCTTCTACGTGCCGCAGTTCGAGGTGAAAATTCAAGGCGTAGGTTTGCCGCACGACGTGCTGCGCGACGTTATCCAGATCAATTATCACGACAACATCAAGGAAATCGACGGTTTCGAAATCACCGTCAACAATTGGGATTCGCTGACCCGCCAATTCAAATACGTCGGTGCGGAGACCCAGGCCGATCTGGACGGATCGACCGCGGACAGCGAGCGCTACCGACTGTTCGATCCTTGCAACAAGCAGGTCGAGGTATGGATGGGCTATGCCGGCGATCTTCGTCTGATGCTCAAAGGCAGCTTCACCACACTGGAGCCCAGTTTCAATGCCGGCGCGCCCACGCTCAATGTGCGTGGCTTGAACGCGCTGCACCAGCTTCGGCGCAAACAATACAGCACCACCTGGAACGACAAGCGCGACAGCGAGATCGCCCGCAACATCGCTACGCTCACCGATAGCACCATGGGTAGCAACGCCAAGCGCTTTCCGATGCCGCTGGTGATCGACAGCAATGCCATGGGCCGCGAAGAGGCCATCCCTTACGTCGCCCAAAGCAATCAGTACGACATCGATTTCCTGCTCGCGCGCGCGTTGCGCCTGGGTTATGTCGTCTACATCCGCGAAGGCGATCCCAGCGCCAGCGACACCGATCAGCAACAGCAGCACGTGTACTTCGGTCCATCCGACGGCCGCGGACCCGGCACCCGCGATGTCACTTTCCGCCTGCGCTGGGGCGCCTCGCTCACCGAATTCAAACCCACCCTGACCACGGCGCGCCAAGTGCGCTCGGTCACGGTGAACGGCTGGGATCGCACGCGCAAGAAGGCCATTACCGTCAAGGCCAGCCTCAGCGACCGCGATCTGAACGTCAACACCGATATGCACAAGCTGATCGGCGCCTGCGATCCACGCGAAGAAATTGTCGTCGACAAACCCGTGCACACCGAGCGCGAAGCCAAGCAAATCGCGCAGGCGATTCTCAAGGATCGGGTCAAGGAAATCGTCAAGGCAAGCGCCACCTGCGTCGGTCTGCCCGATCTTCGGGCAGGCCGCAAAGTAGTGATCGAGGGTCTGGGCGAGCGCTTCAACGGTTCGTACTTCGTCACTGACTCCACCCACACCATCAACGACAGCGGCTACGTCACCAAATTCAATGCACGCCGCGAAGTCACCGGAAGTCTGGAAGGTCTGCGATGAGCACCATCCACGGCGTGGTCATTGGCATCGTCAAGGAGATCGACCCGGCGCAAGCGGCGGTGAAGCTCGACTTTCCCTGGAAGCAGCCGGCGCAGCGCAGCAACTGGGCACGCATCGCGGCGCCGATGAGTGGTGGAAAACGTGGCGTGTACACCATGCCCGAGCTGGATGACGAAGCGCTCGTCGCGTTCGATCACGGCCATTTCGATCATCCCTTCGTGGTCGGATTCCTCTGGAACGGACAAGACAAACCGCCGGCGGACAAGCGCGAGTTGCGCGTCATTCGCTCCGTCAATGGCCACGAGATCATCCTTTACGATCCGCCCGCGCAAGGCGGCGACAAGGGCTTTATCCGCATCAAGGACGCCCACGGCAACCTGCTGGAGATGGCCAACGGCCGCATCACCATCCAATCGGTGGGCACGTTGCAATTGAACGCGCCCAACGTCGTTATCAACGGGCGCCTAGTGGCGCCGGTGGGTCCGGCGATATGAGATCGGGAGCGCGCCATGAGCACTGACATCAGCCTCGACATCGATACCGACACCAGCGCGGCCATCCCATGTGTCGAGCTGAAAGCGCTTAGCGGCATCCCCACGATCCCGCTGCTGGGCGGTGCCGAGCTCAATGCTTTCGTGGACCTTGCCAGTGGTCCGACCAGCGATTGCAAGCTCAATCTCAACTTGTTGATCCAGCTTGGGCCGCTGTTCGCCAGCATGGCCTGCCTGTTCAAGATCCTCAACGTGATCAGCAAGATCAAGGATTTTGCCAGCGCGGTGCCGGACCCGACCAAGCTCGCCACCTCGGTGCCGAAACTGCTCGACGCCATCGCTCAGCTGGAAGGCTGCATTCCGGCCCTTCAGATACCCAACCTGATCGCGATGCTCAAGCACATCCTGCTATTGATCATCAATATTCTGCTGTGCTTTCTGACTCAGGTCGACAGCATTCTCAAGTTCAAACTGAGCATCAACATGGATGGCACCGACGACAATCCGGTGCTCAGGGACACCTTGATCTGCGCCAGCAATAGCGCCGATGCCGCCATGAGCAATGCGATGTCGTCGCTGAAGCCCTTGCAGTCGCTGATGATGATCATCGGCATCATCGCCGGCCTGATCGGTCAATCGCTGGACTTGCCCGACTTCAGCGCGATTGCCGGTGGCGCCAACGATGTTGAAAAAACCGTCAGCTCGATCAAATCCGCGGTACAGGGTTTGAAGGGCATCGTCGATTCACTGCCAGGTTGATGGGATGAAGCCATGAGCGACGACACCCGCGAATTTCTCGGTATCGGCTGGAGGTTTCCGTTGCAGGTGACGGCCAGCGGCAGCGTGGCGCAATCGCGCTATGAGCAGCGCATTGAAGAATCGATCTATTTGATTCTGTCTACCGCCCGTGGCGAACGCGTGATGCTGAGCGACTTCGGTTGCGGCATCCATGAGCTGGTGTTCGCGCCCAACAATGCGGCGACCCGCTCACGCGTGGTGCAAGGTGTTCGCAAGGCGCTCACCGCCTACGAGCGCCGTATCGATGTGCTCGATGTCAGCGCCGACAGCCCGTCCGGACAAGACAACCTGCTGCTGATTCGCATCAATTACCGCATCCGCATCAACAATGCACTTGGCAATCTCGTCTATCCCTTCTACGTACAGGAGGCTGCCTGATGCCACTCGACAACTCGCTGCCGATGATCGACGACCGCCGTTACGACGACATCGTTACCGAAATCCGCACGCGCATCGCACGCTATGCACCGGAGTGGCGCCCCGGCGATGCCGCCTGGACCGACGTCAACGACAACGATCCAGGTGTGACCTTTGCGCAGGTATTCGCCTGGCAGGCGGACATGCTGCTGTACCGCATGAATCTGGTGCCGCAGCTCAACTACATCAAATTTCTGCAACTGCTGGGCATCGAACTGGAACCGGCGGAACCCGCCAACGCCGAAGTGACGCTGCCGGTGTTGACCACCAGCGCGAACAGCGTGGTGACCGTGCCCTCACGCACCCCATTGAGCGCCGACCCCGGCGATGGCGGTACGCCGTTGATCTTCGAAACGGTGCGTTCGCTGAAGGCTTTTCGCGCGCAGCTCAATCAGCTGCTGACCGCCGAGGGCGGCGGCTACAGCGATATCAGCAACGCCAATGACGGCGTGACCGGCTTTCAGCCGTTTGGTCCACAAGCTGCCAAAGATGCGGAGTTGGCGCTGGGCTTTGTGGACAGCGCCCCATTGCCGGCCGAGGTGCTCGATCTGGCCATCGTCGTGCAAAGCGATCCGCAAGCCTTCGGCTGGTACGGCTGCGGCGACGCTCTCACCACGCCAGCCAACCTCGCGTGGGAATACTGGGACGGCATGTACTGGACGCCGCTGACCCTGCTTAAAGATGAAACCCTGGCCTTCACTCGCGCCGGCCACGTGCAATTGAAGTTGCCCGCGGGCGGCATTACCGCCACCGCGAAATTCAGCGGCAACCCCAAGGACACCACCAAGCGTTACTGGATCCGTGTGCGCGTGGCCTCCAGCCAGTACCTCAATCCGCCGATCTTGCTGGCGATTCGTACCAATACCGTGCTGGTCGAACAGGCGGAAACGATACACGACGAGGTGCTGGGCGGTAGCGATGGCAGCCGCAATCAGAGTTTCCAGCTCAACGGCGTGCCGGTGGTCGCCGGTTCGCTGCAATTGCAGATACAGCAAGGCAACGACGGTTTCGACACCTGGACCGAGGCGACGGATTTCTTCGCCGCCGGGCCGGCCGACCAGGTCTATGTGCTTGATCGCAGCTCGGGGAAAATTCTCACCGGCGATGGCGTCAATGGCGCGATCCCGGTGGCTTATGTGGGCAACCCCGGCGCCAACGTGGTGGCCCGCGTCTATCGTGTCGGCGGCGGCAAGCGCGGCAACGTCGCGGCGGGGTTGATCGACACGATGACCACGCACGTGGACGGCATCGACGACAACGGCATCGGCAACCTGTTGGCCGCTTACGGCGGCCGCGACGAGGAAACGCTGGATCAGGCCAAGAAACGCGCGCCGCAAGCCCTGCGCAGTCGCGATCGCGCCGTCAGCAGCAGCGATTTCGAATACCTCGCCACGCAGGCAGGCAATGTGCGCCGCACCAAGGCCCTGCCTTTCTTCCATCCGCAATTTCCCGGACTCAAGGTACCTGGCACGGTGTCGGTGGTGGTGGTACCCGATACCGACGACCCGGCGCCTCAGGCCAGCGATGGTCTGCTTCGCACCGTATGCAGTTATCTCGATGCCCGTCGTTTGCTGGCCACCGAATTGTTCGTCTTGCGGCCGCTTTATCAGCTCGTGCTGATACAAGGCGATGTGATTGCCGCCGACGATGCCGACCTGGCTCAGTTGGGCATCGCCATCGAACAGTCCCTGCTCGATTATTTTCATCCGCTGAAAGGCGGCGAGAAAGGCGATGGCTGGCCCTTCGGCGGCACCATCTATTACTCACGGGTCTATCAGCGCCTGTTGAGCATCGCCGGCGTTGCCAGCATCAGCGACTTGACCGTCGTGCTGGACGGTGAAGCTCAGCCGAAGTGCACGGACATCCCGATCCAGCCGCACGCGTTGCTGTACTCGGTGCAGCATGCAGTGATCGCCAACTACGATGCCGGGGCGACAGCGTGAACACGATCACGCCAGGCCTGGTGCCACCCAACGCGCCGCAGCGAGTGCCGACGCCGCCGCAGCTGCCCGACGACGCCTTGTCGCTGCTGCTCGATGCGCGTGTTGGCTGGCGCCAGCTCGACGATGGCGGCCTGCGCAAGACCCCGCGGGACGGCGATATCACGCTGCCCTGGTTCGCCGGCAGCGCACGCGACTTCGGCGAGGCGTCGGGAAGTTTCGGCGGCCTGTGCACACCGCTGCCGGTCACCACCAGTGGCACCAGCGTGTACCTGCTCGACGCCACCCAGCTCAAGCACTTCGATCCCTGCTGCTGCCGCTTTGTCACCATCCCCTGCACCGGCGGTCATGGCGGGGGCGCTCGGCAACTGCGCAATCCCGGTGGCATCGCCGCGCATGGCGGGCTGTTGTACGTCTGCGACAGCGGTCGCGATGGGCTCACCGTCAGCGGTTCCAATCCGCGCCGCCAGGAGTTGCGCGAGCGCCTGCGCCGTGAAAACCATCGCGTCAGCGTGTTCGTGTTGAACGGCTATGCGCTGCGTGGGCATCTACGGCCAGCCGTGGATAAGTACCCACACTGGAAGCCACGCGCCATTGCCTGCGATGCGCACGGCGGCGTCTGGATTACCGACATCGCCAATCAGCGCGTGCACCATTTCAGCGCCAACGGCCATTGGCGCGGTACGCGTGGCCCCTTGTTCAATGTGCCGCTATATATCGCGGTCGATCGCTGTGGCGTGGTCTACGTGGTCGATCTCGACCCTGTGCACAACAAGCGGCGTTTGCAGTCGATGCAAGCCGACGGCAGCCTGCTGTCGCCGCCAGCCAGCGTGGAAGCCGCCGCCGAACGCTTCGACGCCCTGCCCTTCGCGGTGCTGGCCGATGGCACGCTCGACCTGCGCGCGCTATGCAGCGAGAACCCCTGTGCCGCCAGCGGATACTTCAATGACTTTGGCGAACCGCTGAGCGCCGCACCGCCCGCACCGTCTCAGCTCTATGAGGTCGATGGGCGCTTCCTCAGTGGTCCACTCGATAGCGGCATCCTCGAATGCCAGTGGCATCGCATCCTGCTGCATGGGCAGATGCCGGCCGGGTGTTCGATCCTCGTCGAAACCTTCTGCGCCGATGAAACCTATAGCGCAACGCAGCTCGACGGCTTTGCGCAATGGCAAGCATTGACCGTCGCGCTGCCCAAAAATGGCGATAAGAACCCGTGGTCGTGGGATGGCTTGATCCGCAGCCCGCCAGGCCGCTACTTGTGGTTGCGCGTGAGCTTGCGCGGCACCGGCAAGGCCACGCCAGCACTGCGTGCGGCCGAAATCGAATTTCCCCGGATCACCTCGCTGCGCCATTTGCCCGCGGTATTCGCCAGCGAGCCCGTAAGCGCCGACTTCACGGCACGCTTCCTTGCCTTGTACGACACCACCATGCGCAGTATCGAACGCACGGTGGATAGCCTGGCGAGCTGGTTCGATCCGATGAGCACCCCGGCCAAGGCAGTCGGCGGAGCGACGGTCGATTTTCTCAGCTGGCTGGCCTCGTGGGTGGGCCTTAGCCTCGAGCGTGGCTGGAGCGAAGCGCGGCGACGCGAGTATCTGCGCCGGGCCAGCCAGTTGTACGACTTGCACGGCACCCCGCGCGGCTTGCACGAGATGCTGCTGCTGTTGCTTGGCTGGGCCGATGCGCCGACGCGTTATTCGCGCCGACCGGCCCGTCGTCGTTGCGTGGAAGCGCCGCGCAACTGCAGACCCGTCCCTGCATGTATTCCCTACCAGCCACCGCCGTTGCTGCTCGAACATTTCCGCTTGCGCCGCTGGCTGCAACTGGGCAAGGGCCGGCTGGGCGAACAGGCCGTGCTATGGGGGCGGCGCATCGTCAATCGCTCGCAACTCGATACCAATGCGCGCACGAACCACACCTTGTTATTGACTACTCCCGACGCCGCCAGCGACCCGGTTCTGGTGCATGCCAACCGCATCACGGTGTTTGTGCCTTCGCGCTATCGCGAACAGGCGCAACGGCGATCGCTGGAGCAACTGCTGCGCAGCGAATGTCCCGCCTATGTGCAATACGACATCGAGTACGTCGAGCCGCGCATGCGCATTGGGGTGCAATCGATGATTGGCCTGGACGCGGTGATCGGGCGTCTACCGCAAGGCATACCACTAGGCACGACTCCATTGGGAACGGCGTCCATCTTGACCGCCGCCGCCCCTGCCATCCCGCCGGCGCAACGCATCGGGCGCAATACGCGCCTTGGCACGCCACCACCCCTCAACTGACGGAACGCTTCGGAGAACGAGATTATGGCCAGCGATCCCATCGAAGCCACCCAGGCAAAGTGTCCGGCATGCGATTACGAGCCGTTCTCGCGCAATGCCTATTGGACCGGCAAGCTGATGTTGGCGCGCGACTTTATCGACGAGCAGCATTACGTCGTCGAGAAGATGCGCCATCACAACCAGTACTTGCACGGCGAAGGCGTGGTCTGCGGGTTGAAGGTGACCCAGCACGACAAAGCCACTTGCCGCAGCCATTACGTATATGTCGAACCTGGCACCGCGGTCGACTGCTGCGGTCGCGACATTGTGGTGACCGATCGGGACATCCTCGACATTCTCGCCCAGCCTGCGGTGATCGCGATCAAGGACACCAAGCCGCATACGCTGCAAATCTGCATTCGTTATCGCGAGTGTCCCAACGAGGACATCCCCGTGCTTTACGACGATTGCGGCTGCGACGACACGCGCTGCGCACCCAATCGCATTCTCGAATCCTACGAATTGGGGGTACTCGTCGATCCGCCATCGGTCACGGCGCCGCCGCCACCCGCCAAGTGCGGCGATCTATGGCAGCAGAGTCTGGACGGCTGTCCGCATTGCGATCAACCCGATTGCATCGTGCTGGCCACCATCGCCAACTACGTGGTCGGCAATCAGTTGGTGGACCCGCCCGCACCCACGCCCGCACCAGCCGAAGGGGCCGCCCTGATCGACAATGTCACCGGACGCATGCTGCTACCGAGCACGCAGACGCTCAAGGAGGTCATCGACTGCATTCTTGCCAACCCCGGTGGCGCGGGAACGCCAGGGAAAGATGGCGCCCCCGGCAAGGACGGTGCGCCGGGCAAAGATGGCGCACCGGGCAAAGACGGAGCGCCCGGCACCAATGGAACCAACGGCACCGACGGTGCACCCGGTACTCCCGGCCCGGGTTTGGAATCGGGCTTGCGACGCATCGACGCGTTGAGCTGGACGCACGGCAAGATCGAGCCATCGGTATTCAGGATCACGCGAGCCGATGGCAGCCAGGCATTCGGCTTTGTGATCGCCTTCGATGGCCCGATCCTGTTTGCCACAGCCAACGATTCGCATGTTTTTCAGATTCTGGTGCCGCAGGGTAACGCCAGCGTCGCATCCATCGTGAACTGCCGCTGTGCGCTCAAGGGCAACATCATTGCAGTGAATGCGACGCTGAGCGGCCATCGGGTCATAGACGCCGTGGAAATCCCAGGGACTCCGGCGAAGACCAAAGCAATCGCTTTTGTGCCCTCGGCGAAAGAGTTGCTCAACATCGACGACTTCTGGGCCGTCTTGCGCTGCGACTTCGTACTCGACGGTGGTGGCAAAACCGCAGTCGCCGGACAGTTCCCGCGCGCCGAGCTGCCCACCGGGCACCTCACCAGCGGCAGCCCCTATGGAATCCAGGGCGGCCTTTTCGAAAGCTGGTTCGGCTTGAAGGGCCAGTAGCCATGATGACCGCGAACACGATCGACCTACACACGCATGCCAAACGCATGAGCCTTGTTGTGACCACCATTGAATGCCTAGCGCCGGCGCCCCGAGTGCCGGCCACCTCGAGGACACGCTAATGGCTATCAGCACGTCCAATTATCAGCGCGGCGCCATCCAATATCCCGATTGCAACGCGACGCCCATGTGCGACACCACGCCCGCCTGCCCGGCATGCGGCGGACTCGAATGCCTTTGCCGGCCACGTTTCTTTGCCGGGCAATTACTGACCGACGAGGACCTCAACCGCCTCGACCATTACATCGTCGGCAAGAATCGCCTGCATAACCGTTATCTGGTCGGCACCGGTGTGGCATGCGGCCTGGAGGTGATCTGCAGCGTCTGCGGACCCGGCCAGGGCGACACCAAGGTCACCGTGCGGCCCGGCTATGCGGTATCGCCCTGTGGCAACGACATCGTGTTGTGCAAGAACGTCAGCGTGGACGTTTGCGATCTGATAGGAAAATGTCAGCCGCAAACCGATGCCGATTGTTTCCAGCTGTTTCCCGCGGCTGCCGATACCATGAAGGCCAAGGTCGCCGACGCCAGCAAAACACTCGATGAAATCAACTACGCGCCGGGCACCAGGACGATGTGCGACGGCGGCACCGAAGACTGGGTCCTGGCGGTTTGCTATGCGGAGAAGCCATCGCGCGGCGTCGGCGCCTTGCGGGAATCGGCCAATGGCCCAGGCAGTTGTTCCTGCGGTGGTCAAGGCGGATGCAGTTGCGGCAGCGGCAGCGGCAGCGGCAGCAGTGGCGGCTGCTCGTGTGGAGGATCCAGCTCGGCCGGCAAAAGCGACTGCGGTTGCGCATCGACAAGCACCGGCAGCAAGCCAGCCAAGAACGCGCCGGTTTCTTGCGAGCCCACGCTAACCTGCGAAGGCTACAGCTTCAAAGTCTACAAAGCGCCCAATGCATCGCTTAACAAGCGCCAGGCCAGCTATGGCGAAGCAGCCAAGCGTTTCATGTGCTGCATCCTGCCGCTGATGGAAAACGTGCAAGGCTCGTTGAAAAACAAAGCCTATAGCCACGTGCAAATCTACGGCTATCTGCTCGGCCTGCGCGACGCCTTGGCGGATTTCATTCGCAACCAGGGATTTTACGATTGCGAGCTGGCCAGTCGATTGGCCGCGGTCGGCATCGCCGCGCCCGATAGCGGTGTGTACGACCTGAAAAAGAAGTCGACCGGCCTGTTGCTGATGCAAAGCTATGGCCATTCGTTGCAAGGGTTGAGCAGCATCGCCGAAGCAATCATGCAGAAATGTCTCTGCGGTGCGTTGCTGCCGCCATGCTCGCCATCGGCCATGGCCGACTGTGTACCGCTGGCGACGATTACCGTGTCGTCCGGCAATTGCCGTGTGGTGAAAATCTGCAATATCAGCGCACGCGCGTTTCTTCCCACCTGGCCGAACATCCAGTACTGGCTATCGTTTTTCAGCAGCAACGGCGGTCTGTTCGGCCACCTGCGGAAGACGCTGGAAGAGATGTGCTGCGGCAGCAGAACGTGGGGATCGAGTATCGGCGTCAGAACCGGCGCGAACGGCTATTTGATGCACGTCCAGCCCGCACAGGTTCAAGCAGAGATGGCGAAAGGCAGGGCCAAGATGTCACCGGGCGATGCGACACCTGCTGCCGACACTGCCGTACCTGGGGTATTTGCGTCGTTGCTCGGCGATGCCATTGCCCAACCCGATCGTCAGGTCAATGCGCAGAGCCTGTTCCTCGGCAGCCTGGGCATGACGCAAGCCGATGGCACGCCGCTGGTCAGTGAACAAGAGCAAGCGCATCCGGCGGATTTCCTGTTGGCGCATCAGGTCATGGCGCCGCTGCTGCGGCAAATACTGCCTGCTTCCGCACTGGACATGTTCAGTACACCGACCGCCGCAGCAGCAACTGCAGCACCCGCCGGAGCAGCCGGCAAAACCGTGGACGTCAATGCGCTCGCCAAGCAAGTGAATGCGCTGAAGAAACAGCTCGCCGAGCACAAACGACTGATCGCCACCATGACCAAGCGCAAGCCCTGAGGATACTGTCATGGACCAGAGTCAACGCCCGGTTTTTTTCGAAGGGCAATACCTAGGCGCTGCCGACCTGACTGCCGCCATGCTTTACCAGCACGTGCAGACGGCGCGTCACACCTTGGGCGCGCACACCTGGGGTATCGCTATCGGACTGGACCTGTTCGAACGCACCCTGCCCTCGGGCACTTCGGTCGATGTAGCCCTGTTGCCCGGCGTGGCCTGGGATGGTTACGGCAACGCCGTGGTGATCACCTCGCCGGTCAAGCTCAGTGTCGATGCTTTCGCCAATTTCCAGACCGATACACCCGATGGCGGGGTGCTGGTCAAGATATGGGTGCGCTACAAGGAAGCCGCCACGGCCACGACACCCGCGGGCTTCGCCTTGTGCAGCGGCGATACGTCCAACCGCATTGCGGAAAGCTACGCCCTCGTTGTCGGCGATCCGCCTAAAGGGTCGCATGACTCGATTACCCTGGCGGGTCGCAGCGTGCAGCCTGACATGGCATTGCAGCTGTTCAATCCCGATGAGCCGACGTTGTACGACGAGTCGGTACCGTTTCAGCAGTTTCCCGGGTCCGGCGACAAACGGCGCTGGTTGATTCCCGTAGGCATGGTGCGCTGGTTCAAGCAAGGCAATCAGCCAGGCACGTTTTTACCGCGCGACGACAGCGGCGGTAGCGACGGCCTGCAAGCCAAGGACAGCGATCAAATCCGTGCGTTCCGCCACTACCTCGGCGTGGTGGCGGAAAGTGTGCAAGCTGCCGATGGGGTGATTCGTTTGCGCGATCGCAGCGTCGATCCCACCAAGGTGCACTTTCAGCCGCCGCGGATCGATGACGCGGCGCATCCACCGGAAAACGATCTGGTCTGGGTCGAGGGTAATCTGCGCGTACTGGGCGATGCACGCCTGCTCGCCGGCACGCTGGATTTCCGCACCGACACCGGCGACCGCAAAGGCGTGCCGCAAGTATTGCGACGGGTGGATGGCAACAAGGCAGGCGGCAGCGATCTGCAAGTACTGTTCGCCGCCAAAGATGGCGCCACCGGCAAGAACGCCTTCTCGGTGGGCAACGTGAATGTGGACAGCACCGGTGTATTGAAAGAGATCGTGCCCTTTCTTACCGTGCGCGATAACGGTTTGACCTGCGTCGGTGGAGATACCCCGGCGGCCACCTTGCATGTTGCGGGTGATCTGGCCATCGGGAAAATAAGCGGCGGCGCGGCACGCGCACTGCCGGCCCATGCCACCCTGATCTGGAACGATGGCGCCTGGCTTTGGCTCAATGCCAATCAAGACCAGAGCCAGCCTATCCCCGGGGTACGCACGCCGGGCGAATTCGCCTGCGGCTCCTTGAATGTCGGCGGCATCGGCGGCAACTGGAGCGACCCCGGCGCAGGCAATGCCTGGTTTGGCGGCTCGCTGGGCATCGGCACCAACACCTTGGATGCCAGCGTGGTCATTCAATCGCCCAACAAGCATCAAGGCAAGCTGTGGCTGTTTCGCAACGACGCCGATTTCGAATATGACGGCGGCGACGACTTCCTGTTCGTGTTTCAAAACAACGGCAATGTCACCGCGTTCATGGGCGGCAAGTTCGGCTTCGGCACCGCCACGCCCAATGCGCAACTGCATGTCAGCGATAGCCTTCAGGTCGACAACGGCTTTACCGCCAGCGGCGCATCGACTTTCAACGGCACGTGCACATTCAAGAATACGGTGACCTGCAATCAAAGCGTCACCTTGCAGCAGGCCCTCACCTCCAGCAGCAGCGCGCAGTTCACCGACCTGACCGCCACCGGCAGTCTGAGCGCCGATCACATCACCGTCAACACGCTCGACGTCAACGGCACTGTCAACATCGTTGGCGACATCAACGTGGGCGGCAGCAAGAATTTCGCCATTCCGCATCCCAGGAACGCCACCGGGCAATGGCTGGTGCACGCCGCTATCGAAGGACCGGAAGCGGCAGTTTTCTACCGCGGCGAGAGCTGCTTGCGCGGCGGCTCGGCTACGGTGGATCTACCCGATTATTTCGAAGCATTGACCTGTGCCCACCAGCGCACGGTGCAAATCACGCCACTGTATGAAGGCGATGAGCCGGTTTCCGCCCTCGCCAGCACTGCGGTACACGATGGGCGTTTTCGCGTGCGAATGATCACTCCCGGCAATCCGGAGCAGCGCTTCTACTGGGAAGTAAAAGCCGTTCGTTCCGATCTTCCGCCGCTACAGGTCGAGCGGTCGAACGATGCGAGCTTCATGCGCTCATGAACGCCCTTTCCAGCGTGCCAGCGTTACGTGTGCGGCGATGGCAAACGCGCTATTGCGTTTCGTCTTCGCACCCGGCGCCGAATGAGGTTCAACAAAAACTGGACCAAGCTTTGCGCACGCGTACAGCCGAAGCATTGGCGGCGGTCTGTGCACGCGTGCTCGCTGCCGACGAAGACAGCCTGATTTTCATCCGGCAGTTGAAGTTGGAATGGCATGTGGATGCCGCTGGCGATGCCGACCAGCTCGCTCGACACAGCGCGCAAACACTGGTCAAGGCGCTAGCTCAAGCGTTGGCGACAGGCGAGAACGACAACCTGATCCGCTTCCGCGATCGCGCGGCTTATCTGGCTCGCTTTATCGGCGATTGCGCGGCGGGCGATGCCTGGCAGCGCTGGTATTACAAGCGATTCGATGGTCTTCGCCTGTTGTCTGCTTCGGCGGCTATTCGCACCGTATTGCTCGACGAGCCGCGGATAGGACTCGCCGCATTGCTGTCGCTCTCGCACGAATCCCTGCTGCGTATTCTCACTGCGTTGACCAGCCAGGATGCGCAACGTCTGTTGCAAAGCTGGGATACCGCAGACGCCATGGGTGCCACGGCGAGCTTTTCCGCCACCGTATCGATAGCGCTGCATGCACCTTATCCCGCGCGTTCGATAGAACATCGCAGCCTGTGGCTTTATCTCGCCATGGCAGCGCACGGTACGGCTTGTGTACCCGCCTGCCACGCCGTCGCCGTCTTGACCGAGGCGCTGCACGATCTACCCGAATCAGAACGGGCCGCGTGGATCGGCGCCTTTGATCCGGCGCAGTCGCTACACGAGATGATGCCGGTCACATGCCGGGCATGGTTATGCGGTGTGCATGCAGAGGCACGTCAAAACGGCTTGCAGCAACTCGCGGGCAACATGTCCACACCGGCCACCGACGCGTCGCCGGGTATCGGCTACACCCCGTTCGGCGGAGCCTTCATGCTGCTGACCAGTCTCGATGCCATGGCCCTGCATGAACTCACCCGGGATTGGCCAGGCCTGGATGTGCGCGATGAAGTTCATGTATCGGCTGTGCAACTGATGCGCTGGCTGCTGCTTGCCCATGCGCAGGGCGCTCAGCGGCTGCGCGCTTTTCTCGCCGACCCGGCATGGCGCACCTTGCTCGGCATCGACGCATACGTATCGACGGAGATGATCGCGGCCTGGTTGCGCAAACTCGGCATGCGTCGCCGACGTGGCTGGCTGCGCGGGCTGCCCGGCGAAGATGCTCCCAGCGCCACCGTTGACGACGAGCACTATTTTCTGGGCTCGCCGCCCGGCCCATGGCCACCGCGTTGGCATACCGCGTTGGCGACGGCCGCACAACATCTACTGCATCGTTTTGCTCGCAGAATCCCCGGCTTCGCCACCTCGCACGCACATTATCTGCATAGCCAGTTTCTGGATATCGGCGCCCAGCTCGAATGGCGGCACGAACATTTGCGGATCATATTCGAGCGCCCTCCTCTTGCCTTGCTGCTCAACCTCGCCGGGCTCAATCGCGGACAGCACGAGCTGCCCTGGCTGACCACGCCCGCCATGACTTTCTTCAGTCGCGAGTGATGCCATGACGCTAGCCCCTGCGCTCTATCCAACGACCTTGCTGGCGCGTCTGGACCGTCTGATCGAGCGCGAGGTGCTACGGCTGCGCGCCCGTTACCAGCTTTCGCTGGACGAGTTTCGCGGCCTTTATATCAGCGACGCACAGATCGACGAGGTGATCGCCCAAGCCTATGCGAACGCCGATCTGACCGATACCCGGCTGGCCGATCTGTATACCGATGCCACCGTCGATAGCTGCGGAGAACCCGATCCACGCTGGGAACACATGTGCCGCGTTTTTCAGCTGTCGAAGCTGGAAGAGGATCTGGTGCTGATTGCGCTGGCGCCGGAGCTGGATCTCAAGTACGAAACGCTCTACGCCTATCTCAACAATGACATCACGCGTAAGTGGCCGACCGCCGATCTGGCTCGGCGATTGCTTGGCGATGCTTCTTGTTATGCATCCGACGTCGACGAGGCGCTGGCCCCCACGGCATGTCTGCGAACCGCCGGGATCGTGCATATGATCGATCCCCCGGGCATGCGACCTTCGCTGCTCAACGCCGGCTTCGCACCCAATGTTGCGCTGGTGCGTTACTTGTTCGGCGCTTCGGGGGGATCTTCCGGGCAGACCCACCGCAGTCCGGCTCTCGATGGCGATGCGTCGCCCGATGCCCCGCTGCTGCAGCGATTGACCGAGCTGTTCGCCATCACCGCGAGCGGAGCACCCGACGAGCCACCGGTGCTCGTCATCCAGGCGGCCACCCGGCATGAGCGCGAAGCGCTGGCCGCCGCGTTGGCCCAACGGCTCGCGTTGCCTTGGCGCTGCATCGATGTGTCCGCGATACGCCGCGACGGTCGCCCGGTACAGGCTGCGTTGGCGCAGAGCGTCTTCGAATGTCGCCTGCAAACAACATTGATCTTGATCGAGGGCGCCGAAACCTTGACCGAGCGTGATGGTCAGCTGGCGCCGGAGCTGGCAGGTTTATTGGACCTGCCGATCGCTCCGCTGCTGCTGGCAGCACAACCGCATACGCCTTGGCGCAGTCTGCTCGGCCAGCGCCGCGCCTTGTCGCTGGTACTTGAAGCTCCGCCGTTCGCCACGCGCGTGGCGCTGTGGAAAAACGCCGCGCCTGGAATCAGTGCGCACGACTGCGCGGTATTGGCGGAGCGCTTTGCCTTCAGCGCACGGCAAATTGAAGCGGCGGTTTCCGATGCAAAGGATTTGCGCATCCTGCACGGCCTGCCCGCCGTCGATGCGAAGCTGCTTCGCAGTGCGGCACGTCAGCAGATGCAAAGCCATCTTGGCGCCCTGGCCAGCAAGGTCGAATGCAGGCTGGGTTGGGACGACCTGGTGCTGCCTGACGAGGTTTTGCAGCGCCTGCACGAGATCGCCGCCGCGATTCGCCACCGTCATCGCGTTTATCACGAATGGGGTTTTCTCGGCGGCGGCAAGGGCGGTGGCATGAAGATTCTGTTTGCCGGCGCATCCGGCACCGGCAAGACGATGACCGCCGGGGTGATCGCGCACGAGCTGGATCTCGACCTGTATCGCATCGACCTGTCCGGTGTGGTCAGCAAGTACATCGGCGATACCGAAAAGAATCTGGATCGCATTTTTACCGCGGCCAGCGCGCATAACGCGGTGCTGTTCTTCGACGAGGCCGATGCCATGTTCGGCAAGCGCTCGGAGGTCAAAGACGCCCACGACCGCTACGCCAATATCGAGGTCGCTTATTTGCTGCAAAAACTGGAAGAGCATGCCGGCATCGTGGTGCTGGCCAGCAACTTCAAACGCAATATCGACGAGGCCTTCGCGCGGCGCATGCATTACGTGGTGGATTTCCCCAAGCCCGACGCGCAGCAACGCGAGCGCTTGTGGCGGTGCATGTTTCCGGCGCAGGCCCCACTGGAGCAGGGTATCGATTTTGCTTTTCTGGCGCGCCAGTTCGAGTTGCCGGGCGGCGACATTCGCACCATTTCTCTCGACGCCGCTTTTCTGGCGGCGCAGGAACAAGGCTCCATCGGCATGTCGCATCTGGTGCGGGCCTTGGCGCGGCAACTGGCCAAGCAAGGGTCCACGCCGTCACCGACGGATTTCAAGCACTACCACCCGCTGTTGCGCCACTGATTCGCCATGGGTGATACGGCGCGAGCGGCACCTGGGCCTGGCGCGACCGTAGATCGACCGCCGCTGCGTACGCATGTCGAGCCGTCCGCCGAAAGTCCACAGGCGCAAACCGACCCGGCTCTGGTACAGCAGGCCGCGGGCAATCAGACCTTGCAGCGCTTGCGTCAGGATGCATCGGCGCCACCGCCCGAACCGCCTCCCACAGCGCCCGCCGCCGCTGCAACGAATGCGGCGCCGGCGAATGTCGATCACGACAATGGCGCCGTACCCGCCCCGGCATCCGCTGCGCAACAGACCGATCCCGCCGCACCAGGGACGGCCGCAGCGGATGCCGCACCGGGTGCAGCGATACCCGGACCAGCATCACCGGCGGCGGGCGCTCATCCGGCGGGGGCAGCGACAGGCGCACGAGCACCCGCTGCCGCGGCAGGTGCCGCACGGCCGGGCGCAGCAGGGGCAGCGCATGCGGCTGCGGGGGGGGCGGGCGGCGCCGGCGCAGCACGAGGTGTGCATGCGCCGGGCGCAGGAGGTGCCGCAGGCGCGGGACAAGCTGGCGGCGGCGACGCAGGAGGCGCTGCGAGCGGACTCGATGCCGCCGATACCGGCGACTTGGCGCTGATCGACGAAGAACTGGCCGAACACCTGCGCTGGTCGTCGGCCTCGCTGCGCGTCGGTGCAGCGGAATCCACGCAACGCGCTGCGTTTATTGCCGAACAGGCCGGTGCCGGTTTCACCGAAGGCGCCGGCAGTGGTTTCCTGATGGGCCTGGGCATGGGTGCGGGCACACGGGTCGCACTCAAAGGTGTGGATTTTGCCGTGCGTCGCTTTGGCGGACGCATAGCCGGCGGCGCTGCCAAGTTCACCCCGGTCCCGGCCGTCGGCGCAATCATCGGTGGCGCGATGTCGGCCTATGGATTGGCGACGCGCAATTGGGAAGACACCGGCAAAAAAATCGGCCGCATCGGCCAGGGCGCGTCCACTTACGAACAGATCGCCAACACCATCGACGCGATTTCCGAAGTGATCGACGTCACTACCAATATCTTGAATGTCATCGCGGGTGTCTGCGGTGCGATCGCCGTCGGGCTATGGGTTGCCGCCGTGGTCACGGTCGGCGTGCTGTCGCCCCTGGCAGGCATCCTGACCGAGGTGGCGCTGGCGATCGGTGCGGCAACGATGGTTCTCGACGGCATCAATGCCGGTGTCTTGCATCCGGTCTCACTGGCTTTTCGCGCCTTGCACGAATTCACCAGTCAGGCCGACCCGACCCAAGTGGAGGCCGACGGCGCCGAGCTGTCTTCCGCCGCGGGGGCCGCGGGCGGAGCACTGGGTGGTTTTGCCGGAGGCAAGTTGGCCCATGTTGGTGCACGACCACCCTCAGCGCACCCGGAACCCGATCCCCGCCCCGATCACCCCAATCCGTCGGCACGCGCTGGCGAAGGACCTACCGTCACCGCGATCCCACCGGTAGATGAGCACGCGGCACCCGGTGCCGCAACCGAACATGCGCCCGAACCGGCGCCTGGCGCCGCCGACCATCCGAACGCGCCGCCACATGAAACGGACCCGAACACCGCGGCCCCACCGATCGATCCGAACGCACCTGCTTATCGCATCAGCGACGAAGCCAATGTGCCGCCCGCCGCCGCACCGCCACCAATAGCTGATCAAGCGCCCCTGCCGGGCGTGGTCGATCGCGATTACGGTCGCGGGCACAGCCCCCCACCTGGAGCAACGCCACCGCCAGGTACCGCTGTTCCGGGCCAGCCCGAGCGCGCGTTCATTCCGAACCAACCCGAACTCAACAAACCATGGATGTATGACGAGCGCGTACCCAATCGCGGCGACCTGGGACAGAACGTGCAACGCGATCATGTGATCTCACAACAGAAGATCCGCGATCAAATGGTCGATCCGCACGGCGTCCTGCGAGCCCCCGATCTGAACTCACTCACCGTGCTGGCGGAAACCGGTAAGGCGACCCCCACCAGCCCGGCCAAGCCGCATACCCAGGCCACCTTTATCGATCCGCAGGCCGACGTACCCGAGATCCATCGCTTACGCGGTCTGGGTCGGCCGGCCAACTGGACCACCGACATCATCGAGCCTAGTCGAAATGCCCGCTTGCGCGCGGGTTACGACCCCGCCGCGGTGGATACCGTATTGCTCGATCAAACGGGCCGTATGCATGAGCAATACCGCAATCACGAAATCAACGATGCGCTGAAGACTCTGGCCACCGCTGAAGCCAAAGCGGGTCGAACTGCCGGGGCCGATACCGATCTCGCCACCTTGCATGGTCAACTCGATCAAGCTTTTCCTGGCGGACCTTCATCGCCACCACCTGCCGCCACAGCGGCAGCACCCGGTGCCACTGTCCCTGCAACGGCACCCGCGGCACCGACAGCAACTACGGTCACTACATCGGCACCCATCGCACCACCCACGGCCGGGCATCCCGCCGAACCACCCGGTTTGCTGCCGGATCACGTCGATACTGCCGCCGGTGCCGGTGCGCCCGCGGGCCCCACATCCGTTCCACCGGGGGAACGCGTTCGTATTGCTACCGATGAACCGCAACGTGTTCGCATAGCAACTGATGAGCCGCAGCGTGTTCGCATAGCTATCGATGAGCCGCAGCGTGTTCGCATAGCTATCGATGAGCCGCAGCGTATTCGCATAGCTACCGATGAGCCGCAGCGTGTTCGTATTGCCACCGACGAGCATCCATTGCACGAACCCGACGTCCTGGCTGAGCACGAACACGAACCGACACCGCCAGCCAAGCGCACCATGCGTGTCGGCGACAGCACGCGGGGCACTGTCCCGCTCACCGCCGAACAACGCGTCGACGCGCGTCGTCGGCTATCGGCGCAAATGGGTGTTCCGGACGATAAGATTTTCTTCTCCGATACGATACCTACCTCGTTCGCACCGAACTTCGACATCATTGTGGTCGGGCCAGACCTCAACCCCATACCTGTCGCCGCACGTCCCACCGGGTTGCGCAATCCGGCCAACGCGGCACTGGAAGCCCAGGCGGTACTGGGGCATGAAGCCATCGGCCACCGCGAAGCCTGGCTGGCGGGACAAACGCGCGAGGACGTGTGGCATGAAGAGATGCAGGCCAGCGCCCGCGCCGCCCTGCATACGCCTGATTTGCCGCACGAGCAGGCGCAATTGCTGATGCAGGATGCTGCCGCGCGGCGACCGACCGGGCACGACGAGACCGTTTACGTTTTCACCGACCGCGTCGGCCCCGATGGAAAACCGATGCCGGAGCCACGCGGCCCCGGCTCGGCGGGCTCCGGTGGTCCACCGGCACCGGGCACTCGTCCGCAAGACGTGCTGCCCAAAGTGATGATCGATCCTTCCGTCATGGGACCAGCGCCTGCGGGCCGTGCTGCGACGGCTGCAACACCTGCCGCACCGGTTCCAGCGATGCCGTTGCCCGGCACCGCTGCGACGGCCCCAGCGGCCATGGCGAATACCCCGCGCGGCGGGGCCGGAACAACGCCCTCGGTCGTCGCACCGCGCTTGCCGCCCGCGCTGGCCGCGCCTCACTCCCCTGCGCCAGCGGATGGCGCTCATGCCCCGCCGAAAGGCAACGCGTTCGTGCGCGGTTTGCGCGAAGGGCTAGAACCGATCGTCATTCACGCCAATCCGGCCTATACGCCGCCGCCCGTGACACCGCAGCAAATCATCGATATTCAAAACGAAATTCTCAGCCTGCTGGCCGCGCGCGCCGAGGCGGAAAATGCAGCGGCGCGCATGGCAACCGAGCGCTCGCATCACCAGGCACAACAGGCCCCCTTGGCGCGTGCCCATCAGGAAATGAGCGGGGCGCAAACCGCCGTCAGTGCACATCAGGCGGCAGTGCAGCGACGTCAGCAAGCGAACGAGGCGCAGCAGCGGCGCACACGTGAATCGGGCGCGACGCTGGCCGGCGCCCCCAATCGACTGGCCGGCCTGAGCGTTATCACCATCCCGTTGGGGTTGTTCCTCAATCTGACCCAATATGCACATCTGTTGCCCGAAGGCAGCGTGCGCAGCGGCATGATGAAAATGGATGGCGACAGCCGCAAGCTGCTGGCCTCATTCGCGGAGATGGGGCAAAGCGTCGACACGCAAAACGCGGCAACGCCCGCCCGACAGCAGGCCGTATTGGCCGATGCCGGCCGCCTTGGCAGCACGTCGCAGCAAGCCACGCCGACCCGCCAGGGGTTTGTCAGCGCCGCCAGCGGCGCGCAGGCTCTGCAGCAGGCCAATAGCGATCGCATCGCGCGTGCCGGCGCGGCCCATGCCGAGGCCAACGGGCAGGCGCAGGTACTCGGCAACGATGCCGGGCAACGCCAGGCCACCGTACAAACCTTGTCGCAAACCCTGCAGACTTGGGCGCAAGCTCACAAGGCGCAACGGCAAGCTGCCTTGCAAACCACCGCCGCGCGCATCGAAGCGCAAGGCGGCCATGTCATCCAGCGTAGCGAGGGCTGAGCATGCAAAACACCGAACAACGCTTGCGCCATGCCCGCAAACAAGGCGACCCGAGCCAGCTTGCTTTTGCCCTGGCCGAACACGCGGATTTCCTGGCTCGAGGCGGCCGCATACGCGAAGCACGCGACCTGCTGGACGAAGCCGCTGCCTTGCATCAACAACTGCAGCATGACTACGACGAAGTCCGCTGCATCCACCTCGCCGCCACCTTGTCGCGTTTCATCGGCGATCTCGAAGGGGCTTGCGAGCGCGCCCGGCGAGCGCTCGAACGAGCGTCACCGGATACGCCAGAAGCTGTTTCCGCCGCAGCGGAACTGGCCGAAAGCCTGGGTGTGCGAGGCGATGCGGAACTGGCTGCGGAGTATTGGCATCTTGCGATAGCCCATGCCGAGGCGGCTGGTGCCCTGGCTACTTCCGTCGCGGCGATGCACCGCCGCCGGGCGATGCTTTTGGCGGCCAACAAACAGTGGGCGCCGGCACTGGATGCGCTATCCCAGGCAAGAGCGCTTTACCGCGCCCATGGCGATGCAGGCGACGCTCTGCGCACACTTATTGAGATCGCCACGGCGCTCGGCCATCAAGGTCAAACCAACGAAGCACACCAACGCTGGCACGAAGCCTGGGTCGACGCGCTAGCGCAAAACGATCTGCACGCACTGTCCGATCTACGTCTGCTACAAGCCAGCTTGCTGTTGCAAGAGAACGATCTCGGCGCCGCGCGCGAAGCGGCGGCGCAGGCGCGACAAGCTGCCCTGGATGCTTCGATGCCGGTCAATTATGTGGCAGCCAGCGTGATGATTTCCGAGCTGGCCGAGCACGTACACGCCGAGCAGGAAGCCTACGCCGCGCTCGCCACCGGATGGGCCACGCTGAGCGATTTGCTGGGCCGCGAGGCGGCGGCGGAAACGTTTCGCCCTCCCCTGCAAGCCTTGCGCGGTCGCCTCGGCGAAGTGCGCTTTGTCGCCGCAAAACACGCTTACGAAGAACAGCAGCGGCAAACGCGCGCAACGATTCATTAAAGGGAAGCACCTTAGCCAACGGCTATGAACAGTCATTTCCATCAGCTAGGTGCCAGTCTGCGGAGCTGGTTGGCGCACCGCTACGACAGCTCTGCCATGGTCGAGCCCACTGCCGCGGACGCGGCGCAGCTCGGAGGCGCCGACACGTTTGTCGCCAGCGCCGGAAACCTGGCCGCGGCGCGGCATCTAGGCAACATGGGCGAGCCTGAAGGCGCATCGACCAAACCACGCTTCGACAACACCGTGCTCCCGCCGCCGTTGCGCATCGGCAGGCCCGGCGGCCTGCATGAGCGCGAAGCCGAGCGCATGGCGCGCGCCAGTTTCAACGTAGACCGCGGCGGCACCGCGCACGACATGCCGGGGGCGCCGACGCCCGTGGGCAAGGCCGATACCGTGCACCTGCCCACGCTGGCCAGCGCCGAGCGGCTGCGCTCTCCCGCTTTGTTCGGTACGCCCTCCGGCGGACAAGCACTCGACGAACGTCAGCGCGAGCCCCTTGAACGTGCGCTCGGACATCGCCTGCCCGGCAGGAGCCTTGCCGACGTGCGCATTCATGACGATGCCCATGCGCATCAGGCGGCACAAGCGCTGGATGCGCGCGCGTTCACTCGCGGCCAGGATATTTTCTTCGGCGCCGATCGTTATTCGCCCGATACCAAGAGCGGGCGCCACCTGCTGTTGCACGAACTGACGCACACCTTGCAGCAGCGCGGCCAGGCCGACCCACTGATTCAAGCGGATTTTCTCAAGGATTTCGCCGGACGTCAGGACGTGCCCATCGCCGGCACCACGGTGCAGCCCCCCGGCACCGTGCGGGTCAAAACCTATGATGGCACTTGGGTGTTTGCACCCTACGGCATATACGGCCCGGGCGACGTGCCGGTGCAGTATCAAGACCGCATCATGGAATCGGGCAAGGCTTTTCAATGGCGCAATCCCGGCGTATCGCTGGGCGCAGCCGTCGATGCCGAAATGCAGCGCATGGAAAATCAGGGCGAATTGACGGTACGCGATATGCGCGTCCTCTCGGAAAGCGCCGGTGCCCGGATGAATATCCGCGTCGCCATGGCGCGTGTGGGCGACGATTACCGTTTCGTCGGCTATGACATGTCGGTCATTTTCGGCGCGACAGATCCGGGTACCGGCAGCGTGATCAACGGTTTCGTCGAAACCGAAAAAGACACCACCGGCGGCGTCGGTCGCAGCCTGTTTGCCGATCGCGTGGTAAGAACGCTCAATAACGGCATTCCAACGATGCAACTGGAGGTCTACACCACCCAGCGCACCGGCGATTTTCATGCCCAGATATGGCAGACGATCGGGCGTCCGGGCATGCCCAACGAACGCGAAAAATATTCGATCGACACGCGCGATATGCTGCGCATCGCGCTGACCTGGAGCGACGCGCTATCGGTAGAGCAACGCGGCGAACTGGTGCGCCTTGCGACAGCGGAGGCAGCCCCTACCCCACAGCAAGTGCAGGCCGCACTCGCCAGCAGCGAAGTGGGCAGCGGCGGCAACGCGCCCGGCGGGTTTTCGCCCGGCGCGCTCGAAGCCATGCAAGGCCTAGCGCGCGAGGTCAACACCAACATGCGCAAAGCGGTGGAGCTGGAACGCTATGATCAGCTCAGCGATCCCGACACCATCGATCGCGTGATCGCAGAGAACGGCGGGTATGCCACCGTCGGCGGACGGCTCTACCGCGTCCAGCGCGAGGGTTCGCAAACCCGTTACAGCGAGCTGCACCCGATTGCCATTCGTACCCTGGTTGCTCCCGGCGAAAGCGTCACCCAGGGACCCGCACCCGCGGCAAAAAACGCCGACGCGCTCAATACCCCCGCCTCACCCGAGGCAAAGCAAGAATCGGTGGTGCAGGCGAAAGAAGGTGATGTCATCGTGGTGCCGTTCACCACGTTTATCGAAGCACGCGATGCCGGTACCGGCCGCGTACTGTTCGGCATCCAGGAAAACCAGCGCTGGTACCGGCTCGAAGCCGGTGAGGGCAAGCGCCTGCAATTCGATCCGCGTACTGGGGAACAACTCGTTCCCACCGGCATGGTCAGCCCCAGTGGGCAGCCGCTGCTGGCGCGGACCTGGGATCCCGAACCCTATACCCCTGCGCAAATGCGGCCTAGCGGTGTGGCCCAAGGCGCTGTGGCCGCTGGCGGTATCTTCGTAGTGCTCAACGAGCTGTTGGGCCCGATCGGGGCAGGCTTGCAGCTACAGCGCGGCAATATCGCCCGCGGACATGCGGAAATCTCCTTCTGGAATGCTCTGGGTGCCAACCCGCGCACCGGCGTCTGGGACGGCATCGACCGCAAGCCGGCTCCTGAAGGTCAAAAGCCGGATACCGCAGTCTTCGGTCATATGTTCTATCCCTACGTTGCCGACATTGATGCCGATAGCCTGCGGCCGAATATCGCGATGCGCGTCGGTTCGTATACCGAATTTCAGTCCCTGCTGGCGGTGGGCAAAAGCCTGGGCGCGATTCAGGAAACCGACGGCAAATTTTTCGCCGTCGCCAACCACATGACCGCGGAAGCGGTAATCCGCTACGACATTACCGAAGCGGTGAATCAAGCCCGGCTATCGACCCTGGCCCGCGCCGAATCGGATTTGCGCAATGAATTGGCCGCGATGCCTGCAGCGCAGCGCGGCGGCAAGATGTTCACCATGAAAGCAGGTGCCGCGATCTACCGCTCCGAGCAAGGCGCTCAATTCATCCGCAACGCCGCCGGACAAATGGGCCCTTCGCCGATGGTGCGTGAAGTCGGCCGCCGAACCAGCAACGTCATTCAGTACATCTGGACGGGCTATGCCGGCACCCGCGTGCAGGTAGCCCCCGCCAACGCCGATGCTTATCGCGCGGCGGCCTACGCGCAATATCCGATTTACCGGCCCATCGACGATGTCTGGAAAGAAGTCAAAGACGCCGGCCGCAGCGTCACGCCGGGCACACTGCCCGGATGGTCGGAAGATCCGCTCAATGCTTTCAGAGCCGGCCCGGGCGAAGGCAAGACCACCGGATTCGGCACCACCGACTACGTGCGCGACCCCGAAAACCGCGGCCAATGGACCATCGCCACGGGTGAGCTGAAAACCTTCTGGGTATCGGCCGACGATCTCACCGGTGTCGACGATAAGACGCTGCCGAAAGATTGAGCTACGAGCCGTGCTGTTCAAGCCGGAGATCCACGATGCGGTGATCTACCGCGACTGGCGCGGGAAATCGGGCGACTGCCAGATGTCCGGCTTGTGCAATTACCCGCTTGAACTGGCCGACCTCACACCGATGGCCATCTGACCCCTCGCAGGAGATTGCCCCCCGTTTGCCGCTTGCCGAACCTCAGAGGTTCCCGGCTCCCTTGCGCAGCCAGGAATCGATCAAGGATTTCTCGTAGCGCAGCGGATCCTGATCCGATCCAAAGCCGTGGCTGAGAAAGGCCGGGTCTCGCAGCTTGCGTTGGCCCTCGCGCAGCACCTTGCCGTCGGCACTATACAAAGTGAAGTTCAAGTCGATGCGCGGCGGGTACAAGTCCTTGATGATGCGCACGTCGTCGAAGCGAGGCCCGCGCCAGGGCTCGTATTCGCCGGCACGGTCCACATCGGTCACCTCGATGTCCAGCCGCTGGCCCGACGCCAGCATGCGCGAGGCGCGCTGGACGATGTAGGCTCTGAGCGGCTCCAGGTATTCGTCGGCCTTGATCAGGTGCACCCCGGAACTGCGCTTCGCCTCGGTGAAGTGCTGGGGATCCTTGTAGTGCACGTCGACATTGCCCTGCGGTGCCGCCGCCCACCCCGCGGCGGAAGCAAAGGCCAGGCTGGCAACGCACAGCAGGCGGAACAGCGAGGAAGATTTCATGGCAGGCCTCCCGGAACGGACTTCAGTATACGTCCGGGTCGGAAGACAGGTCTGAAAAACCGCCCACCCGATTCACCTTCTCCATCGCCATCAGCTCGGCGCTCACTCCCACTCCCCGGTAGCGGGTGGGAGCAAGCGCATGCCCGTTGGTCCAGGCGGCGAAATGGCGACACCGGCTTAGTTTGGCGGCGGAACCATGCCTGCTTTCAAGTGTCCACAACGCGTGGTCTGAACGCGTCCGTTGCCGGGAAACAACGACTACCCCAAGTCATGAAAAAGAGAAATGGATTTCCGAAAACGCCCAGGCATAGGACATGGCGTCAGCCTTGCAGAGCGCCGTCGCTCACCCTTGCTGCAGCGCATCCGGCAATGAGTCGGCGTCCCTCTCTGCACGACCCGATTCACCGTAGCGTCGCGCTCGTCGTCGCGACTTCGTTTCATCTTTTCGTATTGATTCTGATGGTGTGGCCAGCTATCCAGGAGCGGAGCACCGTCCCGATCGAAGACAGCCGTCTGCAGGCGATCCAAATACGCTTCTTCCGACCGCCACCGCCGCCTTCAGCGCATAGGGCCGCATTCGCACCACCGGTGATCGCACCGGCCGCGCACGTTCGCACAACGTCGGCGGCACAACCGTTGAAACCCCCGACAGTTCAATACGTCACGCCCGCCCCTTCACCATCAGCTCCGATTATGGGCAATAAAGGAACGCCCAGCGATGGAGGCTTCCAGCAACAGCTGCTCAAGGCCCGGCACTCCTATGCGGTTCACGGGATTCCGGGATCCGACAAGCCATTTGTACCCGGCATCCGTTTGATCGACTCCCGTTCGCAAGGTGTCGGTGCAGCGATGCGCCAGGCGCAGCGCCTCTTTGGCGTTACAAGCCGTCATTGCATGGACGTCGATGTATGGCGAAACCTGACTCCCCGGGAATTGATCGCGCGACACATTTCGCCAAGCGATGTGGATCAAACCGACGAGAAATATCACTGCAATCAACCGCTGGGTTTGAGTTTTTAGTCGACGCTAATTAAAGAGCGAAGGGCGACCCTTGGCCTCCAGCAGCCTCTCAATACCTGCCATCCGATTCGACCCATCTGCCTGATCATAAGCCTGCAATGACTCAGCTGTCGTTGGGGTCGATCGTGACGGACGCGCCTGCATGAAGCGCGATCGGCTTCGTCCATGCACCGCATTTCACGCGCGTCTGTTCGCCGCCGATGCTTCGTACCGTGACCGACGCGATCTTGCCTTGTAGCCAGGAGAAGTCGACCTGAAAGCCGCCGCGCGCGCCCATGCCCGTCACGCTACCCGAGGCCGCCCAGGCCTTGGGGAGTGCCGGTAGCAGCTCGATCAAGCCAAGGCGCGAATACATCAACATTTCCAGCATCGCTGTCGGCGTGCCGTAATTGGCGTCGATCTGGAAGGCGTCGCTGTCGGCGCTTAGGTTGTACACATCGAAGAAATTCTGCGCGGTGCCGTTGCTGTGATTTTTCGATGGCAACAGATTGGTGAGCAACAGCTGATAGGCCTTTTCCGCCTTCTTCAGGCGTGCCCAGCAAATCGCACGCCAGGAGCAAGCCCAGCCGTAGCCGCTCGTGCCGCGCGCCTCAAGCAGTTTGGTAACGCCTTCGATCAAGGCGGGCGGGCTGTCGTCGAGGCGAATGCGATCGCCGGGAAAGAAGCCCACCAGCGGCGACAAATGCCGATGCCTCGTTTCACCGAGATTGTCCGGCGTCATCCATTCCTCCAGCCAGCCGTTCTTGGGACTCACCTGAGGCAGATACAGGCGGGCTTGCAGCTGCGCTATCGATGCGGCGTAGTCCGCGTCCCTGCCCAACAGCGAACTGGCCTGACGATAGTTTACGAACAGGTCCCACACCCATTCCTGTGCGTAGGTGATGCCCTTGGCATCGAGCGGACCCTGCTCCGGCGACCAGTCGGCGTCATCGATCAGGACACTGCGCGCGACGCCAGTTTTCGGATCCGTCACAGTAACGGTAAGCAGTCGCGACTCCCAAAACTCGCAGGCGCCCTTGAGCAGGGGATAGATGCGCGCGAGGTAGTCGCGATCCTGGGTGTACTGATAATGCTGCCAAAGATTGTTGCACAGCCATGCATTGCCGGCCGGGTGCCACCGCCAGCCTGCGCCGCCATAGATATTGGTGGAAATACCCATCGTCCAGCCGGCGATCTTGCCCGAACTATTGCGAAACACATTGCGCGGATCGTTGAAGTACCGATGCGTCATGGCCGTCCAGGAGGCTACCTGGCTGAGGCAATAGTCGGTCAAGGCATCGAAGCACGAAGGCAGCCCGGCGCGATCCGGCAGCCAGTAATTCATCTGGATATTGACGTCGCTGTGATAGTCGGCCATCCAGGGAGGCGCGTTGTTGTTGATCCAGAGGCCTTGCAGACCGGTCGGCAAGCTGTCGCGCGAACCGGCGATCGTCAGATAGCGCCCAAACTGCAGATAAGACGCTTCCAGCTCCGGATCGGCCGCCGAGCCGGTCGTGGCCCGTGCCTGAAGACGCGTCCACGTATCCATCTCGCGCTGCGCCTTCGTCGACGCGCCGAAGTCGACATTCATCGTGTCGAATAAGGAGCGATAGTCGACCACGTGCGTATGCAGCAGCATTGCCGGCGTATGTTTGGCGGCAGCTTCTGCTTTCTTTACCGAAAGCTTTAATGGATCGAGCGAGGCATCCATGAAGCTCATCGCCGGATCCGGGGTGTAGTTGGTGCCTCCGCAGAAGATGATCGTGAGCGCCTCGCAGTTCGCAAAGCGAAGCCCCCTGGCATCCGTCGTCACCGTACCGGACGCCGCCACGGCCTTGATGTTCGCCGCGTACTTGAGGCCGTTGTCCAGGACGCCTTCGAAATGGCTGCTCGCACTCTCGGCTTCATGGCGGCCGGCTTCGCCATGCATACCCTGCAACTCGATAGAGCCGTTATAGACGCCACCGCCGGTTTGAGACAGATGGACCGCAATCATGTCATCGGGGTGGCTGGCAAAGATTTCACACGCGTAGCCGACGCCATTTTTTTGATACGTCACGCGAACGCATCCCTGGTCCAGGTCCAGCTCGCGACGGTACCCGGTGATGTTCGCGGCCTCATGCCCTTCTATCGACATGTACAGCTTGGCCAGCATCACCAGGCTGCCGAAGTGCCCCGTCGTGTACTCGAACTGACCATCGTCACCCAGCGACACATCGCCTTTGCCGAGCCACATCGAGGCATCGGTGAGGTAAAGAAAATTTCGCGCCGGACCGCCACCGACCAGAGCACCAAGACGCCCGTTGCCGATCGGCAAGCCCTCGCGCAGTACGTTCGACTCCAGCGCCGGCGTGCCGTACCAAAGCGTATGCCTCGATGCCGCCGCCGGCAGGGAGCCGACCAGGCGTTGTACGGTGCTGCCTTCGGCAAACCTGGGTAAACCAAGCCATGGCAGCATGGCCGCCATGGCGCCGGTCATTTTCAAGAACCGGCGCCTGGCCATCAGATCGGTACGCGCCCCATCCAGTCGCACTGGCTGTTCTTCGTTACTCATCGGCATTCTCTTGGGACCTCATCGTCGGCATCTCGAGTAACCATTACTTGCCGCTCGGACAGGTTTGCGTGGCGGTACCAGCGAATGGCCAGGCCGAACCAGCATCCATGCAGAGACATTCGTTGAAGAATTCGTCCTTTAGGTGTTTAACCGCCACAGGCGCAGCGCTCGGTGCGCATGCAAGCTGTAGCGCATCTGCCCAACACGAAGGGGCAACACCTTAACCCGTCTATTCATGACGCTCGTTTTTGAGCGCGTCCTGCTTTATTGATTGCCAATGGTGTGCTCGCGCAAAACCTCGCCATCCGTCATGGCTTCGGCGTGGGCGTGCCGGTAGTGCGTGTCGGCGACCGTTGGCAGGTGGGCTATGAAATCCATCCAACCAACTTTTCCACCGAACGGCTTACCGTCACCAAGTTCACCGTAGACGATGCACGCGACACGATCATCGAGCTTTCGCCTGATGGACCATGCCGCCATGGTTGGCATCGTCGCCTCTTGAAGGGAAAACGGATCGAAAGTTTATTTGTCGTACTATAGTATATCCTTTACTTGACTTGCATCACTCATCCTTGTCAAGAGTAGTTGGAGATGTGGGCGTGGCCGCCGCTGAGCATGCTCGGTCGCAACGGTCGCAAAGTGACCGGTGGCAGTTCGGCAAACGACAAAAGGGGTTCCTCGCTTGATGAAATTTTCAAGAACATGCGCCCGCCGTTATATGGCGATCCTTGGCGCGATAATGTTGGTGGCATGTGGCGCGACGGTCGATGCACGAGCTGCGGCCAGCGATGGCGCAGCACACATCAATGTATCGGGACATGTCTTCCGGCTGGATGCGGCCAAGGTGACCTACGCGCTTGGGGTCAACGAAAAAGGACAGCTTCAGTCGATCTATTGGGGACCGCGACTGGCATCGGGCGACCCTTTGCCGGCCCCCGTCGCGCCTCCCGGCCGCGACGCCATCGACGGCGTAGTCAATGTGATCCCACAGGAATATGCCGGTTGGGGCGAAGGCCTCTACTACGAGCCGGATCTCAAGGTGACGTTTCCAGACGGCAATCGCGACCTGGTCCTGCGCTACGTGTCGAACAGCGTGCATGACAGCGTGCTGTCCGTCGTCTTGAAGGACATCGAGCGCCCGATCGTCGTCACCTTGCAGTACGAGATCGACCCAGGCACGGGCATCCTGCGGCGCAGCGCGGTCATCGAGAACCGGGCGGCGACGCCGGTTATCGTGGAGCAGGCGAGCGCGGGTACGTGGATCTTGCCGCGCAGCCGCGATTACACGCTGCGGTACCTTGCAGGCCGCTGGGCGGGCGAGAACGACATCTACGAGCGCCCGGTGCAGCCAGGCAAGACCGTGCTCGAAAGCCGCCGCGGCAGTACCGGCATGCAGAACGAGCCATGGTTCGCCATCCGCCGTAACGACGCAAACGAAACACATGGACAGGTCTGGTTTGGCGCGTTGGCTTGGAGCGGCTCCTGGCAGATGACGATCGAGCAGGACCAGGCCGAGCAGGTACGCGTCACCGGCGGCTTCAATCCGTTTGATTTCGGCTACAAGCTGGCGCCCGGCGCAAGTCTGCAGACACCCAGCTTCTATGCGGGCGTCACCAACGGCGGCATGGGCGAGGCTTCGCGACTGATGCACCGGCTGGAGCTCACTCGCATCCTGCCGCAGGCGCCACACCCGCGTGCGCGGCCCGTGCTCTACAACTCCTGGGAGGCGACGGGCTTCGACGTCAACGAAGCCGGGCAGACCGCGCTCGCGGAGAAGGCGGCAAGTATCGGCGTCGAACGTTTTGTGATGGATGACGGCTGGTTCGGCGCGCGCAACAACGACAAGGCCGGGCTGGGCGATTGGACCGTCAATCCACAGAAATTCCCGCACGGGCTGAAGCCTTTGATCGATCGCGTCCACGCGCTGGGCATGGACTTCGGCATCTGGGTCGAACCGGAGATGGTCAACCCGGACAGCGACCTGTACCGCGCGCATCCGGACTGGGTGCTCAACATGACCGGCCGCCCGCGCAGCTTGGGCCGCAACCAAATGGTGCTCAACCTCGCCCGGCCAGACGTCCGCGCCTACGTGTTCCATGCGCTGGACACCTTGCTGAGCGAAAACCAGATCGCCTTCCTCAAGTGGGACTACAACCGCAGCTGGTCCGAACCAGGTTGGCCACAGCTGTCGCCCGACCAGCAGAAGAATGTCTACGTCGACTTCGTGCGCAATGTCTACGGCATTCTCGAAGAACTACGCCACAAGCATCCGAACGTGGAGATTGAATCGTGCTCCAGCGGCGGCGGTCGCGTGGACCTTGGCATCATGCATCTCACCGACGAAGTCTGGCCTTCCGACAACACGGATGCGTTCGACCGTCTGCGCATCCAGGACGGCTTTACCCAGGCGCATACGCCGGGGGTGATGATGGCCTGGGTTACCGACTCGCCCTCCTCCATGGATGGGCGCAGCATGTCGCTGGAATACCGTTTCCTGTCCGCCATGCAGGGCTCGCTCGGTATCGGCGCGAACCTGACGAAATGGACCGCGCAGGACATGGCCACCGCACAACGTCTGGTCGCCGACTACAAGGTGATCCGCGAGACCGTGCAGCATGGCGATCTGTATCGCCTGGTTTCGCCTGATAACGGCAGCGAGCACTCGGCTACCGAGAGCGTATCGCCCGACAAGGCCCATGCCGTGCTGTTCGCATTCCTGCATTCCGGCGCCGAAGGCTATCCTTACCCCGCGGTGCGGCTCCAGGGGCTCGATCCGAATGTGCGCTACCGCATGCGCGTACTCCAGGGAACGTTGGCCGAGCGTACGCCGACCGTGGCGAGCGGCGCCTACTGGATGAACGCAGGTATCGACGTCGTGATGCGTGGCGATTTTCAGGGTGCCGCCATCGCCTTCGACCGCGAATAACGGATACGCCGGCCGATGATCGAGGAAGAGGGTTGCTGGATCGAGAACACGCATTTGCGCGTGCAGGTGCTGCCAATGCAGGGGGGCGGCTTAGGCCGCTTAGACTGGCTTGGACGAGACGTCGCCCTCCCCTTGCTGCGCCCGTACATACCGTCGCCTGCGGATGGCAGCGGGGTCTTCGATCCCAACCGCCTGGCCTGTTATCCCCTCGTGCCATGGAGCAATCGCATTTCGTGCGGAGGATTCGACTTTGCCGGCACCTCGGTGGCCTTGTCGCCCAACTGTCCCGGCGAGCCCTATCCCATCCACGGTAGCGGCTGGCGCCGCTCGTGGACAACGCAGTCGCATACCGCCGATGAAGTTCGGCTGGTGCTCGACGAGCAAGTGCCGGATGCCTACACCTACCGAGCCATGCTCACTTACGCACTGCGTGAGGACTCGCTGGAGATCGAACTGTGCGTGACCAATACGGGCGACGCGGCGCTGCCGTTCGGGCTTGGCTTGCATCCGTTCATCGCACTGCACGACGGCGTTACCTTGCACGCGCCCGCCGCCCGCGTATGGCAGAACGACGGCCTCTCGCCACTGCCATTGGAGAACGTATCAGTGCCCTCCGACTGGGACTTTCGGCAGCCGAAGACATTGCCGGGCGAAGTGCTGAATCACTGCTTCCTGCCCTGGTCGGGCAAAGCCACAGTGCATTGGCCCCGGCAAAGACTGCGCTTGCACGTCTTGGCGGATGTCGATGCCTTCCTGCTCTATACGCCGGACGAGGCGGATTTCTTCTGTTTCGAACCAGTCGACCATCCGATCGACGCCGTGCACTTGCCCGGCGGGCCACTGGCGCACGGCATGACGGCACTGGCGCCAGGCGAGCGCCTGTGCCGGCATTTCTGCTTCCGCGTGGAGGACGATGATGCACCTCCCGCCATGCCATCGGGCGCCGCAGCTTTCGGGAGGAGAACCACGTGAACCCACGCCTTGAGAACAAGGCCGCCTTGATCACGGGCGCCGCCAGCGGCATCGGCAGCGCCATCGCCAAGCTTTTCGCGCGCGAAGGCGCATCGCTGGCGCTGCTGGACGTGGACGCTGCCGCGGCCGAAGCACTGGCGCGTCAGCTCGTAGACTCGGGCCACCCCGCCATCGCCGTGCAAGCAGACGTGTCGAATGCCGACGAGGTGCGGCACGCCGTGGCGCGGGCCCGGGAAGCGCTCGGTCGCATCGACATCCTGATCAACGGCGCCGGCGTCAACGTCTTTCGCGATCCGCTGACGTTGAGCGAAGCGGACTGGCAGTGCAACCTCGGCGTCAACCTGCAAGGCGCCTGGCACTGTGCCCGTGCGGTGCTGCCATCGATGCTCGAAGCAGGCTACGGGCATATCGTGAACATTGCATCCGTGCATGGGCACAAGATCATTCCGGGCAGTTTCCCCTACCCGGTCGCCAAACATGGCCTCATCGGACTCACTCGCGCGCTGGGGCTGGAATACGCTGACCGCGGCATTCGCGTGAACTCGATTTCGCCGGGACTGATCCTGACGCCGGCGACCGAACGCTATTTCCAGTCATGCCCGGACCCCGAAGCCGAGCGCCGCAGGCAGACCGACCTTCTGCCCTGCAAACGCATCGGCGAGCCCGAAGAGGTCGCATATGCCGCGCTATTCCTGGCCAGCGATGAGGCGCGCTTTATCAACGCGACGGACTTGCTGATCGACGGCGGCCGCAGCCAGCTCTATCACGCTTGACGTTCGGGTAGATCGTAGACAGGCTCTCAGCGCTCATCGGCGCGGCGTTCGAGCCGAGCTTCCAGCACCTCGAGCGGTACGCCGGCAGTTTCCGGAACACGTCGCAGCACGAACAGGAAGCCTGCACCGCAGATCAGGCCGTACAACCAGAAACTGCCTGCCGGCCCAAGATGCGCATTGAGCCACGGGAACGTATAGGTAAGCACGAAGCACGCGGTCCAGAGACAAAACACACTCATGGCGATCGCTTGTGCGCGGATCCGGTCGGGGAAGATTTCAGACAGCAGCACCCAGGTGACCGGCGCCAACGTCGTGGCGTAGATCGCGATAGCCGCAAGCACGAGCAGCAACACCGGCAGGCCGAGCAAGTGCAGCGCATAAGCGCCACCGATCAGCAGATAGACAGCGAACAGACCGCCAGCGCCGATCAGCATGAGCTTGCGCCGCCCCCAGCGATCCACCAGCACCAGTGCCAGCAGCGTGAACAGCAGATTGACTGAGCCGGTGGCGACAATCGACCTGAGCCCTTCATTGATGTCGAATCCCGCCGACGCGAAGATGTCCTGCGCATAGTTGAAGATAACGTTGATCCCGCACCATTGCTGGAATACCGCCAGCGTCACGCCGATCACGGCTACCGGGCGTACGCGCCGGTCGAGCAGATCACGCCAGGTCACGCCAGCGCCAGAGGTGGAGTCCTGCACCGTGCGGATGGCTGCCAGCGAAGCGCGCGCATAGGCGTCGCCGCCGATCTTCGTCAGCACCCGCTGCGCTGCATCGTGGCGGCCTCGCCGGCTCAACCATCGTGGCGACTCGGGTATGACCATCGCGAGCACGAAGAACAGCACTGCCGGCACGCCGCCGCTCAAGAACATCCAGCGCCACCCGTATTGCACGTTCCAGGATTGCAGCAGCACGTGCGCATCGAGCCCCGGCGGCACGGGCCGGGCGATGCACAGGTTTACCAACTGCGCCAACAGCACGCCGACGACGATGGTGACCTGGTTGATCGCCACGAAGCGTCCCCGATGCGCTGCAGGACTGACTTCGGCGATGTACAGCGGCGAGATGCTGGAGGCCAGGCCGATACCGAGTCCACCGATGATCCGGAAAGTCGCAAAGCTGCCGGCGCCGTCCGCCCATGCAGTGCCCAGCGCGCAGATCAAGAACACTGCCGCCGAGACGATGAGCACTGCGCGCCGGCCGAAACGGTCGGCAAGCTTGCCCGCCATGGCAGCTCCAGCGATGCAACCGACCAGGGCTGCACTCATCAGCCAGCCGGACATCGCCGGGTCGTGGATGCCGAAATAGGTTTCGTAGAAAATCTTGGCGCCGCCAATGACGACCCAGTCGTAGCCGAAAAGCAGACCACCGAGCGCTGCGACCAGGCAAATCAGCCATATATAAAGGCCGCTATCGGCATTCACGGCATTGGCGTCGTCGGGCGCGCCATTCGCGATCTGCACAGGCAATTCCTTCGGATATGGTCAGTCTCGATTCGTCGCATGAACTATGCGGCGATAGCGTCCGCACGCCTGCCCCGAGTCCCTGACGATATTTGTCGTACAATTGTGCAGGAAGCGATAGGCACACGCAACCGGAGCTGCCGCAGCGAAAACCGATCAGCTATCCATGTTCTTCAACACTCAAATCACAAGCCGGACCCGCCGCGATGGCGTACGCGTGGTTCCCTTTTTAAATCGCCGAAAAATCCGAGTGGGGCGGAATTAACCAGGAGCTTGGGCGCGGGAAAATAACGCGCACGAATACGGTCGCAAATGGATCAGAACCGAATCTCCTGCGCTATTTTCTGAGACACTTTGGCACCGAACGATGCCACGCTGCCGCTCACCCTCGATCGCCATCGGGGAGCGCGGCGAGCACGATGTGTCGCGGCTGCGCGAATGAACCTGGTGGCCTGATGAAGCCAGCGTCATTGCCGACGAGGCGTCTGCCAAGCAAATATTTTGTATTATAATTTCAGCTGGTCAAGCCGAGGATGGTTCTCGACTTTTGGTTGTCGGTGCATCCATTTCGAGAGTGCCATGCCATGGTGGTGAAACCCATTACCGTGTACAACCTGCACAAACAGGTGGTCCACGAGCTCGGCCGGCTGATCGTCGGCGGCGAACTCAAGCCCGGTGAAAACCTGCCGCGCGAAGAGTTGCTCGCCGAGCAGATGAGCGTGAGCCGCAGCGCATTGCGCGAGGCGATCAAAGTGCTTTCCGCGAAGGGATTGATCGAGTCGCGGCAGAAGACCGGTACCCGCGTGCGCGAGGCGATCTACTGGAATCAGCTCGATGCCGATGTGCTGGGTTGGCGCTGCGCCTTGATGCCGACCGAGAGTTTCGTCGAAAAGTTGGTGGAGATGCGCGAGATCATCGAGCCGGCCGCTGCCGCCGCTGCCGCACGTCGGCGCACGTCGGCGCAGCTAGCCGCGCTGAAGGAAGCGTATGAGGCCATGGCTGCCGCAACCGACCTCGATGCCTGGGCCGTGGCCGACCTGAGCTTTCACGAACATCTGCTGCGGGCCGCCAACAACGAACTGATGTCTTCGCTGTTCTCGGTGATCGAAACGGCGCTGGGGACGTATTTTCGCCTGTCCGCGCGCAATGCCTCCAACTTCAACGTTGCCCTGCCGCAGCACCTGAAAGTCTACGAGGCGGTTCAGCGCAAGCAGCCGGAAGTGGCGCGGCAAGCGATGGTCAATTTGGTCCACGATTCGCGCAAGAACATCCGCCGTCGCGCTGGCAAACCGTCGCGTTCGTAACCGCGTTCGATCGGCTCGATCGTGTAACGAATCGAACACGCGGAAACGAACCGATCCGCAGCGTCGCCTGCGGCGGCGGAATCGGCTGACTGCGTCCGTCTCACTCGAAGCCGGCCACGGCCGGTCCGCCGCCGACTTCGGGCACGATGCATACCACCGAGGATCGCGTTCCCTATCTCCAGCACGGACAACTGCTACCTCCTGTTGCCCGCGCTGGCGGGAACGACCCTCCGCGTCTCAGCGGCGGCCGATGCGATACATCGCGGTGGCATGCGCCGCCAGCTCGATCTTGATCGAACCGTCGCCCTTGGTCTGGGCGTGCGCCCACAGATCCCGCACGTTGTAGCTCTGGCCGGCCTTCAGGCCCAGCTCGGCCGCAGTAACGGTGACGTCATGCGCCGCATCGGTCTCATTGAACACGGCCACAGCGCGGCTGCCATCCTTGAGCGGTTTGACGATGACATGGATGCCGCCGGTGTCGCGCACCTGATGGCCCTGGACGCCGAGCGGGTCCTGGTCCACCGCAATGACTTCCTTGTTGAGCAGTATCTGCAATGCATCGGGCTTGATCGTACGCAGGTCCGTACCGATCAGCAGCGGCGCCGCCATGATCGACCACAGGCTGAAATGGCTGCGGTATTCGAGGTCGGTCATGCCGCCATTGCCCACCTCGAGCATGTCCGGATCGTTCCAGTGGCCGAGGCTTGCGTAGCCATCGAGTACCACGTTCTCCTTGAAGTTCTTCAGCATCGAGGCGTAGTTGTCGCTGATATCACCGGTGGTGCGCCACGAGCCGGCGTCGACCGGCGGCTTGCCGGCCCACAGCCAGGGCTTGTTTTCGCCCCATTCGCACATGCTGAAGAAAATCGTCCGGCCGCTGCTGCGCAGTGCATCGGCCATGGCCGTATAGCGTTTGTGAGCGTCGACTTTCTGGTTGTTGCAGTTGTCGTATTTGAGATAGTCCACGTCCCAGGAAGCGAAAGTCGCGGCATCGTCCTTCTCGTGACCGAGGCCACCAGGAAAGCCGCGGTTCTCCTTCAACGGCTCACACGTGGAAACGCCGGCACTCGAATACAGGCCAAACTTCAGGCCATGCTGATGGATATATTCGGCCAGTGCCTTGATGCCGCTCGGGAAACGCTTGGGATTGGCTTGCAGATGGCCGTCCTTGTCGCGCTGCCAGTTTGCCCAGCAGTCGTCGATATTGACGTAGCGATAGCCCGCATCGCGCAAACCAAGGCTGATGAACTTGTCGGCGATGCCACGAATCATCGCCTCATTGAACTCGTCGCGGCAGTGAGTGGAATTCCAGTTGTTGAAGCCCATCTGCGGCAGCGCCGGCGCCGGCGTCGCCGCGCCCGCGCGCACCGGCGTGGCGGTCACCGCAATGGCGGCAACGAACACGAACGAAACTGCCGAAAGCAACAAGTTCGGAATGGAATTTTTCATGGGTGTTCCCCGTGGCTGTTTGAACGAAGTCGGATACAGCGATCGCACCATGTCATGCGTCATGGCATCGGTACCGTGGGTGTGCCAAGCATGGGCTGTTTGCGCGTGGCGAGTACCGGCTGGCCTTCAGCCAGCAAATCCATCACCACCAGCCGATTGCCGCGGGGCTTCAGCCAGACGCCAGGCACGTACAAGGTGCGTTGCGGGCCAATGCTCCAGGTCCGTCCCAACGGGTGCCCGTTGAGCCAGACGAAACCCTTGCCGAGACCCGCCGTGTCCAGGAAGGTGTCTGCGGCGGCACTTCCGGAGACGGCGGCATCGAACGTGCCGCGATAGAAACACGGTGCGTGCCGGCATGGGCCGCGGCTGTAGTTCAATGAGCTGCTGTCGGTGAACGGCAACGAATAGATTTGCCAATCCCGCAATGCCCTGCCCTGCAGACTGACGTACCCGATGATCCCCTTGCGCTCGGCCAGCAGCTTCTCACCGAAGTTGATGCGTCCGTCGTTCTGCACCAGCAGATCCAGCGTATCGCCCTTGGCGAGCTTGACCCATAGATGATCCTGCTTCAGCCGGCGATCGAGCGTGCCGACATGCTTACCGTTGACGTAGATCAACGCGTAGTCGTGCAGGCCGTCGATGCGCAGTTCGCCGGAGGCGTCGGTCGCCATGCGCTTGCGATAAAGGATATCGCCGTACGCCTGGTCCAAGGCTTCCATGGTCTTGAGTTCATGCGATGCCGTAGGTGTCGGCAATACATCCCATAGTGAGACCGCTTCATCCAGCTTGATGCCATCGATCGCCTGGGTGGACGGCGTTGCCGGCACCGACGGCAGCGTGGCGCCGGTTTCCTTGGCGATCACCTGGCGCACTGCATAGTACTTGGGCGTGGGGCGTCCGCTTTCATCCAGAGGACTGTCGTAGTCGTAGCTGGTGACGTCGGGCTGGTAGTTGTCGTCATCCCAGTTGGCGCCATTCATCCAGCCGAACGACGTGCCCCCATGGAACATGTAGAAATTGACCGAATACCCTTGCTGCAGCATCCAGGTCAGTTCGCCCGCCACTTTCTTGGGATCGGCAACGTGATGCGGTGCGCCCCAATGATCGAACCAGCCCACCCAGTATTCGCCGGCCATGTAAGGGCCGGTGGATTGCCACGTATGCAGCTTGGCGAATTTCTCGCGCGCGTGACCGACGCCGAAGTTGATCACCTTGAGCAAGCCAGGCAGCGAGCCTGGCTGCTGGGCGCTGTCGGAGGTGAACAGCAGCGACGCGTCGAAGCCGCTGTCGATAATGTCGCGACGAATCTGTTGCAGGTAGGGACTGTTGTCCTTGCCGAAGCTGCCGTATTCGTTCTCTACCTGCACCGCGATGATGTTGCCGCCATGCGTCAATTGCAGCGGCGCCAGCTCCTGGCCCAGCCGGTGCAACCAGCGCTGTGCCGGCTGCATGAACTTCGGATCGGTGGTGCGCACCTTGGTGTCCGGATCCTTCAGCAGCCAGGCGGGCAGTCCGCCGAGCTCCCATTCGGAACACACGTAGGGACCCGGGCGAAGAATCACGTACAGGCCTTCCTGCTGCGCCTCGCGGATGAATTCGGCGACGTCGTTCTGGCCACTGAAATCGTAGTGGCCAGGTGTAGCCTCGTGCGCGTTCCAGAACACATAGGTGGTGATGGTATTCAGGCCCATCGCCTTGGCCATCTTCAGGCGATCATGCCAGTACTCGCGCGGGACGCGGGTGTAGTGCATCTCGCCGGAAATCACCCGGAACGGTTTGCCATCGAGCATGAAGCGGCCCTGCTCGATGGCGAGACTTCCCCCCGCCGCGGCGGGGGGAGTGGCGGGAGCCGCCGGCGCGTTGCTCGAAAGCAACGCGCCGAACAGCAAGCCCAATAGAGCGTTCCAAGAGGGTTTCATCAGAAGCTGCCTCGCACCCCCACGGTGTAGACCGTGCCATCCGCCTCGGCATACAGGAACCGGTTCCGATAGACCGAGTAGTCGTACAGGTGCTGGTGGGTCAGGTTGGTACCGGAGACGAACACCGACAGGAACCTGTTGACCGAATAGCTCGCGCTCAAGTCCACCTGGCCGTAGGCGCTGCGCGTGGCAGGGTTTGCGCCGGAACCGTAGGCGATGCTTTCCAGGTATTTGCCGCGCCAGTTATAGGCCAGTCGTACCTGCACGGGACCCTTTTCGTAGTACCCGCTCAGGTTCGCCGAATCGCCGATGCCCGGCACAGCAAACTTGCCGCCCGCCGATATCTCGCTGGGCCCGAGCGACGTGCTGCTCTTCACGTGGGTGTAGTTCACGGCCATGCCCAGGCCGTCGAAGGGCGCCGGCAGGATGTTCTTGAACTGGTAGTTGAAGGTGAGCTCTTCGCCGTAGATGTTGGACGAATTCAGGTTCACCGGCTGCGTCAGCGACCAGATGAACGGCTGCCCGGTATTGGCGTTGGTCAGGAACGGGAACGGCGAGCTGATCAGCGTGCTGAAGTTGCTGACCTTTTTGTAGAACCCTTCCAGCGCCAGGTAGCTGGCATCGTTCATGTACCACTCCAGGCCCATGTCGTAGTTCCGCGAGGAATACGGCTGCAGCTGCGGGTTGCCCTGGGAAATGGTCAGCGAGTTCGGACGCGTGCCGTAGCTCTTGCTGTAGTACAGGTTGCTCAGCTCCGGCGGGGTCAAGGTCTTGGACGCCGAGAAGCGGTAGACCAGGTTGTCGAGCAGGTTCAACTTGAAGTTCAGCGACGGCAGCCACCTGTGGTAGCCACCGTTGGCCTGCTGCGGCGCCATCGGACCGTAGGTCACCTGGCCATTGCTGGTGTCGTTCGGGTCGATGGTGAGGGTCGCCGGCGGCCGGTTGATTGCGACGCTCTCGGACGTGATGTTCAGGTAGCGCACGCCCAGGTCCAGCTGCCAGGGCATCGTGCCCAAGTTGCCAGCGAACAGGGCCTTGGCATAGAACGCCTTCTGGTTCTCCGTGACCTTGTTGAAGCTGCCGGGGTTCACCGCGGCCTTCAGGGTTCCGCCGTTTGCCGCCAGGCCCTGCAGCAATGCCGCCCTCTTCTCCGGCGTCAGCTGGTTGTACGCCGCGGGCGACGCCAGCCATGCCAGGTACTTGTCACCGTCGTACTGGATCCACTGGCTCGGCACGCCCGGCGAGGACACGCCGTGGATCGGCGACGGCGGGGTGTAGATGTACGCGCCGATGGCGTCCGCCGGGACGGAAATCGAATAGCCGCAATAGGCATTGCAGAGGATGCCGTTGGGCGTGGTCACGTTCACCGACTTCACCGACTGGTCGGTCTTCTGGATGCCGAAGTCGAGCTCCGTGAGCATCTGCCCGTCGAAGGCCTTGCTCAGGTCCACCTTGTACTGCTTGACGTTGTTGGTGACGTTGTTCGACTGACCACCGTCATTGCAGCAATGCGCCGTGAGGTTGCCCAGGTTATCCGGGGCCAGGATATTGCTGTAGGACGGCGGCTCGCTGTTGCCGTTGTTGGTCCAGGTGGGATTGGTGCCGAAGTTCTTGGTACCGACCACGAAGAAGTAGCCGTTGGGGCTCTGCTTGTTCCAGGCCTTGGAGTTGGACACGTCCACGCTGAGCTTGGTGGTCTCGTCGAAGTCGTACGCCGCGTTCAGGCCGTTCTGGAAACTTTTCTCGTAGCTGGGAATTCTCGACACGACGTAGTCGTTCGCCATCACGTTGGGGCCTTCGCCCTTGCGCACGAACTGCGTCACCGTGCCGTTGGCGTCGGTGGTGAGGGACTGGATGTCGCCCGTGTTGCCGTATTCGCCGAACTCGTGTTCCTGCTTGTCCACTTTGTAGCTGGAATACAGGGTATCGAGCTGGAGGGTCAGTTTGTCGGTCGGCTTCCAGTCTACCGCCGTGCTGAAGCCCTTGCGCGTCCGCGTCTCGTCCAGGATGTTGCTGGCGAGCGTCTCGGGAACGGCGACGTTCGTGTAGTTGGGATTGGCCAGACCCGACAGCTGGGAAATGTTCTGGTTGGTGTACCAGGAGTTGGCCTGGGTGTTGATCTGGGTGTCCTTGCGCTTGTAGTACATCGCCGAGGCGATGACGCCAAACGTGTGGTCGCTGTTCGTCCAGCCGCCCAGCGCCGATGCCTTGGGCGTGGTTTTGCCCTGCCAGTCGCCGGTCAGGTTGCTGTTGACGCCGGCCGCGCTCCATGCACCGTGAAAACCGCTGAAATCCAGGGGTCGTGCAGTCTGGATGTCCACGACGCCGCCAATATCGACCTCGGGGATGTTGGCCGATGAGGTCTTGTTGACTTGGGCGACGTTGATGATCTCCGAAGGCAAGACGTCGAAGTTGAAGGCGCGCGAGCCGGATGCGGTGGCCATCTGCCGGCCATTGACGGTGACGGCGACGAAGTCAGGACCGAAGCCACGCACGGCAATCTGGCTGGACTCGCCACCGCTGCGATCGACCGACACACCCGGTACGCGCTGCAGGGCATCGGCGACATTCGGATCGGGAAATTTTCCTGCCTCTTCCGCGGAAACCGAATCCACCACATTGACGGCATCCCGCTTGATGGCCTGCGCCCGCTGGATCGCCGCCAGCTGGCCGGTCACCTGCACCTCATTCAGCAGGGTCGCGGTTTTGTGGTCGGCTTTTTTCTTGGCATTCTCGCCAGACTTGTCCTGATCCGACGGCGTCGTCGATGCCGGAGCGCTGGCTGTCGGCGTGGGTGTGCTGGTCTGCGCACGCCCCTGCGCGCTGTAACCGATCAGGCAGACGGCGCCTATTGCAGCCAGTGCCTGGTGCACCGAAATCGCGATTTTGGTTCGTTGCATGGATTGCTCCTTGAATGTGGAATGCCTTGAATGGAATGCTCGTCAACCCCCGGCACGATGGCTGCGGGACGTCATGCGACGCTTCGCCAGCCATTCATGCGATGTCACACCTGCTTCGTTGGCCCGATTCCTCAGGCGGCACGCAGCCGTTCCAAAGTTCTTCGCCCGTGACATCCCGAAGCGATCCGACAGGCCCTCGCTGTCGCGTTCTCATCCCATCCGTGAATTCGTATTGTCTTATTATTGGATAATACTATTCATGAGCGGGTCGGCAAGTTGCGCCGCAGCATCGACGCCGGGGCGGCCAGGAAGAGCGTCTGCGCAGTCTTCACGAGGCCTGAGGCCGATGGCGCGGCGCAGCCTGCGGGAGTTACGGCGAGCGGAAAGGACGCGAAGATTTTCAGGCTAAGCCGCAGGCTGAGCCGCGCGAATTGACGAGAGCGGGCGCACTGATCGAACGGAGCGCCTGGACGCGGGCTCCTCGGCGCTGAACACGAAGCCCTCGTCGAAGTGAGGACGGCTGACACACTGGCCGAGTTTCAGTGGCAGCGGTTCTTCTTCAACGGTCGAAGCGCCGGCAAAGCGGCCGGCGTAGATCGGAGGGTTGACCTGCACGCGGGGCGTATTCCGTCGATCAATTCGGCAGGCATTTCGCCGAGGAAGTGCGAGGGGCGCGCCAGCATTTCGGCGCCGTGCATACCTAGCATGCTCCTCGGCGAGAAGCTGGCGCGCGGCATCGTCCATCTGCGGATCGTGGATCATCCCGATGTTCTTCGTGTGCTGCTCGAACACCACGCCGATCTCGGCGACGATGCTTGGCATGCACCGAAACAGGGGTCAAAGTCGACCTTCTATAAAGTGCTCTCTGACCAGGGTTTCGCCGCCGGAGTAAGCGATCAGAGCACGGACGGTGCCGCGCTGCCGCAGCGTCAGATTAGGCTGGCTTTGGAGCACCAACGGCGAGCTAGCAACCCGCATGCGATGCCCACTGTGGTTATGACGAACGAGAACGCGGCGAGCATCGCGATCGAAGCATAGGTGTTCGGGTGAAGCGTGTCCGGTAGGCCGAGAAGCCGCTTCGCCAGGTGGGTCGCCGGTATACAAACCCAGACCGCGAACGCCACGAGCCACCCCCGCCGCCCCCAGAAGAGACCGGCTGCGGCCGCCGCGGCGAACAGCATCGCCACGATGACGATCGGGCTGACCTCGCCATCGAGGACAACGTTGTCCACTGCGGAGATGATCGCCCCCACGGCGAGACCGGCGATCAACCGCACCTGCCATGTTCCCCAGGCTGATCTCGCCATCGCCGTAGCCTCCGCCGCCTAATGCACGAACTCAGCTGCCGGCCGGACGCTACGAAGCGGCGACTGGACGGTCGGCTGGAGTGACTTGTTGGGCCCGATGGGATGCATGCGACTTACTTGCCTTCGGGAGGCTGCCACAGTTCTACCTTATTACCCTCAGGGTCCATGACCCAGCCAAACTTGCCGTACTCCGATTCCTCGGTTTTCTCCAAGACCTCACACCGTTCAGCACGGAGCGCAGCCAAGAGTCCATGCAGGTCGGACACCCGGTAGTTGACCATGAATGATGCGGTGCTTGGGGCAAAGCTCTCACCATCTCCAACCATCCAAGCGGTTGTCCCGGCAGTGGGATGGCCTGAATCATCCACCCAACGAAACTTCGCGCCGCCCCATACTTGAACGTCAATGCCAAGATGCTTTTTGTACCAAGCCCGCAGCATCGCCGGATCCTTAGCTTTGAGGAAGATGCCACCGATGCCTGTGACTCTGTTCATTGCTTTTTGTCCTATGTGATTGCCAGAAGGGTCGCTTGAATCCGCTGTGGCGGTTTTCGCGCCGGCTAGTGTCGGCAAGATGGAAAGCACCATTGCAGCAGCAAATCGTCTGAAGCGCATGTGACCCTTCACCGGGAAGGTGAAACTGTGCGATGCGGTGCACGAGCATGGCATCAAAATCCACGCCTACGTACTCATGGACAACCATGTCCACCTCCTTCTGGCCTCGCCAGAGCGCGATGCGCTATCTCGCGCCATGCGTAACGTCGGTCAATGCTACGTCCAGGGACAGCGCCGACTTTCTACGACGCTTGCCGCAGGAAAGCGCGCTCTGCCCCTGTCTCCCGCTACTGATAGGTCGGAAGCTGCCGCACGAGGTGCGACGTGCGGCCCATGAGCAAACGCGCGGGTGGTGCGTGGTAGATGGCGCGCTCCTCGTGCACGCCGGTTCGCGTGCCGCGCGCCGGCCCCAGCTTCTGCGCATTCACGTCGTCGATGATGTCGCGCAGCTTCTGCGCGTCGCGGACGATGGCGTCGCCCATGATCGACAGTGTGACGTCGGATAACTCGGCATGATCGCTGCAGGTCACCACGTTGCCATGGGCCCGAAGGCTGTCGAGCAGCAGGTTGATGTCGTCGAGCTGAGTCAGGGTGACGCCAAAGAGGCAGCGATTGCCGGCCTCATCCATGACCGGCTCGGCGACAGCCGGTTCCGCGGCTTCGGTGCAATCCTCCGCGTTCGCGTGCGCATCGGCCTCGCCTGCTGCCACCCTTTCGCCACGCTCGGCCGGCCAGGAGAGTTCATTCAGCACCTGAGCGATCTGCTCCTCCAGCAGTTCCAGGCAGACCGCCACTTCGCCCGGGCGAATCTCCGCATAGCACTCCTTTTCCTCGACCGACGTGCGCGGTCGCGCGAGGTTGGCAAGGAACTCCACATACTCGCGCAGCTTCTTCAGCCGCAGCTGGCTGTCTTCCGGCAGGAAATAGCCCATCGTTTCCAGATCATCCGAATCGAACTTAGACATGGTCGCCTCCTATTCCATAGAAGTGCCCGTCCACGGCATGACGACGGACGGGGTGTCGGGAGGCTCGAAACCGCTTACAGCCGGCGGGCGTATTCCCCTTGCGGGTGTTGTATTAGCCGCCCTCCCGACGCAGGCTTCGCGTCGGTTGCACCTACAGATGCAGGCACAAAAAACCCACCGGTTTGACGGAGGTGGGTACCGCTGTAAGAGGAGTTTCGAGGCTCCTTGCGAGCGAGTCTGCTATCGCGCGTGGGCGGTGTCAACCGCCGCGCGCAAAGAATGCAAAAAATTAAAGAATAATGTCAGGGACAATTCGAGCGACTTGGTACGCTACTTAATTACCTCCGTCCCGTTATCCGCAGGGCAAGCAAGCGCCTACTAACTGAGGTCACGGACGGTCGTACGACGACCGTCAATGACTTGGCAGTCATGTCGGTACACGGCGGCAGGCACAATGTACGCAGCTACGACAATGGCGCACGAGCCGGCACACGAGGCTAGATGGTGAATCTGGAAATCCGACACACCCTCGGACTCTCGATGCCGAGAAGCACATAGCGCTGCTAGTTAATGCTTCCGACCACTTTGGTCATGTTCTTTAGAGATGATTTTTATGTGCTCGCTCGCATTCCCATCAATGTCGAGCCCGGTTAATCCGCATTCCGATAGGCTGATACCGTACGAATAGTTGCTCGCGCGAAACAAGCCTTTGATTTCGACATACTTACCGTTGTAAATGTTTTCTTTCTGACCAAGATCCCCGGTGTTGAGCAGGCTCAAACACTCGGAATCAACCGCCCAATAGTCCTTGTCGTGGCCCAAACGCGTCACCAGATACATCGACTCCGGGCCGATGACGAGATAGCCACGAAGCATCAGCTGCTGACCGTCGTATTGCAACCGATGGGCATTCAACGTCGAGATATCCAGAAAATTTTCGGCGGCCACGCCGCAGCCAACCATGGCAAGGAAACCTGACAGCAGTAGAGGGAAAATTCTCATTCGGTAGGCCTTAAGCTATTGATCGCGGGTTGCTGGGCATTCACAGATTGCTCAAGCGCATGCGCCTCGCGTGACGTAAAAGATCCCTTAAGCGCCGTAACTTGAATCCTCCCCCCCACGACTTCGTATTTTGCCACGCGTCGCTCACTCACTGCGTAATTGATAATGCTATGGCCCAACGGCTGTGCATCGCCCGGGCTAATGAAGCCATCTGACGATACACCCTGAGTCTTCCCATCAATGTGGCTATGCTCCACTGCTGTTGTCCCTGGCGGGAGGTTGTTCAGATTGACGCCATCTTTGGCAGTTGTTTGGATGATTTGTCCATTCACTGGCTGGGCCGTAACATTCGTTGTTCCTATCAGAGCCAACACTTTTTCTGGCTTTTCAGTCGTCTCCACCTTGGATCTGTTTTCGACCGCAGCAGTGTCTTGTTGCGGGGTTGATCGAAGATCACTCGCCGTTCCCGAATCGGAACGCACGCACTGAGCCCGGCTTTGGCCTGGACAGTCGTCACGGCCATCGGGATCGATGTTAGCGACGGGATTGTTGGCTGCGTAATCATATCGATTAAAGTTATGCGAGTTGCCTGACGCCGGCGTAACTGGATCCACACTCAAAAATCGCCCCACTATCGGATCGTAGTAGCGCGCCTGCATATACACGAGCCCAGTATCCGGATCGTTCACATGCCCGGTATACCCCGGCCCATTCGGCGCCGGGCTCAGGCTCGCCACCGCTGTGCCATACGGCGCGTAGTCGTACGTGGCGACGATGGTGCCGCTGGCATCGGCCTTGGCCAGCACGGTGCCTTGCGGATCGGTGTAGTAGTAGTGGTGCGTGCCGGCATGAGCCGCCGCCACCGCCGCCCACAGGACTATTGCCGCCAGGATTCGCGTCAACTTAGTCATGGGCAACTCCTTGTGCTGACGGACGGTTTCGCGATCAAAACATGTCTCCTTGAACTGTGATGTAGCTGTATGCGCTCCATGCCGAGCAACCGCAGAAGTTACAAGCCTTGACGCGGAACGACGCCAGGCCACTGAAAAATTCGTCACTGCAATTGCAAGTACTCCCAAGCCGAACACCCCGCGTTGTTACATGCCCTGAGCTCGACGCCGTACGGCAGCTCGTAGCCGACAGGGCCGCTTCCCAATGGATACGAAGTCGCCGTTCCGCTATAGAAAACGAACGAGGAATCCGTCCGCATGAGTTCGTAACGCGTTGCATTGCCGACCGGATCCCATTGGCCGAGATAGCTTTCGCTCTTGGGTGCTACGGTATCGATCATGATCGGATTGGTGGGCGGCACGGGTACCAGGGCGACACTGATGCTGCCAACCCCGCTCCACGGCCCGCAGCCGCCCCCGTTGCACGCCTGCACCTGGTAGCCGTAGGTGCCATCGCTCCTTCCGCTCGTGCTCCAGCTCGTATTGCCGTTGGCCTGCACCGTGGTCCAGGCACCGCCGTTGACCTGTTCACGCAGCGTATAGCTCGTCGCTGCCGAGACCGCCCCCCAACTCACTGTGTAGCTGCCGTTGTTACTGCTCGCCGGCACACTCAAGCTCGGCGCACTGGCCGGCGGCAGCGTCACGGCCACCGCACCACTGGTGGCGTAGCCATTGCAGCCGCTGGCATTGCAGGCATAGGCCCGGAAACTGTAGCTACCGGACGAGCCTGCCGTCACTGTCGTACTGGTGGCGCTGTTGGCATACACCTGCGCCCATGCCCCGCCATTGATGCTCTGATCCAAACCGTAGATGGTCGCCGTGGCGCTGGCGGCCCAGCTGATGGCAATCGGGCCATTGCTGGTCGCCGGCACGGTGATGCTGGCTGGCACAGGAGGTACCAGCAATACCGTGGTGCTCGCCACCACACTCCAGGGTCCGCAGCCGCCCGCATTGCACGCCTGCACGTGATACCCGTACGTGCCATTGCCCCGGCCGCTGGTGCCCCAGCTCGTATTGCCGTTGGCCTGCACCGTGCTCCAACCACCGCCGTTGACCTGCTCCTGCAAGGTGTAGCTGGTGGCGCCGCTCACGCCGCCCCAGCTCACGGTATAGCCGCCCGTGCTACTGCTAGCTGGCACACTCAAGCTCGGCGCACTCGCCGGCGGGATCGTGACCGCCACCGCACTACTGGTCGCGTAGCCATTGCAGCCACTGGCATTGCAGGCCATAACCCGATAGCTGTAGCTGCCTGACGAGGTCGCCGTCACCGTCGTGCTGGTGGCGCTGTTGGCATACACCTGCGCCCACGCGCCACCGTTGACGCTCTGATCCAGACCGTAGCTGGTCGCCGTCGCACTGGCCGCCCAACTGATGGCGATGGGACCATTGCTGGTGGCCGGCACGCTGATGCTGGCCGGTGCCGGCGGCGGCAGCAGTACCACGACGCTTTGCTGTGCGCTGCCGGGGCTGCAGCCACCCGCATTACATGCGGTGACACTGTAGACATACGTGCCGTTACCGCGACCACTGGTGCTCCAACTGGTAGCCATACCGCCTTGCACCATCGTCCAGGTTCCATTGACGCCCTCGGCGAGACCATACCAAGTGGCCCCCGGAACGGCTGTCCAACTGATCGTGTAGCTGCCGCTGGTACTGCTGCCCGGCACAGTCAGGGTCGGCGTGCTGCCCGGAGGATGCGTCACCACCAAGGTGGCGCTGCCCGCTACCCAGGCACTGCAGCCGTAGGTGTTGCAGGCCTGCACGTGGAAGACGTAGCTGCCATCGGCCAGCCCCGATAGCGTCGTGCTGGTACCGCTGCTGTTGTAGATACCCGTCCAGCTGGTACCGCCATTACTGCTTTGCTCCACCACGTAGCGGGTGACGAGCGTGGAAGTACCCCAGCTCAACGTGGCGCCCCCGGTATTGCTGCTGGCCGGCACCGTCAAACTGGCGGGCGCCGTCGGCAGCACGCCGTAGGTGGTGTCGACGGTCACCGCATTGGATCCGGCCCAGCCCCGCGTGCCGTAGGCGCTGTTGGCCTCCACTTGATAGGTGTAGCTGCCGCTGGTGGTGCCGGGACGGCTGATCGAAGTCGCGGAGGTGCCGTTGGCGATCGCGGTCCAGGCACCGCCATTGAGGCGTTCCTGTACGTCATAGCTCGTCGTGCTGGCCGGTGCCGTCCAGCTCACCGTATAGGTACCGTTGATGGTGCCGCTGGGTACCGTGACCGTGGGTAATGCCGGACGCACGCCCAGCGTGGCTGACGTGGTCCATGCGCCGCAGGTGGTACCGATGCAGCCTTCCACGCGGTAGACATAGCTGCCGCCTGCTCTGCCGCTCAACGCACTGCTGGCGGCGCTGCCGCTATACGCCGTGGTCCAGCCACCGCCGTTGGCGCTCTCTTGCAGCAGGTAGCTGGTGGCGCCCGGCACCGCACCCCAGCTCACCGTGTAGCTGCCGTTGTTGGGGTTGGCGTCGAAGCCGACCGTGGCCGGTGCGCCCAGCACGATCGTTTCGTTGTCGCCGACCAGCTTGGTGCCCAGATAGACGAAGCTGGTGGTCAGTGCACTGCCCGGTGCCCACTGGTACAGCAGCTGGCCGGCCTGGCTGTAGAAGTAATACGTCGTGACGCCACCGGCGGTCTTCGACACCCGCCGCCCCGACGCGTCGTAGGCGTAGGTGTCGCTGCCGATGATCTGGGTCAGCTGGTTCTTCTGGTCAAACACCAGGTTCGTCGCGTTCTTGCCGGTGACGTTGCCGCGGCTGTCGTACAGATAGCTGGTGAGCGTGGTGCCCCCGCTGCTGATGCTGGCCAGCTTGTTGGTGGGGTCGTAGTTGTAGGTGGACGTCTGGCTACCGGTC